>Ga0247760_1000451_pt1 | contig 45112 bp, 43 predicted proteins | sample UWRJL171409R4_FD_179936 | JGI IMG/M metagenome (GOLD analysis project Ga0247760, IMG submission 179936) | Plant litter microbial communities from Arlington Agricultural Research Station in Wisconsin, United States - UWRJ-L171-409R-4 | ecosystem: Environmental > Terrestrial > Plant litter >...
AACTGGCGCGGCTGTACTAGAACTCGACTTCATTGTAGAAGAAATGTTCCCTGGAGGAACACCTGTGTCGGAGAACCCTGGGAGCGGTACGGTTGGTGAAGGTGTATTTAGTGGCGGGGAGTTGCTCGATGTGTAGCTACTCTGTGTTGAGCTGCTCGTCGCAGATGAACTCGGCGTCGTTGAACTTGTCGAGTGGGGTTGGCTTGGACGCAGGTTCGGGCAAATGTCCTTGATCGACTCGATGACTGTCACGTTGAGGCCGATTTCGGTGCATCGGGAGGTTGTGCAGTTTCCTATTCGCTCCTCGATTTTGAGACAAGCGCAGAAACCTGGCGTGAGTGCATCGTTAGCCAAGGGGCCAGACCTCGAAAGGCCAGAGATGTAATTAAACCTACAACTAAAGTCTCCCAGCGGACATTCGCAAGACTGAAATGCAAAGTTTGCACATGTTTGCTATCATGGTGTTGAGTCCCATTGTTCGAGTTGTAAGTGGATTGGTGGGTACACACTGCGCAGAGAGGAAATTCGCCAATATACACCACCGCGCTTGTTGCCGGCGAAGCTGAGGATGCAGGTTGCGCATGCGCAATCGTGAAGAAGGAGATAAGAGCAGTCTTTATCAGACAAGCCCATATGGTTGTGGTTCTGTTCATGGTCAAGGCGACGATTTTGCGGTTGAGGAATTCTACCATGTCAAGTAGCGGAATCATGGCCGGGCGATCAAGTATTCTATGAAAACACCGCACAGCATGTCATCTAGTGCCTCAAAAAAAGAGTCAAGCTGGGTGGAGACACCACCAGGGAAGATGGTTGCAAGAATGGAAAGCGATGAGTGGTTAAAAGACGCCACATTCTTCTTTCGTCAACAATATTCTGCACCTCGCTTCAGCTGACACTGCATTTGTCAGGTCATGGCCCATGCAGGTTCAGCCGCTATACTCCGTTCGCAAATCAGCCATCGGCAGTGGGATGTTGTTGCTACAGATTCTATGCCACCACGTGGAAAATGTGTTCTGCTTTGGGTCTAGGACGAGGCCCTGATTAAAGGTGGTTGCATCAGATTCAGCTTGACACAAGTCGGGGAGACGGCCTACCCCCAGCAGTCTTGGACATGATCTGACTCTGCAGATTCTGTGACATGTAGAATACTCAAAGGGAGGTCAATACTCTTCATGGATCTTGCAACGACTTCCGTGGTCTCTTCATGATAGGATGCCAATGTTTCACCCCCTTGAATTGAACACTGGAATCAAAAGCTCTCCAAGATGACATTCCTTCTCCTCCTAATCCTCCTCCTCCTCCTACCCACCTCCCTCTCCCAATCGCCAACCCCCTGCGGCTCCCTTATAACCTACCGCCAACTCTCCGACCTCCTCGCCTCCGCCCCGGGATGCCTCATCTCCGGATGCCAATCTCCCTCTCCCTCTCCGACTAGCGCAATCCTCTCCTTATCCTCCGGTTGCCCTCCCCCCTCACCCTGCGGCCTCCTCTGGAATCTCCTCCTCCAATCCTCCCACCAAGATTGGTGCACCACCTGCTCCGACTCGAAAACCGACACAGCATGCCGAATCCCGGGGTGGCCCATCCTCAACTCGACATCCGCGTGCAGCATCTCACCCCACACCTGGCTATTTTCCAACGCCTCCAGCCCGAGCTCGTCAATCTCGGGATGCTGCACCGCCACCGCCGACGATCCCTTCCTGCTCGCAGCATGGGTAGGCCGCCTCTGCAACGGCTCGGCTTGGCGCGAACCATTCTCCTCGTACGGCGGCATGGCTCGGGAGGACTGGGTTGAGTGGATGCAGCCTTGGAATTGGACGGTGCACCAGCACAACTCCACCGATAGGAATTTCACCACCGCCGAGGTCAGTGTGTGTGAATCCGCCAAGGCCATGGAGGTAGCTTTCCTCGTGGACAACTTCGTGTCGGCGGGGTGGGCAGCGCTGGAGCTGTTTGTGTACTGGCTGTGCTGCATCTGTGCGTGGGGGGTGGTGATGAAGGAGGTAGGGCCGTGGCAGAAGTCGTTGGCGGGAGGGTTGGTGACGGGGGGGCTGTATCTTGTTTCCAACTTTGCGACGGCGGTGTTGTGGGATCATACGCCGAGATATGGGGAGATTCCCACGGGGCATGTGGGGTTGTTGCTGTGCGCGAGGCCGAGTGTTTTGGGCTTCTTTTGTCTGGTTTCGATTTGGGGAAGAGAACAAGCAGAGAGGAGTCTGCGATCGCCGCGGGAAGGGGAGGATCCAGAACCAGAGCCGTGGTTTGAGAGGGAGAGGGTCAAGCATTGGAGGAAAGCTGTGGGGGGGTGGCTGAGGAGGGCTTGGCCATTCAAAGCCAAAGATCAGAGCACCGAGGTCACTGACGCCGACCTTGAGGACGGGCGGGAGACGGCCAAGCAGCTTCTCACTGGATTTGCCTTGAATATCGGTGTCAGCGAACTTGTTCTGCAAGTGTCCAGTGTTTACAGCATCTGGAAGGCCACGATTGTGGGAAACAGCAGAGGCTTTTACTCCCGGTACGCTCTCGTCCCGTTTTATGGTGGATCTGCCGCCGCGAGGATGTATGGCGGGGCGCTGCTCCATTGCATCTTCCTTTTCCCGAGCACCTTCGCCCTCGTTGCCATTGCTTGGTCGCATGCCAAGGAACAAGAATATCGGAAAGTGCGCCGACTCTTCTTTGCCGATGAGAGAAGGGAACATGCCCTTCAAGAGTACTACAACAGCCTACCACGGCCGGGGTGGGCCGTGACGGAGAGAGACAGGGAGCGGAATCGCGCCATGCTCAGGATGCAGCGAGCGCTGGAGAGTTCTGCTTTTGGTACAACACCTCCGAGCTTCTGGACTAAAACGTGGAGGTGGGTCAAGGAACGGCTCACTGCATGCTTCAGCCGCCTCCGGCATGGTCGGAACAGAAATCCAACCAAGCCCCCTCCTCGGCCATGGCCTACAGCAGAGAGAGGGTTCATCTCAACTCTATTTCACAACGGGTTGATCAGGGCCACGGTGAGAGTTATGGCCCCCTTGAATCGCCTTGTCGAATCCACGACACAATCTACCCAGCCAACAGACCCGGAGAGTGCCGACGCCAAAGCCCGTGCTGGAGCCAGTCGTCTGCAGTCTCCCGAAGTAAGCCGTCCGCGATCTACTGGAACTAGTGGTTTGCGTTCTAATCTCCGGCATTTCGCCGGCCGCTGCCTATCCTTTGGTCCAATTCGGACTCGGATCGCCAATTCCCTCCAATGGGCTGTTAGACAACAGGAAGATCGCGAAAGGGAGATTGCGGAAGCCGAACAGGGACCCGAACGAGAGCGCTTCAACGAAATTCTGCAACAGCTGGAGCGGAACCGGAATTTGGCAGAGGTTCGGGCTGGCAATTCCCGACTGCCATCGGTAAGGGGCTTTATTCTGTTCATCACGACGAGTTTTGTTACCATCAACTACATCTCGCAGTGGCTTTTTTGGTCCGGCTATGTTGAGACGGCTGGAGAGAGGTACGTGCCCTGATATAATGCTGCTATCGCTGTTCCTGACAATCATGTGCCAGATGGTGCCCGCCAAACGTAGAGTTCAACATTGAAAAGGGTATTTGGGCAGCCATTGCCGCTGTCGGTAAGACAAACTCCACGAGGATTCAGCCAGTCGCAATACTAATCGTTTTGTAGCGTTGCTGGTATCGGTGTTGATGTCATCCGAGTCAGAGGCTGCAACTTAGGGGCAGTGACTTGAGCTATTGACATGAGACTTCTCCGGGGTGTACTCGTTTCGTACTGTGATATCTTGATATTCATCGGTAAATTTAAACATGTTGTGAGGCTTGCACCGAACGGATCAACGCGAACGAATGCAACGAAGTAGTCAAATGAGTGATGTATGAGTGATGCACTGCAGGAGAAAATCCTGCAGGAAGAAAACTAGCTAGAAATGGTGGGCGAGACCCGGAGTGGGCCCCACTTCTGTGTGGGGCACATCTCACAACTTTTCGGACTTTCTCATCAGAAAACCGGTCGATTTGACCTCCTTTGGAGGCCTACAAGTCGTTTACAAACTTGCGAACATCCATCTCACCCTAGAGAAGCCCTCCTACTCTGGAGTTACCTGGCACGTTGAGGGCACAATGAACGAATATATTGTAGCTTCCGTCCGACTCCCTTGACGCCTACCATAAACCCCCACTCTCGGCGACACATGTTCCCTGATCCCACTCTACCGACTGAATCCTTCGAGCCAGCTTCAAGCGGTGGAGCTCTCCCATCACCAGGACCCATGGACGTCCCCGAAGCCCGACCAATACCTGGATGTCCCGCTTCTGCCCGCAGACTTCACTTTTCCCCGACCCCTGGGCTTGTCCCACAGCGATTCCTGGCCAAGGTATCAACTCGCCGGGAACGACTTCCCCCGTAGACACCCCCCAAAGTCGCAGGTGTACATGACTGCGCCGTACCCATCCATCACGCCTCACCTATCCTCAGCTGGACTGTTTCGATGTATTCCCCCAGACTGTCGATGTTCCGTACGTTCCCCATCCCCTTTCTATTTTTGCTAGTACTCTCCCCGGCTAATGCTTTCTCTCTTCCAGGAAACAGTGGTAACCCACGGCCCACAGCCACAACGGTAGCCGACGAGCACCCTGCTGGCTTTCGCTGCCCACAATGCTCGAAAGCGTGTCACAACCAGTGGAACCTGGACCGTCACATCTGGATCGTGTGATGGTCGTGTTTTGGCGACCCCTGCGATCGAGCTCTCGCACTGCGTTTCTGGTCAAGGAAACATCGTAAAAGCTATCCCAGAAGGAGGCCGATGGTTACGCTGGATGGTTGCGTCCCGTGGGCTTCCTTGTCTGTGGTTTTTTTGGGCGGCTTTGCTTCCACATTGGAACGGCGAACGGGCCTAATAGACGTGTTGGTGCCTGTTCTAATCTCATCGGCCATAGTTATCCATGCTTGCGCGTGAGTGGCACAATAAACCTGCTGTGGCAAATGAAGCACCTGTCATTGAGGACGGAAATTTCGTTCGTCCAAGTTCATCTCATACTAACAGACTGTTTCACAGCCGAGAAGCCGTTATTTAGAGTGAAAATTCCATTTGAATAAGAATCTTTTCTGCGTCTCTATTTCCCTTAATCCAAAGACTCACTTACCAAACCATCAGCAGAGATCGTGACTGTTAAACATCCAACAAGAGAAACGATAGGACCTGGCCCCTTCACAAACGAGGTCTAATCTTGGAAATCTCCTCACTGTTCCAAATCTCACTCCCGCGAGCAACGACCGAAAAAATCCCACTATCCCCAACTTTCAGCACCGGATCGCGCAGAAAGTTCCTCGCCGGAATCCCCAGCGTCAGCAGCGGAGGCTTGAACCCATCCGAAATTTCCAGCAGCCCCGAATCTTTGACCGTGGCACTCACCGTCGCTTTTGGCTTCACCTTCGGCGACCACTCATTCCTCTTGCGTCCGTTCTTCCACCACGTGACGGTACCATCTGCGTCCAGATCAAGCCAGTGTTCCCCATATAGCGGGCTGACGAGCGGCGTGCCCCGCTTCCAGGTCTTGCCGTACTTCAACTCGCTAGCTGCAACTGGCTCAGGACCGCGGGCGAGGTAATACACATACCACTCGTCGGTGTTTCCGGTGCCGCCTCGCACCAAGGCGGCGACCGTGCCGTCGTTGCGGACTTCGAGGGCCGGTTGCCCTGTTCTCCCGCGGGGGTCGTCTTTGACAGGGGCAGGCCACTCTTGAGAGCCGATGTAGTTGAGGATTTGCACCATGGGCTCCCAACCGCGACGGAAGGGGGTGAGGAATTTGACTTCGCGACTGCCGGCGCCGATGTAGTAGTACGTGGAATTACCGTCTTTATCCCGCACGAGAAGGTTCCCGGTCTCTTCGAGACTGAAGCTGGTTTTCCCGTTGGGGGCTACCAGAGACTGTCCGATGGTGAGGTACTCGTCGTGCTCGAGCTTGGATGGTCGCTTGCGGCCGGCAGCAGGGAGCTGGCAGTCATGTTTCAGCACACAGAAAAAGGTCAAGGCACAGGAGAAAGGATAGGGAGACGGAAAAGGACGCACATTTTGCCTCCGGGACCACACCTCGTCCGAACGACTCTCAACCCCCAGCCACAATGTCCCGTCGTCCTTGAGAATCAGGGTAAGCGGATCCTTATGCAGCGGCCGATCGGTTTCGGTCTCCCAAAGGAAATTATCACGGGCGTCGATGTCGGTTGTGAGCACCAGGTTGCCCCTGCTCCGCAGCACCAATACTACGTTTCCGGCGCCCAGGTGCCTCAGCGCCGGTTTGGAGATCCAGAAGAGACCTTCCTTGTCAAGCAAGCCCCTCTGGCGAATGGCGAGATAGGAGTTATCGACGACTTCGGCTACCCAGCGGCCGTTCTTGGATATAAGCTGGCGGCCGTCGGGGAGATATTCGTCCGCCTTCAGCCTGTCACTGTTTCGGGCAACAGGGGAGGGTGACATGGTGAATGTAAGAGTCAAGTGCTGGACTATGAAAAAGGGGAGTCAAGCTGGGAAGCTGAAGGTATTGAGCCCAAGATTCTCTGGGAAGGAGAAATCTCTACGCCCCTGGGTCTGGGGCGGCAGGAAGGGGCGAGTTATACATTCGTTGGGGACCATATGCTCCGAGACTTGCAACAGCCATACGATTCAAGAAAACTACCCCGCGGTCACCGACGAACGCCCGCATATGTGACTTGATTGTTTACCACGATCTCGGCATATTGGCGCTGGAAAGACGACTAAATCCAGCCTATCAATGCTCGAAAATCATGTTCCACAGCGCGCATTGTGGCTGGCTGACCCGCAGCTCGAACAGCACTGAGTGGGTGACCAGCTGCCAGCTGTAATCGGCTGAGCTGCACAGCGCTGCAGAGCCCGTCTGACTCGAGCCAGTTGTCAGAGTCTAGGCTTGCTCTGCATCAAATGTGGCTTGGCATCTGCCATCTTCAGTGGTTGTGGGAAAGTGGATGGTTACATTGGCATTCTATGCAAGAATCACATCATCCCCGACACCTCGCGCTCAGACCGAGGAGACGGTGGCGTACCGGAGGATATCTCCGGTCTTTACGCATGATTGGCAGTTCCGAATTCGGGAACACAATGCATGTATCGGGCTCTCAACCCACGTTCCCTCACCGTGAATTATGCCAAACTCCGCGATGCCGACTCTCCAGACACGTTATTTCCCTTGCTGGAGCCTTATTGGAGTTAGGAAATAGGCGGCTACTAGACGGAGACCCTTTTTTTGTTACAGGGGCATCCTCTGCAATTTTTTGCTAGAGGGGCACCCCCTTCCCCACCAAATTCTGTATGCGGTATCACCTACATTCTCCTTGACAACTAACATTGCTGGCACTAACGCAGTATCTTTTTCTGCGGTAATCTACACCTGGAATTGATAGTCTACAGTAATCTAAATGCTTCATGGTCTACCTCTCATGCTCAATGGGCCCAAAAGGCCAAATTTACTCCTTGAACCCTGCCGGTGTGCAGATATTTCGGCCAAGTCGGGTCCTCTTTACAGGCGGTTCCGGGACAGAACCCGATTCTTCCACCAAATCCTCAGTGGCATCACCTACTGTGACCGTCTTCATCGACCTCGCCGTTGACTTCTGTCTGACTATTAGTAACGAAGGCTGGTGGGGTTAATAATCACCAATCTTGTTCTCTTTTCAGGGCTGTGCTGTAGGCTTAGTTAAGGGCTGGACTGAGACTTCTACATACGACTGTGGGCTCCAGGCTGCTTTCAGGCGGCAGGCTGGCGGTGGTGGTGCTAAGGAGGGCTTGATAAGGTACCACCTCCCACTCTAACAGTTGACGACCAATACTGGTTTATAGGTACGGTGCAGAGCCTTTGGGAGACCCAGGAACAGTCTTCTATTGTCGGCTCCGCTTTTTGGGTTTAGGAACAGCCTCCTTACGGCCTTAGGTGGTCGTTCTTAATACCTGTAATACCTAAGTCGTACCCAGAACCAAGTACTGTGGGGGCATTATAACTCAACCGTTCTTGGTTCTTCCCTGCTGCCTGTCGGCCATTCTGGGATCTAAGACTTGGTTATATGGATCCTTATATTCCTACAACAGTTGGAAACGCTTGTAGAGAAGACAGTAGTTACTTACAAGGGAGAGATCTAGATGGCAGTGAGGGAGAACACCTGAAAGGCAGGGTCTTTTGCCCTCTTTAAGTCGCTTGAAAATGTTATACCGGTAAGGAATACCGTACTGCAGTGATACTTTACAGTCTGGCTGACAACGTCCCAGTGGCTTGGCCAGGCGGTCTTGCCCTGGAAACACGGCGGCTGCGAACTGTTTCTCAGAGTTGATCAACCTTAAGGCTTCGTGTAATATCTTACCTGGCAAAGAACCAAGGTAATCTAACCCTCTAAACTGATTCTGCCTCAAGATAGCTTCTTTTGATCTCCGGTCTTAAAAGACTTGGACCTGGCGTAAGGCCCAAGCCTGGAAGGCATCAACTAGGCGGATGGTTGACGCCCTGCTGTTTACCGGGTATCTTTTGGTGTTGAGGTTGGTCGACTCGGATGTATCGGAGCCGTGCGACGAACCGTTGGTGGCGGCAGCGTGCCTTAGTTGTACCGAAGTGTGGTGGGGGATGGTAAGAGTCATCAATTTGTACGTGCATTGAAAATGGCGAAGGTTTTTTTACTACTTACAACCCTAACCCCTGAAACGTGGGGGGGTGCCCCTGTAGCAAAAAAATGCAGAGGGTGCCCTTGTAACAAAACAGGGTGCCCGTCTAGTAGCCGCCAGGCAATAGGTTGCTGGGCAGTCAGGATATTCCCTCCACATACTAGGGCCACCGACGGAGCCCAAACCAGGGTTCACGACGATATCTTATAGAGCAATATTGCTTGTTCCACTTTCTTCTTCGCACTCTGGCAGAGCCAGAGTGGTCACTCTTATCGCTTGTAAATGGCAGCAGTGCAGTGGTGTTGAACGGGCAGAACTGGTGCAGCTTCGTTCAGCACCGATCAACCGTATTCCACTACACCCCACCCGATGGTGTTCTGGCCGCTTCCCGGGACCCCTTTCGTTCTGACAGCCTCCTACATAACAAGGCATAAAAACCTTGTACTCGGTTTGCCGATCACTTCTTCTACTAACCAAAAAGAAAATTTGATATGCCCAAATCCGTATCGGACTACCAGGCTGTAATATACAACGAATCTAATCACATCAAACTCCCATTTTCGTATGTTAAGCAGGTGACGTTACAAGAATTTAACAAGCATATTCTATCACCAATCTGCCTAGATCCCATACTTACCTAGTTCCCCGCTAAAGCCTCCTGAAAGGTGATATTAGCAAACGGTAGGTCTACCTCGCTCTGGCTCATCCCGCACGAAAGCAGCACTCCACCCTCTCCCTCTCTATCGACACACACCTCAAATGGCGTGTTCGCTATTATAGTCGCGTCGAAAAGCAGCCTGCGTTATTGTGAACCCATAGTTAGTACTGATCCAATTTCGCACTTTAGGTAAATGCAAAACGTACGGTTTACTCGAATTCGCCCCAGCGCACAGCCACTGAAACCGAAAGCCTAGGCGCCCGCCCAGTTAACCAGCCTCCTGTCCGCCCCGCTCTATAAGGTATTAGCACCTCTCGAGCGCAGAAGGGAGCAGTGTCTCGCCCACCTTACAGACACTCTAAGTCACCCCGCCAGCCGTGATAGGGATGCAGTTAAGTCAATACGTGTCTCCCGTGGCTGGATTAAACACCCTAAAGGTTGCGATTATCTACGTCTAGGATTACGAGCCGTTATTAGCGAATTATACAGTGTCGATTTAATATTCCGTGAGAATAAAGCTGGTGATGTTAGAGAAGGTAGTCGCTAAGCAGCTAGCACGACTCTGTAGTGCCTTAAAGTTGACGGAGAGTTCTGGTACTGGGGATGTTGCCCCCTGTGAGACCACCAGCAGGCCTGCGAGGAAGAATTTGGGAAGAACCATCTTAACCAAGGTATGCGCGCAATTGGAATATCGGCGAAACAGACGACGGTGAAGAGGAGAAAGAAAACGTCAGTTTTCCCAGAGATTTACTTCGTCTCCGCTTCTTTATCCCAGCCACGGGATCATTGGCCGGAATGAGCTGGTGGGTATGTAGGCGCAATTTAGACGGGCACCGGATCAATTATAGATTGTCGTATTTAGGAAGGGCAGCCATCTCCCACGGGTAGCCTAATTTATGCAGATCGGTTAGGGGAAATCGAGAATTAAACTACCTGACCCTGACTCAGGAAAGCTTCTGGCAAAGCTCAGGATTAATAGCTTCAGCTTGTCCCAGCTTGGGATTACGAAAGAAAAAGAAATTTGTATAAAGCTGTTCTGGTGTTCGATGCAGTCACAATGTCAATGCCAAGGATCGGAGATAAGCGTTGTCAGTCAGGAGCGATATGCCGGAGCTGGAGCCCGGCCACAACTTCGCTCAGCCTCTAAGATACCGTACCCTGCAATGCTGGCGTACCTGCATCGATAAAAGCGCACGCCATTTTGCTGTTAGTCATGACAGATCCCCGCTTTCGGACGCGGAGCGGCCAAACATAGCGTCCCAATCGCGTCTTTTTGTGTTATGATTCGTTATTGCCTAGTCAATCTGGTTACTCGACATGAGAAAATTCACTCGTCTCTTGAGCCGTTTTGGTATACAGTTGCATCCAACGTACATCCCGTTTCGCATCAGCACGGAATCGCGCCATCAAATCTTTCTCGCGAACCGTGCCATCCGAGAATCGAAAGCAAAGGGACTGTGCAAGAGCCCCTCTATATCACCATGAGCAATCAACAAAGCTGACTGGAAGGGGGTCGAGCACAAACCTTGTAGTGTCCAAAGCCGCCTCATCCAAGATGAGGTGGCCAGCACTCGTAGAACGGGCTCAGCAGCCGGCCGGTCTTTATAGGGAAATGAAGATATAGACGAATCCAGAACAATGACATGGGCGGCCGCCTGCGCATTGCCAGGTGGCAAGCTTCTGCTTATTGGCTTTCCGGTCAATAAAACGTACACAGGCTTGGATAACCACGGCGCAGAACTCGCTGTGCTAGTGGCCGATTCCTCATTTAGATATAGAATACAGAGCGACGGATGAGGAAGAGGGAGAGGAGGAGGCGCAAGCGAATCAGTCGTTAGACTAGGCTTTTGATGGACTATCAACTATTTCCGTACCATCAATAAGGCTTAAGCTGCGTTCTAGACCGTCTTGTAACCCAGGGGTAGGCTACGATGGTGGACGGCACAATAGTGACGGTGACAACGACCGTATGCCTTAAGATCCGTTAGGGAGTGTTCCAGAGATCTCCGGGGCTTGGAGCAAGCGGAAAGAAGCCCCGTCTTCTGGCAGTAGTCGGCACCCGATTCAAGTTGGCGAGCTTGCGGGTCTGCTCCGGGCAGCTCGCGTGGAACCAGGACCAAGACTGCGAGCCGCTTGAGCGGTATAGCAAGCACGGAGCGAGAGGAACGCTCTTTAAGCTTACGCTAGCGCGGTATAGGTACACATTTGTCGACAAGGGAATGGTATCAGAAGACGTACTGTACTTACTGCACGAGGGAAAGGTATCAGCGGCTTGAGGGCTCCAGGACAAGGTGGTGCCTGTGTTTCTGGGGAATATGGACCTAGTGGAGCCGTCCCACCTAATCGCCATGAAATCGTACCTACTTTACCAGTGCGAGAATTGTACACATGCTGTTGATGTTATGGGTATGTGAGGAGGTGGCAAAAATGTCGGTCCTAGGTTTAGCGGCGAAGCTTGTATGGTTATCTCAGTCGGTCGGTACTGGGAGAGGGCGTCGTGTACGGCGATGAGTGGTGAGCGAATATGCTGTGGAGCAAGGAGCACCGTTGCGCCATGCTTGTCGACTTTGACCGCGCTGTGCTGTTACCGGTCAAGCACGAACCAGCCCAGCAGCCGTCAGGCAAAAAGAGGAAGCGGAGAGATGATGATACCAGTATTTACCGGCATAGGCACGTATGTTCTTCCAAATAGCAACGTGCGCCCTTTCTCCCAGTAGGCTATTCTGACAGCACAGTTGGCCAGGTGAGCAGGATAGATGGGTACAACTCGTGATGTGCTGAGTCGCGGACACAAATTCCAGCCCCCTTCTGAGCAGCTGGGGTAAGTAATGCTACCTGGACCTAGTTCCGAGGTGTGAAACCAGCATTGCATAAATTAGAAAAGCCTACAAAATTATTATTTTCGTCAATAATAATATCATAGGTAGAAAGGTTACAAGGGCTGAATACAGTATCTTGGGTGGCTAAGCCTTACATAATCGCAATTCCTCTCAAGTTCTTGCTCCGACCACACTTGCTACAGGCCCTCGGCAAAATTCAGATCCGGTGTATTCTTTCCATCAACGCCCTAAATCCGCTGTGACTTCCATATTGGCATTTCCACAACAGCATCTGCTGCTACTTGCGAGGCAACCTTGGTGCAGATCTCTATCACCTTGACGGCTTCAAGAGTATTAGGTGCAACATCCTGATAGCCCATAGTCTGATAAAGCACAGAATATAACTGGCGGCTTGCTGTCTGTAAGTGTCTTCAGTTGTAAGTACTCTAGCATGTCGTTAGTCGGCAGGTGGCAGGTTGTCTTCTCATTGATGCACTCTGGTGGTATCTACTGCTACTGGGATGCTGCCTGTTCTCTGATGACTTTGAAAGAGATGGGAAGTAATAGGTACACTTGATACCAGGTGTCTTCTAGCGCCGCATACTAACGACCAACTGTCACGGCGCGCCAAGTGGTGTGGCAATTGTGATGGATTGTCAACTATAAGAAGCTTGCAGGTGGAAAGGATGGTTCGTACGAGCGATGGCTAGATAAAAAGTGTGGGCTGCAAGGTGGAGCCTTGGCGCCAGCAAGCCCCACAGCGCTCCAGGTGTGTACGGCTGGTGCCAGCCGTCACGCCAATAATTTCATTACATCATCTTGGTGCTGCACATCGCCTCACATGGGGTGAAAATTGCAGTGATTTACAAAGTGGCTTCCCACTTCTTGTGTGAGGTAAAAATTTCTATTATCTTGGCGAGCCAAAGTCCCACCTGCCATTTTGGGAAGGACAAAAGAAAGAGATCTTTCAAGACCTTGTGGTAGTGATAGTGATTTTTGTATTGTACAATAACACTGTCCGTGCAATGTTTTGCCTGTGGAGGAGAATGTTGAAAGCCATCGTGTCAGCGCCAAGACTGCGGCTGTAGGTTGGACAAAGAACTGCACCCTTACTACCAGCATCATGAAAACGTTTTCGTCCATTAAACAATGAAAATGGCCGGCTTAAAGGGAAAAAGATACTTCAAGCCCCGCGCTCATTTTCTATAAAGACCTTTTTTTTCTTCCCACTAACTACCAACATATACCAATGTAGTTTACCGCAACTTTACGCCTTGAACATCGATCGTACCAATCTCGCCACATCCATCATGGGTACCCGCAACCTCATCTGTGTGTGTTATAACGGCCGATTTGTAGTAGCACAATACGGCCAGTACGATGGTTACCCTGGCGGCCAAGGAATAGCAGTCGTGGGATTTCTCCGACGTCCAGGCAACCTCCAACGGCTTAAAGACGGACTTCAGCACACCTACGAAGCAGCCGACAAGGAGGCGGATGAGGCTCACCTTCAAATCGATCACCTACGTGGCTTGGAACGCGTCGCGTGGCGAGCGTTTCTCGAATTTAAGGGCCAGATGCTTACGCAGGAGATAATGGATTACCTAACTCCTTCATTGCACCCATTGACCGGCGCTGGGATCCTCGACATCATTACATACGCATCAGAGGAAAAAAAGGTCCCTATCAAGCTCGACTTACCACTTCCGGCTGGTTGGCCCCACGAGTGGCTATACGTTATTGATCTTGACGGAGCGGTGCTCGAGGTCTTCAATGGGTGTGTGCGACGAGGAAATCGGGATCATAGGTTCAAAGATGTTGCGGAGGGTGATGGCCTCCCAGCCTGCATCTTTTCTTTTCCGTTCTCCGAACTGGAGAAAATGGAGGATGAGAATGAATTCCTCGAACGGCTGAACGAAGCTCTATGCAAGCGTAGCGATGCTGTATGAACTACCTGTCATGATACAACAGAAGGGGCACTCGTTGACAATTCTTAGGCTGAAACAAAAGACCCTACCTACCTGCCAGGCGGTACGGACTACTCCAGCAGCCATGAGGCCTCAGGTCCTGGCCCCAGCCGCCTTCTCCGCCGCCGCCGCAGCCGCCACCGGCAGAGTAGGGCGCCACGTGGGCCGGTCGCCTAGATAGCTCGTCGGAAGGTCCAACTTCGTGTTGTTGGGTCAGACAGGGACGTCCAGCTTTCAGCAGGGACGTGGCGGTGTTTTGCTCAGCCGCGTCGAGGTTGGGTGAAGCATATCTGGAAGGGCGGACTGTTGTATCTCTTTTCTGGTTCCCTCCCTCAGGGAGCAAAGCCCATGAAGGGTCGAATATCAACCGGAAATAGCTATTTCACCACCCCAAAACCGACATCACGAATTTCTCTTTCCTTCTTTGGAACTGAGTAATTGCCGCCTTAGGGTGAGCCAGACTGAGCCAGACTGAGCGATGGGGGTCACCGATCTTGGCTGCCTCGGCTATATTTGCCACCGTCTAAACTGACCGTGGAGTTTCATGGACCTAGTTTTGGGGCCTCGCACCACTACTACCGTTCTTCCTTCGCTCCAATGACATCAGAGCAAAAACTTGCAATTTTAAAACGTCGATAGCATGTATCATTCGTAGTCCCAAAGTATTGCTGCGATTAGACCTTTTCAAGTATCTTTGAGCCCGTTACACCCCGGGTCGAGTTGTCCATTTTTCTCAAACAAACACGCTAATTATTTGCAACATCCAGTATCTAGAGTGTTGTGTGTGGGGTACAGTACGGCTGACCCTGATCGGAACTCCCGATACCTAGAACAAACGCCGTACATCCCAGCCCAAAGCTAACAAAGCATTTATGCCAAGATACCACATTTATATGAGACCACAACTTTGAAAATCCTGCTTCTGGCCAGACTTGCTTCTTACTCGACGGGAACTGGCTTACCGATGCAGTGTTTCTGTCACTGCTGGTGACCAGACGACTCGCCTGGAGACTTTCCCCCGTTTCAGACCCTGCCGAATTCGAGCGCTTGACGCCAGGGTACTAACAGATCCCCAATTGAGACGATCACCTTTGGATGCCATATGTTGGGTCGAAATTTCCGACAATCGAGGAGTTTGCGGGCCGAAATCGAGACCATGCGCAACAGAGCTAGATGTGCTGCTGTATGTGCTCCGCTGTGGTGATTTGAGGTCTTTCGAAGCGTTGATAATGTTCTCTCGCTCGTTCTACCCAGGTTCGAGACTCCCTAGAAGCATCTTGTGTGCATCCCCACTTGAAGGCTCCATATCGATGAGATCGCTAACGGTCTTGCAGTTAGCATGCATGTATACACACATATACATCTATCGCTGACACCTGTACTGTGTACTTACGGAACGCCTTGGTCTTTCATCAGATTATCCAGCCTTCTCAGCCTTCTCTCACCTTGCTTGCTGTGACCGAGCGCGATAAATTGAAGAGTGATTGGTCTTGACTCCGCAAATATGACTTGCCCCTCCTTTTCGGCCGATTCTCGCGTTGGGGACTGCATCGGATTTGGATTATGGTCCGCAGGCTTACAAAGATTCTGTTTAACCCAATCTTCCATATCCTCCTCGTTAGGCATGCCGCCCCAGAGGCCATCGGTGAGGATGAAAGCTGTTCTCCGCTTCCCCCGAGGTGCATGATGGCCAGATGTTGTCTTTGGGAGCCAAGGGCGCAAGTTGGTCCCGGGATCGGTTTCCCCCGGGCAAGCTGCACTCATTGTGTCGAGAAAGGTTTCGACGCTCTGCTTTTTGCTTGGCTTGATTGAAATTCTTGTTTCAGGGTTGGTGAAGAAGAGCTCGATTCCGTCACTGTTGTACCCCAAAATCCGACAAAGACGACAAAGACGACAAAGACGACAAAGACGACAAAGACGACAACGAAGACAACGAAGACAACGACGACAACGAAGACAACGACGACAACGACGGCGCTGTGGCCGACACATAATCTACATGCACTAGTTTAAGCCACACTAGCCAGGGCAACATATAGCATAGGATATATTAACTCCTAACAATCTTGAGATTGGCACCCAAGTTTAGATAGCTCGTGTATGATGAGTAACTGGCTGAAATATAGCGAGAGATGCTACGCAAGCTATAGGGTAACTTTAAGATATAGCATTACCACAGATGCCCAACAAGATAGCAACCACAACAAGCTTCCCTGACGATATGCTGGCCCTGAACCCATTCCCAGCGTTCGTCCCCCCATATCCAGGTACAATGCTTCCTGCAACAGCTTCCTTAGCTCTGAGGCACGACAACTTTGCTGCAATCTCCGGTATCACGACTGGGCTCTCCCCTGCTGCAGTCAGGTTCCTCACTGTACCCGAGGGCCCGAACATGATTAGTACCGGCCATGACAGACTACCTATTTGATGATACGTAGTCAGATTCTCTCGGGCGTGGGGATCCCCGCCGTATTGAATCAGGTCAAACTTCCCATCGCGCCATTCATTGATGTCGGTCGTGTTGAAATCTAGCAGCACATAAGTCAGAGTACTCATCAAATCGATATCTATGTACACTTACACCTGCTCACACGGAAACCTCCCGCCTTGAGAGTCTTAAGCTCCTCCGTACTGCACCCTGAGCTCGCCAGCTTATCATAATCGGGGCAACGGCATTGAGACGTTGTATACTCCCGTATCGCTCCCGCCTCCACGGCACGCCGGCACTGTTCGCTCAGGACACTCGAGCAGCTCCCTTCGTCGGTTCGAGATTTAGCTGGAAAGTTTTTAAAGTCCAGGCTCCAATGAAGAAGGCAGATGTGCCATGACGGGTCGACCAGCACGGTATTCGTGTTGAACCCAACCGGAGCCTCGAGAACCGCCTTGACGCCTGTGAACGTCTGGTTTTTGAGGGTATCTACCGTGGTAGAGTTGGTCTCGGTAAATGGAATGTCTGCGACAACAGATATCTTCCACGCCCATCCGGACATGGATCCGGCTCCAGTACCTGGGTAGGAGAGGGAGGTATAAGGGGCCGCAATGGGGTATCTGCTTGTTGCATTGGGTGATTTCATCAGCTCGTCAAATCTCGCCTGGGGTACGCCAAATGGCCCGTAACCTCCATCGGGGCTGTCTGCGATTGTCGGGGAGATGGAGAGGAGCAGCAAACTGAGAATGGAAGGAATTGGTGGTGGCGGTAACATGTTGGGCGAATGCTGGAGCTGGAAATTCGCCGGCGAAAACAAAGATTTACTGGGTTGCTTCGGTCAGAAGATTACACAAATGGTACGTATTTAATGAAGAGGTGGCATGCTACCTATATCCGTGGATCAGGTAGTCGTCATCGAATCCGCCTGGGCTTCTACTTCCAATAGATCTCAACCCTGCTCGTCACACTCTTCCGACAAGAGGATGAACCGCTGTACCGCGTCGTCAATCTGGTGCTCCAACTCGCAGTATTCGTCTGCATTCTCTTCCTTACCGCTACGAGCGCCGTGGACGCCCCGAGATCCTCATCGGCCTGTGGCTCCTCGTCGGCGGCCTCTCCAGTCTTACCGGCGACGGGATCAAGCCGCTCAACAGCCTGAGCGGTATCGCTCGCCTGGCAATGTACATGGCAGCGGCTTCGTACAGCTGTTGGTTCTGGTTCGGGGGATTGGATACGCTACCACAAATGCCTTGCGAGCCCGTCGCATTCTTCGGAGGGGCCTTGATACACGGACAGTTTCGCGATTTCGGCAAGACCTCGTCCATATTAGTGTTACTTATCTGCGCAGCGGCATCGGGATGGTCTGGGTCATTGTGGACGAAGAAGTTGTCAGACCGACGAGGAAAAAAGGCCCAGGCCCCGGGGGCGGCACCAGATCCTACACCGGCACGATCTGATCAGCCCCGGCCGCAGACCGAGCTTACCCTTTTATTCACGTCGATGGTCCTCATTGCGTTCTCCGTTGCGTCGATTGAGTATCTCATAGGAGAGAATCGCCTCGTCGGCGTGAACGAGCTTTTTGATGTTGGGCAACTCATCCCCTTCCTGGTGGGAGCGTTCGGTCTTGTAGGCGCGCTGGTGTCGATCGTATTCACCGGCCAAATCTTTAAGCCAAGGTGCTTGGTTGTTTTCAAACACCATCTGAGCTGATGGCGGGATGTTTTCCTCAAATTACTCTAACTTACATTGTTCGATTACAACGCTATCCGACACATGACGGCACATATATATACTTGCAAAAATATGCTTTCCCCAAGCAGATCCGCCATGTCCAGCCCAATCGGCCCTCTCCAAGCAACCTAGTCCGCTCTGGCTGAATACGAGACTCTCAAATTACAACCTTTGCTCCAACAGTTTCTAGTTAGTAGCTGCGGCAGGGAACATCAACACCGAACTTGGTGAGTACATAGGCCATGACTACGGGTGCGGTTAGTAGTTACGGCTGCTTCGACGAAGAGGGGTTCCTCGGGTCTGGGAGTTGAGTATGGGAGGTTCGGGATTTAAGCTGTCATGTCTATGGGCTCATTGGTGAATTCTCAGCGGTACGTACAATCGGCCCCGGGAGCAATGAAAAAGTACCGAGGATCGATACTTGGAGTGGAGTGAACACCTCGAAACTCGTGGGCCTGAACATGAATTTTCGGACAGCTAGTAAGCCAGACTCGTCGTCGATTCCCCCGGCTTCGAAGACCCAAAGATAGACGGCCATCTCGTCGTCATGACACCGCCCCCAACCGCCCGGCCACCATCAGAGCCTGGAAACCACCCCAGAAACATCTTCGGTATGTACCGTGTCCATTCATCAGTCTGCCCTCCCGCAGGATCCTGCTGGCCTTCCCCTTGCTTTACGCCCTCCCCCTTCCAATAACTTGAACCCCCAGTCCCATTCCTAAGCGACGGCCGGCGAAAGTATTCCCCCTCTCCATTCTGTTGTTTCTCGTTAGTGCGTCTGCGTTTGGCGCGGTGGGAATCGGCTGCATTGCTCGCCTCTCCCTGTATTTCCGCGACACGTAGCGATGACTCGTTCCTCATCCTTGTCGTATCCTCCACCGCTCGCTGAAGCTCCGCAAGTTCGCGGTCGAGCCGCTCCTTCGCCATCAGAAGCTCCCGTCGCACGTACTTCCCCGCATCTGTTTGGTCGAGCATCAACCTGTGGTCTACCAGCTCTCGCTGTATCTGGAGGGGCTGGCTGGCGCTGGGATGGTCCATCAGGTAGCTGAGAATCTTCTGGGCTGACCCGTGCGTATCTTCTTCGTGGCGCACCATCCTGCTCTTCCCCTGGAACATGTCATCCCAATACTCCCAGAGCCGATCCTCCCTGCCTTCGGCCGCTTCTCTACCCCCTTTTCTGACCGCAGCCTCGCTCCACATGGTAGTCGCGAGGACGATCCTGTCGTAGTTCTGGGGGCCGCATATCCGCTGGAGAATGTTGAAGTTTTTGATAGCGGAGCCCGCGAGTCTGACGTCGGTGATGCGGTGCAGGAAGATTATCCCAAGTAGAGGTTGATGAGCTCGGTATAGCGTGGCCAGTCGGGAGGCTATTGTGCTGAGGATATCGGCATCTGAGCGGGATGTGTCGTCGAAGCCAGGGGTGTCGATCAAATGTATAGTCCGTTTCTCGTCGTATCGCGCAGTGAAACAGGCAGTCTCTGCGGTCGCTGCGGTACTTGGTTAGCTTCGTTTGATCCTGACCGCGAAGCTGATAGTCGAGATCGAGAACTGACTGGATGACAAGCTGTGGCCTACCCCGACCTCTTCTTGCAGGCCGGTCACGCGCGAGATAAAGGAGCTTTTGCCCGCCCCCGTCATCCCCATGAGGATGACAAATCCTGCATTCTCCCTACTTCATTTGTTAGTTGAGATTGAAACAATGGCTCGCAACTTGTCGTTGAGAAAACTGACTCCATTTGAAATGTCGGTGAGAAATTAGGTTGTGAGGGATGTCGGGAGAGACTCGTCAACAGCGGGAAACATCGCAAAGGGGTAAGTAACAAAGCTTTCTAGGTCTGGCGCAGTTTAAGACTGCCATGCAGTCTGGTGCCAATGGCCCTTGTTCTTGAGGCTGTTGGGCCCACCGATTGCTTTGGACCAATCAGACTCTGGCCTGCAGACCCGACATGATGACTGGTGTTTCGGATCAGGTAGAAACGCTGTCGACGCAGAGTAGGGCGCCAACGCCCCACTCCCCAAATCGGCGCCCAAACAGTGCGCCACTGTTGGAGCCACGCTGACATGTGATTCCCCTCTGGTTCGTGTCGTGTCAAAGACAGCTGGGCGGTTGGGAAGAAACGGCACTTGCCAACATGGGGCCCAGCGAAGACCAGACGTGGCGTCTTGGCCCAGTGATCTTCGGCGCGTGCTTTGTTGGATCCAGCCAACGCGCAGAGGGCAGATTGTCGCTTTCCAACGGTGCCTGACGTCTTGATTGGCATGCGAACCCGTTTCAGTCTATGCGAAGATGAGGCGGGCGGGAGTGAGGTGTTGGCATGACTCTGGCTTGGTCATGTCTGCGCGCTGGCCGATATGGCAGCAATGAGTTCGAGTTGGGAGGAATCTGGAACGCCAGAGGAAAGCAGGGCAGCAACTCTCAGCTCGGATATAAGAACCGTTCAATCGCCGTGAAGTGTAGACTCATTCGGACGATTCGCAAGCCCAATCGCACAAATATCCAGATCGTCTTGGTGTTTTCTCCGAACGCTGACACCGCCATCCGATATCGCCCGCTTCAGCATCATCCGAGTCGCCGAGAAAAACAGCAACAACCGCCAAAATGGGTCAAGCTCCGTCAAAGTCCAAGCCGGCCGATGCCACCGTCCAGAACGGTTTCCCCTCTTCCACACAGACCCTCGAGCCCCCATTGCCGAACATTGGGTATGTCTTCAGCTCTCCAACCTCTCTACCGGACTGCACTAACAGTAAGCGAATGAAAGACCAGATGATGCCGTCATCGCCGTCATGGGCCTCACCGGGGTCGGGAAAAGCACCTTCATCTCGCACTTCTCTGACACAGCAGTCGTCGGCAACGACCTAGAGTCCTGTTAGTCCTCACCCCCTCTCAAGCCCACACCCTCCGATACTAACACCCCTTCCCCCCAGGCACATCCAGCATCAGCATCCACACCGCCACCATCAACGACGAGACCATCTATCTGATCGACACCCCCGGCTTCGACGACACCAACCGCACCGACACCGACATCCTCAGCGAAATCGCCACGTGGCTCGAGCGCTCCTACTCGGCCAACATCAAGCTCTCGGGCCTCGTCTATCTCCACCGCATCCAAGACAACCGTGTCGGAGGCTCCGGCACCAAGAACATCCACATGTTCCGCGAGCTCTGCGGCAAGAGCGGCCTCTCCTCCGTCGTCCTCGCCACAACAATGTGGGACGCCCTCCCCAAGGACAAAGCCGAGGAGCGCGAGCACGAGCTCAAGACCAAGGAGGAGTTCTGGGGCGGGCTCGTCTCCCACGGGTGTGAAGTGCGGCGCCAAGACGACGGAATCGCCTCGGCGACCTCCATCATCCAGCACATCCTCGAGCAGCGACGGCCGATCACGCTGCAGATCCAGGAGGAGATTGCGGACGGCATGGCGCTGCACGAGACGGCGGCGGGCGGGGTGCTCAAGGCGGAGCTGGAGGAGCAGCAGCGCATGTACGAGGAGAAGATGGCGCTGCTAGAGGAACAGTTGAAGAAGGTTGCGAGCGAGCTGGCGGGGCTGCAGGTCGCGCAGGCGGCAAGGGATGAGAAGGAACGGGAGGAGAGGGAGCGCGAGCAGAGGGATATTGAGAAGCGGGAGCTCGGGCGCGAGAGCACGATTAACAGTCTGAAGCAGGAGCTGAATGGGCTCAAGGAGGAGGTTGCGTCGACGAGGATGAAGCAGGAGAAGACGGAGGCGGAGTACAAGGACCTGACCAGCAGGAAAGGCATCTTCAATTGGTGTGTTGTTATGTAGATGGACGAGGAGACTGTATCATGATCATCGGTGTTAGAGTACATTGGAGGCCACAGAAACAAATAAACACAAGAAAATAGACGCACATGAAAGAAGGGCAGTCTATCTACCGTCCCAGTTCGAGTTGACGGTTGCACGCTTAGCTGACGGAGAGATATGGGCTTGCACTTGAATATGCTAGCTTGGCACGGAGTATGGTATGTTGGAGATGTTGATTTCGACTTGACATCCTCATTTCCAGGCCCTGTCGATCAAAGGGCGTGGGCTGTGCACCGGCTAGGTGGGTCACTTCGATGCGCCGTCTGCGGCTCAGAGATGACCCGATCTAACGGCGGCAATACATCCTACGATGGACGAAAGGGACACCAGTGCGAGGACGGATGCCGTATCCCTCGCTTCCTGCGAGATCCAATTTCTTTGTCGTTTCTCTTCCATGGTTACATCCTGCACAAGGACGTGCTTCTCCGGCTGCGTCGTCGGGCTGAGACAGTTGATCTCAAAAGCGGGGAGAAGTTCACCCGCTTACACGCCGTTTTCAGGGGCTTGGGGCCGCTGTGTGGTAAGAAAGACGTGACAACAAATAAACGGCGCGCTTTTAGGCTTGGCAGGGTCTCTCCCCTGACAGCCAGCCTTATCGTCAATCGTCAGGGGCAAGTCAAAGCTGAGGGATCGGCGCAGACCCTTTGGCTGCCAAGATATTGTGCAACGACGGGGAAAATGAGCTCACGGTTCTGGCTTGTATATCATTGTTCGAACGCCTCGCGGCCGTTGTGGTCTAGCGTTTCTTGGAGGGGAAGGCCAAACTAATACACCAGCAAAAATGTCGTCTCTCGTGCCACGCCTCGTCGGCGAGCTATCAGTCGGTCATGTCGCTGGTATCATCGCCGCATGCGTGGTGGTTATCCGGTTTCTTTGTCCTGCCTTTCTGACATACGTCCTCGCAGGACTGCTACGAGACACCGAGACAGCCAGTACTTGGTATGCCCGTCTTCTTTCCTCCACGCTTCAGTTAGAAAGCTAACGCGACCCAGGACCGTTGCGAATGCCGGCCTTCAGGCATCGGTATGGCCGACGATTTTACGGACCGACTCGACCGGCAGCGGAGGGACTGCCCGCACTCTCATCAGGGTGACGTGCAAGGCCCTTCCGGTAATGGCACTGCTCTGCGCCATCACAGGCATCGTGACGCCGCTCGGACTGGGCGAAAAGCTTGTCGATCTCCCTGCTCGGGCTGGGACCTTCGAGTACATCAAAGACGACAGCGCGTACGGGCTGGGGACGTCGAATCGAGGACAGTATCCCTTCTCTCGCATCTGTCCAGGAGAACATCTGGACAGACTGGCATTCATTGGAACATGCCCCTATTCGAATACCGAAGTGGTCTACACCGACTTTCCTGATGGGGGCGGGTTCTCGATGGACGCACCCAAAGGATACAACACATCGATTCCGGACGAAGCCCGGGAGATCTTTTCCAGCGGAACGGGCACCTCGACCGTGTCCAACTTCTTCGATATCGAATGGCGCCAACTGTCTAGCGAGGTGCGCCCAAACCTCGGCGACACGGAGATTTCGGTAGGCATGTTCCGGCCGCTGGACTCGTCCATCCTCAACAACAAGTACAAGGTCATCGAGGGCCTCGTGGTCGATGCCATCACCGGCGGCATAGGGTTCCGCAACCATACGATCCCCACTGGCCTGAGTCGTGGTGCGACCTGGGAAGAAGACATCCTGTTTGTCGAGCCATCGACGGTCTGCGTCAACACGAACCTGACGTTCGACTTCGGAATAGCGCTGGGAAGAAACGGGTCCGAGGAAGACGGCATTGCGAACCTTGTGCTCACAGATCGGGGTGGCTTTTCCCAGATGAACACAACACTCCCCCCGCTCGTGGTGCTCGATGGCCAGGCCGATCCAGAGCTCCAGCAGCGCGCCTACAAGGCAGCCTGGCTGAACAACGCCTTCACAATGCTCTACCTCAATGTAACCAATGAAAAGAACAAGCCCAAGCAGGGAATGAAGTCGTTTGCGTACATGGACTCTGTCGTCGGCAAGGAATTCCCCATGCCTCACATTCCCAGCGACAACTACGAGGTCCTGCGTCTGTCCACTGCCTTCGGTAACTACCTCCACATCGGTGATTCTTCCGCTGGTGGCCGCAACTTTTCCAACCCCTTCAACGTCTCCGAAGTCGAGTTCGATGCCGTCAAAACCATTTGTGCCGGCACCATCGCTGCCAACCCCGTCAACATCACCAACATCTACGTGGCATGCGGTCTCCTTCGGGGAGCACCTAAGAGAACCGATGGCGGCCCTCCTCTCCTCTTCGAGAGCGGGAGCAAGTGGTCGGCCCCATTGCACGCATGTGCCTCCTCCCTTCGCGCATCCATTAAGACAGTGCGATTCTTGATTAACAGTACAGGAACCACTCCCTTCGAGGTGCTCTCCATCACCCCGAAGTCGTACGCCAATGAGGCCGACGCTCCCCTCTGGGGCCTTGAAGACTGGGGGCTCAGAATGAGAGACTTCTCTCCCATCTGGGGCCTTGTATCTCCAGAACACGCAACACGGAAGAATGTGACGACGGTGCGGAAGTCTGTCTTCAATCTGATCGGCACATCAAACGATGGAGCCGAGATATCACCAGACTTCTCGGCGTTAGATAATCTCCCCGGCGCAAGTTTCGCGCAGTATGCCATGAACACCGTCTACCGCACTATTGGCTCGAGTGGACGCTGGCCGATCGATCTCCGGGGGGCGGCCAGTATGTCTATTTTCCGGCGCTGGCAGACCCTGTCACAGGACGCGGCCACAGCTGGCACGATTATTGATCTGATGTGTAAGTCAGCACCCACCCCATCTGACCTTGGAAGGAATGTGTAGAGACTAACATACACCAGGGACCGACGTCGCAGCTTCAGCCGTGGTCGGCACGCGCGGCGTCCTCGGCGAAGTCAACTCAGGCACAAAGCCCGCGGGCGAGATCCTCATCCAGCCCATCGGCAACCGGATAACATTCGACGCGCGCTTCGGCATCCCCGCGGCAATACTGGTGGTATGGCTCGGTGTCATCGTACTCGTGGCGCTGCTCTGCACTTGCTGTTGCGGCGGTCGCGCCGGTGTCAAAACGCTGCGCCGTCGCATCGAGCAGCTCTCGGTGGGGCGGGTGTTCACGACGTTCTTGCATCCTCATGAAAGCACGCTTACCATGCCAGCGAAGCACTGGCGAGTGTCGAATGGGCTGAAGACGATTACAGTTGATGTTGTGGCGAGGAGGGCGGGGGAAGAGCCAAATTATGGGACGGCCGCGCGGGAGGGCGGGGATACGTATGGGCTGATTGATAGGCAGAAGCGCTGATAAAATCTGGGAGGTGCTGGTTTCTCGTGCCTTCTTTATTTACTACCTACCTTAGTGTTCAAGATCCGCAAACTACCCCTACACAGCCAACCAGTTCCTCAATCTTGACGAGCGGGGTCGCAATACCAGCAAGTGACTGCGGTTGCAGTTTCGAAAGTTGGGCGGTGGGTGCAGTGCAGCAGCGCAAGTCATTGGTGTCGGAATTTCAGCTCGGGTTTGCTCGAGAGGTTTCAGGATGCCCTTTTCCATCTTAGATCCAAGCCCTAACCCGAGGCCTGCGGAACCGAAGCAAAGATCGGCGTTGCTCTCACCCTAAGGAGAGCGGTGTGTAGGGTGCCACTGCTGTGTCTGCCAATCCAATTGGTTTTAGGCCTGTTATGTTTGTTGTCCATGCACACACCCGTCCCTAACCCTGGCCGGCGGCGCTTGCCTTGATCTTCTGCCCGTGAAGATGCCCACGACTGGCCCAGCACTCATTATTCAGTGGATTACCCACAAGTCAAACGAAAATTGAAAAATGACAGTGCAAACGGGCAAAAAAGTGGCAAAGCAAGACAAAATCCAAAGCTATGTACCAGGTAACTTTGCCGCTCAGGCAGCCAACCAACAATCCTCAAAACAGCCCGTTCAGACCGACGACTGGATTTTGGTTGTTTCGTTTGTCGTGACGCTGGATTGACCGCTCATCAGCGATGGTGCTGCAACTAACCGTCGTTTGCATCGCGACCCCGCTCGTCATATGGGGCTTGAAATACAGCCTGGTTGTCTGCGACGAATCTGGGCACACGAAATTCCCTTTTTCGGTCGCAGTCCTGAGCTAGGGTGAGCTGGGGCTGATTTGTCCTGACCTTTTCCTGATTCTCCCCTGAGCTAGGACGATCCCATACGCCACCGTTGTATAGTCCCATTTTCAGTCCCCCCCCGGCTAAAGTTTCCTTTCAATGCTACCCGTGCTGCCTAAATTTCTGGTATATACTGGTATATGTTATAGAATAGCACGTGGCGTCCTAGACTAATTCGTAGGATAGTACGTAGTAACTTGGTACAACAACAGAGATTGTATTTAATATACCAGTATATTATATAGGCATGGTATATAATGGGTTCGTATGTAGAATATACTGGTATATAACATGACCCTTAGGGCCGAAAATTAGGCCCACGGTGGCTTAACTTTATGGCCCAGAACTGGGCAGATATACGTAGACCAGGCCTGGCAGTCCCAAAACCTGGACTCTATATTTAAAGCAAGGACCCCCCACTTATAGTAATAACTTAGGGTATGGGTTTCCTCTACTCCAGCCATATCCTTCAGCAGTTATACGGTTAGTGCTACTTTAGTTATCCGCACAGTTGTGCTATGTTGATAGACTCTGGAACGGATCGACGTTTCCGGGCTGATGGCCTTGTAGCAAGGGTCATCTAGGCGGCTTACACCGGTTGACGACACGTGGCCTGCACAGTGGCTAAGCAACTGTTGCACACCTGTTGCACACAAGGTGCGCACCCCTCTAAGCTCCGATAACCGGAGGAAAGTGTGAATTGCTTCAATTTCAGCCGAAGGAACAGAAAATGGATACCAGTGTTACAGGGCAATACTAAAGGGTAGTCGAAAACGGCTAGCGCACCAATTGTTTGTAAAAATTATAAGTCTCGTTCACTCGTTCCACCAACCGCTCATCGTACCACCGACCCGCTGCTTATTATTATTATTATTATGTAGTTAACAAACCTTAACGACGAGCAAATTGAACTTGCCCTCTAAGATGTTAGAAACGTTGTTCATAAGTAGTGAGAAGGAGAGAAGCGCTTCCGGAGCAAAACTCCGGAATGGCCTATGGATTTCGGAGACAAACCTCTAAAATCACGAGAACACAGGGAATCGCTCCGAACTTGCCCCTAAATAGTTTTTTTTGTAAAACGAATCCAGGCTCACAACGGAAAATTCTACTTTGGTATCATAGCTACGTGAAAATTGCTTATCCAGCTCATACACAACTTAGGATTTGCTTAGGATTTGCTCAGTCTTGCTTGGCATTTTCGGCAGGCTACGCCTTAGTATGCTAGCTCTAGCCAAGTGAGCCCAGAATTAGACCTATACATAGATGAAGATTCCAAAGATGGTTGTTATTTTTATGATCAAGGTAGCCTCATTACGTCTAACTCCGTCTATCTTCTGTATCGCTCAGCCCTACCACGTTTTGGAATGTTCTATATGCTGTATTAGAAATTTAGATATTTCTTCACAGCCCTGGTCTGATCCTCTCCTCACCAATGTGGCCTTCGCCTTATTATCAACCAGTGCGACAGCCAAACTCTTCAAAGACACACTCCCGTTTCCGTTCCGTGTATTCATCCCATTCAAACCCACTTTAAAAGCCAAAACAACAACCTCACTCCACCCATTCTTCACCCCCACATCTCCCCCTTTACCCCACGGACGAGTAAATGGAAGCAAAAAGTCCCGAGCACGAAAACAAAAAATTCATCCTAAGATAGCCCACAACTCTAAACCTTGAAATGGAAGCCTGCAGCCGCACCTCCCTAAGCGTCACCGTCCTGTTCACCACCTCCACCGAGTCAAACTCCCTCTGCAGCACATCCCACGCGCCGAGGTACGAGTGCCGTATCAATGTCCGCGTGTACCTCTGAAGGTCATGCCACATCTCCAGTGACGTGGCGTTGAGGATGGACACCATGGACATGACGTCCGAGAGCTGTATAGCGCTTCCTTTCCCTAGGGGCCGGGCTGGATGTCTGGGGTATATATTCCGTCTTCTTCCGCGGAAAGAATGTTGGCGTTGCCATGGCCGTCGGCTTCGATTACGTTATTAGAGACGTACGTAGCGCTCTCGCTCGTCACCATGTGACAGTGTACTCACCCAGAGAGTTGTACTAGTCTTCATTCAGTCAACTTGCATCCCTTTCTTTTAGTCACCTTGACCTACAATCTGTCATTGGCAATTCTATATCATTATTACCCCTGAGGTCTGGATTCGGAAGCGGAAGAACACTAATTAACTGCCGGCTTAGCGATCTGCACAGGACTGCAATCTGAATGTTGGCAAACAGAACGCTCCTTTCAGCAGCTTTCAATCTGGGGCCTGGAGTCTACTGATCGTGGCGCAATCTGAAAGTCAATCTGAAGCCACAATCTGGGCGAAAGAACATCCCCTAACCCCAAGGTATTTTCCAAATCAATGGCGCTTGCGGTGGAGCCAACCGCTACCTTAACCCGTTCTGTGTCACAATGTGCTGGCGGCCGAGTTGCAAACTTCTTATTGGACTACTTGCACCACATACCCCGCACGCGTGATTTCTGAACCTCACATTGCCTAGATATGCTGATACCCAAAGCCATCGGTACTTTTTTGACATCTTCATTTTCACCCATTCCAGCCTATACTCTTGGTCCCGCTCGGTGGCCAGGACCTCACCCACGACAACCAGCCTCACTGGCTGGCAGCTGAAAAAGTCACCCAATTTTGTTCGACCTAGTGGGCTGCCACTCAACAACATGGCCGAAGTCTCGGAGCCACCGCAACCATCAGATGCTCTCGAGGGGTTGGTTCAACAAATCGACATGCAATTGGCCCACCGCGAGCCATCAACGATCGCCGGTGACTGTGGTGGCTTAACCGACGTATTCTACGAGCGATTTCAGGCCGAGGACGACCCGCCCCGTTCAATCGAGTTTCTCAACCTGGCAATAAAATATGGACGGCAGGCCATCGAAAAGTCGATGCCTGGCGATGTCAACCTTGCGCTCCGGCTCGACAAGCTGTCCAATCTTCTTCAATGCAAGTATGAGGCGCTTGGGGACGAACAAAACGACGGGATCCTAGAGGAAGCAGTAGATCTCGGACGGCGAGCTGCCTGTATCACTCCAACAACAGAAGGGGAGAAAGACGACCAAGCAGATTACTGCGGAAATCTAAGCGACGCCCTGCTGAAGTTGTACCGGAAAACTGGCGACTTGGAACTGCTCGAAGCAGCGGAACACTTTGCAGAGACCGCGAGCCAATGGCAGGGCGGAGCAAACAGGCCAAAGCATCTGAACACGCTCGCGAATGTCTTATTCGAGACGCACTTGGGAAATCCCTCTTCAACGGCACTCACCCGTGCTCTGGACGCAATTCGAAACGCAATTACTCTCAAGTCCGATCGCGCTGTATTTTGGTACACCCTATCGGTAATCAAAACAGTACAATACAAAGACCGCCTCCAAGATGAGCTGTTAAAGTCCGCGATCGAGAGCGGGAAAAGGGCGATGGAGCTTGCCGACTTGGTCCCTGCTACTGAGCAGGTGCCAAAATCTGTTCGGGTTGTGATCATCAACCACATGAGCAGCCTCCTCGCTGATCTTTACAAGAGGTACGGTCACCTTGCGGATTTGAGAGGCGCCGTCAAGCTCGGCCGTAGTGTTTTTGCGGAGCTGAAGCACGATGTGGCAGGATTTCTCCGCGGCTCGCAGGTTCTACCAAATATCCTCACGCAGTTGTATGAAAGAGAGGGACAGGTTAAATATTTGGAGGAAGCCATCAATATATCCGAAGAGGTTCTCAGCCACCCTTCTTTTCGAACGGCGATCGTCGATCAAGCGATGCACTATAACAACCTGGCGCTGAGGACTCTCGCGTGGTATCAGCACACGAACAAGCCCGCAGCCATCAAAGCAGCCATAACCTACGCAACCAAGGCCGTCGATCATGCAAAGGATCCCACGGAGCGCGCGCGTTTCTCCGTCAGCCTAGCAGGTACTTACTCGGCTCGCTCCGAAGTCCAAGGTTCGCTCGACGACATCAACGAGGCAATTCATATACTCACCGCGGCACTCAAGGATCTCCCTGCTGACGACAAGTTGAGGGCGCTCGACTTCTTGTCGTCGGCACTCTCACAGGAATTTCGGCGGCGCGAGGACGAAGGAGGCGAGGCGCAGAATCTATTGCACTCTTCAGTATCATATCGGCAAGCTGTTTTGGACCAGCTGCCAAGTAACCACCCCATGCTCCCGGATGTTCTACTCAGATCTGGTTACCTCCACGGCATTCTCTACTCTAATTCTGCGGGGGCTGACGACAAGAGCCTCTGCGAGGGAATCAACAGAGTGAAGAAAGCGATCGAATCGCTCCCAACGGACCATCCAGCCCTTGGAAACGCACACCAGCAGCTGGCAGCGCTCAACGGTGTCATTTACGAGCACACTGCAAAGAGAGAGACCCTGGAATCGGCCTTTAAACACATAGAGGTTGCGAAGAAGCTGATCAGTGAGCAAAATCCTTACTTTGCAGCAACCATGAACACGTTTGCGGCACTTCTAGTCTATCAATGGGCCGCGAATGGTGGTGAAGAGGAAGGATATCTCAACCGTGCAGTTGCCAAGTCCTTGGAGGCACTTCGGAGTTCTCATAGTCTCCCGACGGAAAGGATCAGGAGTGGAAAAGTTGCAGGAGAAATCTGCGCCGCGCTTTGCCGTTGGGACGAAGCAGCCGCTATCTTCCACGAGACGCTGTCCTTGGCTACCTCGCTAGCCCCACGGCAGCTCGGTCGCCAGGACCAACAGTTCTACCTCCGGGCACTTTCAAAGCTCTCGGCCACGGCAGCGTCAGTATCTCTTGAAGCGGGACGTAGTGCCGCGGATGCGTTGGCGCTCCTCGAAGCCGGGCGGGGCATCATGTCTCGCATCTCCCTCGATCTGCAGACCAATCTTCGTCGGCTAGAGACAGCGAACCAGGATCTCTTTTACAAGTATGCAGACGCTCAGCACAGGCTTCGCTCACTAGAGAGCACCGCAACAGCTCTAGCTGCGGTTGGTGACACCCCTACACTACGGCAACCGCCAGTTTCAACGAGCCGCATCGAGATTGTTGAAGAGTTGGAGGGGCTGGAGGCTCTCATTCGACAAACCATCCCTGGGCTTAATGACTTCGCCATGCCAGAGACGCCTGGGTCTCTGCCGGAAGTCAACGTCTCTTCAGCGAGCCATGCCATAGTGGTCTTCAACGTCTCCACCACAAGGGCTGATGCGTTCCTCATGACAAAGGATTCACCGGTCAGGTCTCTGCCTCTTCAAGGATTGGATCTTTCTGTCGCCAAAGAAGCTGCCAAGTGCTTTGTGGGCTTCCAGAGACTCACCACAGGTCCGGGTTCCACATTTCATGAGCGGAACACCACCCTTCGGAACCACCTAGAGTGGGTATGGGAAAAGGCTGTCAAGCCTGTCCTTATGGCTCTACGCTTCATCACGGTCGGTCCCAAGCAGGCAGACCCTTGCCTGTTACCAAGAGTCACTTGGGTAACTAGCGGGCCTCTGGGGCTTCTACCCCTACACGCCAGTGGACTATGCTGGGACGTTGGGTCGCCAGAGAACGCAATGTTCCACATCATTTCCTCGTATGTGCCCAGTCTTAGAGCCCTTCAGTCATCGCAAGGGAAGTCCCGGGAACTCAGCCCTTCATCGTTTGGACGGACTCTAGTTCTAACGATGCCGACAACAACGGGATACGTCGACCTTGATCTCGGCGAGGTAGAGGTGGTGCAGGCCAGTGTCGCCGAGACCGGGGCGGCAGAGGTCGTTTTTTGCCAGTATCCTTCCAGGGCTTATATTCTGGAGCACCTCGATCAGGCCTCGACCGTCTTTTTCGGTTGTCACGGCGAATCCAACTACATTGATCCGTCCAACAGCGCACTGGTTTTGGCTGACGCAGGGAACGGGCAGCCCGAGCGGTTGACTATCAGCGACGTTGCAACACTGCTGCTACGACCCGCCTTCCTGGCCTATTTATCAGCTTGTTCAACCGCCGAGAACACATCTTGGCAGTTGCAGGACGAGGCGATTCACCTGGCTAGCACGCTTTTGAGCGTTGGGTTCCCGCACGTCGTCGCCTCCCTCTGGGAAGCGGATGATCAGGCGGCGGGACAAGTCGCCCGGCATTTCTTCAGCGGCATCGCAGAGCAGCTTCGACTTGCACATTCTGGCAAGAGTAAGCCCGACATTGATATCCCCCTAGCTTTGCATCAAGCAGTCGTCTTGCTCAGGAATGGAACAGCCGGGGGAGGCAGACGGAAGAAAAATGCGAACAAGAATGTTTCCCTATGGGCTCCGTTCGTCCATCTAGGGTGCACTATGCTATGTTAGTCGATGGCTGGCTTTCATGCGACTCTAATCTCCTCGCGTAAGTTTCCATGTCTCCTTAGGTAGCAACCAATGAATTCATCTCCGTGGTATAATGAGCGGTGATCTTTCTAGTCCCATGTGTAAACAACCGTGCCGCTGCTTTCGTTCGAATTTTCAGCAAAATGTTTACTGCAACTCAGGGGGGATACCAAAGACATCGGATCCCTCCGGAACGCCCCCATTAGTGACCTTGTAGCCGTCAAGATTGTCCGTATCATCGAGCTCCGCCTCCAAATATTCAATCTCCATCTCGGTATGGCCACGCTTGGCCGAAAATGACTTCCATACATTGCCATTCTCCAGTTTGGCTTCAATCTGACCCTTCTTGAAGGCCACATTGACCTTCCGATAGCAGATGGCATAGATACGTTCTCCCATCGTCTGAGTGCCTCCGCTGGCCTCTGCTGAAGACTCGTGTCCGCCTTTAACCTGGGCATCGGTTTTGCCGGAAAGATCGCCGGCCGCCTGGGCCACTGGCGCCTTAACCTGGCCAGATACCCCAGCCGCCTTGTGTTTGCCACGATGCAGCTTCGCGTTCACAAAGGTCCGCCAACCAATGACGAACCACGTCTTCTGGTTGTCATAATATCCTTCCTCGAGCCATTTCTTTGTGTCATCCTTAGCGACCAGCTTGTTGAACACCACCTTCGGCTGCTTCAGCAGGTATCTGTATCCTCTGTCCGCCGTTACGTAGAATGTTTCCGAGCGATCGATTCGGAGCGTGAGGGCCAAGAAGTCGGATAACATTCCCTCGAACCACGTCTTGGATTCGCTGGAGTTGAGGTAATCGAAGTTCTTGTCCAACTCTCGAGAGTAATCGGCCTTGGTGATTCCTTCCGCCGTGAGAAGGTCGGTGCTGGGGCTGCTTCGATCGGGCACAAGGCTTCCTAAGGGAATCGATGACGTTGCGTACGGTGTGGTGGTGAGGAGAAAAACAGGGGCTTGCATTTTGGTGGGGTTTCGAGCGGAGTGTTGGATCGTTCAAAGCGCATGTGTTGCTGCTGCCGAGCAAACTCAGTGGTGAGTGATGATGGGCGATTGTTGATCGATACCTTGACTAGCTGAATGGCTGGAGGTGGAGACAATGACGTGAGGAGCTGAAGTGTCTTGGCAAGTGACAAGGATTTCGGCAAAACCACGGAATAACTATCTGCAGACAACCACGTGAGGGGATGTGGTCGGCGGTACATACACAGGCCCGTAACTGACATCGCATATTGTCGCAAGCTATCGCTGCACTAAAAATGCAGAACGCTCATTATTTCTATTTAATAGTCGTTGCTTGGGCCGACACGGCCGACGCAACCCCGCAGAGGTCACAGTGCGGAGTCATGTGCAAACACTAATTCCAACACGGAGGGATTAAACAACAACAGTGGGCGTGTATAGGAAGTATGGACGCGAGACATGGAGGGCAGAAGCTAACTTAATTCTCTAGCGGTCAGGGAAAGTAATACAAATATGGAAGAGGGAAGGCAAGACTGCTTATTTTCGAAAATGGGGCTCATTTTGACCATCTTTTTATGCGGGATTGATACTAGGCCCGCTCGGCTAGGGTTGAAGTAATTCAACATGCTGCGGCGCAGCCTGTCGAAAGTGGTAATTAGGGTGAGCCAAGATGAGCTAGTCTGAGCAAATCCTGAGCAAAGACTGAGCCGGGCCTGAGCCAGGGTGAGCAATGTCATTTGGGCGAGGTACGAAAAAGGAAATTTCGGGTGCCCAGATTCGTCGCACAAAACAGATGTAGCGGCGCCGCACTTCTTTGACAGCGTATTCACCAAGCATCCGAGTCACCATTCACAGCACCTTTCAAAACACCATCATCAGCCCATGCAACTGGCTCAAAATGGCCCCGCCCATGGCGAGAACAGGACGCCTTTCCAGGCTTAGAGATTATCGAGCAAATTCTTGTTGAGCTTTGCGGGTACCACCTCCGAGCCATGGGCCATTCAGAATGGGACCCGGGCCTCGCTAGCCTGTGCCAAGCATCGAGACAATTCAACCAACTCGCAACAAGACACCTCTATCACACCATCTACGAGTACGTTTTTGAGTCAAAGTGGTGGCTACTTGCTCGGACTCTCATCGCGCGGCGCGACCTCGCTGGACTGGTCAAGCGTCTTGAGCTCACCGATCCCGATCGGACGGAACTGGTTCCCCACAGCGGCTTCCTTCCACCCGAGGTCACCACTTATTACGCCAGCCAGTTTGCACTGGCTGCCAACGCCGGTCCCACCGCCGGCCCTGCCGCCGGCGATCTCACCTCCCCTGATACAAAGGGGAAAAGTTTCCCCGCCATAGCCTCCCTCTTAGCAAGCCTTTGTCCCAACCTTGAGACTTTGCAATGCTTGGGGTACTCTGATACCGTCGCCTACACCTTCTGCCCACCGGCGTCTTTGCCTGCTCTGCAGAGACTCGTTGTAAGACTCGATGTATTGCTCAGGGATGACTGCGAAAAGTTTGAACTTGATGCAGTCTTCTCGCTTTTCTGGGCGGCACCTAACATAAAATCCCTCGACCTTAATAGATTCACCGACCTCTACAACGGCTGCGTACAGGTACCGGATGGCCTCAGGCTCGAGAACGTGACGTACCTGGGGGCTGATTTTTGCGACATGAGCACCGACACGCTCATCAACCTGTTTCTTCTGTGCCCGAACCTGCAGCACCTGGACGGGTCAAGCGGGCTGTCTGGTATTCGCCCCCAGAATGTGGTCCACGCGGTGCTTGCTCATGCTCCGAGTCTGACAGAGCTCAGCTTTGAATTCAATCTGGAATGTTGGCGCCAGGGATGGGGTTCTGGGCCAGAGGAAGAGTTCCCTGAGTATGATCTACAAGAGACGAAGCAGCTTTTGGATGCTAGTGGCCGTCAGATTCGATACAGATTCACAGACGATAATTACTATGTGTGGAACATATTACTCGAGTCTTAGCCGTGAAAAGGCACGGCGGCTCTTGGCAGGATGACGAAGATATAGGGATGGATCGGTTGGCTGTGAAAAGTAACTTCTGGATTATGCTGGGATGTTATTTGAGCTTACGCGCGCGGTTTGGTCTCATAGAGTTAAAAGCTCGTTTGCTCCAGAAGGGTCAGGGACATCATGCTTTGGAGCCAATCAAGTGTTGTGTGTTGAAAGCCCCTCGGGAGCATATCATTGCCGTATCCTGCCTATCTAGGAGTTACTAATCGCGACCTCTGCTATCCCGCAGCATGTACAGCATCTGTTCAGAGACGAAAATTCGAGTTTCACTCTTAGCCAGGACCGGCGGACACAACCCAACCTCCCTCCACTGAATCTCCAGCTCGGCTAACTCCTACCCTCACTTCCTCTTAGAGACCATCCAACCAAGCCAAAGTGCTTATGTACAGCGCCAAGCCCAGCAAGACGGCCATACCATCGAGCGAGATGAGCAAGATGGGGACAATAGGCTCCTGAGGAATGGTGCACATAAACGCGTCGACCTGCCACAACAGCGCTCCCACAACCGCGATATATGCCCACCAAGCCAGAAACTCCGGAACCCATCCAACAAGACTCGAACAAAAGCTGCGGATGATCACAGCGAGTATGCCAGGCCTGTGCGCGAGAAGAAAGCCGGCTCCAATGTTCATTGCCTGTATGGTCAAGGCCAACTGCAGGATCTCTTTGATGTTTCGCATGAACTGGTGGCGTCTGTCTCCCCCGGTGGCGAGAAACTCCAGCAGGGACAGTTGGGTGATGACTAGGAACAAGACGATCCTCCACCAGCGCAGTGTGGACCAGGCTGTGGCGATGGTGGCGTTGACGAGCCTTCCTCTGTGGCGATCACCGGCTAGGCGACCAAGGATTATGAGACCGGAGAACAGGAACACGATGAAGAAACCAAATGTGGACATGACCGTCCAGTATTTCTTCCGCAGCGGGGTAGCCCACAGCTTCCAAAACGTCTTAAAGGGTTGAATTGTGGGCGCGGGCGGGTTGGTGATGTCGCGGAACATGTTGATCTGGGTGAAGCCGAAGTTTCTCGCAGATTGGGTGTCCTTCCTGGCGTACTCATCCATCTCTTCCAACTGAAGCTGCAAGTGGAGGAGTTTTCCCTCAATGGCCTGCTTGTGGGACGTGCCTCGGATCTCAGCATACGGCAGGATTGACTCAAGAACTTCCTCAGCGGAGGCGATGTACGCCCGGGCCATGAAGTATCTCGTCTCGAGGCTCCGGAGCTGTGTGATGGTGATTCCGTCCTCGTGATTGCGGAAGCTGTCGTACTGTTTGATCAGGTCGACGTACTTCTTGATGTCGCTGGCGAGTTTGTCGATCTCTCGGACTTGAGTGGCGGGGAGACCGAGGTCTCTCCAGGGCGCCCAGATGTCGCCGATGTCGAGGGGAGGCTGTTGGACTTGGACGAAATTCTCGCCGCCGACGGGGCGGACTCGGATTGACTCCATAGTTGACTTGGCCTGGGCATTTTGTTAGGGTCTGCGATCGGTCAGTTGAGCGGGGAGTGCGCGGAGAGTGGTCGGGGAGCTAGGAATACAAAATGGGACAGAAAATACCTAATAGCACATGAGAATTCCTATTGAAGAGGACAGGAGACGAGAGCGCAGCTCTTTCTGGTGTCAAATGTGAGTTCGCTGCTTTGTGTGGTTGAGGCTGCGGTCGCGGAGTTCACCGAGAGTTGATTGTGGTGGTGAAAAAGCCGAACTGTGCGCAACCTAGAGAGAAGGTAGGTAGGGCAGAGCACTTTGATTGTCAAGTAAACAAAGTGAGCTGGTTTAATCCAGACATCAGACGATCACGTGGGCAGCGTTGCTCAGTATGGCAGGGCAGTTCCGGTTCTCACATCCTCTCCAGTGTCACAGCAGCAGACAACACCATTATTCTAGCTACAGTTCAGGACCATTCTAGACTTTCATATTCAGTGAGCATCAAATCGCTAGAATAAATGTGATTTAAGTGAAGTTCATTGAATAGGGGACATGTCCCAGCGAGAAGCCTCGACGCGGTAAGCACATGTACCTTTCCATTTCATCTGGAGTCGCGTCGCCAGACAACCAGGTTGACGCGTGTCATCGCGAAAAAGGGGCCCCGGACGCGTATAGAGTTGGAACGCGTGACGGATAACAGGAGATGCAGAGCTTACAAGACAGGAGCGTTCCTGTCCACGCGGACCATCTGACGAGTCCTTTGTGGTTCTTGTGCTCTGAAACGCTCGCATCAACGCTTCTTCTGTTAAAGAATGATCATCCAGACGTTGCAGGAAAAGCCCAGATGTCATCCTCAATCATGTAGCGCATCAAGCCATTCAATTGACAATCTTCAGCTCGTGTTTCCGGCGCAAAGGCTCTCTTTCCGAGACCTCGTATCAATACGATTGTGCCCATCTGACCACCCACACAAACTGCCGTGTACCTTCGAGCCAGCCGGAGCCATGCCTAGTCCCACCCTCAATCTTCACCCGGATCACATTCAGAGAGGTCTCCTACGGTCCGCCGTCCAACATTCGTAGCCACTGCAGGCGACTCGGTTCTATTCGATCGCTGGGACGAAGACATTGTCGAACTTCCACCGTTGTCCTACAATGTGTCGCTGCAAATACATTGTCGCCCCGTCTCTGATTCATCCAAGGAGCTGATTGGCGCATTGCACGTCGTAGCTTGTGGCTATTTACTCGACTCCCCAATCCGGCGATTCGGCCATGTCCGCTCCGTCCCCACGACCGCTAGTCGCCATTCATACGTACGCCCGGAAAAATCGAGGTAGCTAGCCGTGGGGCCGGGTCTTCCTGCGCAGAGGCGAAATAAGATGCAGAAAGCACTGGGCAATTTAGAGACTCAGCCCGCCCGCCGAGACGGGTTTAAGAACAGCGACCCCTGGACCGCGGCTCAACGCGCTCCGCTCGACAATGGGACGGTGGGGCGACTGGCCTTAAATACATCGACGATGAACTCGAAATTTGTTGGACCTCGTTCGATAGCTGCTTATTCCCATACGCCAGGGACTTGTCCAGATGCACTTCGCCCTCTCAAAGTCGGTCGCCTTCGGGCTTCTTGCCACCGGAGCATCAGCAGCTCCGCCCTATGGACCGGCAGGAGGACCCGGTCACCATGTTAAGGCCCTGGCGGGCTTTGTCACGGTAGAAGGCGATAAATTTAAGCTTGACGGCAAGGATTTTTACTTTGCCGGCAGCAACGCTTATTACTTTCCATTCAACAACGTGTGATCCTGCTGCCCCTGTTTTGGCTGGGGAGAGACTAACATCAGTCTGCCAGAACCAAGAAAATGTTGAGAAGGGTCTCACCGCAGCCAAGGAAGCCGGCCTCACCGTCTTCCGAACGTGGGGCTTCAACGACAAGAACCGCACCCGGGTGCCCGACGGCCTGCCCAACTACGGCGATGAGGGCGCGGGACCTTCCGAAGTGGTCTTCCAGTGGTGGAACCCCGATGGCACGTCTGACATCAACATTGAGCCATTCGACAAAGTAGTCAAAGCCGCGACCAAGGTTGGGACCAAGCTCCTTGTCGCCCTGACCAACAACTGGGCCGACTACGGCGGCATGGACATGTACACGGTTAACCTTGGCGGACACCACCACGACGACGTGAGCCCCTTTATCTTCCCCCACCCCCTCTCTCTCCTCCCCCCTCCACTAACCACCCCTTCTCCAGTTCTACACCCTCCCGCGCATCAAAACCGCGTTCAAGCGCTACCTTAAAGAATTCATCACCCGCTACAAAGACTCCCCCGTCATCTTCGGCTGGGAGCTCGCCAACGAACCCCGTTGCGGCGCCGACCTCACCCGCAACCTCCCGCGCAGCAACGACGGCTGCTCCACGCACGTCCTCACAGCCTGGATCGCCGAAATGAGCGCCTACATCAAGAGCATCGACCCCAACCACCTCGTGACATGGGGCGGCGAGGGCGGCTTCAATGTCCAGGGGGTATCCGACTCTTTCTACACCGGAAAAGACGGAGGGGATTTCGATGCCGAAATTGCCATCTCGAGCATCGACTTTGGGACGTTCCATTCGTATCCTGACTGGTGGAGCAAAAGTCCCGTCGAGTGGACGGGCAAGTGGATCAGAGACCATGCTGCGTCGGGAAGGAAGGCGAAGAAACCGGTCGTGCACGAGGAGTATGGGTGGATGACGGATGAGAAGCGGCTGGAGTATTTTGGGCGAAAGGCGAACGAGAGCCGAGTAGAGGTCATTGGAAAGTGGCAGGAGATTGGGATTGAGGAGAAAATGGCTGGGGATATGTATTGGCAGTTTGGGTACGGGGGGTATTCGTATGGACGGAACCATGATGATGGGTTTACCATCTTTTTGGAGGATGCGGAGGCGAAGACGCTGGTGTATGAGCATGCGAAGAAGGTGGCGAAGCTGAATGGGCCGTAGTTGGGCACGAAGTAGTAGACATGATTGCAAAGGAACTTGAACTCGAGGAGGACGTAGTCATCGGACTTTCGGGTCCTAAAAAGGGGTGGGAGCTGGTGGGTTGCAAGAAAGGGGCTCTCATCCGTATACCTACATGTACTACTACCTTGCTTCTTATTCGACTGTTCAGCCGACCCCCACCTCTCTCTACACTCCATCACCTCCAAGACACGCAGGTCCCTCAGCAACCGAGAGCCAATTGTCCTGTGCTGTTGTAGCTCTTTTCTCAATCCGACAGTTAAGGATGCCTACTAGTATACTTGCAATTGAAAGAGTGGTTGGCAAGTGGCGTTTGATCCAATTAATCTGCGGGATTGCCTACAAATGGTCCTGAGGTCCTATCGCGAACTGGGAAGGTACTACAGGACTCTCAACCTGAAGCACCAAACCCGCCAAACCAGGTTTTGTCCGGAGTAGTCGCTCTTGCCTTTTGTCATTTCTCCGAGTACAGTCCCAGAAGCCAGTGTAGCCTCGGCATCTCCTTCCCTAAACCGCACGCACATGGGTCCTCCCTGAACTCAGATTACCTTCGCTCAGCCACCTTGTCATCACCGCACAGCCAAGACGGGCCAAGCCGGGCACACCCCAAGCAATCCAAGCAATCCAAGTGCCGCGCCTGCAGGGAGAGCAACAAAGCGGCAATACTACAACAACACCTACCGTAATTCTTTTTTACAGGCCGTACAGTACGGAGATCCCCTTGGCAATAGGTAGCCAAGAGGGCGGGCTGCGCAGCTGTGGGGACGAGCTGACGTGCTGAGTGCGACGTCAATTACGATTGACTGGACAGTAGAGGCTCTTGGCTGCTGAATGGGCTCCCGTGTCTCAACCACTGCATCTCTTGGTCTCTTGGCTGCGGAGCAAACACGGCAGGCAGCGTCATATATTCGCCGAGCAAAAGAGCGTAGGCGGGGCGCATAAAGAGAGGTCGTCCTCTCACTCCTCGAGGTGCTGCGCGATTTGGACGTCCATCGCGACTCGCACTCAAACATCGGACTTCATATCGACAAGCCACAATCATGATCCCTCGCAGTCTGCTATTCCTTTGCATCGCGGCTTTCGCGGCCCTCTCAGAGGCGCAGTACACCGGCCCTTGCTCAGCGACGGCATGTGGCGCGCAGGGGCTGGCGTGTCCGAGGGGACATCTTTGCGTCCCGTACCCGAGTTTCAATCCGGCTGACAGGAAGGGGTGCACTTGCAGCTATGGATAATGTGAGTACTTCTGTGCGTGGGGAGAGGGAGGGTTGAATCTGTGCTGATCATGAGCAAAGAGGGAAGCGAAGTGATGGATTGTGAGGGCTGATGGTTGGGAGGGGAAAATGGGGGTTTGTCTTGGGCGGCGGTCACCGGGACAGACTGCACGTGTGTCGCAGAAGCTGTCCTGGGTTATCGGAGTCTCGGGGTATCTTCTGAGGCCAATGCAGGGCGGGGAAACTAGGTGATCAGGAGTGACCTAGAATAAAACGATTTGGGACCTCATCTGGCAAGCGTTCGGCACGCTCAGGTTGCTGCTTCCGCCAATGCGCTGCACTTGTCGTTTCCACTCCGAGTCACCCAAATGGCAAGCCCTATCACCACTTCCTCGTTTGCAGGAAGTGTCAATGAGATCAGTGATGCAGACTATAACCCCCCCCCCCCTAGTTTTTCTGAAGTTCGCAATTTCTGCACCAACTTCTCGTCTCCCCAGGCACCAGAGTGAGTTCCAACTGTCAATGTTCCCCAAAGTTGCAAGTCAGTACTGGGCGACGATTGAAATACAAGACGTCATCCATTGCTTCATTTCATAACTGTTTGACTACAAAAGCCGCCGACAAAAAAGTGATACGAACTTGTCCCTTATTTCGACATCAAAGAGAAGAGAAAGATGATACGAGACCGTGTTTTCTGAGTAGACAGATAGACACTTCCTCACGAAGAAAACCTCCATCTACGGACCACCACCGCCCTGAAACTCCCACTCACAGTAGCAAGTCCGAATGCAGTTCTCCGTGTCTGAAATGGGCTTTCCGCTGCCAGAGCAGGCGGTGTGCAGCAAGCAGCCCTCGTCTGTGCACACGAGATTGAAGAATCCACCGCCGATTTGGGGCGAGCGCGGCTCAGCTGGGGCGGTGGCCTGAACGGCAGGTGGGATGGGAACCACGAGTGGAGATGGGGCGGGGTCCGCGTTGGCGGCTGGGGCTGCGACAGTCGAGTGGATGCTCAGTCCGAGGGTGAGGAGGAGCTGGATGGTGGTTGTGGTCTGGGGGTGTCAGTTCCGAGATCTAGAACCAACGAATTCTGCGGTGTTGGCTCGTTCGGGAGGGGGGGGGGGGGCTCAGGCTTGCCTTCATGTTGGAAAGGAGAACGGAAATGTGGGTTGAGCTTTGTGATAATAGAAAGGTTTGAAGAGGGCTAAGGCTTGAGTGGTTGATAGAGTGATGATGGTGGAAATTCTCTGGGAAGAGATGGGGGAAGGAGCAAACTATAAATACTTATCTAGAGGACTTCAACTTAACATTGAGAAATGTGACTTGACCCGGATGATACCAACGGGCGGGGGAGTCTGGGGGAATCATTGAATCTGCCTTGTGTATATTACCTAGGTAAAGTTATTTACATTATGAGAAAGGGGCAGCTCTTCTCCCAAACCCGGGCTCGCTTACCGCTATGCGGTCCAGCATCCCGGGAAGCCGGAGGAGGAGTGAATTTGGCTTTTTAGTGCCTCCCCGTCCATACTTTCATACCTAGAGAATTTTTATGATTCCACCGAGCCCCCAGGAAGGGGGCGCAGTCTACAGATGTAACACAACTTGCGGTTCATGAAACGGCAAATCTGGTAGGAACTCTATTCCACATTGGCGAGTCACTCTCCACGGTAATCTATATTGATCTATTCTCAGAATTCATACTTCGGTAGGTAGATGACCTATACAAACAATCCAGTCACTTGAAACCTCGCCTAACAAATCAAACTGGAATCAACGCGTAGCTATCTCTGTTTTTGGTTCATGCTTGTTGTCTCTAAGTATCTTTCTCATGCTCTTCAGGCGGATGTGATTGAAGAGCTCTCTTCGTTTCGCACTGGTCGCTCAGAGTGGCAACAATCGGGGACCATGATGATCAAAGATATACGAGCCATCCACACCGACTTAATTCCCGTTGCCTACTAAGCCCCCTGTACCCAAACGGCGCAATCGCACAAAGCGGCCTAACAGTCCGTCCCGCCTACCCGGAACTGGGGAAACAGGGGAACGGTTCAACTCTATTAGCCAACGTCTATCCGCAACTACAACATAAAATTAATGCCTAATTCCAGTGTAAGTAGCAATAGGATTCAAGATGGGTTTCCCCGGAGGCACAGTTCGCGGCGTTAATTTATCCAGCGCAACAAAAAGTATTCAAAATCCTGTTTTGTGGAACTTGGCTATCCTCGCCGCAATATCTGCCCGCCCTACCAAACCATCTGAAAATCCAGGCCTCCAACCGGAATCGGACTGTATTTTAGCTGTTCAGATTTCAATGTTACCCCCAGCCACCACCAGTATACGCTGCTCCTGCTTCTTTCGCGCCTCTGCTCCTTCTTCACAATGGTGATAAAACCCCTGACAAATTGAAATCTGTACCTGTAGCGACTGGCCTTAATACATGAGCACCTTCCTAAAACCTACTAACCCTCAACCCTCAAATTATTGACAGAACAACCAACCACCCCTTGACCCCCTAAATCCACCCCCTGTCCCACCCCGCTCGTCAACCCGGATAAACGAACGGATCCGGACACAGCACCTCAACCGCCTTCTCCGCCTCCTCCTTCTCCTCCCCAGTCGGATCCTTCCCCTTTCCCTGCGGCGACAACAACTCCACCTCCCTCTTCATCTCCACCGGCAACTCATCATACTCCCCCCGATTCTTCAAGTACGTCGCAGCATCCTTAATCGAATCTCTCAGCTTCTTGATCCCCTTAGCATACATGTCGTTGAATCAGGCCTTGTGCGCCGCCCGGAAGTTGGTGAGACCACCTGGGAGCTCTTTTCTTTCATCCAAACTCACCACGTTGTGCAAGAAATCAGGGAATGGGGTGGGACTAATGCGCCAGTCTACCAGCACTATCTCGGTTTGCGATTTGAACATAACCTCGCCGAGCTCCCCTCTCAACTCGCGATCTGAACGCAACCTCGCCGAACTCCCTCCCCAGCGCCGAATTCAATAAGAATTTACCACCCAAATTCTGTCAAAATGGGGCGCCTCTCCTATCTCCTGCCACTCTAGCACACCCTTACCGAAGTTACCACCATCCGCCAGGAAATCGCAGCACCTAACAGCGACATGATGAACATTGAGAAAATCGAGAGTTCTAAGAGAAATTTCCCCTCTAGATGCTCCAACGCTTGTATCTTACCATCTTGACTAGCTGTCTTGCCCAAGGACAAGACCGACGATTTCGGCCTCGTCTTCCGTGGTCGAAATGCGACGCTTATCCTCAGAGACTCCAACACAGTCGTTGCTACAGCGGTGGCTTCCTGACTCCTCGACCAGCTCGAACGGGCCAAGATGGGCCGCCGGAAACTCCTGCTGGCTACGATAAAGGAGTACTTCGCCGGGCGCGCGAACCTGCGGCAGAAGGCTCACATCCACCGCGTGGAGCTGCTCGAGGATTGCATATCTCAATACAAGACCGCCCGACTGGAGATTTCCAGGCTCACTGGTGCTCTGGCAGTGCAGGCATCCAGTCAGCTCCGCTGACTAGATGCCCAGGGCCCCTGAACCCCTTTCTTCTGACAACACCTATAGGCGGGAGGTACCGAGGGAGTAATGCCTAAAAAAGCTAGAACTGGCTGCTTACCCCACTGTTGACTCGTTTAAAAGACCTTATCTCTGCCCTCGCCGCGGCCATTGGCAGGGCTCTTCGCTAGCCCTACAATTGTGGTTGGATGTGCCACCGGCGCATTGGGACTGGCTCTCGCCGAGACCCACAGCAACTCATCAGAATTCTGACGAGACAGGAGACGCAAACCGGCCAAATGTGGGCGACCCGGTTGCTTGAAACCGCCTATAACAGGCCTCGTTGGTCGGATAAGCCTTGTAGCACTAACAATGAAAAGAGCTTTGACAGAGCTCATATTAATATTCTGAGAATGAAAAAA
>Ga0247760_1000452_pt1 | contig 45111 bp, 39 predicted proteins | sample UWRJL171409R4_FD_179936 | JGI IMG/M metagenome (GOLD analysis project Ga0247760, IMG submission 179936) | Plant litter microbial communities from Arlington Agricultural Research Station in Wisconsin, United States - UWRJ-L171-409R-4 | ecosystem: Environmental > Terrestrial > Plant litter >...
GTTCTTTTCTTCTCTATATTAAACCCAGATTCCGTTTTGTGGACTTGAAGGCTACAGGGGCTGCCAAGGCATGGGAGTTCCCGTCTCATCGGCGCGGGGACTTGTCGGATACTTGTTGAGTAAGTGGTTGCGTGCTGATCCACCACGCCCATTTAAGGCGTACATTGCCTAACGACTTTTTCGGAAACTTTCCAAGGCGTCACTAACACATCACCGCATGCCATAAATAACTTAAAGAGTAGATTATTAATATATAGGGAATAAATTTACTTACTGGGAGCTGGGAATTGACCTATTCGACGACGTTTTGGCTCGCGCCAAGACGACCAGTCTACACAGAAACGAGAATATGGTATGCATGATGGGATCGCTGGGGTAGCGCCCCCTACCAAAGCTCGCACTAGGTAGAATAGACAGGGACGAATGCGACGAGCCTGCCAATGGGCAAGTTGCTGGGGAATGAGGATTTCATAAACAGTGTAGAGTTCTGGGCTTGACGAACTCGCTTCGTTATTCTAAGATTGGTACGCGGTGGTAAGGCTCTCTCGATACGCTCACCCACAAAGTCAAGATGATTGGACAAAAAGCCGCTTTTATTCGGCGGCGGTATGCATGGTACGTACTCGATCCGGATTGGAGAATTTGTGGCACGCCTTCTGGCTCGTTTGCTAAGTTACCCCTCGTTCCAACCTCCTACCCCTCATCACCATAATATCTCTCTTGGAATCAGTCCTCGTGTGAGCAACTTTTTTCCGAAATGAGGTTATTGAACACAGCAACACACAATCTCGAATATTTCCTAGGCGACACAAGGCCGCCCTATGCTATTCTCTCCCACACATGGGGCGATGAGGAGATTCTGTACCAAGATGTGGTGGGTACGGATGAATGGGAGTTGGGCACGGGGACCCGCAAGGCCGGCGCTGACAAGGTCATCCGGTCCTGCATCCAGGCCAAGGTGGACGGCTACGACTACATTTGGATTGACACGTGTTGCATCGACAAAACCAGCAGCGCCGAGCTCTCCGAGGCCATCAACTCCATGTTCCAGTGGTACAAGGAGTCCGATGTCTGCTATGCCTATCTTGCCGACATCCTCAGCGCGGATGAGTCGCGGTCTCACCAACCAACCATGATCTCCCACAGCAAATGGTTTACCAGAGGCTGGACCTTGCAGGAACTGATAGCACCGCAGAGGGTCGAGTTCTTTGACAGGATGTGGAGCAAGCTGGGTAGTCGAGACCAATTGGCGTCCCTGCTTTCCAGCATTACAAGGATCGACATGACGGTGTTGGCTCGGGCCTCCCACGATCCTGCTTGCTACGACGGGTCTTCCTCACTGCTCCAAGATCAAGGCTGCTTCAGCTGCGGACAAGGGCTCGCTATCCAGCACATGCTATCATCCTTCCCTGTGGCGACTCGAATGTCATGGGCGGCGACAAGGAAGACAACACGGCTCGAAGATCAAGCGTACTGTCTCTTGGGACTGTTTGCTGTCAACATGCCTCTTCTCTATGGAGAGGGCCCCAAGGCATTTCTGCGTTTGCAGGAAGAAATACTGCGCACAACAAGCGACCAGTCCATCTTTGCTCACGACAGCGGCATCATCCACGGGCTCAACTCTTCAAAGCTGATAAATCTTCTCGCTACGGATCCAGACGGGTTCCAAGACTTTGGACACCTCCGCTTCTCTGAAACCCCGTGGGACAAACAAGGAGAGTTTGTGCTAGCAAACAAGACCATTGGCATGAGCCTCCCGCTCTATCAGGAGGAGCGAGGCTGGCTGGCCATTCTTGATTGTGTTTTCGAGGACGATTTCTCGTCGAGACCTGCCATTATGCTGGAGAGACGTTCTGGGCATGGCGACGAGAAAGGAATTTTCGCCCGTCTCGACCAATCAGTGCTACGAGTGGTCCAGTCTCAGGACCCAGAGTATGCCGAAGCCATCAGTAACTACTCGCATTATCATAGGGTTAGAATACATAGCACTTCTGTTGTGCTAGACAACAGTATGGGGCTTGCCTGCTTTTGGGGGTATTGCGTAGACTCGCTAACCACGGTCACAGCAATACCCGTGAAACTCGACAAGGTACTGCCCGCCCGAGAGGTCAGCATCCTACGATCAGCGCTCCCGCTCCTGGAGGATCAATTCTACGCCATTCCCATTCGCCCCATTCTCCGCGATTCCAGATACGCCGTCCGACTCTCTCACCCGCTATTTGCCAATGGCCTCATTCGTGTCCCCTCTTCCCACACAGGGACTCGCGGCATCATGGCTATCGACAATGGGCACTCGCACGGCTTCTTCGTGGCGTGGTTGTACGATGAGGACGCCGAGCGGGCCTTCTGCCAAGTTCGAACGTGGGAGTCGACTCTTGGTGCGAGTTTTCGGCCCGTGATGATGGATGCGACTGGGAGGCCCGACTTCTCACCCTGGGAGCTCCGGATGCAGATACAGACCTGCCTGGGAGAGGAAAACTGGTATGAAGGAGAGCACGAGACGCTCGTGGCTGGAAGGGTGGTCACGGCGAAATTTTCATTGAATAGGTTCTTGGGCCAGGGCGTGTTGGAACTCGTTGTTGATGTGCGCTTTGGGTAGTGGTGGCTGAGTCGGTGCTTCAGATGCATTTTGTGCATGTTTCTGCACCGAGAACAGAGGGCGATCGGAGATGCAGCTGCTAACGATGGTCCCTTCCTGTTATGCAGAAATCGCGGCCCGATGGCGCCAAGACAGTGAGGGCTATTCTGCCCAGAGGCTGCCCCTGAATCCGAGAAACACCGCTCCGCCACCACGCGTCTGCCGGCATCTCAAGGTAATTCCGGCTCCGTGGGGTGTTGTTGAGCATTGGTAAGGATGCTTTGATTTGTTGAAGTTCTCATGGCTGCTGTGGCTGCCTGAAATAGGTGAAATACAATGGGCCCAAAATCGTCATCCTCGGGGGCACCTTCCAAGCCCAACAAGGGTTACTATAAGCCGGCGTCGCCGCGATGACCGTTTCTCGCAGTGTACTAAATTGGCGCTGCTGGCCGGCCGGCCGCTCTCAGCGTCTTGGTGATTTTACAGCAGCAGATACCCGACAGCGATCATTCTGCCGTCGTTGATGGTCGTCCGCTGGCCACGAGTGTGCCCACCGTCCGTCAGTACCATTTTGGCGCCCCGCTTAGTAGAGCGTGACGCCGCGAAGCTTGTACTCTGGGTTATCCAAATACTCCCCAGACATAACCCCATGGACGAATCCCGTCCCGACCAGCTGATACCTCCCCTGTGGTGACTTTCCCCTACCTGCACTAGGCCTCAACACTAACGGCGCTGTGCACCCGTTGACGACCCAAATCTGGTCTGTCGGTTTTGCGATTGGTGGTACCGAGCAGAAGTAGCCCTTCTTAGTCACGGCCCACTTTCGATACCATGACATCAATGTGAAGCTGATAAAAAAGCCTTCATGTTGGCTGGCTAGATCCTCATGAATCCCAATGCGAATTTTGGCGGGTGGAGGGGATGCCCATTCTTGGAAAGAGCCAGCGGTGAAGCAGACGGAAGCCGCCAGCGAGGCGGTCAGCGGGTGGAATTGACGGATAACCAACTATGGTTTTCCAGACCGCGTCGAGAATGTGCTCGCCAGTCAGTTGCCGGGTTATCTCACAAGGGAGAGTCCGCCACCTGGTTTGACTGAGGAAGAGGAGAAAGCATTTAGGTTGAGCATGGAGGATATTGCCATCCGGTTCTGGCGGTCGCTGGGGTTTCGGAGGGTGGGAACCTCGGGCTGGTTCGCGTTTACACATGACCCTGGCCACCCCTCAAAGCTCCTGGATGCGTCGCAGGACTGGGACCCACCGGAGAAGTCGAGAAAAGAGGAAGAGCTGCTGCCTAACCGTATCGTGGCTGTCTTTCGGGAATCTCACGACGAGGAGTTCTCCGGCCTCAATGGTGATAGAGTTCTTGCAATTTCCTGGAAAGATCTTCTACCCGAAGACCCGGAGGACCCAACCTGGGTCTTGACCGACAAGCACGGAAACACAGTCCTCCATCTCGCGGCTGAGCACTCTCGGCCAGATGGTATCGGGTACATCTTGTCCAAGAAGCCCGACCTGGCGGGTATACGGAACGACGAGGGATTCACCCCTCTCGAGCTCTTGCACGACGCGCTGGAGCAGGAAAGGACAGAATACCGACACTGGCTTACCCACGAGCGGCATCCCAGAGGCGAGAAAGCTGACCAGTTTCAGGGTTTTGCAAAGTCCAGCATCTTATCCGTCGGCATCCTCACGGGAGTCGGAGTCTCAGACCTCGGCCATATCGATGCACAGCGGATCAAGTACGGCTGCACCCGCGGTAACTGCATCGACGGGTTTCTAAGCCCGAGGATGCACCTCGCACTGCTGCGCCACGCCGAGGAGCAGCGGCACATCCTCCAAGAATGGTATAAGAATGGCTCCATTGGCCTTCCGAAGCACTTCACCTCCACCGGCAACGAAAAATCCTTACAGGGAGGAGATCAGCAAACTGCCCTGCTGTCGCAACGATTTGGAGTTTGAGTTTGTCAGAGGTGTGTGAGTCTTAGTTGGTGGCATTTTGTGGTCGGGCAGCTAAGTATGGCGGGAGGTTGAGTACATGGGCGTTTTATATGTGTCCTTGAGCTCAGCAAACCTTGGTCTACTACCTAGTATGTGAAAGCATGGCTGTGAATAGGAATGGTTGGTTTTTCAGGCTCAAAAAAAATTCCTTTTCTGTACCTCGCGACAAGAGCTCATTACAAACCCTCCTGTCCTCCGACTGGCCTTCAGTTCACCACGGCGACCGGGTAATCCGGCTTGGATTTGGTGGCGATGCGATATCAGGGGAATTCTGCAGGCCTTGGGCCTGGCGCAACCGGCGATGTGGCGGCATGAGTATGCGGTTGCACCCTATCCATCTCGACCGGCCACTCAGGCTGCCAGGCGGCCGTCTAAGTGCCCAGCTCGGGACGATGGATAAAGGCACCCGGACCACCGAGTTCGACCGGCGGAGCTCCGCCAGATACGTGATTCCAACCATACCAGCCCCTAGACAAATCTGATGTGTTCTGGGGGTGAAACTTGGCTGTCTCCAGGCTAACGACGGAAGGGGGAGCCGCTCCTTGGGGGACGGACGGAGATAATCCCGCCACAGACCGGCCTCCAAGCTCCTGCATGCCACCCTGTTGAGCAATAAGTGGCACGTGGCCACCTCGCTGATTTTGATTTTGCTGTCTAGTTTGGCGCTCCGCCCGCTTGCGCTGCCACACGAGCGCCCAAACAAGGCCGACGATGATGAACGCGCTGCCGATGGCGCCGCCCGCGATCCCGGCCTTGGCTTCGACGGAGAGCTCTCCTGCATTGGTGCCTGGGCTGCTCTGGGCAGGGGCCTGCGGCTGCGTGGTCTGCCCAGTGAGCGCGGTGACAGTAGCAACCTTGGTCGCCGTAGTCGGGAGGTGAGGGTATGTCGTCGGGTACACGCTGCTCCCGGCCGTCACAGTAGGGTACTGCATACATATCTGTATCACGAGGGAGTCATATTCTGCGGGCAACCGGTCAGCATCCGTATGACACCAAAGTTTTTACAGCCCAGCCAGTTCATCGTCTTTCGGGGCTCCGCAATTACGGATTCCGAAACAATCTGCGTAGCACGAGATGTGGAGAGAAGGGCCGTCACGTACGCTCCAATTCGCTTGCCCTACACGCCGTCAAGAGGCAATTTAAAACGTCCCCGGCCGGATTGCCCCAGGCTGCGCATTGGCACCCGATGTCGGTCTGGCTACAGCCCACGCTAGTTGCCCACGTGGACAGACATGATCTTGAGCACCGGGGAAGCTGATCGATAAGGTCTTGGGTCGCGTCGGCGGCGCAGGTCGACGACACTGAAAGCAGGATGAGGAAGGCGAGCGGGAGATTAGCGGCGAATCGAGTCATCTTGGACATTGTAAACACCATGTCTTCGATCCACACATGGAAGAGTAGAAACCAAAGTCAATAGCAGAGAGACCTGGACGAACGCGCCAAGATGCTAGGTTTTCGTGACGGACCCAGGCAGCCCTGCGGAGAGAGAGAGAGAGGGAGGAGACGGTATTTCAAGGATGGGTGCTTCTGCCAAGATTCGCCTAGCTGGAAGTGGTGGAGAGGAACTGAGCGAAGCAATTCCAATGGATTGAAAGCCGGAGGCGGGTTTGAAATTGGAGGCGCTGGTGAGGAGGTTAGCGCCAAGCCAGACCGCAAGCATCAGCGCCCGCATCATGGATGCCCGTCTTCCTTGAGGCTGTGGTGGGTTCAATCTCCTCCTGGATCAGCCGTCAAGGGGGCTTGAGAGAAAATCTCCAACTCAATAACAGCGCCTGTTCGAGCACCAACGGCAAAATGTGTTGACACAACGCAACTTGTCCCACCACCGCCGTTGAGGGGTAAGTTCGTGCACCCTGAAGCGAAACACCCCCTGAAGCGGAACAAGCCGGACCAGGGTCCCCAAAACCACCTAGCCCCAATAAAAACAGCCACCACTCGATCAATTTCTTTCCAATTCTTTTCCTTCTTTCTACAACTTTATTCGTCTTTGGAATTGTCAGAAAGAAGGGGGTTCAGAGGCCCTGGGCATCTAGTCAGCGGAGCTGACTGGATACCTGGCACTGCCAGTACGCCAGTGAGCCTCAGCAACCAGAGTGACGAAGCCTGAATCCTGCAGAATAGTCTATAAAGAAGCCTCTAGCTTCCAGCCAGAGCCAGAGGAACAGAGTGAACACAAGCAATACAATCACGCAGTTGCAACCCCTACAGTTCCACAGAATCCAGAGTGCCACGCTTCCAACAGGAATAGCTATCTCCTACACTGAGGAAGACCTCCGTAAAGCCTGCGACGAAGCGCAGCGAACCCGAAGACTCCGCTCCGTCGCTCGGAGATGGGCCATCCCCCCAGCCACCCTTTACCGCCAGCTTAACGGCGCCCTCCCTCGTTCCGTCGCCCACGAAGACTAACAACGGCTTTCTATTACTCAGGAAAGCCATCTAGCCAACTGGATACGGATTCAACAGGCCGCTGGGTGTCCTCTTACCCACTTGCAGATTTGGGGCCTGGCTAGCCGTGTAATTAACCAACGTAGTAATATTACGACCTGCACCCGACACAGGCCTCGAGAGGACTGGCGCGGGTTAAGACAGAACGTATGGCAGGACGCCAACAGGTGGGGGGCGTTCCGAAGACGGCTTGTTGAGCTAGCACTCCTAGACGGGGGTTCAATGTCACTGTAGGTCGTTGTCACTATAATGCACAGAGGTGAGTCTGGACAGTAGGACACAAATGAATCATTGAATACTAGCGTGAGGAACTAGGAGTCCCTCACGCCCATCGTGGCGACGATGATGACTATCTATACTAACTAGCTAAGAGGTACCTCGTACCTTGCTCGTGGTGTTGCAAGTGCTCGCAGAGCGAGCACTCTGCACCGCGCTCGCGCTCCGCTCGCGAGACTTCTCCTGCTCGTGGTGCGAGCACTCGGCATGCTGCGAGCACCACCTCATTGGTCGTAGGGGCTTCGGGTCTTTGCACCCCTGGCCCAGTGCGCAGTACCGTACGTACTGTCTTTCTGCACTGTTCCTTCTGCGGGGGATTCGTCGGGCCGCCCCGGCCCAAGTGACGGCCTGCAGGGTCGTCACACTACTGTATACACTTTAAAAAGCTGCCTACTGACACTTATTACAATTCTTCCGTTACTAGTAAACGTACGTTTCTTAAATATTATCGTCTGGCCAGGTTTAAAGCATTTATAAAATCTAACATTAAGGCTGGGTAAATAGTAACTAGCCTATAGCCTATTAATATAGTGAAGCCTTTAAGGAGTAAGCTCCTTTTAAGGAATTCTAACTAAATTACTACCTTAAAGCTTACTAGCCATAACTCTAACGTTTATACGTTTTAAAAGCCTATCCTGGAAGATTTTAGCGATAAGCAGGTGGTTTGGTTAATCTTAAGGAAGTTTACTAAGTATAAGGAGCAGGTTAGGTAATTTAGTCAGTTAATCAAGGTAATGCTAACAGATAAGCTGTTTCTCCAGAAGGTTAGCAAGGCTTTAGATGAAAATGACTTCGAATTAGCCCTCTGTAAGTGAAGAATTGAATCGCTGGAGGCTGAGCTTGATCGGTTACAGCGCATTAAGAGGAGGAGGGTGAACCGGATCCAAATACGCAGTTCGCAAACATCGAGTCGATTCGCGCTGCACAGAGGGCCGTGGGGCGCAATCCGGTGAAAGATTCGGATTCAGAAGAAGAAGAGGAATCTAGTGATGTAGAGAGTTGTATTCAGGTGCTTTGAATTGACCGTTTTTTCGTTGTTCTGTAAAGGGTGGTGGTTGTGGGGCCTGTAGTTCGGCTTGTTCCGCTTCAGGCGGTGTTTCGCTTCAGGGTGCACGAACTTACGCCCAGCTATCATCGAGACTCAGTTCTCGTCCCTTGCGCCAAGTTCTGGTCCTAATTGACATATGTATCCCTCCCAATATGTTATTATAGGCCCCTGACAGGTCTGGTCGCAGAACCAGCAAGTGTTTGCGTTTTGCGTAAACGTTGTGATGTTGAAATTTAACACCTTGGTGAGATCGATCTTGGGGCGCTACAAAAGAAACATCAAACTCTTGTTCCACCTCTTGTTTGGCTAATGAAACATCTAAATGGCAGCACCCTCGGCGCCCTTTGTCACGATAGAGTGCTGTGGTAACGCGGGACCGTGTTCTTTTCCCTTGGTGCCGGCGGGATGTCTTTAGAGAGCTAGTTACAACTCACCTGGCTGAAGAGCAGACTCAGACTTGTAAAGTCCTGATGGCCGGCAAGCCAAACGCCCTTGGTGGTCTTTCTCTCCTCCTCCATGAAGGCGTCGTAGTACTGCATGTACCGGACGTAGCTTTCGTCACGCCCATCGTAGTCGTGCAACTTGACAAGGAGATCCTTATCGTCCAGCCTGAGCGCGACGGCGAAGAGGCGCAGCAGTTTGAAGAGGACATGCGTATGTGTACGATCAATAAAGTCTTGCATCTTAGGCTTGAAGGGCTCCATGCACTGTGGTTGCTCGCGCAAAGACATGTTTCGGTAGACATTGAAGTTTTCGATCTGGTCGCGGACTTCCCCGGCTGTGCGCCAGTGTCTGCGGGGCTTGAAGCCGTGATATGAGCCCTCCGTAGTCATGGGTTCCTTGAGGCGTTCCTTCTCCTCTTTTGGCGTGTTCGCAAGGATGTGGTGGCCAATATCGACCTGGCCGGTGATTTCGGCCTCGGTGAAGCCGTGGTTGACCACGAGGAAGAAGCCCTGCATAACCATGGCGTGCCGAATCCGCTCGGCAAGCTCCGCGCGGGAATCAGGCCCATTGTGGTACCGTGAAAGATCAACTGTGACCAAGTCAACGTGTTCGAGCAGTATTTTGGTCTGCGGTGCCGGTTCGAAGTGGTCGGCTGGTGGAAGGAGGTTGATCGCCATGGCGAGTTTTGTTGGTCATGGAGGAGTTTTGTGACGATTGAAAGTTGAGGGAAATGGAGAGAGGTGCCCCGTATCGCACAGCGAATGACTCCTCCGTTGTAGCTTGGGCAGATCCAAGTCTTTAAATCTCTCTTCGCCTGACATTGACCAATATTAAACTTGGCTTGATTGGGCGGACAACAGGTCACCAAACGTGTTAGGAGGCGTTTCGGGTAGTGAATTCCTCAAGGTAGACACGGATTCCGCCATGAAACATTGTTGAGCTTGACATGGCCTGCAGAAAAGTTTGTTGTCGCCCAATGGAGACATGGCGAAAACGCTGTCGGGTCTCTCAGACAGTCCGAAGTACGACCGAAGGGCTAATTGATTGGGGGCCTGACACTCTCAGCCCTCCGCCATCGCCCCAGATCTCTAGCACGCCGCATCATTTGCTCTCAAAGCAGTATTTGTAACGCGACCGTGGGATCTGCGTGAAAAAATGTCAGCGATACATCTGATATAGGAAAGAAGTATGCCCAACCACGTATCTCGGTTACCATCACTGCAGGGCCATCGTCACCTCCATCATACGCTTATCCTTCTTAAGTTAGTTTGTATTGAGAACCGAGACAGCCCGGAGAATGCGCAAGGGTCGGCCCCAAAGCTGATGTGAACTCCCTTATGTACCAGCGTCTTGCAAAGCACCACCCAAGCAGCTTCTGTCTGCGCCCGGTAAGACCCAAAGCATATCTCGACCACTGCCTGACCAGGAGTCGGTTCTTCAGGTTCTTCTACCCATTAGGCATCGTAGAACTGCAGTTCGCCATCAAGTAATGCCTGCAGTTTCGAGAGTGCGACATGCTCCTTCGGCCCCCGTACCACCACGACCCGCGACCGACTGCTGGCAAGCCCCGTCTGCTCCGCGACTCGGATACGGTTCCTTACCACCTTAGCTTGACAAGTTCCCAACGCGAATCCGCCTCTCGTCACCTGGTAGAAGCTTATCGCCCCAGCCAGGTCGAAAAACGTCAGCTTTGCAGCAGAGGTCTTGAACTTGGGGCCGGCCGGGTTGATGAAGACCTGGAACACCTTGCAGGTGTTCCTGATAAGAGAAAGGATCTGGAAAACGCCAACGTCAGGCAGAAGCCTCGTAATCCAGAATGAGCAGTTGTGCTGCATTGGGATGTTCGCACTCCGGTTCCGTGGGTTGTTTCCCTCTCCTTTGTAGTTTTCCGAAAATGCGAGGTTATTCCATTGAACTGACTCAGGCTGCGGATTTTCTGAATGCTAGCTCGTGGGTTCAGAAAAAGGGCTAGGGCCGGCGTTATTGGTAGCCTGCGCATCCTCCCGGTGGTGAAACTCGTCGGCGGGGTCATCACCATCGGGCGGTTCATGAGGGGGCACAGGGCGCCCCAATGGGTGGTCGCTCGGTGATGGATACATCGCGGTAGTCTGTTGAGGTCCCAGCGCCATGGAGAAACTGTTCGGTGGGTAGCTGGTTGGACCAATATTGCTCAGAGAATAGTTGTTCAGAGGGCAGTTTGACAGATGACCACTCAGCACAGAAGATACGTCCGGAGTGTATGCGATCTGGGCCAAACTAGACGAATACCCGTCAGGGTGACGAAGTAAATAGCCTCCGGACGGCACCATGGCTTGATGCTACCAGACAGAGGAGGTTCCGATGCTAGGATCGCTTCCCATCCGGTGCTACACTCGCGGCGGCGCAGTCAGACCTTCGGGATCCATCATCATTTCTTGCTCAGTCGGCAGCCCAAGGAAACTTACAATGTCAGCAGGATGCATCCCCAAACCGCTACCGCCGGTCATTTCAATGCTGTATTCCCCGCCACCCTGCATGGGGCACCCCTGTGTCTCATGAAGCCATGGATTGCGACCATCTCCTGTATTGTGCGGAAAGTGTAGGGCCAAAGGCCTCCGTGCTTCTGACGGCTCGAGTTGGGGAAGCTGGCGGGACATCGCTTCAGCCTCCGACGGGTGAGAACTGTTTGAGTCGACAAAATGCCGAGGAAGGCAGCCTTCCGACCGAGGCGTGTGGGAGAACAAGTGCTGTCCTCCTTGAGGCGCGAGCGTCCCTTGATTGTCAGATCGTGCTGTACCGTAGCCCCAGTTAGTTTCGGTGCTGCCCATACGCGGGATTCCATTTCCCCACGGTGGCGCGGTATTGGGTCGAGAAGACTCCATGGCGGGATGATGGTTGACTTCGGGCTGTTGCAATCATAGTTGCGCATCTCGGAGAGGCTGTGAGTCGCCGGGCACAGGAGCAGGCTCGGGCAAACTATCATGACCCAAATATTAGCATGCGCCAGCTCCCACTTCAGGGCGAGGGGGGGCTCACAGAAGGACGGGGTGATCACCGTCTGAAAAGCGATCCATTATGCTTGGATACGTAGGGGAATAAGTACGAGACTGCGCAGAGTCTAGGAGGGAAATACGCGGCCACAATATCCATCACCAGGCCAGCCCCCCAAATACCAGCCTTCATCACTGGCACCCAGTCAGTCACGCACACACCTCTAAAAGATGGAGGAGGGGCTGTCTTTTGTGTCCAGTTCCGCTGCCACCAGCGTGATGATTGCGGTGACTCAAATAGCCCATCACGCCAGTAGGCAACGGGGCAGAGAGCAAAATTTGTGATCCAAAATCTTGGCGGGATGAGGGTGACTAGGGGCTATTGAGATTCGGGAATATTGACCAATGAACACCAATGAAGAACAGATGACTGAGTTTTATAGTGTATCATCTTATAACTTCGAGTCAAACGTAGGTCAAAATTCCGTGATGATTACGCCCAGATAGCAGAGTCTGTATTATGAAGTTTGATTGCACTATCAAGAATGACACGTCGTCTCGAGAAGTCCACGGTCGTGCCTTCTTTGACAACGGACAGCACCACCACAACGAAAGAAGGAACGGAAAACTCCGAAGGGGAAATTTTCTTCTACCATAGCTTGAGTTCCTAACTTGACCAGCCGTTCGTCTCGATCTTGAATTCTCGTCTGAAAGCCCGTCACCAACTGCCTCGCCGCCTCCTTTGTCTTGAAGACAATAAAAACTGCCCTTTTAGTAAACATGTTGTTTACTACCATCCTGCCGTTGTGGGCCTTGGTCCATTTCGTTACTCCGTGCGCTGCAGAGCACAGTCCGGACGCGGACATCGACATCGTCACCACTATGGTGACAACTTCTGTCTCGACGGAGACAACCCTCTGCCCCGCCCTCTCCACCGTCATCATGGTCACAGTCACGACCACGGTCACGACCACGGCACTCGGCCCGGGGTCTGACTGCTCCGCCGCCCTCGTCTCCGCCGCCATCGCTGCCGCCGCCTCCGCCGCCGTCTCTGCTGCCGTCTCCGTCACGGTCCCTGCCGCCTGCCCCACGGCCAACATCAACGCCAACGCCAACGCCGCCGCCGATTCTTCGTCCAGCTCCGGGGCAGATGCCTCGTCCTTTTCCTTTTTTTGCCCTTCCGACTTGGGCAAAGTGGCATGTGATTGCCGCATTCACCGTGTTGTGGACGTGGGGCTGTTTCCTGGATCTGACGGTACGCGCTTCGGTGTGCGTGTGCTTCAAACTCCTCTTTTCGGCTCAGTTTATGGCCCGGTTCGCGGCGACGTGGAAATTCTTCTGGACTTGGACCCCTGCCACCGCCGACCCCGAACACGGCCGCACCGCTCCCAAGAAGGAGGAGGGCGAGTCCAAGAAGGACGATAAGTTGCCTTCACCGGTGCCAAGCTCCAAAAAACGTCTTCGAGCGAGTAGCTCCGTTTAGGTCTTGGGCGTTGCCCATTAAACAAACCGGGCACTGACCCGTGTGTTTGCTGTTGTGCTGCCTCAGGGATGGAAAACCCGAGCAAACCCGGAATGAAAACCGAAAACCAACGCCAACGAGCAGAGGCACACTAAGAAAACTCCCACAACAAATCCAAAGAGGCAGGCACAGGCAACAGGCATACCCAGAGCCACCTACACTTGGGTGGAGGAGCATCGGAGAGATCACTCAAGAGATACAAGCCCAAGCACTAGCAGATCAAAGAAAGAGGCTATTGCCTACATCCTCTTAAAACGCAGCTCCAAATACACAGCAGGCAAGCACGAGCTCCTGATGCGTGCGCGCAGTAACCGGACGAAACCCAACCAGAGCAGACTCATCAAGGCGAAGACATACACAACCAACAAGTTACACGCACTCAGACATTAAACATAACTAAACGGGGATAACAACACAATCCGAAGGACCGCTACGCCTAACGCTAGCTGGCAAGCAACTAGACAAGTACCAAATGAAAGTCATTAGGGATGCAAGCAAAAGTTTCTAACTCTACCGGCAAGTAGTGTGCATCAGCTTCAACTACTGACTTCTTCTCATCTGATGTTCATCGATCCAGAGATGGCGGTAGACCAGCCGCCGGGGGGCCATTCGAAACGTTGATACCTGTTTTTCGGCAATCTTTGAGACCCAGCAAGCAACTTACCTACCCCACATCTGCGGGTTGTCAGAAGAGAAACCCAGAGGTGGCTACGAGCTAAAAACTGATCGATCGAGGTTAGATCTCGCATTGCACCTCCGGCGAGCCGGCGGCTATCTTGCTTTGACAGGCGAGGTCGAGGTCAACCGAGCATTGTCGCATCTTTCCCAGAGATGCCGATACAAAACGACACACCCTCCGTCTTTAACCGCAGCCCCGCAATGCCAACACAAGGTTTCGTTCAAAAAACCCAGTAGAAGCCTTTTCAGCCACCCCTTATCGCAAAGCTCCACCTGATCAGATTAGCATCACTTTTCCCCAAGTTTGACGGTCTTCCTCCGCAACCGAAATCGCAACTTGTGTCTAAGCCCCTTAGGCTCTCGACCACCATCCGCTAGGTGTCCGTCCCCCTCCCCCCCGCCTTAAAACCTTTGTGGCTACGGTTTAGCGGGATCAAACCTTCTACCACAACGCACCCGACACTTGAAGGAAAATTTTATTGCTCCAGATGGAACATAAAAAGGCCCTCCAGGATCCAGCGAAGAATCATGCTCTTCCCCGTACATGCGACCGGGCTCAAGATGGCCAACGCCTTTGTCGGGCCTCAGACCTCTCGGGAGCGGGATCATACAACCATCAAGGAGAGTATGGACCCGCTCATTGCTCCGATGCATCACAATGCCATGCATAGCCCACTGTGTGGCCTCCCCGAGAGTATCCTCCTGCGAATAATGAGTTTGACGGACCACGTCAGTCTTTTCTGCCTTCGACGAACCTGCCGAACTTTCATGCGACTCTTCTCTGATCGTCAATTCCGACGCCTTCACGATGACACGATAAAGCACTGGGCGGAAACGAACTGGCCGATGGTCAGTGCCCAGACACTCCGATGGAAGAGCGAGAACGTCCAACCCAGCCTGAAGTCCGCCCTCCGCTTGCTGATCCAAAAGGACATGTACTGCACAACTTGCCGCATCGTCAGGCCAAATCGAAAACAAGCGGACAGTGATCACAAATCGCGCATCAAGCTCCTTTACTGCTCAGCCTGTGCCACCAAACATCCAATAAACCTATTTTCCCATCGCCAGCAACAAGAGGACTCAAGATCACGGATTTGCATTGGAAGAGAGGGGAATGTACGGATTTGTGAGCACGTCGTTCTTACCTGGGCCGATATTCAAACGTTGCGCGGGGAGAGGCACGACCTAGAGATCGACTGTGAAGATGAGAGCCACCTACAACTAAGCGATTCAAGTTCGACGTGCAATAGTTCAGCAGAGTCCGCCGGGATCAGGACCAGGTCGTTACAGCACTGTTGCAATGCCGCTGGCATCGTGTGCGACAGCACACGCCGCCGTCAACATCTCGCTGTACCAGGGATAGTTATCCGCTGGGAAGTTCATATGCAGGTGCCTGGCGCTGGATTGACCGATTCTCTGGAGGGAGCCGACTTCAATCGACAAGTAGGGCAGCTCCGGGAAAATGGAGGTGAATGTTTAGTGACAAAGCCACCAGGCAGGCATAATGTTGAATCCCGGCCCTTCGACCCCAATGTCTGCTCCTGTGTCGACTTCCTCGGCTGCCAGGACGGGGACTGGCGCTTCAGGAGCAGGGAAACCGGGCGGCGCCTCGCATGCATCAGCCACGGACCTGGTATCCCAGCGGGAGAGGAGATGTGGTGGGATTGTGGGCCAACCACCAAGCTTAATGAGTGGCATCATGACAGCGCTAAACACAGCTGGCATTATCATCAATCCTTCAAAGTGAAGAAATGCGAAAGTTCAACCGACTGCTTTCAGATCAATTACGGTAAACACATCCTGCTTACACCGTGCCGACCATGCCACGGGCCGAAGGTCTTCAAGAGGGAAACAATGAAGCCGACTTGTTACAATTGGATTGCCGCGCTGGATCCAGAGTCCTACGGCATACAGGACGACTCGGACAGGTATGGCGTCGACTGGTGCGACACCGACACCTGTCTTAACCATCACCGCTTCCATGCTATGAATCTGGCGAGGAATATCGCTTCGAGCTACGGCAGATGGAACGGGAAATCCGGCGGACGCAGAGTATGGGGCAGTCTGAGAGGGCTGTTTTCCAGGAAGTAGCAGCAGCAGTGTTATATATGGGGGCAAGATGGTTTATGTTTGATGGGTTTACTTGGCAAGGGTGTTTGTGAGACATGGAAACTCAGAGCTGTCTGGAAATGCAATGGAGTTTAATTGGGCTACCATCCAACACGGGATTGGGCGGACGGGCGGCTCAGAGGCTGAGTAGTATAAGCGTGATCATACTGATTACCTGGTGGCATAGATGTGGAGATAGATGGTAAATCAACCGGTGTTTGGTTTCCAGTTTGGCAAACAGTTCAGAAAGATTGCACATCGCAATTCGACATTCAGAACGATGAGCCCTTGCGTGGTGTGCAAGGGCGCTAACAAAGACAAAATATGCGTCACTCCGGGAGTCACCAAGTCCGAGGGGAGAAGCCCTTGCACAAGAAATGGAAGTTTCTGTCGTATTCTGTTCCCACGTAGGCCGCGTCAGGGCTTGTTCTATGTCCCGACGCTTCAACGGTCCACGTGGTTTGAAGTCCCCGCGTCACGAATCGCAACTTCTCCTGACACGGCAGCCTTTATCGTCCTGGTTATCATGTAATATAGTTGTAGTGATACCCAAACTTTTCTTCTATACCCCGGCCATCGTACAAAACATTGTGAAAGTACCGATACCAAATTCATGCGATCTGCCATCGACCGGTCTCGGTCTTGGGGACTCTCAGTCAGGGGACGGCCTAAGCCTCACCCCGTCGGCCCAACTCCATGCTACTCGACGGATCCAAGGCCTGGAACTCGCTATTCTTCGCCGAATTTCCTTTCGCCTTTCGCCTCAACCCCCTGGGGTAGCTGCTTTCAGGTCCCTTGAGAACAAGGCCGGGATGCACAATGTTCAAAATCAGGAGTGCGATGAACATCGGGAACCCGTCCAGACCCAGCTGGTAGGCTTCGTTGGTCAGAATCGGGTTCGACTCGGAAGCACCGCCGCCAAATTCGACGAGGCGGAATATGACTCGGACCTGTTTGGGCTAGAGTTAGATGCGTGCTATGGTCCGTGGAGGTGAGGGAGTTGACGTACCACGATCAAGAGGATGACGCTGATCAAGACCCACACTAGAGGTCTGACCCATTTCGTACTCCGCGCCAATGTACCAAGTTGAATTCTCTGATCGATACGGCGGAAAAAGACGACCGTCACGACGCCGAACACAACGACAAAAAGTAGCTGGACGCCGATGCCTCCCATATATATCCGCTGGCCTGTGATTACGGTCTCGCCCCCATCTGTGTTGGCAAGCATCGATCCTCCCACGGCCTGGACGAGGAACGACACGATGTCGGCAGCGACAAAAATCTTGGCTAACCAACGCGGAGACACGCCGAAGATTCTTTCCTGCGGGAGGAGGAAGTGGATGAGGCGTGAGACGATCATGTAGACGAATGCGTTGATCCCTGTGAGCGCTGGTTAGCGAGATAGTATTGGGCAACGGTCGGGTGCGTAAGAAGGCGTACACAGCGGGGCGAGCAGGAAAAGCAAAGTCGATGTAATAACATAAGCCGAGTTTTGTTGGTCGCGCGCGCCGATGGCTCGGAGGGCGAAGCAGCAAAGCTCCCACGCCGAGCCCATCACAACAACCCAGCAAAACCACTTTCCGTTCTTCGTCAGCGTACATTCGACGGGTAGGGTGTCGGTATAGTCGAAGGGAGTCAGAGCCATACCTTTCGGTAAACAAACATCTGGGTTGCGTGTGCAAGGGTCGTCAAGGCAAAGAGAACAGCGAACGTAGTGTTCGCTGCAAAACTCGGGTAAAAGCCGTAGTTCGCGTTGCAGGCGTCTGATGGGACGTAGCCGTTGCTGTCAGGGATGGCCGATGTGCATTCGGGCAGCCCGGTCGTTGTCGATGTAGGGGTCTCCATGCTGTAAGTCGCTCCGTGGTCGTAGCACAGGGGGTTCTATCTCTAGTCTTCGTCTGGGTGAGGAGTAAGAAGCGATGAAGTTGAGCTGCCCTGGGAAGGAAAAGGCCATGTTGCTGGGAGAGGTCGACATATTTATTTGCGACTCGCGTCCGTGGGATTCGTGATCCATCCCACAGCCCATGCTCGGTGTAATGCAGTGTCGTGGCTGACGAAAAGGGATAGACGCCATGTGGTGGGATGTTGGTCGGGGCATGCATGGCAAATTCGGGGCGCAGCCACAGCCCTGTTAACCCTTGTCAATTCAGCCCGGATGGATGCCTTTGATTGGTCCGCTCGCCGCTTTCGTCGTTTTGAAGACAGGGGTCAAAATTCGAGACACAGCTTGGCCCCACCTTGGCGTCCCAGCACCGACGACACTCCTTCGGGAGGCTGCGACAGACAATTGATGACCAACAGCTCGTTTTCTTAACGAGCCGAATGGGCGTTGCCCGTTTCGGCTGATGAATCACGTTGCAGCCTCCGGCAGGTGCTTCGTCATTCCAAGCGGCCAAAGAACGTACTTCCTGTGGCTTGCAGGCAGCTGCAGCGCTGCCCTCTCGACCCAGCGCAAAAGGGTCTCTTCGCGCATGGCAAAACCGCGGACCGGCCCCACCGAATCCAACAGCCAGCTCAACATCCAGAAATGCGCGAGAAGGATCTGAGCGGTAAGATTTCTGTCATTCGTGAAGTGGGAAAATTCATCAGGGTCCATCTCGTTGGTCATCGCGTACAGAGGCACAAGTTCAAGGCAGGCTAAAGGTCAGTTAGCTGTCCGACGCAATAGTTCTTGGGGTTATCAAGAGACATACCGGCATTTGGATTATCCCTAGCCACACGGACGACTCTTTGCAGAGATGACAAGTATTGTAGTTCCGCTGGACTCTGGCAGAGCGGCCCAACAAGACGCAATGAAGCTTCAAAGTCTTCTAAGGCTTGATAAAGCTTCTCTCGCGCTGAATTGGTCGGGAGGGCTTCAGACTTGTCCTGGCCTAGAAATGTGCGCATGCTCTCAACATAAGCGTCCTCTGTAAAGCCGCGGAAGATGGAACGATCCATTGACGGAATCACGCTCGTCTGAATGACCAGCCACCCGCGCAACATGCGCAGGAACTCCATCATACCGTCGTCCATATAGGTTGACTGAAAAGTAAGTACGATGGTAGCGGCAAGTCTGGCATCGCCGTCGACAGGGAAAGCGCTTCGTGTTGAGAGCGCCTCGTTCATGGCGGCGATGGCCCGGACGCGGTGATTTAGAGCATGGATCGAGTAGTCGGCCGAGCCACAAGCAGTCAGATTCTGCGCCGCCAAGGCCAGCATGACATGCGCGAGGAAATCGTACTGAGGTTCAGGTCAGCGTACAAACTCGGTGCCTAGGAATGCAGCCATCGGGGTAGCTACCTCGTGGGATATCGCGGCAACATCCTGCCACACCTTAGCTTCGCCAAAGGGTAGCGGCGGGTGGCCTGCAGTAAGGAAGTGGTGAAAAAAGCGAAGATCCTCAAAGACGAGGGTCGAAGGCGTGGTGCGCAGTGCCCCGGATGGCTCGTACGGGGGCGGCGAGGCGGGCTGTGTGTACCGGCAATCGAGACCTAGGCGCCGACATGCCCGGCAGTTTGGGAGTTCTTCGGAGCATTTGACTCGTCGAGTTTTGCAGGTGATACATCCGTTTCTCGATTTGCGGTGGCCCTTTCCTGGGACCGGGCGACCTCGTTTGGGCATGGTGTCTGCCGCCCCCAAGCCTATCTGCCGGGCTTCCTGTCCCTGGGTTTGCGCCATTGACAGAAATAGAATTATGGGTTGGGTAGGCGATGAATTTCGATTTCACGATGTTGCAACGTCGAAGCTCTAAGGGTGATCGTCGTTTGGGAAGGAACAGTGCCAAGCCTAAAGCTGCAGACGCGTCAGCCGAAGGATCAGGGCTAGGTTGGGGAGAGAGCGCCAAGCGCGGTGTAATTGGTCCGCTCGCCAAACTGCCGAATCCCTGCCACTTCAATGACAACAGTGACCAGGAAGACCTCTGCGGCTGATCAGTTGGGCTCTCATCATAGGTATCCACGAGACGCCAAAGACTCGACAGTATCAGTTATTGAGAACGGACTTGAATGGTCGATTCTGAGAGTGGGACGGCCTGATAGGTCGGCAGAACACCGGGGCATGCGGGCACCCGCCAAAAACTGAAATGCGCCGCTGCGCACATCTCAATTCCCCACATTTTGCGCATTCAAACGGGAAAATGCTCGGCGGCGGGCGCAGAGCACTTGGCAAATCTGGCAAGCTAATGTCAAACCCAGTCGCGCAGCTCTCGGGAATCATGAGCCTTCAGAGAGCGCATCCAAGGGATTTAGGCATGGAGAAATGAATGTGCGGGACGGGTTGCGCAAGGCGCATTGCTGTTGTGAGTGTGAGATGGACGACTTCGGAGAGAATGACAGGGTTAGGGGCTGCTGATATTGGAGAACGGGGTCCATCACACGGTGATGGCTGAGAGGCCAACCCGGCCCAGATGGAAGCTACTACCTGCCTAGATACCTGACGCACATAACCTTGTCTAATCGAGAGGGACATCCTGTCTATGGATTTGCATCCCATTGCGAGGTCTGCTAGTCTCAGCGGTCGGCATAGTACAAATCACTCGAGCTGGAAGAAATGGAAGACTGGGTTCTAGGAGTGAAAGATTAGGTGGCAAGGGACACTAGGGGGTCTGAGAAGATGCGTGATTTATTATTCAATTTAGCACTACAATACTGTACACAGCATGGACCCAGGAGCCTCTTTTAGAAAAAAAAAGTCCGACATTTTTTCTTAATTGGTAGAGTGGCCGGGTAACTAACCCCGCCAAGAAAAGCTGAAACAAATTCAAGAAACAAACTTTCCACCATGCAGAATATAAATTCGGCTCGAAGCAAAGGATACAAAGGCGACAAAAGGGACGAAAGGGATAAAAGATTGTGTTCTGCTTACTCAGTACCTAGTCAACGTACCCAAAATGTGCCTAAGAGATGTAGTTATTGTCATCGCCAAAGTCCATGGGACGATCGTCAAGGAAACCGTCAAACTGGATGCCATGTGGTGTGAAATCCGGGTGGATATAGGATGTTGACATCAAGTCCTGATACCCCCCCTGGTCATCAGCGTAATCTCCAGCGGGAAATTCCAGTAAATTGCCATCTGCTGAAACACTGTGACCAAGTGGTGCAGGAAACATTGTCGGTGGAGCCGTGGAGATGCCAGCTGTTTTAACAGCCAAGGGAGACTGTTGAGTATCTGCTCTGGGACTTTCTTCGTAGTCCAGTAGCTGGTTACTACGGCGACCTGGGCTTGAATCGTCTGGGGAACCTGCTTGGCGGAGCGTCTCAAGACGATCCAGTAGCGTCGTGATGGTGTCTTCAAACACAGTGTGGGAAAACTCTTGGATGGCCTGCGAGTGCCGAAGTAGGTGCGCTGGGAGCCGGCCTTCCGATTGCTCGTTGAAAATCTGCCTCCATTCATGGGAGATGAAACCTCTCAAAGCTGCCATCTCGCTGCTGGCGGAAAGAATGGTGTCGACATATGGGCTTGATGGAAGTGGGCGGTCCGGGAAAAGAATTCCGAAGATATCGAACCAGATTTGAGCCCTTGTCTTCCTGGGATCCGCTCGTTTCTTGATCTTTGCCTTCTGCTCAGGGGTAATCGTGCCTCCGGGTCGGTCTCGTATGTCGCATCGCTGAGCAGCCCTCAAGTGCGAGGTCATCTCCTGCTCTTCTTGGAATTGCTGAAAGCAAATGGGACAGTGAACTCCCATATCGTGGCATCGCCACAAATGCGACTTGAGCCTAGAGATGGTTTTGAGTACCTTGTGGCAGCATTTCTGGTGGGCCAGCGGATCCCCTTTGCTAAATGGGCATGCGAGGAGGCATCCCTCTTCGTCATTCTTGTCACCAGAATGGGGAGCGGGAGGCGTATCCTCTTCATCGTCGTCGTCACCAGGGTCGCCGTTCCCGGCTTTGCCATGCCTTCGGCCATTCCCGTGGATCTGGGAGGCGCGTCCCAAAACATTCGAAATACCACGCCCTTCATGGATTGGGGCTTCGCGATAGTTTTGTGCCGAACCAGAGGCGCCAACGTGTTTGTTGAAATACTCCTCCACGCCGTGGTTGACGAATTCGATCTTTAGGCGGAGAGAGAAAAAGTCCTCAAGCTCGCCGTCCGATTCAGTGTCCGAGTCAGAGGACCGTATAGTGTCCCCGTCGTCATCAGATGGCCCCCAGTGCCGCAAAGTGGACCCCGCGCCTTGAGACCTCCCGGTTCCGGGCCCTGTCTTTTGAGGCAAGCCGGCTGTTCGCCGGGTGTCATCTGGGCGTGGACATGATGACATGCCAGGGCTGGAACACGAGTCTGGCTTCACCATTGTTTCGAAAGCTCCTTTTATCGGCGCATCCTGCACACATCCACTGGTTAGCACATCGAAATCTCCAGTGCTTAGATGGGCTACTTTACATCTTGAATGACAGGTGGTTGTTTTGCCATTGCAGTACTCGGCTTCATTTTCGAAGGTTCGTATTTCACTTGCGGTTGCCAAAAGGACGTTTCAGGCACCTCGTCGTGGCTTGGCCTTCGCGTGATAGTTTCAGGTCCCGGGCTTCCTTTCGGCTTTGTGACACCCATGGCCCTGCTCTTCAGGGCGGAGAAGAGGATTTGAAGGATGTCCCTTTCGCTCCAGCGGCAGCTAGGATGAGTCGTTACGATATAAACTGCGAACGAGAGAAGTCCCAGGCAGATGACACTGAGGCAAAACGCATATGGGGTCCTTCCAAAGGGCAAGACACCATTTTGCATATTGAACATGCTCGCAGCTTGAGAAAATGGGAAGAAAAACTGCGTCAATCTTGTTAGCAAAGTGGACCTAAGAAGATGGCTCATATCCACGCCTTTCTTTGAGGCTTGACTTACGGCCGCGACCACTCCCAGGCCTTTGAATATGTTTGATGTTTCCAGCCCATGGAAATTGACAAAACGCTCGACCTTTCGCAACACAGATGTTAGAGGCGGGATCATTTTGATCGGCTTCACTGTGTGTGTTTCAACGTACCACGTAGCGGTTGGTATCCACCAACTTCAGTTTCAATGCCTCCGTTATGGCAAGTTTCTCTCTCAACCCAGAATATTTCTTGGCAATGTCTTGGAGATATTCGATCCTCGCTTCAAGTTCGTTGTCGTGTGAAACGAAATATCCAATATCCACGGTTTGGAATTCGTCCCAGGCCCTCGTGGTTTCGGACAGAACCTGAATGAATGTCGTAAGATTGTCCAGCATCGCTTCGTTCCAGGCACTAAAGGCCTTTACATTCCTAATCCCCGCCTTCTCCAGGCACCTGACGTTCATAGACAAATTAGCACGTGCTTGGTTCAGGGGGCATGCTCTGAGTTCGACAACATACCTTCGGTCAATAGTCTCTTTCATTGCTCTGGTAACCATATCCCACTCACGCACAGATTGCCCAAGAATGGCTGACCACGCAGAGAGGAAGTAGAGTCTCGCATCCCAGATAGGCTTGCTCAGATCTCGTGTTCTTCCAGACATTGGGTCCCAAAGAACACCGCACTGTTTCCACATTGCATGGTGTGACTGCACGGAGTCCTGGGATTTTCGGTCGTAGTAGGTGTCGATAGTGCCGTACACGGTATATGTGCGGTCATCAATACCGCTAAGTGCAATTGATGCTTGAGACTCGTAGAGACACTTGAATTTGTCTAGTGCGTCTTTGGCAGCCGATGGGTCAAGGATCCGGGAACGTCTGAAGGGCTCTCCGTCCGGCTTCTCCCTGGGATCACTGCGTAGGGCACGGTGGTTTCGAAGCGCAAAATATGGTATGGTCAAGTAGAAACCGAACGTCCGGAACCCATTTGTCTACATTCGCCAGAATTTGGCGGTGTCAGTATTTCTGTGACACGCCTGCTGTAGAACCTTTGACGATCACTTACAGTTATAGTCACTCCAACAGAAGGGCCGGGTTTGATGTGGTTGTAGAAAAACTCAATCAGGGACTCTCGTTCGCGGAGGGATGCCGTCTCTGCTAGAACCGCCATCCCCGTTGCGTCCATGTCGGAGATATATCTGGTGCAATTGGTGTTCGGTCAGAAGTTCGTCTCAATCAGATTATTCACCTCACAGGGTGGGAAGCCAGAGAGTGCTTACACTAGCTTCCTCTCACCACCGCTATCATGATCAGCGTTTTGAAACTGGTCCTGGTTGTGGGCATGGGTGTTTGTGTCCTGCTCTAAATCATCACAGAGTATCTAAATTTTGTCAGAGTTCCCGACACAATGGGAAGAGATCATATGGCGCTGGATTTGAATAGGCAATGAGTACTTACCGCTTGGGTGAGAGCCTCACGTAACTGAGATACCGTCAAGCCACCACGCTGTGGTCTATTTGGTGATGTGCAATCCAATTCTTCGCAGCCAGACGATTCGGTCTTCCGTCTGTCGACAATGGCAATATAATCTTCCTCGACCTGCAGCCTGCCCACGGCTCTGGCAGACACATGCTCGCAGTACGTTGAAATTACCTCCTCTTCATCAAGATGCTGCCTCTTTTGCTCAAGGCCGTGTACGGGCCTTACAAAAAGTCTTACCATGTGCGATAGCTCCCCTTCATGGGCATTTTCTCGGCTAAGATGGCGATCCATGGCAAGCCCGCCACAAAGTCCAAGCTCCAGGTCGACGTCTTCGCTGCCACTCAATTTCCCAGTCATGAGCGGCACTCTTTCAGCCTCTTGGACTCCGCCGTAGTCCTCGAAATCGCCGCCTATATCGTGGCAAGAATTCGTATCAAAATCATCGTCGCTCTCATCGTATTCACAATCTGTTTCGGCCCCTTGTTGCTGAAGGCGCTGGAGGTATGGCTGATACTGTGCCGCCTTGCTGAACTGACGAGGATAACTGAAAACTGTCGGCCATGAGCTGCCTCGTATTCCTAGTGAGCTAGTCGTCATTGTGACCCAGTGGTGTCTTTGCTTGGGTTTGAGAGTGGGTTGAGCCGGTGGCCAATGGTGGAACGCAATGTTGTGAGGTTTTTTACTTCGTTATGTTTGATGAATTGAATGCACAACTCAGACCAGCGAACAAAAAGCAGGAAAGGAAGCAGCGATGTGGCGCATCGACTTCTGGGACCTGCTGGTGCAAACTCCGGAGCTTAACATGGCGGCATGTTGGCAGGAGCAACGGCTGCGAAATTGCTGATAGCCATTTGTGCACAATCGCCCTCAGCGGGAAGCCTTTGGGCATCATTGAACACCGGTCCATCGGCAAGGCTTGCAGGGTGTGCAAACGCATGGCCTATGGGAGACGGGGCCAGGGGTGCAAACGGCAATGAGATGCATTGGTTGCCCAAACAGCCCTGCATATCTGCTCTGTTGTCAGAGTTGTGTGACTGCAGATGCAGGTGCCATGGCATTGGGGCCCAATTTGGCACCACAGTTGGCCAAAACTGAGATGAGGGGCACAACGAATTTGATGCAAAGCACTCAGCGACCAATGTGGCGGAAATGGGCCCTCGGGGCTGTTCTTGGTCTGCAGTGTGCACCCACACACCGAGATGCCCGCCAATGGCACTCAACCACATCAACTCGCCCCGATTCTATACACGGGTGGAGGCACCAGGTGGGCTGGGCTTACGCAGGACATGAATGCATTCCATGGTTGGGGCTGACGTGCTAGAAGCCCTGAACAACCTGGCGACATGAAGGCCGCCAGAAAAGCAGCACCACACCCGTCGACCCCACCAAGTTGCCTCCCACAACCTCTTCAAGATCGGTAGATGACTTGCTGTCCATTGGATCGAATGGCACCACCACCTCGAGGGACAAATACCCTCCAGCACCAAGGGGGCCTCCAACCGCTCTTGCTTACAACACAATTGCTCGAGGTACCGCTTTCTCTCACAGAATTGGGTGTCACTTCTGGTCCGTGCACACAGCAATAACCCTGAACCCAACCAGTCCTCCAAGGGTTATGTTCGGTGCACGGGCCGGAAGTGAAACCCAGCTCTGTGAAAGAAAACAGTACCCTGCACCTGGCTTCCAGCTTAACGCAACTGCAAATTGTCACTGACAGGACGCGAGCCCAGTGGGCTGGAGAACGTTTCGGATTTTGGGGCTTACCGCTCCTGCAACCTATCATCTTAAGGTACCGAAGTGTATCCGTGTCCTAACTTCACTTTTCAGGTACCTTGAGAACACAACCCAAACCTGCTGTTGTCAGGCAGGTACTGGTCGGCCACTTCACCTCATGCAATCGGGTGCGGTGTAGTTAGGCTCCAGACTGCTACAGGGCAATTTATGAGGGACCTGAGTCGAGGTGATCAAGCCGCACCATGGCCCTTTCCTTTTCAGAATTTTCCCCACGACTGGCTTTCTTCTCTTTGTTCTCATCGACTGCTCCTGCCAACTTGGGGCGAGAAGCCACACTGCCCAGTCATCAGTTACCGTAACTGCCCTGGACGCCACACACCGTTGGCCGCACACGTGCACACGACCGCCCAACACTATCCCGTCGCTGCGGTTGACTTCGTTGCCAACCTACCTCCCTGCCTACCTTAGGTACCTACTTTACCTCAGCATTCATTTTTTTCTACTCACCAGACCGCAACCTCACACATGTACAAAGCGGGGCGGCCAGAAATCCCCTACCATCAAGCATTCAGTCACATATTTTCTGGATTGCTTGCAACACCTATGGTCTTCAGAGTTTCCAGCTCAAAGTACTCTACAAGGCAATTGCGCCACGACCGAAATGGTTCGTAACATCGCCCTCTGTAACTAAACCCATCAGACAGACCGGTCACTAAGAACTTTATGTTTGCGGCTACCTAGTCATCCAAGAAAGACAAAAACAACCAAAAAAAAAGTAACCGCATTACAGTTTTACTTTGGATTTGTGTAAGTCTTCTCCAAAAATTGCTCGAAGTGCCAAAGCCCCTGACTGACATGTTCACAGTGTAATTGTAGTTGGGATGGACCCGACATGGTTGTGCCAGGAACCCATAATTGCACATCACAAAACTGCAACCATCCTAGATGTGGGAACTGCCAAGTGTACCAAATCAGACGTTCCGTTCGGAGGTGATGATGGAAAATACGTTGAATATCTACATAAACAGACTCGCCTGTTTAGGGAAATTTTCCCAAAATACCCGCGGCTGATAATAATATGATCGCACAGGCTAACAGGGGGCAAGGGGAGTGGGTTGGCCTTTACGGAAAGAGAGGCGGCGACAAAGAGTGATTGCGGCTTGCGTAAGATAACTGTGCTATAGGCGCATGATGGTTTGCGCTAAAGAATTGTAAGACCATGGTGCTGCTGTGAGCTCAGGATATCAACCTAGCATGCAGATCCTAGACGAGCTCAAAGTCCTGCAGCAAGGAGATAAAGTTTACGAAGACATAAAAAAAATACAAAAAGATTAAACGGGCGAGAAAAGGACATTGATCTTGGAGCACAGAGTCTTGGTATCATGGTGTCTCGGAATGCTAGAAAGATTGCTACTAGCGTGCCTGGGATTTGTAATGATACGGTTTTATTAACGCACACCAAGCAAGGCCTCTATCTCCGCAACTGAGACATCTTCCCTCAACCACAACTAACCCTTCTATTACCTAACATAGTCCCTCTCCCTCACCGTCATCGGCATACCACCAGCAGGCACAGGCACAAAATCCATCACCTGGTACGCCTGGTCACCCATAAGAGGGAGACTTGGGCTGTCAGCCGGGTAGGCCAACTCGAAGTCGAATCGACGACAGAGAACAACAAGCGCGAGCTTGACCTCGATCAGCGCTAGACCTTGACCGATACAACTACGCGGCCCCTTCTCGAAGGCACGCCACGCCCCGGGCGCGATCGTGCCAGGCGGTGCGAGAAACCTATCCGGGACGAAGCTGTTTGGCTCAGAGAACAGATTCGGGTCTCTTCCAAAGCATGTGTGGACTACCCAGAGGGCGTGGCCCTTTGTTGGGTATGTTCTCCCCTCATAACTGATGGTGTGACTACAAAGTTGGTCAGTACGGTTCGGTAAGCTTCAGTACGTGACTCGGCTTACTTTGGTGCAGCTGTCCGGATTGTGGAGGCCGGGCTGTAGAGCCGCAAAACCTCCTTGACAACTGCAGTCGTCAAAGGCAACTCATGAAGTTTCGTCGGATTCTCTCGCAGAATCTTGTTCGTCTCCTCTCGACTGGGATGAAGAAGCTCATCGTGCTCGGCGCGGACCCTGGCTAGTATATCCGGGTGCTTCGTCAGCTCCAACAGACAGTATGCGATGGTCCCAGCCGTCGTATCGTGTCCCGCAATCAGCATCCCCTTCGTGCTGCACCTTCCATGTCAGCATCTCTGTAACCTTCATACCACCAGGGGAGTAACCTACTTATCAACACACGCTTTCAAAAACGACTTCTCCAGACCATCTTTTGTCTTCGCCGCCTTTTCCTGGTCATACTTCTTCAAAAATAAATCAATCCCCGCCTCCACCTCCGGCACATCAAACACCCGACTCTCATACCGCTTGCTAATCTCCGCAGCCAGCAAATTATCCAGCTTGCGCGAATGCCAGCGCAATCCTGGCAGATTCACATACTTCTCCCAGAAATTCAGACCCTGCCAGGTGTATTTCATCGCGGCGCGGAATTCTCGAACTATGGGGTCGAACTCGCTCTCGCTTTGGGCTGCCAGGCGGATGTCGAGCATCAGGTCGCCGATGACGTCGATAGTCATGGAGATCAGGAGGCCCAGGCTCTGGAAGGATTTTCCGGACTTGGCGAGGTCGACCATCACATCCTCGTAGATGAGCATGTGGTGCAGCATGCGCGGCACGCGACCGAGGAGATAGGTTGTTGAGAACCCCGGAGTGAGCGTTGAGCGGAGGTGCTTCCATTCGGAGCCTTGGCTCCAGAAGACGCTGTGACGCCCGACTAGTTCGCCCATTACGTTTTGGACGATGGAGTGGCGGGGGAGGTTCTCGGCGTTGGTGAGCTGGGTGGCGACGGTGGGGTCGGTGACGATTACCATGGGCGGGAAGATGGGGTACCAGTCGAGGTAGAAGACTGCGGGGAGTTTGTAGCGCTGCTGGATGGCGTGGATGATGGCGTGGGGGTGTGTGCGATCGGGGAGGGATTTTTTGATTTGGCGGAAGAGGGCGAGGTGGCCGAACCACCATGAGTGTGGTGGCTTTGGCTGTTGTTTGTGTGAGTGTCTTGTCGTGTCGTGGCCGAGGTAGGTGTTGAAGTTTGCTTACCAGATCATTGTAGAACCTGCGGTGTCGTGTGACGGTCCAGAACAGCCATGTTGCAAAGAGAAGTCCCACCCCAATCTTGGTGGTCGGTGTCAAGGACTGGAAGTATCCGACAAGAGAATGTATTGGTGTTTCTGTCGGTGCAGTGGCGTTGGCGCCGAACACGGGGTTGAGAATGTCAGCCATCTTGCTGGTCAGAGAGGTCGATCCAATACTTTGCCTGTAGCCATCAAGAGGACGAATTTTCGGCTGCCTTATGGGAATCTGTTGGAGGATGGCGAACGGAGAGGTACGGGAAAAGGGGGCCCCGTTGCGTCGATATGCAACAAGGGGAAGGATTCGAGCTGCGCCATATGCAACATGCAGTTAGTCGATGCTCACGACCAAGACCCACTCAAAGCTTTATCTTGGTCTCACCTGCGTCCTGCCGCTGCAACAGGGCGGCAATTGCAGCACTGGGCTGCCCGCGAGTGGTTGCCCTACGACCATGGATAGTTCGGCACCCTTGTGTCCAGCTGGGGTTGGCGCAGGCCTCTGCTGACCCATCCGCCTTCATAGGATGGTGATAGACAGGGCGGATTCTTGCTAATGTCTGACAGTGGTGACTCTGGTGTCAGTGTAACATGCCAACCGTCCAACGGCTTCCCGGGGACTCATCGGTCTGTATCCAGAAACTCCACTTTCAACAACTCCGGGACGGCTTGGCAACGTTGATTCTGTCACTATTCTGTTCTTCTCAACTCTATTTTAACAGCAAATCAACCCACCTCGGACGTAGATAGAGACGTAATAGGTATTTCGTTGATGCACGGCCACGATTGGTCAAGTGATGCGAGCACCTCATCAGACGAGAGCTCAATCGACACTCCCATGATGTGTCAGAATGAAGCTCGCGGGCGGGTTTTGCGCATGGTCAAGGCGCAGATGCAAAGCACTTTCACCTGGGAGCCTGGGACAAATGAATTTAGGGTTGGATTCCGCTGAATATTGAGTGGTAGCGAAATGATTATTGGCTTCTTATCCCCTGCGCCCGCGACCCGCAGTCTTCAACCTTCTATCTCGCGGGCGCCTGGCTCCTTCCTCCAAATCGACTATCCCAGCCAATCAGCTTACACCAGCGCGTCACTGAACCCCACTCTATCTCACGGCAGCGCCTCATGCAGCACCGGCCCGTCGTAAGCAGGCAGGGCCAGCGGCTGCACCTCCCTCTGTTGGTCAACAATCTCCCCGCCGTAGCGCAACAACTCCCCAAACGTGCCGGCCCTTGCATCCGCATCCTCATTCCCCGCCGCCTCCCAAAACGTCGCCAGCGGCGGCGCAAGCATGTACCCATGCCCATGGTACAACTTCAACACGCTCGAATTAGCCAACAAGTACTCCACCAACCCCTTCGCCTCTGCATGCAGCGCCGCATCCACCCCTTCCGCTGCTGCATCCCGCGGGCACACCAGCATCTGATACAACCTATACGTATTCAACCGCGTGCGCACCTCCGCCGCAAATGACTCTTGCATCGGATCCAGCAGCAGCACATGCTTCCTCACGAACTCTGGCCCGTCAAACTCCCTTCCGGGCGTAGCATCCACCGTAACCTTGAGCTTCTCCCACGCAAGCAAATTCACCCAGTAGTCCATCAGCAGCGCCTCTGAGCCAGGCTTGATAGTCATCAGCACGCGGGGGTTGGGCTCTGCAGGAACCCCGGCAAACACGGGGTGATTCACCAGGCCTGCGGCGGAGGTGCGGCCCTCCCACGCGGCGAGCATGATGCGTTGCCAGCGGAGGAGGACGGGCTCGCCTTTTTGGGCGGCGATGCAGAAGTTCTGGAGGCTGCCCCAGGAGTTTGCGCGGTGCTGGTGGGCGAAGCCGCCGATGCGGTAGGGGGTTGAAGGCGAGGTGATTCGCTCCCAGAGGCTAGTGTCGAGGTTACCGAGGAGGAGCACCCCGATGTCGAGGTAGATTCCTCCGTGGGCGTGGAGGAGCGGAAGCCGGACGAGGTCGGAGATGTGTTGGCCGGAGTGGGCGCCGGCCATGGTGCGGTTGAGCAGGGCGGAGGGGAGGTCGGTGGGGGGGATGTAGGTGAGGACGTTGGTGGGGGAGGAGGGGACGAAGTCAACTACGCGGATGGTCCAGCCTAAAGGACCGAGCTTGCGTACCCAGCCGATGACGTTGCGTTGTTGCCAGCCATGGAGGTGGGTGAAACCTTTGTCCCAGAAGGCCCAGATGTTCTTTTGGGAGGTTACTTCGGTGGGGGGGTTGGTGAGGGAGGCGATGATGGATTCATCAGTGAGCTTGTCTGAGGCCGAGGCGGGGAGGGCCTGCGTCCCAGCGGGGAGGTCAAGTGAGAGACGGGCCATGTTGTTGTGGGGGCGGTTTAGGGGGAACGGGGAACTGGGGCAATGCTGGATGCGGGAGTGTGGGTTAGGTGCAGGTATTGATGCTCGGTCGAGAAACACGGGGAGAGGAACTGGCCTTTATGCCTGATGATGATACGCTAACATTTCTTTCATGTAAAGGTACCTGCACAGCGGAGCACGATATTGCTGACGGGCTTGGCGGACCCTCGACCCGCTGGCCCGCATATCACCACCGCGTCTGCTCGACCGAACCGAGACTGCCTCGATCCTACCTCCGTATTTCCTGGTTGCATGCCATGGTCTCTTGCCCCGCGCAGTCTGAGGTGGAATGCTGACATTTTCAGGTAGATGTTGTTGCCTAGACAGGCGATGATTGTTCGTGCGCGGCCGCGCCGCAGGGACGCTGCTGAGCATTCGTCGTTTGGGCTCTTGTCTGAGCCCCTCAACCTGCGACGTTGCAAACTAGATATCTTTTAGCGCCCTATCTTGCGTATCTGGGCGAGTGGGTGATGATAAGCGCTGGTGGCGGTTCTCTTTCTTTGTAGAACTTTGCACAGTGGCACGGAACGGGGCAGTGAGTCAAGCCGCCCCTTGTTCCTGGCCCTGACAGAGGAGGGGATGCGATTTGGGTCTCGAAGCTTGTGTTATCAGCCGAGCAATGTGGGCTCCAGAAGACCATCCAATGACCAGCTGTCGACGCCTTACCTATATTACGTCCCTCGTCCTCTGGTATTTGGTCTGGTAAGGCTACTTCACTAAACATCTTCCAATATTGCTCAGTGGCATTCTCATCTCCAACAAGATGAACACGTTCTTATTTTTCGTTACCGGTGTCATTGCCTGGCGCCTTTACACCGTCTTCAGCCATCTATCAACTGTCCCAAGCAAAATCCCTTGGGTGGGAAGGAAAGGCAGCTTGACGTATCTCTGGGACCAACTCAAAGCCATCTCAAATACTCCTTCTACTATCAGCGAGGCATATCATAAATACAGCAAACATGGACTCATCTGTGCCATTCCGCTACCCTTCAGCCGGCCTGAGATCTTGCTACCTCGCTCTCTTGTCAAGTGGATGATCTCGCAGGACGAAAGCCAACTGAGCCCCGCACCCATTCAAATGGAGATCGTTGGTGCGAAGTACGGCTTTGGGAACCCAAGCGTCCACGGGGACTTTGCCGTCTACAGCGTCTTGCGCGCAAACATGAACAGGCAGCTCCCCAAGCTAATTCCGGCTGTCATGGACGAACTGTCTAAGCGGATTGACGAGCACTTTGGCCAGAACGGGGAGTGGCAGGAGATGCCTTCTCACGACCTGGTCAGGAATGTTGTGGCGAGGATCTCTACGAGGGTAATCCTCGGAAGTCCATTGTGTAAGCCTTTCCGCATACCCTGCAACCCTTGACCTTCACGCTAACAATTGCGATTCAGGTGACAACGAAAAGTTGATGGACCACATGAACAACCTCGCTACATGCTTGGTACCCAGCGCCCTGGTACTCCGCTTGTTCCCACCATTCCTGCACCCCATTTTCGTGTACATCACACACTCGCTGAACCTCATTTTCCGACGCCGAGCCGTCAAGGTGCTTGGACCCTATATCGAAGAGCGACTCAAGATCGTCCGCCAACAATTCGCCGCGGGAAACAAAATTTGCCAGCGCGATGACGTCCTCTCCTGGATCATCACCGACGCGGTCAAGCGCAACGAGAACCAAGAAGGCCTCGTCGACCGCATCGCATGCCGCGTATTCGTCGCCATGTTCGCTGCAATGGAAACCACAACAATGACTATCTCCTTCACCCTCCTCGACCTATGCGCCAGTGATCCCGCCCAAAACGTTTGGGAAGGTCTCGCCGAGGAAGGTCGACGAATCTTCTCCGCGCCCGTCCTCGACCTCGCAACCATCAACATCAGTCTCCCGCGAGCCGACAGCTCCCTCAAGGAGACGTTGCGTCTGCGCACGTCAATCAAAGCCCTCGCTACCGAGGTCACCTCCGCAGAGGGGCTGGTGCTAGAGGGGTACGACGTGCGGTTACCACTGGGATCGAGGCTGAGCGTCTCGGCGTGGGGGATCCATCGCGACGAGGCCGTCTACGGGCCAAATGCGAGCGAATATGACGCCTTTAGGTTCTCACGTCAGACTGAGACCGAATTGGGACAGGAACAAGAACAAAAGCGGGACGTGGCTGACGGCAGCGCTCCTTCTGGTCCTGCGGCTCGGACTCCTAGCTCTGGAAGTAACCTTATGGTGACAGCGACAGAGAATTACCTCCCTTTTGGGATGGGGAAGCATTCCTGCCCGGGAAGATACTTTGCCGCGGTAGAGTCAAAGCTTTTTTTGGCTTATCTTGCGGCCAACTACGACTTGAAGCTTACGAAGGGGGGGAGACCGAACTTTGTTACGATTGGCCATTTCCCTATCCCGCCTATGAAGGGGAAGTTGATGGTGCGGAGGAAGAAGTAGTGTGTGGGAGACTAGCATGGCTTCCTGTCATTGGGTTTGGATAGGGCAATTGATGCAGAGCATACAGGGGGCGTTTGGCGATGTTACATTGGAATCAAGCAATACATACACCCTGCACCTGCCTATCTTTGCTCCCGGGCTCAGTGACAAGCGACCGTTTCCATTATCAGGAAGATGATTAATACCTTACCTATGGAATGCCTTGCAATTCCGTGTTTGCTTCGCAGTATTACCGGCCACCTCATATTCCCGGCAGAAAGTGCCTTGCATGTCCGTAGTAACACTAAGAAGGCACCACTCGTGTCTATCTCGTGTCCATCTTGGTGTGCCAGTGCATCGCATGATTTCCCTTAGCGTTGATTGACGGCTAAAGGAGATAGGCCTGTGCCGTATTGTAACAGGTGTCCCGCTGCAGTTACTAGGTATATTCTCGCCTGCGCCGCCTCAACAAAAGAGTTTGAGATAAGACCATTTCAGAATTTTCTTCACCGAGCCTCCCATTTGGTCCAATGCTTCGCAATATCTGCAAGTGATGTCCGTTGGCAGCCCAATGGCACAGCCTACCTGATACTAGCAACCGCACAGAGCATCCGTTCCTTGTGTGACTCGACTTGTACATGCGGTCAAGAATATCACCTAGCTCTCTCATTCGCTATTTTTGAAGTGATACGGAGACTACTGTAGGGACCGTACAGCCATTGTTACCAGGATTGGCATCTCCTCAGTCTTGAATGCTACGTGAATCCACCTACAAATGGACATCTGACATCCGGCTAGGGCTGATAATAGAGTAGCAATCAAGAGCCGGAAGGATCGCACGCTCGCTGGCATAAGGCGACCAACCCCATGCCCCGTTACACTCAATACCCGCTCCGATTCCATATTTGCTATACCGTTTATAACAATAGCGGATTGAGCCGGCACGACGTAATGCGAGGCGGAAATGTAAGACTGAGTCAGTCGGCCGCGTTGCTACAGGCAAAAGACCGAGCCAGTAGTGGAAATCGCTACCTCAAGCTGGCTGAGCAGCCTTGGCAAAATCCAACCGAATACGGCCCGTGGCGTCTGTTAGCCCAATCTGGAGACATGTAAGCCCCGCCACTGAACACCAAATGTCAACAACATCCACTCACCTCCTCGCTCTTCGACCGTCTCAATTCTCTCTCTCACAACACCAACTTCCCACCACACCAACCCTTCACCACACCAACCCTTCTCTCTAGTCTCACTACCCAGGTAACCGCCAAAATGGCCACCCTCCTCCAAATCACCCCCACCTTCTCCTGCTACACCGCCAGCGAGCACGAAGCCAAGCACATCTTTAAAGAAATTTTCCTCGACAATTGCTACTCCACACCCAACCTCCCGCCGTCGCCCTTCATCATCGACGCCGGCGCCAACATCGGCCTCTTCACCCTGCACACCAAACAAGCTTACCCGACCGCAACAATCCTCGCCTTTGAGCCCGCTCCTTTGACGTACGACGTCTTGAGGCAGAATCTGGCGCTGCATGGTCTGTCGGAGGATGCTGGGATTGAGACACACAAGTTTGGTCTCGGGACGGAGGAGGGTACCGCGAAGTTCACGTACTACCCCTCTGCACCAGGAAATTCAACCCTCTTCCCCGACCAGAAGGAGGGGCTCATAGAGCTCGTGATGCAGAAGTTCCCTGAGCATGGCGCCAAGGCGATGGAGAAATGGCTTAGCAACGGGACAGAGGTGTCAATTCCGATACAGAGACTTTCGTATTTCCTGAGGGAGAGGGAGCAGCGCGGCTTGAAGGTGGAGAGGATTGATTTGTTGAAGATGGATGTTGAGGGGGCGGAGTTTGATGTGCTTGGGGGATTGGACGAAGAGCATTGGGCGCTGGTTAGGAATGTGGTGTTGGAGATTTCGGATGTGAGGAATGAGGGGGCTTTAGCGAGGATGAGGCGGCTGTTAGAGGGGAGGGGGTTTGTGGTAGAGTCGGGGGCGACGCATCCGGATTTTTCAGAGGAGATTTTCGTGGTTAAGGCGCGGAGGGTCTGATGGGGGATGTTGCGTGCGTTGATGATCAGTTGTTGGGAAAGGGAGAAAAGGAGGAGAGCGTGTGCATTGTGCAGGTAGTACATGCCACGTCTTGATATTGAGATGTCTCTGATCCCTTGTGAGAAGCCCAACATTGTCTGAGCCGGATCTAGCATCTAGTTAACACCGGCCACAAATTTGAGCTCCTGTGTTATGCCGGTTGTCAGCAACAGTTGATTCTTTGTGTTGTCGTTGCTAGCCTGTGTGACTGACCTCTAGACTTCCGGTGATCCCATCTCCTGAACCGCAATCCAACGTAAACTTGGCCAAGTTCCGCTTCTTCCTTTGGATTCTGGTGATGTGCTGCATTCAGAAGTAGTCAGTGCTGATGACCAGGCTTCCATGTGAAAACGGCAAGAGGCTTATGCTTACCTCTTCTACAGAATCCACAACGACGTATCTGAAAATCGTGACTGTGCGAGTCTGGCCCATACGAACAGCTCGAGCAATTGCTTGCTCTTCCACAGAGGGATTCCATTGAGGCTCAATCACGTGGACATAGTTAGCCACTGTCAAGTTGAGTCTTTGCAGATGGATTAGCTCTCCATTCCATCTGTAGACTCCTCACACCAGCAAAGTACATACCCAACGGCCCCAGTTTGGATCGACATCAGAAGTATTGGGATGTCCGAGCTTTTGAAATACTCAAGAATACGGAGACGTTCTTTGTAAGCCACGGTTCCGTCTATTCTGAGGCATGGCATATTGTGTAGCTTGAAATGCCTTTCTAGCATGTCGAGCGTTGTCGTCCAGTATGAGAAAACAAGACTGTTCGTGTTAGCAGCCGACCCTTGATCGCGCCTGCGTTATTGCTCTGATAACTGACCTTTTGGGCCCGTTGCTGAGCCTCTCAAGATTATCCACCACCGACTGTAACTTTGAAGACAGGCGGATTCGATGGACCGGTGCTGGTTGTGGTGGCCATAGTTTTATAAGAGGTGCTGGTGGCGGCGCTGGTACCCCTTCGTTGTGCTCGAATGTCTCGACGTTCGAGCGGCGTAAAATCGGGGATAGGCTTTCCCCACACTGTGGACAGAAATTCCCCATTTCGGCCAACTCCAAGCTATTCTCACTCGACACACCGCAGATCTCGCAATCATGTTCGGTACCTTGCCTTGAGTCTGCAATAGATGCGACGTCACCATCCGCCATAGTATTACCGAAAGTACCATGGTTGCACAGTCTCCGGAGTTTCATAATGGCGGTAAAAAGGACACTATATCTTTTGATCCTAACTTGACTGCTGATGGCTTCGTCCATGTCGATGGCGCATTTCTTGAGAATTTCGTTATATATGGCTCGCTCCTCTGAGCACAACACTACTGTGGTCCTTTTCACTCGAGGCTCTGGTAACTTGAGTAGAGACTCACTGCGGCGCAAGCAAATAGTGCGGAGAAGGGCCTTTAGCCTGACAGTCCGATCCGGGGTGTCCGCCCTCAGCGGTTCGAGAATGTGCCTCTGGAAGACGGAGCTCCGGGCGAATGGCTGAAATTGAAGGAACTTGAGAAGCGAGAGGAGGTCTTCCAGGCGGTTTTGGATCGGTGTCCCCGTGACACACCATCTGTGAAGCGATGGCAAGTTCAAGGCGGCCAAAAACTGGTTCGTGCCCTGATTTCGTATCCAGTGGGCTGTATGATTGTTAGCCTTCCATGTCGTTGCAGTGAGTCTGCCCGCCTGAGATGAGAGATTAACGGAATCGGAAAGGGTGACGTACCTTCGTCAAGAACGACCCGATACCAGTGAAGTTTGTTTAGGACACCGTGATCTCTATTCTTATAATCACTTACGAGAGTGCCGTAGGTGGTGATAACCATGTCGTAATCCATGATTTGCTCAGGCGATTGGGGTCTGCCTGCTCCATGAAACATGCGCCACTTCAGCTTGCCCGGTCTGGCGTGTCTGCATCGCGTGTTAGTAATTGCGACATGTGTTTAAGCGAGTTGACACGAGAAACGAACTTTGAAATTTCCATTTCCCAAACATTCAAGACCTCTGCTCAGTGTTAGCCGGAATGGGAAAGAAATACTGGTCATACGCGATGCAACTCACGCATGGAGGTGACGACTACCAGGGTCGCCCTGGTTCGCAACTGCAAATCTCCAGCTCCCGCGCTGGCATCACGTCCGGTGGAGAAGCGCTTTGCGTGATTGGCTGTCGAGACTATTGCTGATAGGATGGTGAGTGTTTTGCCGAGTCCCATGGCATCGGCCAAGATGCCTCCAGTTGAGAAGCAAGGTATATCATCGGCTGGAATGACCTCTGTGATATTTCGCAAGTCTTTCTGGGCCGCCTGATACCAGCCGTGGCTTTCTCTTTGCTGCATGAAACGCAGTGCCTGGCTTTGGTGACTTATACTGTGTGTTAGAACAGAGCCGAGCTGTGTATCAGGGGTTGAAACATACCTCATTAATTCCGTGGATATGGCATCTGCGGGAGTAAGACTAACGCTAGAGTCAGAAGATCCCTGATCGAGCTCAACAGTGTCGAGTGATTCAAGCACGTGTTCGATCTCGTCCGAGAGAACCTTTGCCCTGATTTCGCTCTCAGTGAGGCCAACAAGATGTGTTAGATCTTCCATCTCGCTGCCTGAGCGATACAGCTGGGGGTTGAAGTACTGGTAGTGGGGTTCGAGGAAGAAAGGGTGCTGGAGGAACGTGGAAGCTTTTGACAGGATTGCTCCAGTTTGGGGAGCATCCGCAGGAGGTCCGTAAACATTGATCGAGACTGCGACAATGCCTCCGGATTTCGACCCAGTTAGACTTCGTTTCAACGTGCCCGCTTCGATAACGGCCTTCGTGCTGACGTTCGGGCACCCGCCAAGGCGTTGAAGAGCCTGGCATGCTTGACGTGTGAGATAGCACAACGGCTTGGCGGAATCTGCAAAGCCGACACACTGCCCAGACGAGATGACGTCGAGCATATGATATGCACTATTCTGATTAAGTATCCGACTTTGCCAATCAAGTTGTTGAAGGTTTATCTTTGCTTCACAAATTATCTTGGAAGACATTAGCGCGGGAGCCTGGCACACCCTTGCCTCAAGATAGTGGTCTTACCGCGCCGTAACAAACATGTTTTTCAGCTCCGCCGGGGTAAGTTGTGGCCTCGCTGTCAGGCTGGGTCGGGACCCAGTCCATGGAGTCCAAGGGAACCGGAGTTGAGTGTTCTGGTGTACTCGAGCCCAAGTGCACGTTCTTCATCGCATTCCAGCCGTCATTGTCATCTTCGATGGGCTGAAAGGGCGAACGGCCAGTGGTGGAGAGCGGCGAAGCGCCGACATCTGAGAGATTGGGTTCGAGGCCGGGGGTTGAGCTGCCCGAATTGGATTGCGCTGCCGGAGACTGAAGACAAAACCGCTTGAAGCCGACCTGCTCTCTGTCATCCTCGGTGATAGGCCGCTTGAGCCCGAACATGGTTGGGCGGAGTGACTGTGTCTCAATGGCCCGTGATCAGACTGCCGGGCCATTTGTTGGGAAATTGGAGCCGAGTGTGTTGAAGCACAAGGACGCCTGGGCTTGAGTGTTGCGAAAATGGAAGTTGACGGGATGCGCTTGCTCCGCCGCCTCCGGTAGGTCCTGCCGTTTGAAAGCCCCCGTGGGGACGACTGCATCCTGTGGCGCTGGCTGTGCAACCCACCCCGCTTCAAACGTCGGGCTGCCAAATGATCTGGAACCTCTCGCACGCGTCAAAACTCGCCTGTTGGGTTCGATTCTATAGGCTGGGTTCACGTGCACCCCCGCTCCCAATTTTCTCACGGCGTCGCGCAAGTTTCAGCGTTCTGCCCCTTCGCTCGGCGAACAGCACCTGCCTGAAGGGTTCGAAAGCGACCCCAGACACCAATCTACAGCAGACACGACGTCTCAGAGGGCATCAAAAACTCTTGCATCAGTCATGGAAACCGAGGACACGTTCAGAGACGCTCTTGCGGGGTTTCGCATGAGCCTGACCGAGAAGCAGCGCACCGAGTTCAGGACATGCAGTCTGAGGGACGTCGAGGACACCATCCACAGAATACAAACTCCGCTGGCTGCAACCCGAAGTCAGAGGAATATGCAGAAGATTTCCGGGTTCCTCGAAGGAATGGAGCAATTGGGCAAAGTCGTCGAGGTCTTTCTGAATGTCGACAACACAGTTGCCTTCATATGGGCCCCAATCAAGTTCTTGCTTCTGGTCAGGCGTCTCTACCCACCTTACTCTCACTGTCATGGATAAAATGCTAATCGGGTCTTTTATACGAACAATAGACCGCCAGTACTTGGGTGGAGACTCTCGACTGCCTCCTAGATACTTATTCCGAAATCGGCGACATACTTCCCGGATTGACGCAGTACGGTCAGCTCCTCGACAAGCACCCTTTTATCAGAGTTCATCTTGAGAAATACTATTGCGCCGTGCTCAGATTCCACCGAAGAGCACTTGATGTGTTTTCAAGGCCGAGTAAGAGCCATAAACCTTCTCCACGAACACCCGACAGACCCGGGACTAACACGAGATAGGGTGGAAGGTCTTCTTCCATTCATCGTGGAAAACCTTCAGGTCCAAGTTTGGGAGTACTTTGAGGGATCTGAAGAAGTACAGGGACCTGTTGTCGGATGAGAAGATCACAGCCACGATCCTAGAGGTCCACAAACTCCGCCAATCCATGGAAGACAAGCTCAGTGAACTGTCCCGCCAAGTACAAGACTTTCAGCTAGAGGACGAGGACAGCGCTGCAATACGGCGACAGGAAGAACTCGATAAGAGGCGGCGGTTCGTGCTGGAGCGGCTGGACGGGCCGGACACAACGACCGAACTCGAAAAGGCTTCAGGAGAGCGCCGAGGAACACATTCTGGAGAATGGATCCTTGGAGATGCCGCCTTCCAGGAGTGGCTGAATTTCAGCAAGCCTGAAAGCCGGATGCTTCACTTACATGGGAGTCCAGGGACAGGTCAGGACAATGAATTGCGGCTTCGCCGATTTTTTCATTGGCTAACACCACCATACAGGTAAAACCATCCTCGCTTCATGGATTGTCGAGCACCTGCGGCAAACCCAAGTTAAATGCCACCAAACGGGCTCGCACGTCTCCGTTGTATACTTTTTCTTCAAACATTCACTGCCAGAGAAGAACAGTGAGACTTCTCTACTCCTCTCACTAATTTCTCAGTTGGTGTTTCAAGACGAGGTGGTGCTAGATGTCGTGTATAAGAAATGCTTGTCAGTTGACCAACAGAAGATTCGTTCAACAACACTCCTTCGCGAGCTTGCGACCACCGCGTTTCTCTCGCAAAGACTGTGTTTCATCGTGATTGATGGGTTGGATGAATGCATTGGTGGATCGACAGCCAGTCAAGAAGAGAGCCAGGGCGAAGTCATCGACTTGCTCGAGTCAATCATGGCTCACGGAGAGCCACAAGATTCAGTCGAGCGATGCGTTCGACTGTTGATTTGCAGTCAACGCAATGGTTACTTGGAGGAGCGGCTGCCACATTGTCCTCAAATCCAGCTGGAGCTCAATCACGCTCACATCAAAGATATCGAGGTATACTGCAAGGTTCAGAGCCTTCTTCTACAAAAGAGATTCTCGACATTCATGAAAGAGGACACCCGCGGGGAGTTGGTCAATAGGGTGTGCTTTGGGGCAAAGGGTAAATTGAATCACTTCATATCGTTGCTGAGCACTAACAGTGGCACTAGGAATGTTCTTGTACGCCAAGATTGTCCTGGGAAACCTTCTGTGTCAGCCTTCACTCGGCCACCTCAAGCGAGAGTTGAAGAACGAAAATTTCCCAAAGGGATTGGACCAAGCGTATGTCGACCCGTGCTTCAGTTCCCCTCCTGATTTGCGTTGGTTAATGTTGCCATCTACAACGCTGGATTGCTGATCTGTTTCCGAACCAGGTATGAGCGGGTTGTTGTCCACATTTTGGACAATACCAATGAGGTTGAGCGAAACATTGCAAATAGCATCTTGGGTTGGCTCATCTGTGCTGAGCGGTCCTTGCTCTGGAAAGAAGTTCAAAGCCTGTTCTGCATAAAGGTCGAAGAAGTAACAGCAGACCCAGACTTCAGACTGACAGATTCATGCAAACACTTTTGTGGATCTCTCGTGGAAGTTGGAGGAGGTCTCGGCCTCACTCCTGGACCTGATGGGAAAGTCGAGCTAGTGCACGAGACCGCGCGAATGTGAGTATTCCTGTCATATCTCGTAAAGCATCGAGAATGAAGCGTCCGTTATGGGTCGGCATGAGCTAACCTAAGGTTCGGCATAGCTATCTCATACAAAGTGGGAGATTCTCCCTCGGCGTCGAGAATTACAAAGCGGCCAGGTTTTGCCTCCAATATCTGAGCTCAAGGCCTTTCATTCTTGGTCTTACCGAATCTGATATTGACAACTATTTCAAAACCGGATACTACGGATTTCTGGACTATGCAACATCCAACTGGTGGAAACATGCGAAAAAGGTCATTGAGTCTCCCTCCCAGGATCAGGTGACAGTTTCTGCCGTATTGGTGTCAATCTTGAGCCTCAAATGGGGCTTCGTTCTGAAACTATCACAGAGCGCCAGGTCAGAGGGGAGCACGAAAGAGCTAGAACTCATCCGCGATAAAATCCAACAACTCTCTGATGATGGAAGAAAATGGGAGGATGCTTTCCCAATTGGAGTTCGCACGCAACTCATTAGGATGAGGATCGAAACTCTCGTCACTGATGAGGCTGTGTTGAAACTCGAAGGTATCCGGGACCTCTATGGCCATTGGGGGTACAAATGCCCGAAGCCGTGGTGTCACTTCTTTGTTAGCGGGTTCGCTACACCTGTAAAACGGGATAGGCACCTTAGTGAACACGATCGTCCGTTCAGATGCGACGTTCACGGTTGTTATGGACAGCAAATCGGGTTTCCCACCGAGCCGGATCTCGACAAACACAACACGCGTCTCCACAGCGGCGATGCAGAAGTATTGAAAGACTTCCCAGCATTCGAATCGACAGCAGTACCCGATATCATTCGAGCGGCTGCAAAAGGGAACCTTGGACGCGTACAAGAACTCGTCACGGCCGGCGTAAATGTCAATATACCCAAAAAAGACAAAGAGGGCACATTCCCGCTCTACGTAGCGGCAAAGAACGGGCATTTGGAAGTCTGCCGCTATCTTCTCAACAACGGAGCTGCTGTGAATGCTCAGTGCAAACATAGCAGGAAGACTGCTCTGCACGCAGCAGTTTCCAACGACGATACTGAGACGGCCTTCCTCCTCATTTCAGAGTACGGTGCTGGAGAATTCACGAACTTGCGTGACTCATCTGGGCAATCATCTGTTGGCCTCGCATTCAAGAAGGGCTGTAAGGAGATCATTGCCATATTCCCCCCGGAGACACACCAACACAGACTGTGTAAGACCGATCATTGTTTTGTGGTTACAAACTCCGACCCCGCTGCTCCACGGCGCAAAAAGAAGTATCATCCCACCTCTTCCCTCATGGAGGCGATACAGACCAGAAATATTCCCCAAGCAAAGTGCCTGATTGCCACACGCTGTGTTGATATGAATTATCATTCCGCCAGGCGGTATTACAATGGGCTCCCGCTTCACAAAGCTCTGACCAATAACAAACTCGAAATTGTACATGAAATCCTCCAGACCGGTCGAGTGGATTTAAATAGGGCTGATCCTGATGGGAACTTGCCCGTGCACCTTGCGTGTCGGTACATCACCAGCGAGTCAGTCATCAGGGACCTTGTCTCCAAGACACATCCCATCACGGCCAAGGATATCGATGGGGCAACGGTGATCTCGTGTCTCCTCCAAAACACTGGCTTCAGGAAGGATTTCCTTGATCGACTCGTGCAATTAGTGTCTTTCATTCTCGAAACTGCCAACGACTTGGACCTCAACGAGCCAGATGACCAGGGCCATTTACCCCTTCATTACGCCTGCAGGGATTGTCCAATTGGCGTTGTAGAGCTCGTTCTCGCGAAGACTAACACCATCACCACCAATGATAACCAAGGGGAAACGCTGATCTCGAGTCTCCTCCAAAACGAACATGTGGTCCAACAACATTCAAATCGACTTACCGCGTTAGTGTCCCTCGTCCTCGAAACTATCAACAGCTTGGGCCTCAATGAGCCGGATGATCGGGGCTGTTTACCTCTTCATCATGCCTGCAAGTATGGACCAACTGGTGTTGTTGAGCTTGTTCTTGACAAGACTCGATTAACAGACAAGAGAGATGATATTGGATATACCCCGTTGCATTACGCGGTGCAACGGCAAGCGGACGACGCGTTGCGCACTGTTGAGGCGCTCCTCAAATCCGGTTCAGTCAATATTCTGAACGTTGATAAAAAATTCGAGGAAAGCATTGCTATCACGGCGTCTCGGCTGTATGGTAGTTTGAGGAATGAACTGCTGGAACTGCTTTTCTTGCGGAACGCCATCATCGCCCCTCAAATCACAGCAAGTGGTGTCACAGCTCTACATTTTGGGGCATGGTCCTTGAACCCGGATATTGTAAGAAAGAGCATTCTCGAGAACGCCGCAACCGTCAACACAAGCGCTGGTACCCTCCCAGAGGCTTGGGAAGAGAACATGCGGTTCAAAACAGCCGAAGTCTCATGTCCGATAGCGAAGGGTCTTCTCTTGACACCGTTATTTTTGGCTCTGAACACTAAGCTGGTATCAACAGCAGAGAACAAGAAGTCTGTTGTTCAAGCCTTGTTAGAGGTCGATACACTCGACCTTTCCCGAAATCTCGAACGTATGGCAGCGGAACATTTCAAAACCATCGACTCTATAGTGTGTACAGTGGCAAAGATGTCTTTGTGGCCACTTGTTGTCGCCAGGGGGTTTTCGTTTCCCTGGAGTCTTATGGCGTTTAAGTCCGAGGAGGCGATAAGGACCGAGGAAAAGTGGCGAATGCGGAATGCAATAGCGCCGGACCAAGAGCACATAATCATTACGAACCCGGAGCCGGAGCGCGGAGGACCGAAAGAAGGGACGGCTGACCGAAATCAGATCTTGGC
>Ga0247760_1000453_pt1 | contig 45048 bp, 41 predicted proteins | sample UWRJL171409R4_FD_179936 | JGI IMG/M metagenome (GOLD analysis project Ga0247760, IMG submission 179936) | Plant litter microbial communities from Arlington Agricultural Research Station in Wisconsin, United States - UWRJ-L171-409R-4 | ecosystem: Environmental > Terrestrial > Plant litter >...
TCGCTTGCTTATAGGTAATGGAAAGTGTGGCGGCGTGGTTCCTTAAGCGGCCTCAAACTTGAGATTTTCACAGGCCCCGTCCCGAATGTATGGTGGGGCCATTCTAGAAATGTGCCTGGGTTGGTTAGGTAGGTACGCAAGGTAAGGTGGGAGTTGGTGAGGGATCATCTCACTCGGGGTGGATGTTAAGGACTTCCAACAGCAGGAACCTCGCCTTGAAAATGCCGAACACCTGTTCGAGCTTATAGCACACTCCAGCGAGGTTGCTGGTATCCGGGAAATGGCGGCACTGGACCCCAATAAACCACAGTGGTTGTGCAACAAATGCGGTGGTCCGCCAGTCGTGGTCCACATCGACCCATCGACTCCCGCTGACATTAATACCATTTCTCAGAACTTCCTTCGAGGGTTATCCCGAATTAATAACTGGTCGGTGCTGTCTCCTGGGAAAGAGGCGAGAGATGTGATAGCGACCTAGAATTTATAAAGCAGAGTTTGAGACGGCACATCCAACTCATCTTTCCCATGACTCGGCCAAACGCTCATATATAACCCTAACCCTGCCCTGCATCCATGGCGTGCGTCTGTCAGCTCCATTGACCACCCCTGACTCTAAAATTCCGACACAAATTTCCAGCCGCCACGACTTGTAACCATCACCACATTGTCGCCCTATTCGCGAATGACTTCCAACAAGCCACACCGTCACAATGTTTATGAGGTAATCGACCACCGAGGACTGTGCTTCATCAGCTGTAGTACACAGTAAAGGCAGTGACTATTATTTAGATAGAAGAAATAGCCTTACTTACGCGGACCTCACTGTGTGAGCATCATATGTTGCGCTTCAACTGATGGTGTTGAGAATGCAGTCGCGATCTGAAAACGGGGAATGTTGCTGATTGGCGTTTGCGTTGCGGATTACGCTGCGCATGTGCACGGGCAATGTAGGATCAGCAGCAGGATCAACCATCACAAGTGGAGAGTTGACTGTTAAAGCACGGACCGCATAGGACCATGTACTCTGCCGAGGTAGGAAAGGTTAGCTTGACCAGGGGTCAACTGTTACTGATTTGGTGCTCTCTCTGCCAGGGGGTAACAGTGGATCCCTGTCTGAGCTAATCTTTCCTACCCCGGCAGAGGAGTACAGTCGCTCCAACCCGCCGACTTATATGGTCTGGGCGGCAAATGTCAATCCTGTCACTGATCCTGGCACCGCTGATCCTTTCCTACATGGCCCGTGCAGCGACGGCAGTCAAGGTGTATTTTGATGCATTGATCTGGGGTGTACCCACCACGATCAACCCGTCGCGTGTGTGAAGGAAAAGGACTCACTACAGAGGGCCCGTACAGAAAGAATCACCGCCTTCACAGGTTTGAGAATGTTATCCTCACTGCTAAAGGGATAGGTATCATTGGAATTTTGCCTTTCGCACTCCAGTTCGCTACAAGAAAACGGTACAATGACTCAGTATGCACTACCAAGGCACGAGAGATGAATTCGGATGAGCCCATCTTCCGGGACATGACACGTCATGTAGTCCTATACTGGTGGTTGGAGAATAACTCACAGGAGGATTAGGTGAGGGATGAGCTTAAGGCTCTTGCATGCATCCAAGACCCCAGCATTGTAAGATCACCTCCCCCCAACCTGAAAAGGCTCCTAACGTTCCAGTCACTAGCCGACACTTGCAGTGTGCTGTATCTACCCATCTCGGCGAACGCGACAGCAGTCTGACCCTCTCTACGGCAAACCTTCCCTAAAAGGTTTCAAAGTCTTCGAACAGCGAGATATGAGTATTGATGACCACTTTAAGCTAGAACTCCGACAAGAGGCTCGATACCCGGGCAAGCTCATTGTCTTAGGTAGGTTCGCCGATGTCCTTTTTATAATTCAACATTACTAAAACGTCAGGTATTAGCTAATGGGGACGAGGCGTTTATGAAATCAATGCACCGAATCATCCTTGAGAACTGTCACCCTCATAGGATAATCACGCTTGCTGAGTTAGAGCATAGCCCAAGTGAGCCGCTGATACGAGACCCAGAGACTTCCCTTTATAGGCATGTCTTATTAGGCAACCGTTCTGTTGAGATAGCGAGTGTTGATGCAGAGACTCAAACAGAGCGTTAAAATACCTAGATAGGTAATGACTGGAAGCAGGCTGGCCACATAGAATTCGAAAGCAAATGGAGGCTAGGTTGGATAAGGTACTCAAGCGTCTCGTATATTGCACCACCATCACCATACCTATGTAGCTATTTCAATATTGCTCTCAGAAAATGCGCCTTACGTAAAAGTGCGGGACCTTTCCATTCGTCCCACATATCAGCGGTATCCTCTACCCACATTCCTTTGCCAGGCACCGCCGTTTCCTGGACCGCGCCACCCTCCTGTGGTCCATCTCGTCGTCAGTGTCATCCACCGCTCTATCTGAACGCGCACGTTTGAGGCGGGGGGGGAACCTATCGTCAGCTGTGAGGTCGATCACTGGGAGGTCGTCCAATGGGTCTTTGAACATGTCCACGTCGTCGTCAATAGCAAGGTCGATAAGCTCGCCGTTGGTGGTGGGGTCGATCACGTGGCTTTCGTTGTTTTTGTCGTCCGTAAGGTCGATCAATTCGCCATTTGTGGCAGGGTTAATCACGGAGATATCGCCATCATCCTGGTCTGAAAGGCCGAATTCGCTGCTGCCACCCTCGGCACCTGAGCAGCCGTCGTGCTTGGGGGAAATTGATTCTTCGACAGCAGTGTCGTCGTCGCTCATGTGGTTGGTTGTGGTTTGGCAGAGTTCGATAAGCTGTGAAGCCGCAATGTGGCCGGTATCTTCCACATCTGGGGGACTCGGCGACACCGAACTGTGGACTGGGCTTGTCTTTTCTAGGGAGTCGAGGGCCTTACTGCGGCCATGCTTCACGGAATCTGTGACGGCGATAAGATCACTTGGTAGCGGTGGCAAAGCGATCGGGTTGCTGAGTAGGTTGGGGGCGCTACCGCACTGCTGTTTGTCGAAGGTGGTGAGATTCTGTGTGCACGGGATGTTGGCACAGCTTGGTGGTGTACTGGGGGTAGCGAGGGGCTCCTGTACTTGTGAGGTGGTAGGATCCCGCGTGACTGGGATCTTGGTATGGCCAGGTGGTATATCGGGGATGGCGAGAAGCTCCTGTGCTGGCGCATCTGAGGTGGCAAGGTCCTGCACGCTGGGGATTTCGGCACGGTCGGATGGCGTGTCAGGGTATTTCTGTGTGTCTGAGACGTTGAAATGCTTTGATGGTGTATCAGGTGTGCTGGGAACTGCGATGAACTCCCGAATGCCTAAGGGGTCGTCGCCTGGCGAGCAAGGAACCGAGGTAACCTGCCCGGGCATGTTGGGACCAGTGCGGTGACCTTTAGGCACACTAAGAGCAGTGGCGTAGCCCTTGAGCATTTCCAGGGCAGCGGCATGGTTGTGGGGCGTAATGGGAGCGGCCACACACCCATTGGGTGTGTTTGAGACGACGCCGTGGCACTCTGCGAGCAGATCGAACGCAATGTTATTGATGTCGCCAGAGATATCGGGTGTCATGTGGCTGTGGCACTCATCTCGAGGCCCAGCGATGGTTTCACTATTACCGAGCGCCCACATGGCCATGTTGTCACTTATGAGATTTTTAGCGAGTATGGCTGTTGGAAAGTCGAGAGCGGGCGGAACAGTTTCGTCTAGCTGGGAAGCTGACGTGTGGTCGAAGTTTGTCTCCAAGTCCGCAGGGCAAACACCCAGCGAATCGAGAAAGGCAGAGTCGAAACTTCCGCTCTGCGAGAAGTCCTCGTCGGTGAGATCACTGAGGAACAGCGCTTCGAAAGGGGCAAAACGGGCATTGACGAAGGGGAAAACCTCGGTCATGGTTGAGCACTAAGTGGGGTTGGTTTGGGTGTAAGCTTTGGCATGAATGAGATCGGGGACGAAGGGAGGAGTGGGCGCACTCTTCTGGTATTTAAGGGGGGCGTAAGAGGGCGATCTCCGTCATCAGCCCAAGCAGCAGACGTCAAGGACTTGAAGCTGACTCCGCGGACGGACCGACATGTACTTAGGAGCTTTCCATCCTGTTTGTGATGGAATCTCGCCCATGCAGATATGCTTATCACTAGTGTGCTTGCCCCTGATAGGGGTTTGGGCGAAGGCCGATTGGCGTTCTCCCCATCAGCTGCCCGTCTGGGTGTGACTGAGTCTTGCAGATATGCCTCCCCCGTCCGGCTTGTGGAAGGCCGATTGGTGTTCTCCCCGTCAGCTGCCTGTCAAGATGTGACTGAGTCCTGCAGATATGCCTCCCCCGTCCGGCTTGTGGAAGGCTGATTGGTGTTCTCCCCGTCAGCTGCTTGTTAAGATGTGACTGAGTCCTGCAGATATGCCTCCCCCGTCCGGCTTGTGGAAGGCCGATTGGTGTTCTCCCCGTCAGCTGCCTGTCAAGATGTGACTGAGTCCTGCAGATATGCCTCCCCTGTCCGGCTTGTGGAAGGCCGATTGGTGTTCTCCCTGTCAGCTGCCTGTTGAGATGTGACTGGGTCTTGCAGATGTGCCTATGCCTCCCCTTGGTCTCGCAGAAGCTCGTCGTATCACCTCTATCTTTAGATGTAACCGCTCGCTTTGATGTGACTGGGTCTGGCACATGTGTCTCCCTCCTTTGGCCTACGGAACACCAATTGATGTCCTTGCTATCACCTTCCCCTGTTTCAATGTAACTGAAACTGGCGGATACCCCCCCTCTTCGGGCTTGTGGAAGGCCGAGGGAGTCATGCAGATAACCCTCCCCTCTTGCGCTAACGGAAGGATGATTGGTGTCCTCCTTATCACATCTCCCCCTGCCCCGATGTGACTGACTTTTGTGGATGTGCCACCTTTGAGCTCGTGGAAACACCTCCGCATCACCTGCCCGCACGGGAATGGCTGACCCCTTTTCCAATTTCGAGGAAGGCTTGTTGGTGATAACCTTCTGCATCACGGAAGGCCGATTAGTAATCGCCCTCTTCCGCCATTCGGTGCTTCACAGGCCCGAGGGATGAGGTGTCGTCTCCTTGCGAGTGATCCCCGTTAGCGGTGCCATACTTACGTAGGACACGCCCACGTTAGTCATCCCCCCCTTGAAATTCACTGCTTGCCCGTTCCGCTTGCTTTTTCTTACCCCTTCTGCTTATTCCTATCCGGGTTTGATATGGGAAAACAGTCCATTGTGGATTATTGCATTCAGGGGCAGAAAAAACATCGTACCCTAACCCTGGACGAAGGGAAAAGGGGGGAGAACCTTGACGTGATTGGCTGGGCAACAACCCGATTTCGGGAGCCTGCTTCGGGGAACGGTAACCGAGGCACCGCTGAAGAATCGGGTAATAGGTGTAAAAACGGAAGGCGGGCGGCCAAGCGAAACGGTTAGATTACGGTGCGATGTGAGATCGGAGTGTAACGGTGCAGTGGGGAGCTGCTCGCCTTACGTAAACCACCCACCCGGCCGCGCATGTCGCAGCTCGTCGTGCTCGTCTCCACCAGTGTCACCGCCCAAAAGCCGCCCCGGCCGGCCGGCCGCGCCCGTGCGCAGCAGCTCGTCATGCTCGTCTCCGCCAGTGTCACCCTCGACAAAGAGCCGCGAGTGTGCGGTAGCTCGTCTCCGCGAGAAGTCACAAGTGAGGAAGAATGAAGAAAACCCCTCCTAGTGTCTAATGGTGGTAGATGTACAGCAATCTTTAAGGTTCTTTTAGCACGCTGATTCCGCCGGCCATACTGCATGTGTTGGACAGGCAATTCCTTTATCCTTCATTCGCTGGGCGCGCCAGCATTGTTGCTTCGTGGGTTTGGCTTGGATTCTTGAGTTGTTGAGGCCTAGCTTGGGCCGTGGTGTTTGGGATATCAGAACGCGCCCGCCTGTAATACAGCGACCTAATGGTGCTTTGGCTAGTCCATCTGGAAGCATCAGGCGCTCTAGCAGCCTGCCCACGGGGCGACCACCTGGACGTGGACCCGTGGACGGGTGTGCACTCGCCTACTTACAGACGGGCAGCCCGGACAGGAGCCGAGCTGTAGCATTTGGGCGCCCTGTGTCACAGTTGGTTCCAGTGGCCCTTGTGGTGTGAAGGCCTGTTCTTGGGGCCTACCTAGGCAAGAGAGGTACCTGAGGGTTTCCAATTGCAGAGGGGCACTAAAGGACCATGTTTCCGGCTACCTCGTTCAGCATAGATGGGCGTGTGGAGGGGGTTGCTTGGCGGCGTCGGCTTGGGATCCCACCAAACTCGGAGGTCACATTCCGCAAGCAACATGGGCGCTCCTTAGCTTAGTAGTATGTGCGCCTCCGTGTTAGGTGCTGACCTTCGCTACCACGGCATTCACCCACCCCTAGCGGACTAAACGATGCGTGGTCGCCAGAACGAGTCCAGTCCCCTTTTCAGACAGTGGTGCCCTCTCCCAATGGCCCCCTGTGACCCTCTGTTAGCGATCACTTGGGCCGGGTAAACCCGAGGGCCCGGGGGTTGGTGGCATGCGGCTGGGGCTGGTGGATTAGAGTCTGGGCGGTGCGCCCTGCTGCACCATCTGATGGTAATCACCCCACCCTCTCGGTGCTAGCAATTGACAGGCATGAGTCGGGTTTCTTCCTGCTCCAACTTCTAGATCCATCTTTATCCATCCAAGACAACCTTCGCCGTCCCACAACACAACCACACGTCAACCCAAACAAGCGTCAGGTATTACCGAGCCCGCCCTTGAAGAGCGGCTGAGGTCACTGTAACGGCGGGTTGATGGCAAAGCAGCGACCGTTTTGACAGATTCAAGACACTGGAAAGCGAAAAGAGCTAGGGGTTGGCCACACGCCACACAGCATATCCTAGTTCCGAATCAAAGCCGCCAAGGCAACAGTTCATTCAAAATGAGGTGGAGTTATCTGTCTAAGTACCTCATAACAACGCTGCGCCTCCGGAGAGAACTTAGAATAAGGAATGAGCTACTGCTAAGCTAATAAAGTCGAATAACAAACAGGGTTAAGATGAACACACTATGAACAACAAACACACGCATTACTAACCACCATCCCCTATTAATGAAAGGCCACCCTCTTTTGCTCATTCCTCAGGTACGTCGTTCCTTCCTAGCTCGGGTCGACCGCCTGATAATTGCGTTTCGTGGCTCTTGGCTCTGTCGTTGTCCCCAGCCATGTTGCTTCCTTCCTCCTGCGTTGGGTGGTCTGTCCATGCTGCTCATTCCCTTGCCGAAGCTGCCCATCCTTCCTGCCCTATGAGTCGACTGAGAGCCGGATATCAAATTCACAGTCTTGCTGGCCGTGACTGCAATTTTTGGCTTCCGGTCCCGAAGCCGTCGCTCCCAGACATGTTGATCGTTCTCGACCGTGTCGGCCAGTTGTTGGCTCTTCTCCGCTGAATCATGCTTGCGTTTATCGACAAGGTCGTGGGGTGAGGGATATTGAAATCTTATATCATCGCCGAAACCGAAAGGCTCCCAGAAATTGGGATCGTCCAGGTTGGCATTATCCAAAAGACGGGCAGGGTCGGTGAAATTCGGGTTTTGTAAATACATCAATGTACGCCAATCGAAGGTCCCATCCTTCCCTAGGAGTAGGTCGAGAGTATATGGTGTGAGCTCCTCAAGAGCGGGTCCAGGTATGGCTGCAACTGCAGGCGAGGGGGTGGTACTGCGGCGAGGGGGTGCGGACATCTTGCGTTCTGGTTCTGCTTAAGATGGGTTTGGAGAAAGGGAAGAAGCTGGGGACAGAGAGCGGGGGGCACATCTGGACTAAATACTTGAGAGCCAGCATGGTGACTGTAGGTGTCACGTGGAACGTATGCTGGCCCAAGGATATTTCAGAAGCCGAAAGCGTGACCCAACGCAGAAGTTGACATAATCGGTCTTTAACCGAGCTTGAGGTAAAGGCCGACGAGGATTTTTGAGGTTGAAGCCATTCTAGATTCTCGCGAATAAGAACGAATGATTCAATTCTTGGTAATATGGCTAGGCTACGGCCCCCAAAACAACTCTCGTGAGCCAGTAAAGAACATGTCCTGCCCCGACCTGACCAACGAATTCCACCGAAACATCCACCACCGGCCACACACTATGTCCGTTCCTATCAACGGCTTTACTCATTTTAGCACTGATGCCACATGGGGTCGGTCGTTTTTCCGCAAGTGGGGTGGTACTGCAACCCCGTTACCCGGCACTGGTCTTCGTTGTTGGGACCCAGGGTCCAGTGCTTTGGCCCGCACCGGTGATGGTCGATGTTGTTGGTCAGGGCACATCCGCTTTTTCGGGGCCAGCCTGTGAGGCTGCAGATGGCTCCTTTGTTTCTCGACCACATGCTGTTCTGCCTGAGCCTTGTTGCCGTGAAGAACTTGGCGAGGCAGACTTCAGCTGTGTCATCGGCCGGCAGTGTCTCCTCCATAGCGTCTCCTTCAATGCTCTTCGTAGTCGAAAGGTTATTGCACTCTTGGTACCACTCCGGCGATCCGGTAGGCTTGCTCGTATTTTCAGAAGGTCGGCGCCGCCAGCTCGCTCGGCTCTGGCGTTCGAACGCCTGCCGTCGTTTCTTGAGCGTCGTCTTCTTGGTACAACTGCAGCTGCAGAGATTGCGCTTGCCAGAATGCGACCCCTTAAGAGCAGATTCTAGCATGGCTGCAACTGCAGGGGTTGGAGTGGCGCTCGGGGTTGCGGACATCTTGTGGTATGTTTCAAGGTAGTGATGAAGAAGGGGAAGAAGCTGAGGAGAGAGAGTGGAGGGGAACCCTGGATTATATACTTCAGAGCCAGCATGGCGGGCTCAGGTCTCACGTGAACACGCGCTTAGCTACGTGCCAACAGAGCAAGAAACTGCCACCTTGGAGCGGATGGGCTGGGCCATAACGCACTTGAATTCGTCTGTGGGTCAAATCTCTAATCTCGATGGCCAGCCTTTAAGGTAGTTTGTGGTAAGCAGACAAAAAAACAAAATCCACGTCTTACCCTGACCTAGCGCTTCACACTGAGCCATTCTAAATATCTTCCCCAACTTCTTTCTTTTGTACAAAAGCCTAGTAGAAATACAATTCGTCTGGGTCGAGCCGTCCGGGGTTTCCTACCATCTGCGTCACTGTTGGCGATGCGTAGCCACGCGGGGAGCGTGTGCCACACTCTGGCAGTTCGTTCCATGCTGGCGCAGCTGTGGTTGGCTTCGGGATTCCCCCTGTGGCGGCTTCGGGCCGTGACTGAGCTTTCTTTCCCCGATGGCGGCCCCAGGCATACATCGATGCTGCAATGATGGCAACAAACGCTGTGCTGCCTAAGGTGATACCAGCAGTAACGGGGGATGACAGCACTCCGGCAGGGACTTGCGATGTTGGCGTTGCTGGTGGCCCGGTAGCAACAAGGCCGGTGCTGCTATCGTTTAGAAATGCCGTCCGGGCTGCTATGTCATTACCAAGCATTGCTGGGACAAGGTTTGTCTTTTCGCACGAGGTAATACACGCGTCCTTCTTGCAGCAACCGAGGAAAGGCGGAGATGTGAAGTTGCAAGTGTACCAAGAAGTCTGCTCATAAGCACATTCAAGGCGTGGGATGTCGTCGAAGCGCTGTTGTGGGAAGGACGCGTTGTATAGGCTGTCAGATGGGCAGACACCTTGACCGCCCGCACAGGGGTTGACAGCGCAGCACCCAACAAACTCTGTGGTGTTGTGATCGCAAACGAAGAAGGAACCGCCGTAAGGGCAACTTATCCCTAGAGTTGGCATGGCTAGGTGTGCACAAGTGGGGTTTTGAGTTGTGAATGGGCGTTAAAACAAAAGAGTCTCTGCAGCTTTGCTTATATATAGCTATTATAAGCTGGTACCTAGTGACTTCGTCCACTTCGAATTATGTACGTATTTACTCACCTAATCTGGTATATCCCCTGACGATGAGGCGATGACAGAAGAGGTTGTTCAAGTGACGTCACATTTTTTCACGTGCTGGCGCTTACATTTACGTCAGCGTGATATAATATCAGTGGCAGACTGACCAATGAGAGCAGTGGAGGTGGCCCGGCAGGACGGTAGTGCCGCCATGATCAAACTAGCGCCGCGGCAAAGCGACTAATGAGAGCAGCGGAGGTGACCCGGCAGGACGGTAGTGCCGCCGTGATCAAACTAGCGCCGCGGCAAAGCGACTAATGAGAGCAGCGGAGGTGACCCGGCAGGACGGTAGTGCCGCCGTGATCAAATTAGCGCTGTTGTGATATGAATCCCGCTTCGCGATATGGGCATGTGACCAACCGTTCGGCTCCAACTCCCAAATGTCTCAATGTCCGATCCCAATTTTCAGGTCGCGCATCTTGCAGCCCAGCACCGCCCACTGAACCAACAACCCAAGCCTCCCACCGCAGGCTTGGCAGGATAGACACGAAAACCGGGGCTTTGCAGGGCGGGTAAGTTGGATAAACGCCCATCCGCGTTCCACACCGCGACCCAATGTCAAAACGATCCCGCCCACCTTGAAAGGGAGTTGAAGGGGTATGGGCATGCGGATTCCACACCGATCGTTTGGATTACTGGTCACCATTTTAATATTACAGTCTGTTACCAGTCACCGTTTAAATTTAAGGAGTAGTGACCAGTAACTATTTTACTGTGATTCTAGGTTACTGGTCACCGTTTTGATCTACAGTCTGTTTACCAGTCATCTTGTCAATTGGAGGCATTGTGACCAGTAACTGCTATCTTTGAAAAGCAGTGTGACCAGTAACTGTTTTATTATTAATCTAAGTTACTGGTCACCTCCTTGCCAATTAATCCTAGCTAAGAACTAAAAGCCCTAGTGATTGATGCCATGGTGATAGTTAACACCAGAGAGGCTGGGACCTCCATTTTTCCTGCAACGGAACTGACTGTAGTAGATTGCGTGGCGACGTCGCTTTGAGTGACACTTGTCGCGCTGGTGTCAGATGGTGGGCGTTGATCACGTGTGGGCATCGTGTTACTAACCGTGGCGGATGCAATAACGTTGGTGACCTGAGAGCTGGCACTCGTGGAGTTCCATCCATGGAATACCGGGAGTGTGCTGCTATTAGAAAGTACAGTGTCAGCCGTAGCCAGCCGGGTTGTAGCGTTTAGAGTTTGGAACGGAGGGCGATGCTCGGGTCTACTTGTCGGCAGAGGTCCGCTGTTGGTGGAGATTCCGGAGCTCCAGCTCACAGAAGAGGAAGTGAAGGGGGCCTCGTTAGACGAAGAAGAGCGCTGTCTTGATGCAGCGTCTGATTCGTCGCTGTCATCCATGCAGGTGACCTTTCCGTATTGTCGTGGTGGGAGCATGACATCACGCTGCCCATTTGTAATCACTGCGCTAATGCAGACTGGAGGCTGCTCTTCGCACTCCCTGTTGTCACCTGTCAGCTTGCACACCCCCTAGGATATTTTAAGCGCGCGTGAGATCCCCGCATACCATATGATGGAAGCCATCCCATCCGGAGCCCCGAGAGGGATGATGAAGCTAATGATCTCCTCATTGCAAGACGAGCTCGGATTAAATGCGTAGCTGACAGGGGAGTATTTTGGGTCCGAGAACTGCAATAGCCCACGGCACTTTAACCCGAAGGGGTTTTCGTGTCTGAAACTGGAGTTAGCTTCACGCCCAAACCTGCTGATTGGCCAGAAAAACACACTTGGCAGACGCTTCGGTTTGGCCAGCCACCAACCAAAGGGGGGGGGTGTTCGTGCACACCAGTGGTCGGCCCATGACTCGGCCAAACGCAGCTGCAAGGGACAGAATTTGAATCACCAACATAGTGGCGAATTTTTGGCAAATATCCGATTGATTGGGGTGTAATAGGGTAATCTATGTGGCTTGAAGAACTGAGGAGGAAAACTGCAGGTTGATACATTGCCATGGAGACAGCTGCAGTTAAATACACGAGCTCTCTCCCTGTTTGCATGCTACTCAGTCCTGGCTTCATCATATCTCTCCCTAATCCGGGATCGTGTCTACATTTCTGCCAAAATCGCGTATTGCATTGTGCCACAATCACGGCTTAGCAGTATGGAGCCTCACTTTCCTTCTGGCGAGAGTTGGTCATGGGATGAGTTTCTTGACTCTTGCTCCTTCGACTTCTCGGCAATCCAGCCAGAGGCCACGATGGACTTCGACAATGGCACAACGAGCAACCACAGCGACGGTATCACCAACAGTTCCAATCGGACCGACAATATTTACGATCCCATCGCCCTTTCCCATACAGGCCACGGAAACGCCTTTCCTGCGACCACAACAGAGCTTTTCGCCGACAATGCTCAGAGTCGCACTATCAAGATTGATATCATGTAAGAATCTATAATTTATGCTAGATATTTATCTTGTCCATCGGCTAATAGCTTTAGGGAGCTGGAGCAACGGCTGGAAAAGATTGAGCAGACTCTTCTGGATACGTTTGAGAAAACGGACTCTATTTACAGGGCCATGAGGAAGTGGTCTGAAGTGGTAAATAAAAGCCTGCTGGAAATTGCAAAGGCTGTTGGCATACCACTCCAGTACCACAATGGCTCGGTTGGCCTGCAGCCAACGTTCAGTCCTGGTGCTACAATGGAATTCACCGCGGCGAAGGAAGATGGGCAGCAAGACGAGCAGGTGCAAGTCGCAGGCTAGCTGTGGAGGGGTTGATGCCGAAACGCCTGCGAACTGCCTACAGCCTGGATCATGGCTGCATAGTGGCGGGGTGTGCCACCATCACGGCTGCGGGTACCATAGCCGGAATGCTGGCTACAACCAGGTTTTGGAGCGCCAGTAACCTGGTGTATGTAACTGCTTCTTGTTGTTTTATCACATCTTTTTATAATAATTGATTTGTCTTTCGCCTCGCTTCATCTTTAATGCTTCCCCCAGTCGCTATTCAAAAAGCATGCGCTCAGCTGCTCTCCTAGAAGCGACTAATGTATGGATTTCCGCCCTTTATCATTCCTTGTCGCAAAGGAGCACCAGCCTCGATAGCCGAAGTTCCACACCATCATTTTACGACATGGGTCCTCCTAACAAAGCACTACCACTAATCCCAGATAGAAACGAGATTCCGGCCCCATTGCTACCACCGCTAAAACACCGCCGCTTTATTGCCGGGAATGTTGCGCCTGATCCCGATTATAAACAACAACGTCCTCTCAGTTGGTCAGAAATGCAGATCCACACATTACAGAGGCAGGTTCAGACCCTTCGCCAAGATGTCATCGATCAAAAAAGGCATGCGATTGAAAAGGACCGAATCATCGCTGCACAGCAGCAGAAGATTGCTCAACATTTACAAAGAGAGAGTAAGAGGGAGGATTTGCTGAAGCATTTTGCAAACAATATGCAAGTCGCTCTTGAGGACTTGCAAGACAACAAACTATGGGAAGATGAAGTCTCAGACAGTTTACTTGACGATATAATCACAATAGTTAATGACATTGGCGGTGAAGGGGCGGGAACAAGGGAGAGCACAATGTAAGCGCGACGCTCTGCAAGAATACACATAAATTCCACAAGCAATGAGATGACTTAAAATGTGTGAAGGGGCGTAATAGCCAGGTGCAGGTGCTGGGGCATGAATGGATCGTACCCAGCAGTTTGGTAACCTATCGCGTCGTCCTTCGACCCTGCACCAAGCCCAACAGAAGTTGACAGGAAGAATGGCGGTTAATAAGCCCGCAATCGTGTGTGACCCCGCGCTTACCGCTGGCCAATTACAGCAGCCGCAACCAATCGCGATCCTACATGTTGGATGTGAGTCGTCCCAGCAGGTTGGTAACCAATTACCTCGCTGGGCTTGCAGTCTAGACGCCTGGTGGAGTTTACTATCAACAGTTACCCAAGCTCACTCCAAGGGAGCGACTAGCTCCGACGTCATAAATAACGGGCGAAACGCCCAGGTAAGGTCAATACGCGGATTGGCGCTTAGTATATTTAGCACCATGGGGACTCTACTGCTAACCACGTCTGGCAAGAATGACGAATGACTGGATGGGTCAGTCCACTACCTGCAAAGAGCTTGGAAGCTGTAAGTCCGAAGGTGAGTCTGCGAAGCTGAGGCAAAACGTTGCGGTACCTAAGAGCCCCCGTGGAGCTGGTTCGGCAGGGCGCTACAGAGAGGGCCTAAGCCGCGATACGGTCAGTAAATAGCAGCGTCTCAAAGACAGAACCACAGCCACGGCTCTGGCATGTATTTGCGAACCACGATCAAGGCCACATGCTTACCAATGTTTTAAAAGATTCCATACTTGCAGGTAGACGCCTCAAGCTGTTTATATCTAGAGGTGCGTTACTGTCCTCTATTCCACACGCCAACACTTGCCATTTATAACCTTCGACTAAAAGAACAATGCCACTTCGAGATATCTCCACGCATTCCTACAATGTCGTTTACGTAACGACATACAAGGTGCGGCCGCAGCGCACCCACCAAATTACCTTGGACAACGGAAGGTATTTGGAAGCAATCAACCGACAAAAATATGCCCAGAATGAAGAAATATCGAAACGCCCAAAACCTTCATTAGCATCAAGAAGCAAAGCCAGCGGGCTCTACAAAAGCTCGTCTAGCCCCGTGTCTCGAAAGGGAAAACATGTTCAATTTCTATTACCTGGAGCTGAGACTCCAGTATCCCCTGGGAATAATACATGGCCTGTTACTTGGGTGTCCAGAAGCACATATTGTAAATTCTGTGGGAGAGGGTAGCAATTCTAAACCACAGGATCTATGTTTCATTAGTTATGTATTGAATAAATGATAAATCATGCCAGGAAGCTAATCGTGAACTAACTAAAGGTCAATATCTAATCTTATGGTGTTAGGGATATTTACAAAAGCCTGGAGTGTAGCAGTCTTGACCACTGAGTCCCTAACACACGGCCCAAGCCAAATTCTTCTGAGCAAGCGACGGCATTGTGGATTTTTCATCAGCGTAATCCGCTTTATATGAGAGATCCTAACCACTTGTAGATTTTCAAATATCGAAATAAGGGACATCATGTCGGAGAAGTCCCGTAATGACTCCCGATCAGCAAATTGCGTATAGCTTTGGAAGGCTTTGTCTGCTGCTACACTTTTTCTGTGGTTGATCCCTATGTCCTTTCCACCGAACAGCAGAGGATGGTTCTCCCAGGCCGACCTTTCACACACATGCCAAGTAGCGTGGAAGACTGTCAACTTCTGGCTAAACCGTGCTATGGTAGGGCTCTGCTTTATAAACTCTATTAACCCTTCGATATGCTCCGCGGTGTTAATTACTGAAAGGCTTCTGAAAAGGACTGGAATAACGCTGCAAGCGATGTAACGATTTGCAAAGCGCAGATGACGGAGCTCGGGAGTAGGAAGAAGACAGGCGATCTCTGAAAGAATTTCTGGGGGGAGCTGATCCATTTTGAAGAAATATTGTGGTTGTGGAGTGCACATACACTCTGGGTACAGGCGAGATCTTTTGTATGTTAGTATAACCTATACTTTTATTCTCAGTTGGAAGTTATCGCCAGCATCTCGGCTTACAAATGCCTTACTTACGGCTACTGGTCGGGCCACAATTCTGGCTTTCTTCTTAGAAAAGTAGCTGATAATATGACGCAGCGATGACGAAACGATTTACTTTTATTGAGAAAATAACCTCAAAGAGTCTAAACTGCGTGGATATATACACTTAGCGAGTAAAAGAACACGATGTAGCTATGACGTTTACTCCTCACATGATCAATACACTAAGCGACACATCATCTGCTTACAAATTCCGAGAACGGGGCGCTCAGACTACGTGGTACTGATATTTTCCACGTTGAACTAACTATTGCACTGCTAACTAAACACTCTATACTGCCAGGGGAAGCCTAATACTCTGGAATGGTGACCCCGTTAATAAGCATTTGGTCAAGTTCTTGGATAACCACATCAACGCTGTCAACCCAGGCTGCAATTGAGCCTCTAAACGCCCATATATCCAACGCAGCCTTGAGTGAGAGGAATTGCTCCAAGTGAATCTCAGTGCTACCAAAATAATCTGGGATAAGTTGTAAAACGGATAAGAAATCCGGATACTGCGATAGCCATAGCATTTGCTCTGCTGAGCCTTTTACTGTAAGAGCAGATGAGTTCTCAAGCAGTTCGCTCTCCCTCATTTCCCATTTACCATTAACGTCCCTGAAAATAGTTCTATTGTAACAGTTGTGTACGAATTGACAAGACGTGAGCTCATATAGTAAAGGTATTGTTGGAATTCGCCATTTATTGCGTATATACTGAAGACTCCAACGTAGTGAACGGATGGCTGAGTCTAGCCCTCGCTGATTTGCGCTTCTCGCTTCGAGTGCGGCAAACGCCTCTGCGGATACCACAGCAAGAATCTCGGGAAATGACCAACACCTTGGGAGCAGTGAAGGTTCGGCTAACTCCCAAAGTACATCCTGATCGTGCGGCCGCATCGCGAGCCACGACAGTTCCTTAGTGCTTAAATCCGTTCTAAGAAAAGCCAGGGTGTTGAAAACTTGAGAATAAGTGTTGGTGACGGCGTTGACGGGTTCTCTATGAGAGAATATAATCTTTTCGCCGACTGCTAACACGCCATCGATGCAGACACAAACCAGCAGGTCCGGAACCGGCTCGTTTACCAGTATTCTCTGCATGATTAGTTGCTTGTGGTAGCGATCGCGTTTGGCGTGAACTGTCGAACGAGGTGGACATAAGAAACATAATTTAGTTAAAATGGGTGTAATCAGCTTGCCAAAATCCAGGCTCAGGGACGCAGCTCAAGTGCGATCCGCCTCATGCCTGGATCAAGGGGTGCCACAGGGCAGGCAGGACCACTAAACAAAGTGTAGGTAGAATGACGTTAATTCATCTGAGGCCGCTGCATTGAGGACGTCATGTCCAATTAGCCGCGCGTAAGGCGCTGGGTCGTCATCGGCCCAAACGCGCGGCCTGAGAGACCGGTTCCCTTTCGCGCGCGCCTATCTCGGGACCGCCTGTTTCGTGCACTTGCCCAAAGGCCCACAATAAGTACATATACTATCGTGCGCGCTTTTCAGTTCACCATTTGTTCAGTATTTTGTTCGGAACTTTCTTTACAACTTTCCTTTATTTCTCTTGACGCCTCTCTGTCTGCGGTATTTTCAGTATCCTGCAATACGTACTTCTTTCCCTCTCAACATGAGATATAAGCGATCTCGGCAGCCGAAGTCCTGGCGATCGGAGGAGCAGAAGCTTCAGCGAAGCTATAACTGCCGCAAGGAAACCCTCATCAAGTCGCTTATTGCCATCAACAAGCTGCCAAACACGCGATTTGGCCTCTACGGAGAGCGCGACGGCAAATGGATCAAATTCGAGCCAGATGAAACGTTCTCCCAAGATACCGGCGTGAGAGTTCAAGCACGCGAGAATTTTGGTCCTGGATACTTGGAGTCTCCATCCTCTCAATTATTTCGCAAGACGCCATGCCCGTCCTCACGACAGCCCGGCTGCCTCATCAACCTCACAGAGGACATCTTTGAAGATTCTCCAGTGCCGGAACTTATATTCCGGGCCGCGAGTCCTATGGCGTCATCAGTGTTTCATTATTGAGTTAGTTCATGTTAAGGGGGTGATATCTTGTCGAGAGCTGGGCTCTGAGGCGTCAGGGGTAGGATGAGGTTTGGAAAGTGTCAGGCGTCGTGTAAGCCATGAGTGGAAATCGGTCCTCAGCGCTCCCATGTAGTGTAGGTAGTTAGAATCTATGCATATATATAGTGTTAAGCACAGGATATTTCTACGTTATAAACCTTATTATACACTGACTTAACTCATGCTGAAGAGCTTGGCTATGCCACTTCTTCTTCCCGTTCCAGCAAGGATTGTGTTGATGGGCTTTAAATGCACTAGTTACGGTGCTCTCGCCAATATCAAGGGAGGCTAGTCGAGCTGAGAGCGTGTGGCGTGGATGGGATATGCTAGGGCTAAGAGTGACGTAATGTTAGAACTACTGACGACGTCATAATCGCCAAAATATCATGAACCTTGAGCTAATCTACGTCATTACCCCATTTCGGTTTCCTTGAGGTTGCATTGATCTCTGCACCTTCCCCTTCGCAGTGCTCTTTTTTTAGGCACAGCCGAATCCAGTGGCCGACTCACTCAAGCTACTCTCACCCTCACGAAAATGAGCCCCCTTCTCAGTGCTGGTTGTGGGGATCCCCCATGTGAGGAGAGACGGCCTCGGGTACCTGAATAGCTATGCGCGCGCTTGTTTCAGCGGCTCCCTGCTATCCAGGAAATTTATTATAAGCGTGTGGGTACCTTACCCCCTGGCCGGGTGAAGTACCAGAGTGACCAGGCGGCATCATTTTATGTACCAACCTTTTTCAAGAACCCAGAACCATGCAGCGTTAAGAAGTCACATAAGCGCCCTGCACCCCCTCTCTTCCACTCTCACATTTATTCCATAAGTACCACAATTCTTCCACTCGGTTCGGCCATGGGCTTGGAATAATCACCAAATAATATGGCCAATCTTGCCAGAACTCTTCAGATCCTCCTCGCTCAAGAGAGGGAGTTGAGGCTGTCTTATCAAGCTGAGGCTACTTTACTTCAAGCGCAGTGTTCTTCTCTCGACGCGCAATGTGCCACACTTACAATCCGAGTAAGCCACGAGAGGTTCAAGCAACAGGCTTTATCACTTCTGGTAATAACCTCCCCCTTTTAAAATGAGCATCACTAAAGTTACAGGTGCCTACTCGATCCTGCCCAAAGTATCAGGATCTGGATTTAAAGTTGGAGAAGTACATAGAAGTTGAAGACCTTGCCCTGGAGCCCGAGGAGCGAGCCTCATGCCCAAACAAGCAAGATAAGACGGATCCTTCACAGATGGGCAATGAAACCGAACAGGAGCAGCATAACTCTGGGGGAACACAGAATTAGAAGGCGTGTCCTAGCAAGGCAGTGTTGCTCAGTGAGGTGTTGAAAAATGGGCTGGGGGCGGGGAGCGAAGGGAAGGGCTGAGGAAGGGGATGGAGGGGAAGACGTGGAGAGTGTATGAGAGTTGAAGAGGGGCCACGGAGAAGTGGTTGTGAAATATGTGGCTGCTTTGCAGATACTGAAATAAATCCCTCATCCTATGGGTACTGCTGCCCCTTCGCAACCGATCTAGAACCAGAAGCGACCTAACAGAAGCCTGCAAGTCGCCTGCCACTCAAAATTGTTTGGAGTGCTTGGGAAATTTCAGCTACTCAAAAGGGGGTGTGGTGTGCAAGTCGGAAAGCGACCAAGCAGAACACATACCAGCCCTGGCGCAAGACGCTGTGATAGCTGTCGGTGCGGGGTTGTGCGCACAAACCAAAACCAGAGCGTCCCGATGGTTTGGTAACCTATCGCTGCTATGTTTAGTACACCCTCTTGACTCAGGCCTTTCAGCTACAAGCATGTGATTCGCCAAGACGTCCCGGCAGTCTGGTACCCTAAGAATGAGCTCGTTTAACCTACCCAATCACCTTAGGGAGGTTGCCACACATTTACAGCAATGGTGATAAGTTTGATGCTAGGATTGCCATGACGTCCCATTGTGCTGATCTTTGTGACCAGTTTGCATAAATTTAGTAAGCGCTATCTCAAATCTGGCAGGTATGTGGCCTCCCCACCAGCCACAGCGCTAAGTAATTGAAGAACTCGGCTTCGGAACCCGATTTTGGTGAAATGATAACCGCGCGGAGTTTGTTAAGGTGGAGAGGGTTTCCACCGGCGGTTGTTAAAAATAACGAGACTCGTTAGTTGGTGGATACTTCCATCTAAGCTATTCTTATACAATACATCAGGTTACTCAATCGTACCCCATCTTCTCTCGTCTCTGTGAATCTCAGCCACCATCAACCGCTTACCAGGGTAACCCCATAGGATCTAAATTTAGCATCCCAAAGCTGATTCCTCCCAACCAGCTATCTTTCCTTATCAGGAGGCAACATAACGTGGATCGCCCAGCTCTCTTTGCTTTCCATTCCTGTCCAACACCTTCATCCGTAAAGTGCACGAAGCAACTATGGGTACCATCGCTGTCTTTCAAATCCTTCTTTCTCAGGAGGCGGATATGAGGAAGGCCTACGAGACTACGTGCAATTCACGGAGGTCTTACGCTCGTTTGCTTGAAAATAAGCTTCTCTCACTTGAATCCTTACTACAAGAAGAAAAGATGAGAACTCTAGCCTTGAGCCATGTTGTAAGTCTTCCGCATAAGGTAGCTTAAACCTAACTAATGTCCTAAGGTATCTCTTTCATCATTCTCGTTCAACCCTTCAGCTCCTGATTTCCGGCCTGGCAATGGTGCAGATCTAGGACAGCAAGCTGGACAGGATGAGGATGCTTCTGTTCAGGCTGATGAGGGAGGAAAGGGGGAGGAAGATAGAGTGCTGCTTCTAGTGAAAGAGCTGGAATGTGAGCCTGGGCTTCCCCCTGCTGCGTTTGGAGATGAGGAGCAGGGCTATGAGAGGGAACAGGGGGAGGAGGGGGTACCTAAAGAGACTGAAAAAGCTACTTAAGTCACTTATATGCTGAGTTTCATGAGTGTAGCTAGGCGGGCCTTAGCAAGGAGAGTGTCGATTTCTAAAACCTAGAGAGCATGAAAATTGATACTTTTGTCATCAACCCTACACAGGTGTATGGAATTTGCGAAATATATTCTCCTTACCACACTAAACGCGACGCCAGGTTCCGCGGGGAGCTTCATAGAGAAAAAGATTTGTAACATTGTGTTGTTCGCTGTCGGCTCGTTGAACTCAACACCATATTCGGACATCGCGGAAACTTAGATGCCAAACGTGCCAAACTATGGGACATGTGGAAAGAGTACGTCGCACTCAACCTCCACGAGATTTAGATGAGTCCCAGCGCTGTTTCGTGACTGTCCTGTAGACCACCCCTTATTTTAGCTGATCCTGCCGCTGATCCTATTAGCTAAGCCAGCAGCTGTGCACTGACCACGCTGATCCTGCCGCTGATCCTATTAGCTAAGCCAACAGCTGTGCACTGACCACGCTGATCCTGCAGACCAGCGTGGCCAGCAATCCAAGCCGAACGAAGTTGAAGCCCAATCCAATTCAATTCAATCCAAGCCAATCCGGCCGATTCTGGGTCAATCCTGATCTAATCCAGGCCCTCAGATTGCCTTCGGTCGGCTTTTCAGCAGTGGAGCCCTTTAGGTGGTTAGGGTTAGTGGTGGGGGTTTCTCAGGTGGGAGGGAGGGTTGGGGTCGTGCATTGAGAGGAGGGAGGTGTCACGTGTCCGTCCGAGTGCGGACCCAAGCTAAAACCAATCAAATCCCAGCCAATCTAGCCAGATTCTCACGAATCCAATCCAATCTGAGGGTCCGGATTAGATTAGATTGGGGCCACCCCCTGTTTTGCTGATGCTGAACAGCTGCGCACTGACCTTGCTGCATCTTGCGGACCGCCCCTGCTCGCTGACTCTCCGACGGCTGGCGGTGGCTGGCGGTGTGCCAACTCCCCCAAATTATTTGGCCACATCGCTTGTGTGAGGGCCACTCCATCGTCCTCCAACCTTTGAGGCGCATGTTGACGGCGAACATAACGAGCATGACGCATCAGAGCGCTGGCACGGTACGAAAAGCAGCAGAAGCGATCGGGGTTGAGCCGGAAGATTTCACTTCATTTTTCCAAGACATTTCCGCATCTTTTTGGAAGAACTTTAACCCGAAGGTCGAGATCCTTTGCGGGTTTCAGTGGGATCAGATCCAATCTGCATTTAGGGAGGCGCGAAGAAGGCGGCGGACAATTATCCAACCTGGACTTTCCCACTCGGATAAATGGATGCCTTGGGACATTGCTGAGGCGGTACTTGCACTGGTTTGTTTCCAAGGAAAAATCCCTCGGCAATGCATGAACTGATTGTCAACACAGCAAGCTTCGCGGGACCCAGCCGGCCAGCGTGGGCTGCGCTCCCCTCCACGTGCCAATGCGGCAACCCAGCCATTTCGCATGTCGAGGCCATCATCAGCAGAGCCGTCATCAGCGCAGACTCGATCATCGACGGCGTTATCGGCGCTATTAGCAACGCCTTCATCGACGAAGCCGTCAGCGAAGTCAGCGGCGGCGCTGTCAGCGACGCCTTCATCGGCAAAGCCGTCTTTGGTGAGCCTCCCATCAACAACGGAGCTAGCATTGGCGCAGCCGCCATTAGTGAAGACTCAATCAGCGGCGCCGACAGCAAAGCCGTGTTTAGCGAAGCCGCCATCAGCAGAGCTATCGGCAGAACTATCGTCTTTGGCAGAGCCATCACCAGTGGAGTCGCCATCAGAAGAGCCGCCATCAGCAGAGCCAGCGTCGCCATCAACAGAGCTGCCACCAGCAGAGCCGGTGAAGCCATCGCTGCCATTAGTGGACTTGACGGGAGTTGATGACGGACCACCCCCGAAGCGACCTAAAACCGATGTCAGAAACCAAGGAGTGTCCTTGCAGCTCTCCACGTCAACTTTCCAAATTCAGAGTGCATCTCTCCACACTTTGAAGTCTGGTAGCTGGCTGAATGACGAAATTGTGAACGGCGTCGTACGCCTTATTGCGGAAGTTAGTGACGTTCACGTCGTGGACTCGCTAGCATTACAACACCAACAACCGGCTGCAACAATCAGCCTCACTAACAACCCTAACACCAAGATCCTACTACCAATGCTCATATGTGGTAACCATTGGGTTCTGGGTGTTTACGACTGTGCAGGCCTTTTAATCTACGACTCCCTCCCCTCTGGAAACACGGTGAGGGACGTATCGGATCAAGCCGTTTGGTTTTTTTCCAATATCCTCTGTTTAGATGAGGATGACTATCCAGCAATCGAAGTCACATCGCCAATGCTCCAGAGTAACAACAATGACTGCGGTATATTCTGCATCATCGCGGCTTTTTGTGTGGCCATGGACGTCCGGATTCCCCCACAAACCAATACTACCTTCTGGCGAGATATACTATTCCGACTACTAAGGTTACAGCCTGAGATCAGCAACCCTCAAGCCCAGTCTGTTAAGTTTCCAAAACTACCCGCTGAGGTCCCAGTGTCTGAGCTTCCCGAAGTCTTGGAACAATTCTTTTCCTCCCTTTCCACCAGGTTAAACAGCATCCTGAACGTGAATAAAAAGTCGTTAGTCTCAGCAACACACGCGTTAGAAATAATGCGTCGCAAGAAGGCAACGAAAGCCGGCCCTCAAATGGAGGACATCAGTGCCCGATTTCAAGAGATGGATCGTTTTTGTCTGGAAGAGACTGAACGTCTTCACAAGGCAGAGAGGCAAATCACCTTGCTGAAACGGTTATTGAAGTTGCATATAAAGGTCAGCTCAGCCGTACCATGCCTCTGCTCAAAAGCCATTTACTAATGTCCACAGAATCTTCAAGGATGTATCAACGGTCTGGTACCAAATCAGCTTAGAGGTGTATCGCCAATTCCTGCTAAAATCCCTCTTAAACGGAAGCGGCAAGAGTTGTCATCTGAGGAATTAATGGCTCCTAGTCTCGAACTCACAGCAACACCCTCTGAAAAGCAACCACCCCCGTCGACGCCATCTGAATATGAAGCAAGACTAAGAGAGATAATCTGGCAGCAAAAAACCATGCATAAAGAATCGGTCAACCAAATTGATGCCTTTTTCCAAAAAAGAGCCAAGGAAGAGAAGCGTTTCGCTGACGAGTACGCAATATGCGGAGCGGACTTCCATTCCGCGTTTCCTTCTTTCGCCGAGGATTCACTTCTTTATTTGGAACCCCTTCGTCCTGTTCTTCATGAAGTTATCCTTACTCCTACTGTTTACATTAGCATTCAACCCCGGGAGAGTATTTAGCGACGTCTTAGTGTTTCTTATTTTAACCCAATACATATTATATTTTCGTTGCGGAACACTAAAGACTACCCAAAAGAACACAGTCTGTAATCATGCCTCAACTTATTCTAAACGTGGTACTACTGCCAGAGGGGCCTCCGGGATGAGGACTGACCAGATGATGTGCTACCGCAAGGCGCCCATCGCGCGCAGCCTCGACGACGCCTGGGTCGGGGCCCACGGGGTTCTCCCAAACAAGCCGCGAAAACGCGAACGACGTTATAATTTCCATCAGGAAGATCGCGGTCTCCATGCGGATCGTATTGCCGGGCCATCGTCACTGACACGCTAGGACTTGGGCTGACGTGCCACAGTTCAAGACCCCGATCAGGGTCTTACTCTGCGGCCCCAGGGCCCTGCTCAGCCCCTTTGAGCTTGGAAATTCCGCAAAGTCCAAATGCCGCACCAAAACCCCTCAATCATCATCATCAGCGCAGCGCAACAACAAATACAACTCACCGATGTTCATTCTCACCCGTAAGGGTATTGTGATTAACCGCCATCGCGTACTCTTTTGCAAACGCAGGATAATGGATGCCAACATGCGTGTTGGGCTTCAGAGTGTCGGCGATGTAGCCCAGTGCGCGCTTGCCGGCATGCATCGACACTGCCATGGAAGCGTCTCTGTCGCCCCGCCCCTGCTCCGCGATGTCGTCTTCGTCTCTCTCTGCGACCGATCCCTCTACGGCTGAGCCTGCCCGCGAACCTGCCCGCGAACCTGCGACCAAGTCGGCCTGCGAACCAGAAGAACAAGAAGTGTCCGATACGATAATGCACAACCTGTTGAAGGCGACGCGAGCGCGGTAGATAAGTTCTGAGAGGTCGCGTCGCTCCTCGTCCGTCATAGGCTTTCTGCCCATCAAGTGCACAACACTTTTCGCAATGGTAACCGTCGCTTTGACGACAATCTATACTGGGTCCTTCTTCGTTTTGGCTCGCACACGATAGTAAATAGCTCTTCTTCAGCTAATTTTGAGAGCGCAGGGTTAACGATCATCCATTATCCATACTGCAACATACTGTAGCTTGTAAGATGGTGGATGGCGGACTGCAGGCGTCTCGCACTAGGGGGAAACGGCTAAGCGCGCAACTGAACGGCATACTCAAACTTAGCGGTCTTGGTCAAAATAGCACACCATCGCAGGCAAACGTGGCTCACCGACGCCTACGTGCGCTTGCGGGACAAGGTCCCGAGCTCGCCGTCGCCGCACCCAACGGTGTGTCAGTCACGTCCATACACCACGGCGACGCTCCGGCAGGGGAGAAGCTTGCGTCGCGGCTGAACGCGATCGCGGCGACCAGTCAACCCGACGGCGACGTCTTCGCGTTCATCACCGCCGAGGAGGTGTCGTGCGCCAGCCGTGCCCTCGCCGTGCAGTGCCTTGTTCCGCGTCTACCCGGTCCGCCGCGTTCGGTGGGGCACACTTGTTGGATCACGTACATCGCGAAAAAATTACTGTGGTTGTTTGGGCTTCATTTGCGTCTGTAAACGTCATGGATCATATGCGGCAGGTACAGAAACCCCAGGCCCCGCAAACCAGCATTTTTGCAAAAACCACGATTCGGGAGCTGTCTTGAGAGCTGCTGCCCCAGGCGGCAATGTGGTCTGTGCGCTACAACCCCGCCGCAGCTCACCCCCCCTCAGCGCTCGTCTTTCCCTAAGAAAGTTCTTCACGCTCGTTCTTCCTCCCCACAACCTTCTCTCCAATGGCGTCGCTCGACGATACCACTTTTGCCCAGCTTTGGGAGAACAACCCTGGCCTGATCAGGGCTGAGAAATTCCACGGCAAAACGCGCGGTTACCTCTATCCAGGCGACCTTTTCACTGGGCCCTTTTCCCTTTGGCTGCAAAGCGCCTTCCTCTCAGTACGTACTGTGCCTGTTTTATTCCGCCGTATTCGTACCTAACTCCTATACAGACCCGCCAGTGGAAAGCGGTACTCAACAAGCCGCGCCAGGAAGTACGGCTTGGATTCTTCTTCTTTGACGGCCGCGAGAACCCCAACTCGTGGTGGTGTGCCCCCCGTAAGCACCTTGAAGGAAACGTCCTCAACGCGCTAATTTGTAGCGTTTTCGGCACCCATGAGGGCTTCGGTTACTGCTACGCTTGTTGCCTAGGGCAAGTTGAGCACAACTTTATCGGCTCATGCATTATGTTCAGCGACGATGTTGGGATCGACGGCTGTGCAAACTGCCTTTACAGCGACGACACCGGAAACTGCGGAGGCCCCCCAACCCTCACCTGCCTCCAGGACGACTGTCAGGAAACCGGTCGCGGCCACGAACATATACTTCGCGGCTGGTTACAGCAGCAGCTCTCCCTAATCGCTAACAACACCGCCTCTTTGTTACGCCAACGTCAGCTAGTCGATTGCATTTAGATAATGCCGGCAGCGTTCGATGACTTGATGGACAAGATTCGTTCTCGGGAGGAGGTCGGGATCCGAATGCGCAACGCGCTCCTTGCTGCATCTCGGGAGATTGAAGACGGCAACAAAGTGGTTAGATGCAAAGCTTGCACGACCCTTGGCGGCAGGCGCTTTGCGTATTGCACACAAACCCCTGAGGTTTACGACAGTGCCTGTCCGGAATGCATCTGCCTAGGCATCCCCTGCGACAGGTCTGGCTCCGTGGAAGGCAAGTTCAACTGCTCCCTTTTTTTTTAAAAAAAAATTTCTCGCTAACTTGTCTCATCTCCATCTAGGCCCGAATGACGACTCAAGCGCCGACGATGATGAGTTTTGGCACGCATAATGTAGGGGTCTGCACAGGGGATGCCACCACTGGACAAGGATGGAAACGATCAGTGAGTGTAAAGCGCTAATAGTGACGGGAGTGTGACAAGCTTGATAAGTACTAGACTTCCTAATAATAGTTCGTCCGGATATTTTCCCAGCAATATTCTCCTTAGTTCGGAGTTACAGAAAGACATCGCGGGGCAATCTGTGACTTCGGCCAGCGGGTTAATCAACGATTTTCCGTGGCCCATCATATCGTCCCTCAGCAGCTCGCCCAGGAAGGATTGTGCTTGGTCTGACCTTTGAGAAGCTTGTCGTTGCAGTACTTGCTGCGCTGATTGTCGGCCGCAGCGGCTCAACAGCCTCATACACCGTGACTGGAGGGGGGTGGATACTGCCAAGTGGCACATGTTTGATCTGTTACAACCTGTGCTGTTGTTACCGGTTGCTGTGACTGGCTTGTTAGGTTATCCACGTCGCCACATCGTCGTCTAGCATCGTCCGCCCCTATGGACGTATCCGCACACTTACCGTCGAAGCGGGTGGGATAGCCTCAGAGGGTGACGCATACGGTCAGGGTGGCCAAGCAGCTAGGCTACATCAAGCAGACCGTGCTGTAGTTACGCATCGGATGGTCTACAAGCCCAGGCAGCTACAGAAGGTCGTTAAGGTTAATTGGCTACTATTTAATTTCGATAGCATGTTGTGGAACACAAAACAGAGCGGTTTTCTGGCCGTTCGGCAAAAGAGGGATGGAATTGCTTATTCTAGATAAAAAGGAGAGGGTGGCAGAGAGCCAGTAATATAGTGGTGGAAGGTGGCGAGTCACGTGGCCAACCAGGTGACCATATTGTATCACACATGTTCTTGTTAATAAGCATGCGACGTTCCGCGCCGAGATGCTTGGGCGCCTGTAAGCTGAGGGGCCGCTGCTGACGAGCGAGATCACTGTTAAGCCGGGCATTTGACAGCTAGTACAGCCTAAATCAGGTGCCAGGGGTGAGGCCGCAATCATCAGGGTCAATAAACCCCACCCCATCCAATGGTCTGCATCTTTAGCTATGATTGGTTATAACAACCGCATGTCAACCCAAAGTGCTGTCAGGCCCCGTTTGTTCATGCCTAATTGTCTCTGCTTTTCTCACCAGCTAAGAATTGTATCACCCAACTCTCGACACCGAGCGAACACAAAGCAAAACTCCCCAAATGCCTTCGAAGGCGAGCATCCTTAACGTTCTGAGCGGAGAATGTCCCGCCATCGATACTATCCGCACCAAACCCGGAACTAACACTACATCAACATATTGGCCCGATGTTGACACATGGACTAGATGGGACGAATTCAACGCTCAGAACCTGTATACGATATACCAGTCGGTTGTGGACGCTGAATGGGTCTCGGGCGCAGCTGGGAGCGTGGATCCTTCATCCTGGGACACGCGCGTGTTTGACGAAGACTCGCTTGAACACTATCTTAGCAAGTTCCTGCTGCCTCCCGTCAACGCAGCCCTAGGACATGCGCGTCATGTCCTGGACATGGATAAGGAGGATGATCTCAACGTAGGACGCGGTGGGCGATGCTATTACGGGGGAGGTGATACCACACGTCTCTTCAAGCCGGACTGGTCGTTATGCTCAGACTCGCAGAGCCAGGACAGCAAGCTCTACAAAAACCTGCTCCCCGGCGATACCAAAGTCGCCATCAAGTGGCAAAGCAGCATGCACAAGACGGCCGCCCATTACGCGTGGAAGGACCCTGTTCGGCAGATCCTGTATTACATGACGGAAGTTAAGGTGCGGTACGGCTGGCTGATCACCGATGCTGAACTCGTGGTGCTCCGTGTCTCTCTTGAGCTGACCGGCTCAGGACAGGCAGCTGACCGACCTAAGCGGGAGCTTGGTTCCGCCGCTCTTGGTCACAGCCGAATGTCCTCGTCAGAGACCGATTTATCTCGCTTGTCAAGTGCGCTGCAGAGCGTGTCCCTCAGCAATTCTATATACACCCCTCAAGACGATGGCGTCGAAGCGTATCGCGTTGAATACCAGGCGATCCCATGGAAAAGCAGTGGACCTCAGCTCAGCATCCGTTTGGCGCTGTTCTACCTTGCCATGATGGCCGGCTATGGTTCGCACTCTATACTGCCTGCGTACCCAGCCTTCGATTCGCATTGGTGGTCTGACGCCCATGCCGAACTCTTCGTACACAACACTACGGGATTTCCGTCCAAAATTCCCCGCAACCTGGAGCACCCTGATCCGACCGGACAACGAGGCCCCGAGATCAAGGCCTTTACTTCAGGGACAGGCCGACCCGGGACATTCCTGACAAGGGCATCGGTACGGACGCTTGCCATCGATCTCCAACGCGAGCAGCCCTACTACGACGTGGAGGAGCCGGACGAGGAGGGCAAGATGGTAAGCTGCCGAATCTTCGTGGACGACAATGTGACCATCTACGACGCGGATACGGGGCAGCATGGGCGATTGCGAGGCTTGAGGTGGGTGCCTGATGCGGAGGAATCGGGGGATTCCCGGGAGGGCAAGAGATCCTTAAAAGAGCACAGCGGATCGGGTAAGAGACACAAGAAGTGAATGGCCAAGGACACATATGGTCTTAGATAGCGTCTGTAATGATAAATCATATTCTTGATGCGGCAGCCGATTTTCGTAGCTCCTCAAAGTACCATCCTATCTCCATTCTTCCGTAGTGAGGCTTCCACCAGAGCAAATTTTGAGGAGGGATCAGATCAGAATGGTCGACAAGAACGTTCCCACGCCAATTATCTTCTCTGAACGGCATCAACGCAAAACCAGCTAAGTAGAAAAAGTCAAGATGCCTCTGTACTATTTCAGGGTCCAAGTCTCCCTCAGGAACATATTCGTAAACAACCGCGAAGCAACGCTCACTATCATCCAGGCCATGCGCACGTTGTAACTGTGGGACTAAAGCATAATCCTTGCGCGGTTGGCGCCTTAGAAGGGCCAACACAGCTCGGCGGGATAATTCCAGCCATCCAAAACACCGATTAATACGTACGTCGAGCGTGAATGGTTTACCGCGGTTGGAATGTGGATTCCCGTTATCGAAACATTCGCTGGAGAAGATCTCGAGGTTTGCGATAGCGTCTTCGTGCGTCTCAGGCTCTGGATTTATATGTACCGCTGGGCAACCAGATTCGATTCTGCGTCGGCTAGCCGTCTGGATCATCGCGAGAAGTGATGCAGTCCGGCACTCTCTCTCTAGGGCCCAATATTGTCGGTGAAAAGGACGGGCAGGCGGCTTGCTGTGGTAAAACTGCTTGCGAGTTAGAATTAGCAGAGCGAATGACAGAGGTAAAATACAGACGAATTTGACAGCGAACAGGGAAGTGTCGGTTATTGCCTGGATGACGAAGCCGTCTTCACCTGCTCCTAGAAACTTCTTCCAGTGAAGACGAGCAGGACCAGGAAACTGGAGGAGCTTGGGGTCGTGAAAATCCTCGCCGCTGGATGAGCCGACACTCGGCTTGTAAGAGAGAAATGGCGGTACATCCTGCGTGGGTATCGGCATAACTTGGGCACACTCTGGTGAACTTTGCGTGTTGGCGAAGTTCCTGAAGTTCGTTTGGAGTCCATCCGAAACGAACGCACAGGCCAGAGTGGGCCAATCTATGCCTAAAACGGCGGGCCAAAATCAGGCTAGCCGAAGTTTCGCCGCAGCCACAATGACGTAATAACTGCGGGCTGAAGCGGATTGAAGCGGCTAAACTCGCCTCCGCATCTTCGAAGGCAAGCGCCGGTTCGAGTGAAAGGCGGATCTGCCTGCGCAACTCAAGGGGGGCGTACGGCGGCTAAACCGCCTAGGCGTACGCCCGCTCACTATTTCATATCAACTCCTACTGCGCTCAGTCTGGAGGAGTCTTAACGTGAGCGGCGCGACACTGATGGTATTTTGAGCGTGCCGTTTTCGGGTTCTGATGATTCGATTTGCTAATCCATCCTCCCGACCCCGCTCTCCTCACCAGGAAAGGAGTGGTCAGCGCGGCGGCTCTGCTGCTAAAATTACTCTAAAACACAGCATTCTACTGTATCAGCGGTTAGTGGTCCCGACAGAGTGGTAACTAACCAAAAGCAAGAGTCATTGACGTAATTCAATCTGTTATGTGTGACTGTTCCAAATTTAGGCAGAACGCGGTTAGCTAGCGCTGGGTTGAAGATCAGCCAAATATAATTGGCTAAAGAGCTGCCGAACTAAACGACTTCAGCAGCTTGGAGTACCTAATCACGCTGCGCCCATTCGTCACGGGACGCTATCCCCGGTTAAGGTGTGGGTTATAAGAGACTTTAGGAGTGTCGGTGCTGAGCTATATGTCGAAGCTTGTAGACTCCCTGACAGTTTTTAAGACGAGGTCGACTTTCCGGAACATTCCACTCACCCCTAAAGCCCGCCGTCATGGCATCCGTTCCCCGTCCCCAAGTTCAGCAGCGGCACAAAGGAATGGAATTCATCAGCAACACCACATCCGAGGCCAGTAAGCCAGGGCCTCCAGTTCTTCTCTCGTTCAATAAGATGCCGGAATGGTTCCAGCGTGAATCTAACTCACATATTCTCGATGGCTATCGGCCTATCTCAGGCTCAGCTCACGCTTCGTTCCACAGTTGGTCATATATCCATAACGAGTCGTTCAACATCTATTCCCACCTCATCTCTGGCGTTTTTTTCCTGCTCGGCAACTTATATATCCAGCAGTACTTTGCCAGATACTCTGGTGTTACGGTCGCCGATTATACTGCTTTTTCTATCTTTATGTTAACGGCTGTTGCGTGTCTATCGTTGTCGGCGACGTACCACACCTTAATGAACCATTCCCCACATATGGAACGGTTCTGCCTCCGATTAGACATGCTAGGTATAGTGTTCTTCATACTAGGCGACCTGATCTTAGGAATATATATGGTTTTCTGGTGTGAACCTTTACCACGAAATATCTACTGGTGTATGGTCAGTTTGTTTTTCCTCATGCTTTCCCTTAAACATAGTATTTGAGCCTAACACTTGTTTCTCGTAGATTGGAGTTTTTGGAACTTTAACCATCTTTATAATAATGCATCCTAAGTTCCAGGGATCAAAACATCGCCTTCTCCGAGCATTAATGTTCGTGGCGACTGGCTTGTGCGGTGTGGCGCCTTTGATCCATGGACTCAATGTGTTCGGAATCTCGCAGATGATGAGAAAAGCGTTTCCTTATACGCTGGTAAAAGCAGGCTGCCTTTTATCTGGGACTGCGTTTTATACAGCAAGTTCCCAGATTCCGCATATGAGAGAGAAATCTAACGCATGTGGTCTGAAGACTAGGTTTCCGGAAAGTCGATATCCTGGCAAATTCGACCTATGGGGCTCCCATTCGATCTTTCACATCATGGTGGTCTGCGCCGCTGTGGTCCAGTTAATGGGCTATCTAGATGCCTTCGACTATGCTCACGAAAATCTTTCCTGCTTGTCTCTTTGAACTATGTATCGCCTCCGTTGGTCAAACCACTGCGTCAAGCTGTACCTCCCCCGAACAATCTTACCTCCACGGTCACGGTATCCGCTCCTCCGCCTGATATAGGCACTCACCGCGAGACACGAGCTCCACGCCATCCGGCGCAGTTTTCACACCACAAACGCACAGAAACACCTCCTTTAACACCCAGTCTGTTGGTGTGACTGAAATGTGATTGACAAAATATGTCTGGAGCAGGTTGGCCACGCACGGAGGATTGGCCATGCACGGAGGATTGGCCACGCACGCAGGATTGGCCACGCACGGAGGATTGGCCACGCACGCAGGATTGGCCATGCACGGAGGATTGGCCACGCACGGAGGATTGGCCATGCCCCCGTTGCCAGGTCGGCATTTCAGCATTCCCTTTCGCAGAGATAAGTTGATGTAGGCCCTGCTTACTTGTCATGAATGGAAACTGGTGTTTCATTTTTTCACATTGGCCACCAACATTATTATCTGAAGAATTGACTTTCCTATCATAAGGCGGCTTGAAGAAAAGGAGGGAGGTACTGTAGCTAGATAACTTTGTAGTTAACGGACGGGATTCGTCTCGCCCTGGCCCGGCGTAAAACAAACCAACACACTAGCTCATCTTTCCCCAATGTTGCTTCACAGCACCCTCAGTCCGACCTAGTCGGACGGCAATCCACGGCCAATCTTTCTTCTCCATTATATACGACCGTAACCGCTGCTCTTCGAGAGGCGACCAGCGAGGGCCCCGGCCGCAGACCTGGCGCTTGCTACCTACTCCTTCGGTAACAGAGTCACCGTCGCTCTCGGTACCTTTAGAAAGACTATCACGGTCATCATCATTATTAGTGTCGGAAAGAGAATCACTTTGACCTGACACCTGTTCGGTCTCGGTATATTCAGACAGCGTCATCGTGGGTTGGAGAGGATGGCCTGGCTGTCTCCGTATCGCGGCCATTTCCCAAGCGTAGTCACGTGTGGATCCAAGGCATATCCGTAGCATAATCACGCTCTTCTCTGCGTCTGAGAAGCCAAAGTCGCTCTTAAGCAAGGCCTCAAAGGATGCGTTGTCCTTAGGAATCCATCTCCATGCCATCTCCGTTAGCTGCAAAAGGTGTTCAGCTTGAAAGCCGCATGCGCTGCAGCCGTCCGACGGGATCTCTCTTGAGGCTTCCAGCTCGGTGGGTTTTGCGGCTTGTTCCCGAGGAACGGCCATGAGCTTCGGTCGCTTAGTTGTGCGTGTGCCCTTCATGGTGTCTCCGTCCGCGTTAATTTCGACGTGGAGCCGTTTTTGCGGGGCAGGTTTTGCGGGGCCTAGCTGGTGATGGCTCGACTTGATGGCTCCGGTGTCAGTCCTCGTTGACTTGCGCGGGCCGCTTGGGATAGTGCTTGGTATAGCTGTCGGCAGCGGTGTTTTAGGAGCACTAGTCTTACGCTGAGATGCTTGCTCGGTAGGTGGCGGGGAGGGAAGCTGAACGTAGGGAGGTGGGGAAGGGGAGATTCGTTTGATGTCGGAGATTGATGTCTGGGATTCTGGGGTATTCGTCATGCTCCATACATTTGTGCTTCCGTGTTGCCCTTCGTGAGTGCTGGACTGGACCTTGTCCTGCCCGTTTTGATAAATGGGGCCTGAACTCTGGACCCCAGCTGTTGCTGCTGCTGCGGCGATTTGACGCAAGGCTTGGGGGGGAAGCGGCATCGACAAGAGTTGAAGCAATGCTCTGGGAGCCGTGAAGTGAGACTCTGGAATGGGCTGGGCTGACATATTGTCGATATTACGGGCCGTGATTGCTTCACCTGTAAATCCAAGTCAGCTCGTCCCAATAATCTTAGCTTGGATCCCGCTCTCACCTTTATCGCTTGCCAGGTATGGCTGCTCCGTATTAAACTGTGGCATCCAGTCTTTGTCGTAACTCAGGCATCCGTCGCTCCATTTATTGGCACCGAGGAGGTCAATCTGGTCGAAGCTATTAAATCCAAGCATTTGATCTGCTGAGAATCGTGAGCGGAGGGGTTAGCCTCTAAAGGACTATCTCCGAGAACACACCTAATATATGGCTCGCATCGCCGACTGCGCCGCTCGGAGGAATCTGACTGTACTGGGGTGGCGCCGCTTCAGGACTGAGCAGTTGCTGGGTTGGATTGGCTCTGGGCTTCGCTCTCGAGGCACCACGTTTGGAACGTTGGGACGCTCCTGGGGACGGATTAAAGTTGATCAATCCCATCCCAGGTCGCATTGTCGTTGGGAGGATCATCTGGGGAACCCTTAGAGGCGGCCAGGCTTTGAATCCTGGCTCAGATTTCGTCGAGATGACTGGAGACTTTTTCACACTCACAGGAAGTGCGACGTGAGCCGGGGATATATACCCCAGCTGGAGGCGTCCACTCTGGGGCCGGACAGCCTATCCACATTAACAGCTCACTTTGACGCATCGAGAGCATCTCCGGTGACGAATACTGGCGCTTAATCACAGACCGGTGTGATGTGGCAAGGGGCGCATCACTGCCAACCTTCCCCCTTTTTAATGCGATTTGTCAGTTCATCACCTAGTCGTCAAGCACATCCCTGTGCCGGCAAAGAAGGGGGTGCGCCTACATCGTAGGCACCCCTCGAATGCGCCCGCTGCTGCATCTTGACCACCCTCAGCCGGCCAGGAAGCAGACCTGAGCCATTTCATTGAGAGCGAAGTGTCGGGTGATTTTAATCCTGTCTCCTCACCTGCCGGCTTCCCTTTTGGCGTTTCGTTAGTCCCTTTCATCTGTCTGTGTGCTTTGGCTTACGAACCTGATGCTCTCGCCCTCGCCTGCTCTTAACACTGGTGCCGCCCTTGCCACCCCCGCTATCTGTGGACTGTCGCTGCCTGTCGTCCGGTCTAGCCTGCAGCCACCCCGTGCTATTCTTGTCCAGCTCAAAGCAGTCCTCGGCCTTGATTCAGCCGTAAGGGGCGCCTTGAGCTTTCATGGAGGTACCAGATCTTCCTTATCGGGCAGTTCGGAGACTCCGGTGCAGCTTTGGCTCCAGCGCGGGCGCCATTCTCCTGAATCCTGCATTCCATGCCCAGTGCGGACCAACTGCGTTCTCGTCACGATTTCCAACGCAGTCGATGGATGCAGCCGAGTTAGGCAAGTGGTCGACACCACCGTCGAACATGCCGGTATCCCCGAAATGGAATATGGTACTCGTCTTACCGTGTTTGGAAAGTGTTGGCCGTCTCTCGGTGTTTTTCCCAATAGGGAGGTACCATCGCAAGAATGCAATTTCCATGCCATGTCAGGAAAGTGTGAATTGCCGATTTCCTATACCTTCCCTAGACGTACTCTCTGGTGCTCCCTTTCGATACCTTCCCTAATAAGACTCCATGGTGAGGCTATCGTGAACACGTAATCCTTCGGTGCCGTGTCTGGAAAGTGCATACATAGCTCCTTATGTCGGATCTGGAAAGTATGGGATGCCTGGTCGTCCCAGCCTTCGAAGCCGTAACGTGCCGGCAACGCTTTCCCACACAGGTAAGTGTGTCGGTGTACGGGCTCTGCAACTTCCCAATCTGGCAGATTTAACTCCGACCTTGAGGCCGTGCTGGATCAGCTTCTTTACCTTAGTGTACGCACGCTAGAGCTTACCAGTGAGACGATGCGCTTCGGCTTACAATGCTGCCCGCTGCTGGCACCTTGATCCGACCTGAGTCATTTTCGTTGAGAGCAAAGTGTCGGGGGATTCTGCTCCTCCTCGCTCCTTGCCTGCTGGGTTTCCTGTTGGCCCTTCGTTGGTCCCTAGAGACTGGCTCCCTCAGACGGATGTTATGCTCGGCTGATTGCTTTCATGCTGTCTGTGTGCCTTGGCTCACGAATCCGATGCTCTCCTCCTCGCCTGTTGATCGGTTTGGTCAACACTGGTGCCGTCCTTGCCGCCCCCGCTGTGCGTGGACTGCCGCTGCCTGTCCTGTCGCCCGGCAACTCCAGCCTGCACCCATCCCTTGCTATTCTTGTCCCGCTCAAGGCCTCGGCCTTGGTCGAGCCGTAAGGGGGCCCCTGAGCCTTCGTGGAGGTACCAGACCTTCCTTGTCGGGGAATGCGGAGACTCCGCTGCAGCGTTAGCTCCAACGCGGGCGCCCTTCTCCTGAATCCTGCGTTCCAGCGTAGACCAATAGCGTTCTCGTCACGATTGCCAACGCATCGGTCGAAAGGAGGCAGCTGGGTCAGGCAAGTGGTCGACGCCACCATTGAACATGTAACCCATATCCCCAAAATGGAATATGGTACGTCTCGCTGTATTTGGGAAGTGTGCCTGGCCGTCTCCAATATTTTCCCAACAGGACACCATTGTAAGAACGCAACCCGTGCCGTGTCTGGAAAGTGTGAATTATCCCATACCTTCCCGAGTAGGACACCCTCTGGTGAGGCTATCGTGAATACGTAATCGCCCGGTGCCGTGTCTGGAAAGTGCGAGCCATTCGCAGTTCCTTGTGTCGGATTTGGAAAGTGTCGCAAGAACGCAATCCTCCGTGCCGTGTCTGGAAAGTGTGAACTATCCCATACCTTCCCGAGTAGGTAACTCTATGGTGAGGCTATCGTGAACATGTAATCGCCTGCTGCCGTGTCTGGAAAGCGCGAAATATTCGCAGCTACTTATGCCGGGTTTGGAAAGTGTGGGATGCCTGGCTGTCCCTGTCCAAGCCGTACCTCCGGCGACGCTTTGCCACTGCAAAGGAGTGTGTAGCCTGGGCTGAGGCTTTCCCGCATAGGTAAGCGTGTCGGTGTATGGGCTGCAGCCGTCCTAATTCCGACAGATTCAACTCTGGTATTCTGAAGCTTGCTGGTGTCGGACCAGCTTTTTCGCTTGCAGCCCATTTGCGCGTGGCTACCTTGGTGTGTATATGTTGGGGCTTGCCTGCCTAAAGACGGTGCGCTTCGGCTCGCGATGGTCTGTCAGAGAGTCTGTAGCTGTTCTGAGTACATTCACGAAGTTAGCGAAGGTCGAAATTGGCTGGGCTGGAGAGCACGAACCGTAGCGCCGGGGATTTGATGGCATGCGCATTGGGGCCTGAACGATGCAATTCGCAGCGATGGGAGCCTATGGTCGGGGTCGAGTCGCTGGCTGGGGATTGGCGAGGGTGGGGCAGATGAGTGACATTTGAAGGAACTTGGAGGTACATTGGGTGACAGGGCCCTCTTTATGGGCCGGAAGAGCAGCGGGGTGCGGCGCAGCCGAGATTTTCCCGACATGGCAGGTGTCGGAAATGGCAGGTGTGTGCCGCACCTTCCGGAGGCGGGCAAGCCGTCACAAATAATACTTTTATTTATAATTCTTAAGCTTATTTCGTTATTACTGCGATTTCTTTCAGTAATATACCTTCTCTTAGTTCGATCGTAACTATCTCTTTACAATTTACTTACTGCTTAACTTATTTTACTTTACTTTATTCTGACAGTTTTTTCTATTTAGTATCTTTACGTCGTTATCTTAAGTAGTATCTTCTTTTAAAACCTATTATAAGGTGTTCTCTTATTACTAACGTAACTTTATATATAAACTGCATTATAAGTAAGTTTTAAGTTCGTTCTTTAAATATTAGTAGCCTTTTGTTAAAGTATAGGTCGATTAAGAAGTAATACGTTTCAGTCTTAAGGTAACGTATTAGTATTACTTTATAAGCCCTTATTACTACTTTTAAGTAGTTAGATTAAATATTTTAAAACTTCTTAATAATCCTTTTTAAAAGTCTTCTATGTTCTGTAAGGGTATAGAACGTTAACACTTTATAAGTAATCGCGTTATAAATAACTTTTAAGTAGATTTCCCTTACTTTCTTAAAGCTATAGCTTTACATTTTCGTTATAAGCTTAATAAAGGTGTAAACTTATATTATTATCTTCTTCTTTACTATATTTATATAAGTTTTAAACGATAAGTAATAATTAAGTTAAACTCTTAAGAATCGTGCTAACTTTACTAATTTTAAAGTAATACTGTTAAAGTTAAGTGTTTTACTTTAAGTAATTCTAATATAAGTAAAGTAGATTATCTTTATCTTTATGAAGTTAAAGCTTATACCTCTCTTCTTTACTTACTTATTATAAACTTCTTACACTTTCTCTAAAGTGTTATAATAATCTTAAGTTATCTTCCTTATAGTAATTACGTTTGTATCGTTTAAGAAACTAACAGTAACTGCTTTTTTCACAGTACGTAATTTCTAATACAGTATATTAATAAAAAGAAGGAAGAGGATTAAGGACAGGAAAGACCTTTATAACACTTTAATAGTAATGTTAAACTTTCTTAACTCCTTTCTGTTAAATATAAGCGTTACCGTTCTCCTTTCGAAATAGGAAGCGATTTACTATAAGATTAGAATTAATAGTCTTATTTATCTTAAAGTGTAAATTAGTTATTAATAATATACCTTATCGAAAGCTTTTATTATATCTTATTATATAAGTAACGCTATAGCTTACAGTCTTTACGTTTTATAAACAATATTAATTATTACGTAAATTACTAATTCTATTAATCTTTTATAACAGTTCCTTATTTATCCCTTTAGTAATAAGTTTAATATCTTTAAAGTAGTTAATAAGCATTCTGCTATTACAGTTTTAATTACTTTCCTTACAGTGTAAAGGAAGGTAATAAGCTTATAAGCCTTTATTATTATCTTATCTTCAGCTGTCTTATTAAGTTTTAAAATAATTACATAATGTTAACTTTCTATTAAGTTAGGAACTTTCTAAACTTAAAGCTAACCTTTACTATCTTTACTATTACTTATTTTACAGGAGTTCTATATGCTTTTAGGAAGCTTAACGTTAAGTGGTTATTTCTAAAGGCTTTATTTCCAGCTATCTTCTTTAACATATTAGTAACTTTCTAATCCATATCGCTAAGGTTAAACTTTAAGTCCGTTTCTTATTCGTCCTTATATAGTATAAAGAGTTCTTTTATCGACAGAATCGTTAATATATTAAGTTATATATAAGGGAAGAATCTTTTAATTAATATCTTTACCTTCTCTTTATATATATCTTTTAAGTCTAAATTATCCACTCCTTATTTAAAGTTTAATATCTTTAACAGATCTGTTAAAGTATAACTATATAGTTATGCTTATTATTTTAATAACTATAACGATTTGTTATTAGATAACGTTTCTTATATTACCTTCTTTTATCTCCTTTCTTACGCATTTCTTATCGTTACTTTCTTAGTCCTCAGTACCTTTTTAAATTCTTCTTTTTACTATTATATCCTTAATACTTTCCATTTTCTCTCTGCTTATTTTACCGTTTTAATAACGTTATAAACCTTTTAAGTTTATTACAATACCTGTTTTCCTTTCCTTATCTTTCGCTTCAGTACTGTCTTATCTGTTATTATTATTAGTTCGGTTATTAACTTATCCGTTATTAAGTTTATATCTTTTATCTTATTTATTCTTTTTATCTTTATAATTATTCTATACACTTTCTCCTTAACTTTTTTAAAGTTTATTAGCTTTTAGCTATATCTTTTTAGTAACTTACTTCTTTACTATTTCGGTATTAAGATAAAGACCTATTACGACCTGCACCCGACACAGGCCTCGAGAGGACTGGCGCGGGTTAAGACAGAACGTATGGCAGGACGCCAACAGGTGGGGGGCGTTCCGAAGACGGTTCGTTGAGCTAGCACTCCTAGACGGGGGGTTTAATGTCACTGTAGGTCGCTGTCACTATAATGCACAGAGGTGAGTCTGAACAGTAGGACATAAATGAACAATTGAATACTAGCGTGAGGAACCAAAGTCCCTCACGATGGTTGTGGGCACAACCATGACTATCTATACTAACTGACTGGGAGGTACTTTGTACCTTGCTTGTAGTGTCGCAAGTGCTCGTTGTGCGAGCACTTTGCACCGCGCGAGCGTTCTGCTTGTGAGGTTTCTTCTGCTCGCGATGCGAGCACTCGGCATGCCGCGAGCAGTACCTCATTGGTCGTAGGGGCTTTAGGTCTTTGCACCCCTGGCCCAGTGCACCTGGACAGTATGCACTGTCCCCCTACACTGTTCCTTCTGCGGGGGATTCGTCGGGCCGCCCCGGCCCAAGTGACGGTCTGCAGGGTCGTCACAAGACCTTAATTATTTAAAGTACGTAATTAAACTTTATACGATTTAAGTTACTATGCTTTTTAAATAATACTTTTATTCCTATAATATACTACACGTAGTTAATAATGCTATCTTACTTCCCTTTTAACTCTTTCCTAGCTTTTATAACTTCCTTTTTTAATATTATAAGTTATAAATCTTATTTCTTTATAAGCTTTAAAAGTAATCTTACTCTTACGCTTATTTAGCCCCTTACGTCTTACATCGGGTAGTGTTAGTTTATATCTCTAATAATAACGTTTTGTATATTAAGTAATATCTTTATAAACTTATATAATAATATTTCTTAATTAGCTTTAAAGTAATTAAGGAAGTAGACTAACTAATACGTAATTAACTTACTTACTATATCTTTAATCGTAACGTTAACTTAATTATTTCCTTATTAGTACGATTATAAGTTAGATATATGTTCTTTATTAACGTATATTGTAACTTTTCTACTTCCTAAACTGCTAATATTAATATATCTGCTTCTTTACTTATTATAAATGTCTTTATTAAAGCTGTTTCTTCCCAGTTCTTATATTATTACGATATTATATATTTAACATTATTCTAACGTTATCTTAACGTAGTCGTACGATTTCTTAACATTTTAGTAAAGGATATAAGTATTTAATATAAACTGTTAAGGAAAGTAACTTTATTACTTATTAAGTTACTTTTATTAGCTCTTTACTAATGCCTTATAAGTGTCTTAAAGGGGATCTTTAAGTTTAGTTAGGAGTTACTTTCTTTAGTTTAATCGTTACAGTTTGTAATTACTTTCTAAACTTCTATACTAATCTTCTTTATCCTTTTCTCTACCGTTACAAGCACGTTTATAATTGAAAGGTATCTTTACTTCTTACTAATTACAGATTAGTTTAAGCTAATCCTTTTTTGGAAGCTTACTTTTAAGAAGTCCGGATTAGTTACGTCTTACATTTTTAAGTCGATAGCTTTTTCTTCTTCTTTATTATAATTTAGTTTATCTTCGTTTTCTTCTTCTTCTTCTTTTATTATTTAGGAAAGTTAGAAAGGGGTTACTAATATGCCTTTCTTTAGCTTTAACGTTATTACAGAGTTTATTACAGCTCTCTTTACTATTATTACTTTTATTGTAACTAATATAACTCTTTATTATATAGTAGTTAAGACTCCTTTTACCTTAACTAATACTGCTTTTATTATGTAAGCTTCTCCTTTACTTCTTAATAATATATTATTAACCTTAATATAAGTTATAAGAAGTTATTCTTTTATAAGTTTAAACCGTTTTAATCTTTTTATATATACTTTATAAACCTGTGTTAACTATACTTTAACTTTAGAATATTTCTTTAAGAAAGTTATATAGCTTTACTTATAAAGGCTGTAATAGATTAGCTTATCGTTATTTTTTACTAAGTATTTATCTTCTCTTAATTTTAGTCTGTCGTGTTAGCTTCCTCTGCAGTAGCTATACATTACTATCTTCTTACACTCTTTTATAAAGTAGTTAAATTCGTAACAGTTATAGTATTAAAAGACTGTTATAACGGGCTTAAATAGCTTACACGTATATAATCCTCCTCTTTAGAATAGTAAGTCTTTAATAAACTTATTAACTACTATTATCGTTATTACCTTAAGTAAGATCTATCTTAATAGTTTTCTGTCTTAACGTCTCTAATATACCTTTACTCTTACAATATTAATACCCTTATTTTCTATTCTTATTATATCTGTAAGTTTCTTTTATAAAAGGCTCTTAATAGTTACTTACAGTATATCTTTCGTTAGTACTGGAATTATACTAAACGTTAAAGTTACAGTATTACTAAATATATATTTAACTTATTCTTAGTTCTTTATATATTACTCCCTTTTAGTAACGTTATTAAGTATTACGATATAATTACTATTAGGTAAGTTTTAAATTACTTAGATTCCAGTTCTCTTCGTATAAGTATTAATTATTAAGATCGTTTTGGTTACTAACCTTACTTTACTTACTATAAGCTTGTTTCTTATTCAGATTATTAATTATTAAGCAATTTTCGTTAGTATTACCTTCAGTACTCCTTACAGTAAAAAGAGTCTGTTCTACATAATATTTCCTCCTTACAGGTTCGTTATAACTGTAACTTATAAACTCTTTAGACTTTTATATTCCTTATTATCTCTATCTGTGTCTTTATTACTTTAATCTTCCTTGTAATCTCCTTAAAGTTAGTTTTCGTAACTAATATCTTATCGTTATTTTCTAAAGTTCTCTAATTACTTAAGCTTACTAAAGCGTCTTTAGTAAGTATTAAGAATTTACTAACGCGAAATTTTCTATTCGTTACGATATCGTTATATATTCCTTTACCTTTATATAAGTTATACCTTATTACCGTAATAGTAAATTTAAACTATTCTTCAGTCTTTAGAAATATTCACTTCTTCTTATAAGTTTTTACGTTTTTATCGTTTCTGTCGGTCTACGTAATTGTAAGGGTTTCGCTATAGTTTAACTAACCTGCGTTTTCGTAATAGCGACTGTTAGTTAAACTATTATTAGAATTAGTTTCTATTAGTAACGACAGTGCGTTGTCGTTATGCCTTACTTATACTATTACAGTAAGGTATACTTAATATCCTCTTTCCGAATCTAAGGTCAGATTTCGTTTTAGCGTTATCGCGAGTAAGAAGTCGCGTTGTAGTCGAATCGGTGTTTTTTTTAATATAATAATATTAATAAGAATACATTAGTAATTTAAAAGCTTAAAGAATATAATATCTTTCTAATAAACAGTAAGTTACATTAGCAGTAAGAGCTCTTTAAAATTAAAGTTAAGTTAGTAATTACTACTTATAAAACTTACTAACTTAATAATACTTTAATGAAAACTACTGACATTACATATTAAATTTACTTTAGTTTACTTACACTCTTTAACTTAGTAATTATGCTATTTATCTCTAATCTTAGTAATGTAACTGTAATAATTAACATACTTTCTATATAAGTAAGGCATTTAATAATTTCTAACTTATTAGCTCGCTTTTAAATACTGCTAATCTTCAGTTTTAACTGTTATTTAAACTTTTAAAAGCTATTTATGTAAATCTTAACTACACTTTTAAAATATACTTACATTACTAAACTTATAAAAGCTTACACCTTTATAAATAGAAAGAAAATGCTTTAAAAGTATTATAATATTTATATAACGATAATAAATAGTAATAAGGAGAGCTTTTAAAATACATTACTAAGTATAGTTATAAATGTAACGGTATTACAGTAAAAATAAAAGCTTAAGTTTTCTAAAATACACTTTAAATATTTATTATAAGCTGTTATTACTCATTTTGCTTACAATCCTCTAACTCTATTTAACTTTTACTAAGTATTAAGAAAACATAACTTAATTTTAAATAATTTAAAAAGGTATATTAGTTATTTTATACACTTAATAAAGAAAAAGTATCATAATAAAATATTTATAATTACCTTAGCGTTAGTGCTAAACGCTTATCTACCTAAAATGTATTATTAATATTCTTTCTTAAATATTACTAAATATATTATTAAGTAATTATAATCTTTAAACCTTTTAAGTTATTTAATTAACTATGTAAGTTAATTTTATTAATTATTAAAAAGAAAGAAAACATATAAAACTTTATATAAACTGTAAAGAATTATTTTATTAAACTTATCCTGTCCGGAGGACAATTTGTTGTAAGGGTGGTCCAAAAAAAAAATTACTATGGGAAATTCAGTCAAAACTGATAAGGAAATTCAACTCGACCTAGGACAGGTCGGTTCACTATCAAAAGTGGGTCTGCTCGGGCCCTTCCGCTCGGGCCCCTACTCGGGCCCCAAATCACGTGATATGATATGTTTTCAGATACGTCACGTAACCAGGATTCCAAATCTGAAGTCAGATTCAGGGTTAGGGTTATGTTTCAGGAGTTATTAGCGTTTGAAAAAATTAAACAAATGGGTATTCGGAAATAAAAACAAGGCTAAATCTAATCAAAAAAAGTGGTTTTATACGTAGATTTTTACCTAGAATTCAGAACTGGTATTCGTTTTACTATAAAGCTTATAATAAGAAAGATATTACTGTTCAAAGTCTAATAATAATAATTATTTAAATAATAACCGGTTATCAAGTAATATAATAAGTTCTATTACTTACGTTTATTATATGGCTTATTACGCAGAATCCAGAACTGGAATCAGTTTTATCATACTGCTTAAATTAAGAAAGATATTAATGTATAAAGCCAGATAATAATAGTTATTATAATAATAACCTGTCAATAAGTAGCATAATAAGAAGTAATAATTACGTTTCCTATACAATCTATTACGTAGAATACAGAGCTGGAACTTGTTTTACTATATGGCTTATAATAATAAAGATATGACTGTTTAAACCTAAATAATAATAATAACAGTAACATAAACTTAAATATCTCTCTGGTTTTAATATCTATTCCAAATCGGGCTTTAGATTAAGAATTACAGTTAAAATCTACGCATAATACTACCTTTTTCTATATTATAAACTAAAATAATAACTGTGAAAGTCATGAGTTTTCACTTTAAACCTGAATATCTCTCGTTACTTAACCCTAACCCTGAAAAAAATGTGAAAATCGGATTCTACATCATGTAATGCATATTAAAACGTATCATTTGATTATGTAAGCTTATAATTAATAATTATTAAATTATTACTTTAATTCACCCAGTTAAGTTAAAAAAAACCTTTAGTTTTTCACAGATAGAAATAGAAATAGTATAGTGGTAAATAGCGTAATATAAATTAAAGAGGTTCCCAGTTCGAATTGCATTTGTGAAAGTGAA
>Ga0247760_1000454_pt1 | contig 45023 bp, 35 predicted proteins | sample UWRJL171409R4_FD_179936 | JGI IMG/M metagenome (GOLD analysis project Ga0247760, IMG submission 179936) | Plant litter microbial communities from Arlington Agricultural Research Station in Wisconsin, United States - UWRJ-L171-409R-4 | ecosystem: Environmental > Terrestrial > Plant litter >...
TGTCGCTCCACAACCTGCTCGATCCGCGCAAGCTCGATTCGCTGAAAGGGGCCAACGGCATCAAGAACATCGCGCAAGATCTGCAGATGCTGAGTCAGGTCTTGCAGGAGAATTGGCCACAAATTCAAGGCAAATCGCCGCTCGTGCTGGAAGATCTGGAAGGCGCCTCACGGCTTGCCACACGCATCACCCGCATCGTCGGCCTGCGGGAGCAGAGTTCAGGCAAGACGGGCGACGCCAGCCGGCGAGGTCCGAAACGAGCACGTCGCCGTGCAGGTGAAGCTCTGGCTCGACGGATCCATTCGTCCAGTTGAGCCTAGGCTTTCGGCGTGTCTGCCAGGCGGAAATGCAAACCTTCGGTAGCTCCCGGATCGAGCTCGGCTTCTGGTAAGAAACGGTGGGGTTTCGTGCTTCCGGAGCGGGATGACCGGGCGTCCCGGCTGGAGTACACTGGTGGCAATGGATGCGCTTCTTGCCCATGACCGTGAACACGCTCGCCAGCTCGACCCCGCCGAGAAGCTGAAGCAAGCACTCGAGGTCATGCGCGCCGGAATGCGCCTCAAGCGCTCAACGCTGCGTCGGCAGTTCCCCGACGCGGCCGACACGGAAGTCGACCACCGTCTAGCTGAATGGCTACGCGGGGATGGTTGAGCCCGCGCCCGAGCTGGCACTGACGGACGAGCTTCGTTTGGCAGGCTACTCCACGCCAGCGTCGAACATGAGACGCGTCACCGCCTCTCAACTGTTCGCCTCATGTCTCCGTCCGGTGTCAAGGTGGAAGCAAAGCTTGCGCTCGTCCTCCACGACGTCGGGTACTTGAAGCGCTAGGGGTGCAACGCGGGCTGTATCGCCTCCATGCAAGCAAGCCCACGCTAGCGCCGTCAATTCCGAGCGAGTCGGATAGCGGCGAACGTCGCAAGGGAGCATGTCATTGCGGTGATCCATTGCCGGAAGGAGCGCGACCCACTGCAATCCCACTGGCACGAGCAGGCGATCGTCAAGCTGCGGAACTGGCTCTTGGCGTTCGGCGCTGTCGCCCTCGAAGCCTGGGCGTGAAGGACGCGCAGACCGCTATCGCTCGCGCTCGCGTAACGCCTGTTCGGTGAACACCCGATCGACCGTCGATGCCATCGGCGCCCACACCTTCGAATGGCAAGACCTCACAAGCCCAGGCAGCGCAGGCGCAGCAAGCTCGAAGGAATGCCCGGATCGTCGGCGTCCACGATGGCGAGCCAGTCGTTCGAGTCGGCAATCGGTGTGAGCCCTTCTACCTTCTCGCGCAGTGGCGCGCCGTGCTCGTCCTCGATCAACGCATAGCGAGGCTGTGCGGTAAGCACGCCTAGGCTTGCGCCATACACCGGGCCATCGGCAATCGCGTCCGCCGACGCTTCCGCGGCCGCGAGGTAATAGGCCGTGCCGCCGCGCAGCGCGGCATCCGTCAGGGTGAGTGGTACGCCGTCGATCTCGCCGAGCCAGTAGCGTTCAATCGCACCGAGCCGGGGCGAAGGCGCGCTGAGGGGCGCAGCGAGGTAAGCGTCGACCTCCGTGACGTCCAGCTCCACGGTGGCGTCGAATGCTTCGAACTCGGCGGTTGGGGCGGCATTTCCCCGCGAGCAAAGCAACAAGCGCGTCCCGTCCACGAACGCACCTTCGATATTGAGCTCGGCGCCTGCGAAGCGCCGCTCGCGGCGCAAACTGGCATACAGTGCTCGCGCCTCGACGAGTCGGGTCGGCTCATTCTCCGACAAGATCGCGATGCGCTCTCGGCTCGGCAACGCACCCGAGCCGAACACCAGCAAGCGCTCGGGCGAGCCCGGTAGGACCGCCGCCGCCTCGAAATCCGGCTTGCGCAGCTTGTCGTCGAACAAAAGCTCCTTCGACGAATCCGCCGCGAGCGACTCGGCGTTCAAGACGCCGTTCGCATCCAGCCAGCCGAGCCACAGTGCGTCGTCTTGAACCAGCGCCAGCCGCTTGCCGAAGCGCACCAGCGCAGAGCCCGAGCGCAACCACTTTGTCCCGACGACAGCCGCCAAGGCTGCCGAGAAGCGTAGCTGCTCGCGACTCACCACGCGCACGCGCGCATCCGCATCCAGCCGCGCACGTCTCATCGAGACAGGTTACCCGCCCGGCGAGCGCGTTGTGCGAAAAAATTCTGAGCTAGCTCAGTCCGGGGTTCGCGGGTTCACCGCTCCGACGAGGTTGCGCTAAGATATAAAGAAATCGGGCACGATGAAAATGGGACAGCGCACCGGTTCGCGTCCAGTATGGGCCTTCAAGCTTGGGCTAGTGGGCCCACTGCGCAGTACGCCGCTCTCACGCAAGGGCTGGTGCGCGTGCGGGTCGAGCAGGCTAGCGCGCTCGAGCGCGCCGGTCCTCACGGCTCGAGGTGTTTTGCGCACTGAGAACTTTCACGATGCCCTCCAACGGGTCGCGCTCCCAACCCCATCGCGATCACTGCTTCACTGCATGCTCTGGCTCGCAAACTCGATCGCTACGCCCACGATCTCGATCACGAGCCAGACTAGGATGTGGCCCGCCCACGCCGTGCCGACCTTTTGAGCGAGCGACCAAGAGCGACGTCTCATCACCGGCAGAGCGAACCAGCAGAATGCGCCCGCGAGTGCCGCGTTCAAAGCGAACGCCTCGATTGCAGCAGGAACGTCTTCCAAAGAGAGGACACTGCACGCCGTCGCGAGGGCGTTCCAGGGCACGTCGTAGACCCAGTGCGCCACGCAGAGGCCCGAACAAACGGCCAGCGCCGTGGTGGCGAAGACGCCGATGATGGCTATCAGAAATGTTTGAGGCGATGCGCGCCAGAGGTTAGATCGAACGGCGTCCGGATCCATCCGATGTGTCCAACTGAGCAACGCAAATAGCGCCGCCGAGACGCTGGTCGCCGGTCCCAACTCACGAACGCTGTTGATGCTAATGAGGCGAAGTGCGTATTCCAGACCTCCGAATCTAGAGAGCCCAAAGCCAAATTGGAGCGCGCTGATGCCGCCTGTCAAAATCGCGAATGCGCCGGCGAAGGTGGCCTGCGTCACGCCAAGTCGACCAAGCCGCAGCGACACGAAGTGAGCGGCTGCGATCTGCGTCATGGCTGGACTGGGCCAAGGTACCGGCGTTCAGTCGCGGGCGCCAGAACAACGGCGGAGGGCCATCAGAAGTCTTGGGCTCTGACAGCATTGAAGTCCGATGACGTCTTCGAAAGCTCTCGGAGAGCACCATTGATTGGGCACGAGGCAGGGCCTGAATGCCGCGAAGTCTCGAGCGGCGATTCAAAGTCACTCGGGCGATACTAACTGTTTGGCATCCAAGACCGCCGTGAACCACGACACCGACGGCCTCCGCACGACCGCCGGGAACGGCACCAGTATCAGCAGCACGTACCAAACCCTCGCCACGGGCGAGATCTGCGAGTGAGCGTCACGTGCGCGGTTGGACGCCGAACTACGGCGTGGCGTGTGGGCAGCAACGAGGGACGAGCTCCGAATCCCACCGACCTGAGCGCGCCGGACCGTAGCGCGCTCAATCGTCGCGCAGTAGCGGCTCGCGCACGGCCGCGTATTCCTCGATCAGCGCGCGGGCCTGTGCAGAGACCTCGTTGAAGCGAACGCCGAAACCGGCGGGGAAATCTTCGCTCAGTTCGTCTTGGGTGTACTCGACGGCGCCGAAGACGCTGCACGTGGGGCCGGAGGGGAAGGCTAGCGCGAGTTCGATCGGCGCGCCCAGGGCCGGCGGCTTTTCGTAGGTGGCGACGAATAGGCCACCCAGTGAGCAGACGTCGTCACTCGACACTGGCCGGAAGAAGTTGGTCTTGGAAGGGTTGACGAGTGACACGTCCACACGTTCGGGGCGGCTCATGCCACGCTCGATCGTGCGCTGCATGCTCGCGATCGCAGCGGCGATCTCGGCGAGGCGCTGATCTTGGCCGGCATTCGAGGGAGAGCTGCCTGCGATCAGCGGCGCCAAGAGTTCACGCAAGAGCGTCAGTTGCTCGCTCGCCAGGCGGGCGAGCTCTTGCGGAGCCGCCCCGTGCAGCGTGACCTCGAGCTTGGGGCGCGCCAGGGCCTCGAGACCTTGGCGTAGCTCATCCTGCTGGCTGGTCGAAGGCTGCGCGGCTTGGCTGGCCGTGATCGCGCGGCTGAGGGTTTCGCGGATCCCCTTCAGTTGATCATCGAGCAAGCTCAGCGAACCAGTAACGCGCGCCACGGGATCTTCGTCCTTACCGCCCATGCGTTGCACGCGCACGAAGGCTTCCTTGATTTCGGCCCAGCGCGCCTTTTGCTCATCACTCTGGCGCCCGCGCATCTCCGCGAGCTTCAGTAGGTTCTGCTCTGCGCCGCGGGTCAAGGTTTGGGCTTCGCTCGTGTAGTGATCGTCGATCAGGCGCTCGAGTTCGCCCTCGTTCATGGCCGCGGCCACCTTCTCGACCAGCTTGTTCATATTGCGGTAGCTGCCCTGCAGCTTGAACGGCGGCTCCGTGCGGTAGCGATCGTCCTGCGAAGCGGAGGCGATGTACTCCTGATTCACGCGCAGCAGCGTGCGTTGCACCTGAAACAGAAGCTTGAACAGCGCCACGAACTCTTCGATCTCCGCAGCACCGTAGCCGTGCGACAGCTCCGAAGCTGGGACCTCCTCCCCCTGAGCCATGGCCAAAAGCTTGTGCACGTCGGCCGGCTCTCGCCCAGCCAGCGGCGCGAGCACGGCGTTCGAGGTGAGCGCATTTTCAAGGTAGCTGAGCGCGAAGGCGTGCTCTTTGCCCTGCAGGATATCGCCCAGATTATAAGTGTCGGCGCGGTTGGCGAGCATGTCCGGGATCTGAAAGCGCGCGCCCGACTCGGTGTACGGGTTGCCCGCCATCACGATGCAGAACTTCTTGCCCCGCAGATCGTAAGTTCGCGAGCGGCCATTCCAGACGCCCTCGATGCGGCGCTGCGCGTCGCACAAAGAGATGAACTTCTGCAAAAGTTCTGGGTTCGTGTGCTGGATGTCGTCGAGGTAGAGCATCACGTTGTTGCCCATCTCGAGCGCGAGGTTGATCTTCTCGACCTCTTGGCGCGCGGTCGCATTGTGCGTTTCGCTCGGGTCGAGCGAGACCACGGCCGTACCCAGCGCGGGGCCGTTCACCTTGACGAAGACGAGGCCGAGCCGGCTCGCGACGTACTCCATGAGCGTGGTCTTGCCGTAGCCCGGTGGGGAGACCAAGAGTAAGAGCCCCATCAGATCGGTGCGCTTGGTCTTGCCGGCCGCGCCCAATTGCTTGGCGAGGTTGGCGCCCACCAGCGGCAAGTACACCTCGTCGATCAAGCGATTGCGAACGAAGGAGGTCAGCACGCGGGCCGCGAACTCATCCAGCCGAAGTCGGGCGCGCTCACGCGCCGCGACCTCGGTTCGCAGCTTTTTATAGCTGCGGTAGCGCGGCGCGCGCTCCTCGATGAAACCGCTGACGCGCTCGAGTAGCTCATCGAACGATAGTTCGAGCTCGCGGTTCTTGATGCGGGTATGGGTGCCGAGCAAGCCCGTGACGAGAGCCGCTGTCGGCGCCGAAGACACGGTGATCGGCGCGCCGCCGAGCGCGATGAAGCGCGCGACCACCTCCAGGCGATGCCTGACGAGGGTCCCGTTGGGGTTCTGCTTCAGGAATGCGTCGACGTAGGCTAGCGCGATCCCGAGCCGCTCCGGACCGTGCGCTTCGAGCAACGAAAGATCTTCTTCGAAGCCGCGCCGCGCGGAGAGCTCTTCGAGGTGCTTTTGAAATTCGGACTGCAATTGCTCCGCGCGCGCGCTGATCGTAAAGCTCGGGCGCGGCACTCCCAGCTCTTCGATCAGGTAGCGGGCGGCAAACGCAGCCGGCACCGCCTTGCCCAAACCGACGCTCGCTGCGTAGCTCGCGAGCGGCGCTTCGAACTCGCGCGCCAGCGCCAAACTCGGCGCAAGATCGCTGAAGATGGCCCGCAATCGGCCAATGCTCTCTGCCCGCCGGGACAGCAGATCGCGCTGATCCTCGGGCAGCGATTGCCAGTACAGCCATGCCAATCCGCGGGCGTCCGGCGAGAAGCGGAGTAAGCCGGAAGCCTTCTGCAAAATCAGGATTTTGCTCAGGATAATGGCCGCGTCCGCGTCGTGGACTCCAGGTTCGTAGCCCTCGTCGAGACGCTCTGCGGCGTACGCGCGTACGAGTTCGGGCAGCCGCTCTTCACGGAGAGCGGTCTCCAAGCCGCTCAACTGCAGGCCCGCGCGACCTGCCTCCGCATCCAGCAGCATCGATACCGCCAAATACTCGCCACGATACACGTCCGCGTTTTCGGACACGAGCGCCTGGTCCCAAAACTCTCGCCCGCGCTCTAGCCCTTCGTCACTCAGCGGTTCGTAAAAGTCGGTGCCTGTCAGGTGGCTGAACAGCCCGCCCTCGCGCGCGACAATCGTCAATTCGAGCGGCTGGGTGTTGACCAGAAAGCGGTGCTCACCGAAGCGGATCGAGTCATCTTCGCCACCCGAGAGCTCGGTTTTGTCCCGCAAAGCACGCAGCGCGGTTTGGCGCGCAGACTTCAACTTGGAATCGAGCTCTTCGGCGCGCACCGAGTCACCGAGCTCGAGCAGCTGCGCGCGCAGCTCTTCGAGCTTGCCGAGCGTCGGATCCGACACGAAGAACGTATTCAACTCGTCGATCCGCTTGAAATTCTGCGCGCGGCGCACGATGCCGGACAAGATGCGCTCGGCCGCGAGCGCGAAGTTTTGCGCCCGACGCTGGCGTTCCTCCACGATCGCTTGCCGCCGCGTGGCGATCGCATCCAGTACATCCTCGCGTTTTTCGGCGATTTCCGGCGCGAACTCGGCAAACTCTCCGAAGCGGCTCTCGAGCTCTTCCAGCTGCAGCATCAGCTTGCCGAGCTGCTCGTCGCAGGTCTCGGGGGTCTTGGCCAGGCTGAGCGCGCTGACCACGTTCTGACCGAGCAGCTTGAACTGGACCGCAAACTCGGCGCGACCCTCGCTGGCCGAGAGCTCTTGATAGCGTCCGTCGAAAATGGCGCGAGCCCGATTCTGCTTTGCGAAGGCGGTGCTCGTACCGTCGAGGATGCTGGTGCGTGCGGTCGGGTCGGCGACTTTGAGTCCGTTGACCGTCTCGGCGAGCAGCGTCAAACCCTCATGAATTCGGTCGAGCTCGCTGCGCGCTCCGGCGAGCTCCCCGGCGGTCTTGGTGGCTTCGATCCTCCGAACCAGCAGATCGAGTTCATCGAGCAGCGGCTTGAACGCGTCCGCCGACAAGAAAAATCCGACGCAGGCAGCGCTCACCTCATCGAAGCGCTTGGCAATCGCCGCCTCCAGCTCCGCCACACGCGCTTGGTCCACCGATCGGACGTCTTTGAGTGACACCAGCGCGCCGCGCTGCTTCTTCAACGCGCTGAGCGCGCCCAGGAATGCGTCTACGGTCCGTAAATCGGCCGGACGAAGCCTATCCAACAGGTCTTTTTGGCCATCTTCTGCGGCGCGGACGGCGCTCCGCGCGGCCTTCTCGAGCGCGCGGAGCTTCTCGAACTCGTCGATGATCAGAGCGGCGGCGGCCTGGGTCTCGCGTACCACGCTGGCCAGATCGAAGGCCTCGGGGTGGCCTAGCCAATGGTGAGCGTCCAGCAAACGCTGCGAAAAGCTCACCACGTCTTCGAAGCTGCGGCGTGTCGGGGCCGAAAGCTTGGCCAGCTTCTGCACGGTCAGCGCTTCGCTGATCCCCGCCACCAGATCTGCGTTGCCGACCTTGGCCAAATACGAGCCATCCGTGGGCGCAGAGGCCGCGAACTCGACGGTGGTGAACGGCGTTTGCCAAACTTGAACCGGATGCACGCGTGTCGGCTCTTGCGCGGGCGTGGCGCGAAAGATCAACATCGTGCCATCGGGGAACAAACTGTAGCCGTGACAGTGGATGGGAGTTTGAACCTCCTTCTTGATCAAGTTGTAGGGCAGGAGCTCGTACTCACCCTCCTCCGGGCGATAGAACACGAACAGTACGTCTTCACCGTTCGGGGACGGCAGCACGCGCTCGATGCGCAGATCGGGAGCCCCCTCGAAGACCTTGTATTCACCCGATTCCAGGTAGTACCCGGCAGGGAAAATGATGCCGTGATTTTCCGGCAGCTCGAGGCACGACTGACCAATCGAGTCTTCACGCAAGACGTGCGCGGTGCGTGTGTTATAGACCAAGTAGCGCGTCCGCTCCTCGCGGAACGGCTTGATTTTGAGCAAGATCAGGCTGCCCACCTTGGCGTAAGCGATCTCCGCGTCGTCCAGAGTCTGGTTGGGATCGTCGACCGGTTCACGGTAGACGCCGAAGCCGTCTTGCGTGTTGTTCTCGATCTTGACCGTCAGATCCCCGCCCACCGTCTCGACGAACACTTCGTTCAAGATGTTGATGTGTGGGTGAGCCCCGGCTACCTGATTTTCGCGCGTGGTCGGCGTCCAAGCAAAGGCGTGCGGTCGCGGTGGGACCGCGTCCTCCTCACCTCGCGCGTCCATGTACGAGACTCGACTTTGCGCGTCGATCGCGAACCGAAATACCTTCACGTCGCGGGCGGTCGCGCCAATCTGCGTTACGATCAAGAGGCGCGTGTCGGTGCGACGTAGCTGGAGCAGCCGCGCGTCCTTGTAATAGCGAAAGACGTCGCTGAATTCGCGCGTGAAATCCGGGTTGGCCAAGAACGAAAGCGGGCCGTCGAAGCCGGCGCTCGAGAGGTCGAACGCTTCCCCGCTCTTCTGAAAGTGGTACGTCGAAAGCGCGTCGCCCGGCTTGGTCTCGCTCTTCAGGCCGATGAAGACCTGGAACCCAAACAGCAAATAGCCGGCGACGCTCACCACGTCGCGCGGCACGCAATTGTTCTCGGTGCGCACGCGGTCCGTCGCTAGTAGCGCGAGTTCACGCCCGCCGAACAGCTTGGAGCGCGCGGCGTTCAGCGCCTCGCAGCGCGTGCCCAGCTCTGCCGCGCGATCGAGCAGGCGGCGGCGAATGACGTCGTAGCTACCGCCCTCGAGCTTCGTCTCGCTGGTGGCCGTTTGCTCTAGAGCCATGGTGCCGTTCGCTCAACGCGGCCGCGGTTTTTGCACTTCTTCGACCAAGATCTCCTTGCCACCGACTTGCGTCACCAACGGAGCGAGCTTGTCGAGCGCTTCAGCCAGGCCCGCGCCGCCGTTGCCGTTCATCAAACTTTGCACCAGCTCACGCAACGTTTCGCTCTGCTCGAGCGCGCCATCGACCGATTGACCCATGGAAATCGCGCTCATGAAGCGCTCCAAGAACTGCCCGTCCCCGCCGACGATGTTGATGCGCGCGTTGCCCATGGCCTGAGCCAAGATCTGGGCTTGGGCTGCCACCACTTCTTTGCGAGCGCGGATTTTCTCCAGCTCCACGCTCTTTTCCTTGTCCAAGCGCAGCCGGAACTCTTCGTGGCCGCGGCCGGCGCTGTCGAGAAGCTTCATCGATTCGGCTTTTTGGGCGAGCCCCGCGGCCTCCGCGACCAGCTTTTCGCGCGTGACCTTGGCCTCGACCAAACCCTGCTTTTCGATCGCCGCCGCATCCGCTTCGCGGACGCGCACCTTGGCCAAGCCCTCTGCCGCGGACTCGGCCTGCACGCCTTCGGCGATGCGAATTTTGGCGCGCGCGGTCTTGTCCGCGGTGTCGAGCTCGGAGTCGGCGAGCAAGATCCGCTCGCGAGCTTTGAACTTGGCCGCTTCCTCGCTGGCCTCGGCGGCCTTCACTTGCTTGACCAGCACTTCCTGAGCGGAGGCCTCGGCGGCGATACGCACCGACTCTTTCTTGCGCGTGGCTTCCGAGGTGTTGCGGAGATCCTTGATTTGCTCCTCTTCGGCGGCCACGTTCTTCTCGACCGAGATGCGGTCGCGAATCACGTTCGCGATCTCCTTCTTCTGGATCTCGACCTCCTTGTCGCGCGCGATGCCGACCAGCGCGACCTCTCGTTCCCGGCCAATCGCCTCCAGCGCGCGAGCCTTCTCGACCCGCTCGGTCTCTACGGCGATCTCGCGCTCACGGGCCTTCTGGGCGATCGCGACGCCGCGCTCTTTGTTTTGCTCGGCGATCTGCGCTTCTTCTTCGTTCTTGGTGGTGATGAGCACGGTTTTTTTGTGCTCTTCACTGGCCACGCGCAAGGCCTCGTTCGACTCCCGCGATTGGGCGACCGCGACCTCTTTGTTCTTCTTGGCCTCCGCCTCCGAGCGGCGCTGCTCGAAGCGAAATACCGCCTCGTCCGCGGTCAGGTTCTGGCTGCCGGTCTCCATGCGCTCCTTTTGGCGGAGCTCGTTGGTCTTCAAGTTTTGAATCACCGTCAAGTCCGTGATCTTACGGATGCCGTCCGCATCCATGATGTTGTCTTTGTCGAGCGCTTCCAGCGGCGTCTGCTCGAGGTAATCGATGGCCGCGTCGTCCAAGATGAAGCCGTTCAGATCTTTGCCGATCACTTCGATGATCTTGTCTTTGAACGCATCGCGCTTGGTGTAGAGCTCTTCGAAATTGAAGTGCTTACCCACGGTCTTCAGGGCTTCTGCGAATTTCGCCGAGAACAGCTCGGACAACGCCTTGGCATCGCTGGCGCGCTGGCAACCGACCGATTGCGCGACCTTGAGCACGTCGTCCACCGTCTTGTTCACACGCACGAAGAAGGTGACGTTGATGTCCGCGCGGATGTTGTCGTTGCAGATCAACCCCTCCTTGCCACGCCGATCGATGTCGATCGTCTTCACCGACAAGTCCATCACCTCTGCGCGGTTGATCACCGGGTAAACGATGGCGCCGGTGAAGGCCACCACCGGCTCGCTGCGCATCGTGTTCACGACCAAGGCACGCCCCTGATCGACCTGGCGATAGAAGCGCGACAGCAAGGCCAGCACTCCGAACAGGAGCAAGACGATTACGCCAACGACGATCAGAACCGGAACGAGCCCAACGACTTGAGGATCCCCAGTGTTCATTGCCGCGAAAGATCGCACGACTTCGGTCGCGACGGACCCCCCAAAAAGCGACCTGAACAGGCGTGAAGGGGATTAGACGCGGTCCTTACTGCGTAAGATGTCGCGCTCGATCATGTCGAGCGGCTCGACCAAGAACGACTCGCGCTCGCGGTCCCACTCCACGATCAGCATCTGATCGCCGCGCTTCACCGGCAGCTCGCGATCGACGCGAACACGCAGCACGAGACCCGCGCCGCCATCTTCGAGCGAGGCTTCGCCGAAAGTCGAGGTCACGGTGCCGGTGCGCACCACACACGTCTTACCAATCAGATCCTTGTGCGACGTGGCTCGCCGATGCACGAATATTTTGGCCAGCGGGCGGGCCGAGAGGGAAGTGAGCGGCAGCGCCAGGAGGGGTGAGCCAACCAGCACGAGCCAGCCCAGCAGCGCTCGCGAACCGGCGGGCATGTCTCTGGAAACGAGCTGCATCGCGATCGTGCACACGAGCCAAGAGAAGGTAATAATCAGGCTCAAAATTACGGTCACTGGCACGGAACGCAGGTGTAGCGCGTTGATCAACGCCGCCACCGCCGAGCCCTCATGGCCGTGGCCATCGCCGCTTTCATTCACATGGCTCCCGTCGTCGGCGTGACCCGCGGCGTCGGTCACGCCATCTAGGTGACCTTGGAGGGTGCCCTTCACTGCGCCCTCCAGAGAGCCCTTTGCCGCTCCGATAGCGCCTTCCGGATCGAAGCCGTGGAGCGCGCTGTCGCCCGAGCCATCGCCCAGGTTGATCGCGCCAAACACGACGAACAACCAATACACGAGCACCACTCCGAGCAGCACCGTGTAAACGACGCCGGGAAAGGAGAGCGCGAGGGCGAGGACCTCGCTCATAACGGACGCGCGCGGAGCTGCGCCAAGATCGCGTCGAGACTCCGGGCGATGCGCTCGACGGCTGCATCGCTGACAACGGTCGGCTGCGCCGCGGGCTCGGCAGAGTACGGAGCCGGCGCGCCTGGCGGATCGAGCGCACGCGTGGCGAGCGCCGGCCCATAGGTCATGAGCAGCGCTCCGATGGCTTTGCCAGAAGGACTCTGGGCGAAGATGTCGGAGTAGCCGACCGAGAGGTTGGTGGCCGCGTACGTCAGCGCGTCGGAGAACGATTTCACCTTCGCGTTGCGGCCTCGCTCGGCGACGTAGAACGCAGCGGCTGCACCCAGCACGGTCAGCGCGATCGCGTTGGCGGGTTCCCGCGCCTGATAGTCGCGCATCTTCTGATGTAAGCGAGTCATGGCCTGGCCCGGACCGCCGCGGGTGGTGCCGGCCAGAAGCAGCCCCAGCGTGATCAGAGCGCGCTCGTTCATCGAGACCAGCCAGCATAGCTCGCTTCTGCGGACCCTGAAATCGCACGATTTTACCGGTCAACCTCTTGACCTATCGATCGATAGCCTTCAGACTATCGATCGATAGCCGCCCTTGAGAAGCGGCGATCGGGAGGAGTGCCATGAAAGAAGCGACGTCCGAGGTTCGGTTGCGCTACCCGCTGCACGCTCGGCTCTTGATTTTCGTCACGTGGTGTTTCTTCGCCGTAGTGCTGCTCGTTTTGGCGTTGTTCATGCTGCCCATCGTGCCGCTCGCGCCGGCGTTCGTGATGATCATGGTGGCCATCGGAGGACTCTTGAGCTCCGTGCACGAATACGCGAGATCCGTGGCACGCCCCGTCCAAACGACTAGGCTGCGCAGCCGAATCGATGGGCAAATCTCCCAAACCCCGCGCCGCACGTAAGAGCAGTGCTCAAACCGAACCGCCAGCGCGCCGCGAAGAAGTACTGGAGACTGCGCTCACGCTAGTTTCCGAGCACGGCGTCGCTGGCGCGTCGCTACGCAAGCTCGCAGCCGAGCTCGGCATCAGCCAACCCAGCCTGTACCACTACTTTCCGAGCAAAGAAGCGCTGGTCAGCGCGGTCGTCGAGTATTGCGCAGACAAGATGTTGGCCTCGGCGCTCGAGCTGCCGCCGCCTCAGCGCAAGCAAGACCTCCCGCGCTTCGCCATGCGCGCGGTGGTCGATCTGTGGTCGACCGAGCGCCACCCGCGCTTCGTGCGCTTCATGTTCGTGGTGGCGCTCGAGAGCAAATCGAACCGCGCCTTCATTCAGCGTGTGTTCGAGGAGCGGCTCTACCCGGGCTTCACCCTGCTCGCCAATGCCTTCGGTCGAGACGAAGCCGAGCGCAGCGAGCTGCGCCACGTGATCTGGATGGTGGTCTACTCTCTCGGACTCTCCTTCTTGGAGCAGCGCGCGCTGTTCGGCAAACCCAGCGCAAGCCAAGAGGTGCTCGACCACGCCGAGTGGGTGGTCGGCGCCGCGGAGCGTTTGCTACAGATGCCGTCGGATTAGGCTAGCCCTTCTTTTTCTTCTTCTTCTTCGTGTGCTCACGCAGCCGGTGTTCCTCGCCGGTCACGACCACCGTGCCGAAGCGGTATTGGATCAGGCGTTGATAGGTGCCGGTCTCGTCGCCGCCGATCATCCACAGGTCGCGCGGATCTCTGTCGGTCTCGACGCTCGGCAGCCAGTGCCGACTGGACGCCCAAGCGAGCAGCTTGGGACGACCGAGCAGATTGCGGGTGATGGATACGCCGCACGCCGGGCGCCGGCCGAGCCCCGAACAGATGCGGGTCGCGTGCAATTCTTCGTTGCCGATCGGGCGCCAGAGCCATTGGTGATCGACGCTGAGCCCCGCGCGCGAGCCCAATTCGGCGTTGGCAGCGGCGGGCAGGGCGTCGAAGATCTGCGTCAGCTGCGGCTTGTCGATTCGGCGCAATAATTCGAGGTTCGCGCCGCGCTTGATGTCGAGCACGACCTCGACCGTGTTGGGCGGCCCCGCGCAACAGCGAAAGCCGATCGTGCCACTTTGGGTGGCGGGCCGCTCCGCGCGAGCGTTGGCGCAGCGGCCCACGAGCTCACCATCGGCGGAATTGCCGCCGCGTAGGCTCAAGAGCCCGCTGCCGGTGCCTCGCCCCCAAGCGCTCGCCGTCCATTCCCACGCGCCTCCGTGCAGATCGCGGACTCCGAAGTCACTGCGACAAGAGACGCGAATGCCCGTGGGTCGCATCACCGGCACGGCGCCCGTTCCGCAACGCTCCGCGCGATAGCTCTCGCCGTATTCGTAGCGGTGATTGTTCGGCCCTTTGCAGGCCCGCTCCCATTCCAGCTCGCTACACAGGCGCTTGCCGCGTTCGACGCACAGCGCGCTGGCGGCGGCGTGGTTGACGTTGGTCAGCGGGATCGCCCCCTCCTCGTTGGGATAGGGGAAGACGTCGATGTAAAAGCCCTTGAGGATGACCTGTTCCCCGGGCATTTCCTCGTCCGCTACGCGCGGCAGGCTGCCCTCGGGCGTGCCCGCCACGAGCGGCCCACGCGGCACCCAGACCATGCCTTGACGCGGTTCCGGCGGCACCTCCGGCGGCGCGATCGACGAGCTAGCCGAGCTCTGGGGCGCGCTCTCACGCTTGGGCGCTGCGCGCTGCGCCCGGCACGCGAAGGATAGAGCGAGGCAAATGAGGATCGCAGCGCTACGCCGCGTGCTCACGACTCCGAGCGCTCGTCCCGCTCGCGCAGACCGAGCTCCTTCATCTTCAGTTGCAGGCCCTTGCGAGAGATTTTGAGCAAGCGAGCCGCGTGCGTCACATTGCTGGAGGTTTGATCGAGCGCTTTGACGATCAGCTCGCGCTCGAGACGACTCATGGCAGCCTTCACCTGCTCCTTCAAGCCGTCCGCCGCGGCCGCGACCGCGGCTTCGCTGATCGGCAGGGTCGCGGGTGGCTCCGGAGTGGAGATGTCACGCACCTCCGAAGGCAAATCCAACACCTTCAGCTCACTGCCGTCGGAGAACAGCACGGCCCGTTCGATCACGTTCTCGAGTTCGCGAATGTTGCCCGGCCAGGGATAAGAAACCAGGTGCGCCTCGGTATCGGCTTCGACGCCGGTGACGCTCTTCTTCAAGCGGGCGTTGAACTTGTCGATGAAGTGCTTGGCCAAGAGCGGAATGTCGGTCGAACGCTCGCGCAGCGACGGCAGCCGAATGGGGACGACGTTCAGGCGGTAGTACAAGTCTTCGCGGAACGCGCCGGCCGCGATCTCGCGCTTCAGATCGCTGTTGGTGGCCGCCACCAAACGCACGTCCACTCGAATGGTCTTCACACCCCCGACGCGCTCGAACTCGCTCTCCTGCAGCGCGCGCAGCAATTTGACCTGCATTTCGACGGGGATCGAGCCGATCTCGTCCAAAAACAGGGTACCGCCACTGGCCAGCTCGAAGCGGCCCGGCTTGGAGCCCACGGCGCCGGTGAAGGCGCCGCGCTCGTGCCCGAACAGCTCACTCTCCATCAGATCTTTCGGGATCGCGGCGCAGTTGACCTTGATGAACGGCTTGTCGCGACGGGACGAGTTTTCGTGCAGCGCGCGCGCGACGAGCTCCTTGCCGGTGCCGCTCTCGCCCGTGATCAGCACCGTGGTCGGCGTGTCCGCGACGCGATCTAGCACCGCGTACAGCTCCAGGATGCTCGGGCTTTGGCCGATGATGCCGTAGCGCGCCGACTCCCGCGCGTCCGACTCGGGGCGCGTGGCCTCCGCGGCCGACAGATCCCGCGTGCGCAGGGCCTTGCGCACGATGGCGCGCACTTCCGCCTGATCGAAGGGCTTCGTCAGGTAGTCGAAGGCGCCGGTCTTGAGCGCTTCGACGGCGTTGTCGACGGTGCCGTGCGCGGTGATCATCACCACCGGCAGCTCGTCATCGATGGCGACGGCGCGACGCAAGAGCTCCATGCCGTCGAGCTTGGGCATGCGCAGATCGGTGATGATCAAATCCAAGTGGTGCTCCTTGAGCACCAACAGCGCCTGCTCGCCGTCCTCCGCGGTGTGCACGTCGTAGCCATCGCGCTCGAGCTGCGCGCTGAGCACGCGCCGAAGGTTCGGTTCGTCGTCGACGACTAGGATCTGTTTGCGTTCAGGGAGCATCGACGAACCGTCCGAATCTTGGCAGCATTGCTCGCCACTATGGGCAGCGCGAGCCTGCTGCCCCGTGGGGGAGCAACGCTGAACAGTAAAAGAGAGCGGTCTTGCCCCTGCCGGGGGCGCCCGCCGCTATGATGTCACGCTTGTCGAGGTGCGGCGTCACGATCGACCTACCCAGCTCGTCACCGGATTCCGCGGAAGAGATGAATTTCGCGTCGACGAAGGCGGTCTCGCTCGCTTGGTCTGCGTCGTAAACCAAGAGCGCGCCGGCATTTTCTTGACCGCGCACGGTCATTTTCGGGGCGCCGACGATCACTTCACCGTCACCGTCACCGTCTAGATCGCCGACGGCGACCGCTGCACCGAACTCGGAGAGCTCACAACCGCTCAAGTTACTGGTCGAACCACAGCCAAAGGAGCTGATCAGCGCTGCTTTTGGCAAGGACGAGAAGCTGCACGCACCGGAGGTCGTTTCAGGCAGCTCGAATAGGGCGGCTCCGTCGATCACGTGGACGTTGTGGTCGTCCGAAACCACCAAGTCGTCGTTGTCATCAGCGTCGACCTTTCCTGCCGCGAGCGCTCGGCCCAGCCCGCTATTTTCGCCCAAGCAGCCGATGTAGCGCGACTGCGAGCCGGCTTCGGTTTTGAAGAGGAAGACCGAGGACTTACCGGGCACACCCAGCGCCAACACGCGACCGCCATCGACGGCGAGCACGGCCAGCGAGCGACCAAAGCTCGAGTCATCCGCTTGCGCGTCGTCGGGCAAAACGAGCTCGCTCGGCTCGCGGCTCTTCGGCGGGTAAAACCAAGCCAAGCGCTTCTCGGGCAGGCTGGCCAGGAGCAGCGGGTCGTCGCTGCGATCGGTCGCCATCGGGTGATCGTGGGGCTGGTTCTTGGCGATCGAGCTGGCCAGAAAATCCTGAGCCGCGGGGGGCATGTCCAGCGTGTACTCGTGAGCATCCTTGCAACGGACCACGAGGCCCTGCTGCAACACCGTGCCGCTGCCGACCGCAAAGCACAGCGGGCGAACTTGATCGGGAGCGCTCGCGTTGGCAAAGCCCGCCATGAGCGAGGACAGAAAACAACTGCCGGACGAGCAGTAGCCGCTATCGACCGAAGTAGTGCCGGGCGCCTGCTCATTGCCAACGTCGTACAGCGCTGCGCCGGAGAGGTTGGTCGTGCCACCCACGAGCAACTCGGTCTGACCTCCGTTGGTCGCGGTCGCGAGCGTGACGCCGAAGCCGGCCTTCATCGAGTTCGGCTTGGTGAGCAGTACGACGGGGGAATCCTCGACCACATCGTCGAAGCGTGACCAGGAGCAAGCTGACGCGCTGAGGGCGAGACCGCCGAGCAAACTCAGCTTCCAGAGCCGACCGCGCATCAGAACCTCCCTCCAAAAAACAGACCGCCACCATTGCTGGAAGCGCTGGGCTTGAACTCGAAGCGCGGCCCGTGCTCGGCTGCCACGGCGTTCTTCACGGGTAGCTTGCGCGGTCCGAGATGCGCGACGGGGCGGGCTTTGAGCGGGTCTTCGAATTCGAGCAACTTGCCCTGAGTGACGGAAGATTCCGGCAGTGGATCTTTGATGAAGTTGTACGTCGCCAGGCCGCCCAATACGCCGGCGATCGCGAAGCCGGCGTCCGCGCCGACCGCGAACCATTTGCCCTTCGTGGCGCGGTCGTCCGAGCTTTCCAAGCTGCCGTTTGCCCGGTCGCTCTGCAGTTGATCGTACAAGCGGTTCGACTCTGAACCGACGTAAATCGCAGCGCCCAAGAAGGCCGCGCCGATGATGGCCTGAGTCCAGGCTGGGCCGCGCGGATACTTCGGGATCATCTTCGCGTGCACGGGCAAGATCTGACCGCGGGGCACGACGATCGTCCCCTCGAAGGTCTTCCGGCCGTCGCTTTCGATGGTCAGCTTGTGGCTGCCGGAATCGAAACGAGCATCGAGCGGCTCCTCGCCGCTGCGCCAGACGCCCTTCGGTTGCTCGTCGATACGCACTTTGATCTCGGGTGCCGACGCATCGATGCGCAGGACGCCGTAGCCGACGCGCACCATGCGCACCTCGAGCTCTTTCTGCTCGCCGTGCTGGAGTTCGACGCTGGACAAAAATGGTTCGAACCCGGGCGCTTCGACCAACACGTCGTGCTTGCCGCCAGGGACCAGCTCGCCGTGCGGAGCGTTGCCCCAGAGCGGATGTTCCTTCTTTTTGTCGTCGATCCATACGTGCGCGCCAATCACGTTCGAAGAGACGCGCAAGAAGGCCATGAACTCACCCTGCGAAAGGTTCGCCTTGAGTTGGTGCACGTGGCCCGGCGAGACGGCCATGTCGGCCTCACTGGCGTTGAAGTCGCGAAACTTCTCGACCACGACGTGATAGTGGCCGACGTCCAAGGTGAGGTTGGCCGGAGCATGCGTGGCGACCACTTCTTTCCAGCCCGGATTCGTCGCGGCTCCGAGGACGAAGCGCGCTGCGTTTGCGTCCAAACGCTGATAAATGCGGAGCGGCGCGCCATCCGGTTCGGTCTCGATCACGACCAGGGACTTCATCGAGTTCTGATCGTCGCCCGAGGGCAAGATGAGCGGCGGGGGGGGCGGCGGCGGGGGCGGCGGGAGCGCGCCAGCATCGGGATCGGCGTCGGCGCCGGCATCGCCAACGGGTGCAGCGGCAGCGGCAGCAGCGGCGGCGGCCGCCAGTGCAGTCGCTTTGGCGGCCTCGAGCGCGGCGATGCGCTGGTTGACCTTATCGAGGTCCGGCGCGTTCGGGTCGACCTTTACGTACTCTCTGAATTTTGCAAGCGCACGGTCGACGTCGTTTTGCTTCTGATAGCAAACGCCAGCGTTGAATAGGAACGCCGAGTAGGGGTAAGCCGAGTAACCGGCTTCGAACACTTCCGCGGCGCCCGCGTAGTTCCCTGCGACGAACAAGCCTTGCCCTTTGTCCATCTGCGACCGGATAGCTTCCAGGCGTTTGCCGGGGCTCTCCTTGGTCTGGGCCAAAGCACCTGTGGCAAGGGCCGCCAGCAGCGCCAAGAGTAGAAGGACCAGCGCGCCTCGACGCGACAAAAAACCCGAGCTCACCAGGGCAAACATGAGCCCGGATCGTTCGCCGGCACAAGTGCGACTTGGAACGCGGAATTGCGCATGGATGGGCCGGGGCAAGCGGCCCGCGGGTTCTCGTTGGCCAAGCGGCCGGGTTCGCGAAGGATTTGAGGTGTTGCCTCGATTGCTCGTATGCTGAGCCACTTGGACGCGAGCGGCCCCGACGAGATGAAGAGAATCAGCATGCGGAAGCACTTGAGCCTTTGGTTGATCGGCGGTGCCGTAGCGGTCGTACCAGCGCTGGCCCACGCAGAAGACGAACCGAAGGCGTACCCGGAGTGCATCAAAGCGCCGACGGACTCGGAGACCGCGGCCGCCAAGGGCGCCTACCAAGCGGGAAACGCCTCCTTCGACGAAGCAGACTACCCGCGCGCGATCACCTATTGGGAAGACGCCTATCGTCGGGACTGTACCGCGAATCTACTGCTGAAGAATTTGGCGCGCGCGTACGAGTTGTACGGCCAGAAGCGCCAGGCCGTAGTCGCGCTCGAGACCTTCTTGGTGCGTGAATCGAGCCCCCCCGACAAAGAGCAGATTCAACGGCGCATCGAGGTGCTGAAGAAGCAGATTGCTTCGGAAAAAGCAGTCCCGGTCGCGGTCGCCCCAGCACAGCCCCCGGCCGCAGCCGTCGCTACGCAGCCGCAGCCAGCTCCGGAGCCGGAAGCTCACGGTGGCAAGCGCTCGATCGTCCCGCTGATTGTGGCGGGTGCGGGCGGCGTGGTCTTCATCGTCGGCGCCGCCGTGTACAGCAAGGGCGCGAAAGACGTGAACCATTACGCGGAGCTGTGCCCCGAAGCCAACGGCAAACTCGAGTGCGGGACCGGTCCCGATGCGGTTGCCAACATGGAGGCGGGCAACGACGCTCGAACCAGGAAGACCGTGGGCGGCGTGGTCGCTGCCGTTGGCGCGGCGACGATTGCCGGCGGCTTGATTTGGTACTTCGTGCAGCCGCGCAGCGCAGCCAGGACCGGCACCTTGCAGCGGCCACTCGTGAGCCCCGCGGTAGCGCCAGGCTTTGCCGGCCTCGCGCTCAGCGGCGCTTTCTAGTCAATGCGCTGCGGCGCCTGAGCCCCAGGTAGAACGCGCGGGCACGCGCGGCTTCGGGTCAGCCACCGTGGTTTCGGGGATGGTCTGCGGCACGTTACCGGCATCGCTCTCTTCCGCGACTCGCACCGGCGGCGTCGTCGAAGCGTAACGAAACCCGACGGGGTCCGGCTGCAGTGGCGGCGGCGTTTCGCTCGAGGACCCGCCACACGCCGCAAGTGCGCCGGTGGCGAGCATCACTCCGAATAGAAAGCGGTAACGCATGATGCCGCGCTCTAGCACGGGATTGCTCGGGCGATCAAAAGCCACTACCTTCCGCGCTCTTGTCGCCTTCGAGAGCTCGCACTTGGAGTGCACCACCAGCCCAGCGCTCGCGGAGGCAGCCTTGATCGGTCGTTTGCGTGGTCGCGTGCTAACTGACGAGGCGACAGGCGCCGTCGTCCTGGACGTGCACGGGGTCGGCTACGACGTATTGACGCCGGTCGGTACGCTCGGTCGCGCACGGGTCGACGCCAACGGGGAGGTCGAACTCTGGATCCACACCCACGTTCGCGAGGACGCGCTGGATTTGTTTGGCTTTGCGTCGGAAACCGACCGGCGCGTGTTCCGCCTGCTGCTCGGTGTACCCAACGTCGGCCCGAAGACCGCCTTGGGCGTGCTCAGCGCGACGCCGGTCGACGAGCTGTCGCGCGCCGTCGAGCGCGGCGATCACGCGCGCTTGGGCAAGATCCCCGGCATCGGCAAAAAGACGGCCGAGCGGCTGGTTCTCGAACTGAAAGAGAAGCTCCGTGGGCTGGACAGCGGGGCCGTGAATGCGCCCGTCGAAACCTTGGGAAACGAGGCCGATCGCCTGCTCAGCGCGTTGGTCAATATGGGCTACCGACCGGGCGAAGCGGAGCGCGCGGTGTCGGCCCTCGGTCCGAAGCTGAGCACCGAACCACTCGGAAACTTGCTGCGCGAAGCGCTGGCCAAGCTCACCCCCTGAGCTCGAGACCTTGACCCTGGCAAAGGGGCGTGGATAATCGCGCGCTTACGAGGGAATTTCGTCTGCTCGTCTGCTCGGTCCGCTCCCCTGGAGGACACCTGTGATCACGTGTTTGAAGTGCGGCAAGGAGAATCAGGACCACTATAAGTTTTGCTTGGGCTGCGGAGCAGAGCTCCCACGTGCAGCTGCAGCGAAACCGTTTACGGCGGCGACGCCACCGCAAGGTGTGCCGGCTGTTGCCGCCATGCCTGCGGCCGCGCCAGCGCCGACGCCATCAGCGGCACCCCCGCCGGTCGTCGCGCCGCCTGCGCCGCCGGTTGCGGCGAGGCCGCCATCAGCGGCGCCGGCTGGAACGAGCGCCACCGTCCCCTGCCCACAATGCGGGCATGTGAACGGAACTGGTCATCGTTTTTGCGCATCGTGCGGGTACAACCTCGGCGCACTCGCAGGCGCGAGCCCGTCGGCGGCACCCGCCGCGGCAGCGCCGGTCGCGTCGACGCACCCGCAGATCATTCTGACTGCACTGCGCGCCGACGGGAGCGAAGCGGGGACGTATCGCTTGCCCGACGTGGTGCAGATCACGCTCGGCCGCGACACAGGCTCGATATTCGCCGGTGACAGCTACCTCTCCCCGCGCCACGCGACCTTCACGCGCCGCGGAAATCAGCTGTCGATCAAGGACGAGGACTCGCTGAACGGCGTGTACTTGAAGCTGCGCCCGAACGAACCCTGCCTGCTCGAGTTCGGCGATTTGTTCAGGATCGGGCAAGAGATCATTCGTCTCGAAGAGCTCAAGGGACAGGGCCGCTCGCCCGACAACGTGGAGCGCTTCGGCAGTCCCGCGAAGGGCTACATCGGTCGCTTGGCGTTGGTCATCGGTCGCGATACGACCGGTAACTCGTTCCCGATCCCAGAACGCGGCGTGCATTGTGGCCGTGAGCGCGGCGACATCTTGTTCTCCGAAGACGGCTACGTCTCTGGCCTGCATTGCAGCATCGCCAAGGGTCCCGACGGAAAAATCTACCTGACGGACGTCGGCAGCTCGAACGGCACCTTCGTGCGCCTGCGCAGCGAACACTCCGTCGGCGCGACCGACATCCTGCTCATGGGTCAGCAGCTGTTCCGCATCGACTACTGACCGCCGAGATGGGAAGCACCCGCACGATTCGAGTCGTGGCTGCCGTGATCGAACACGGCGGCCGCTACTTGATTACCCAACGCCGCGCCACAGCCGTGCTGCCACTGCTGTGGGAGTTTCCGGGTGGGCGAGTGGAAGAGGGTGAGAGCGACGCCGCTGCACTCAAGCGCGAGGTCTTGCACCGGCTGGGCGTGGACATACAGCCCGGGAAATTGATTAGTTTCGTCAGTCACCCGTACGAGCACTACATCGTAGAGCTGTACCTGTACGAGGGGCGACTGCTCGAGGGCCAACCGAGCGCCGTCAATGTCAGCGATTTTTGCTGGGTCGCGAGCGAAGATTTCGAGGCCTATTCGTTCACGCCTGCCGACGAAGCGTCGATGAGCAAGCTGCTCGGACTCTAGCGAAGAGACGCAACCCGGACCGCAGGCGCACCGATTGAGTATCGGTGAAAACTCACAAGCTCGCGCGCTCGCTCGCGCAGAACCTGCTCGACCTACTCGCGCCGCCCCGCTGCTTTTCCTGCGAGGCATTCGAGCCCGAGCCTTCGGGCTACTGCGCGGACTGCGGCGAGCCGGAGCCGCTGCTCGATATCTCCTGCCATATCGCTGGTGTTCCGGTGTTCGCTGGCGCTCGCTACGCGGAGCCGCTGAGCTCGGCCATCCACCGCTTCAAATACGGGTCAGCGCCGGAGCTGTGCGGCGCGCTCTGCCGTCACTCGGCGCGCGGGATTGATTTGCTCGGAATCGAGGCGAGCGACGTGTGGGTGCCAGTGCCACTCCACCCGCTGCGGCTCGCCGAACGCGGTTACAACCAAGCAGCCTTGCTTGCGCGCGAACTTTCGCGGATTCTGCGGGCACGAGTCGACGCGCGCCGGCTGTGTCGGGTGCGGCACACCGAACAGCAAGCCAAACGCGACCGCAGCCAGCGCGCGGAGAACGTCGCGGACGCATTCAGAGTGCGGAACATTGCAACGCAGCCACAGCGAGTCGTGCTGGTCGATGACGTCGTGACCACGGGCGCGACGCTCTTGGCCTGCATCCAGGCGCTCCGCGCGGCAGGTGACGAAGTCGTCGGCTGCGTGGCCGTCGCCTACGCCGCGACTTCCGGCGCCTGAGACTTTCTCACTGTGGGCGTGGCAAATGCAGGCATAATCAAGAATTCTGGTCCTTGGAGTCCGGGTTGGTCGATCCTGCGGAAGACGTACAATATTACTGGCTCGCTGCCGATGGCACGCGGCTGTCAGGCAGCGGGCGAGAATTGCGCGCCGCACTCCGCACGGGCGCTCTGCGCAGCGCGACGCTGGTTTGGCGTTCCGGTTGGGCCGAGTGGCTGCCCGCCAATCGCGTCGCGGAGTTGGCCACGGCCGTCGCTGAAGCGACCGCGGCGCCGAGCAGCTTCGGCACACTCGGCACGAAGCGGAGCTCGCCCACGGCGAAGCGTCCGTCTTCTGGGCCCCCGCCACCCCCTTCGCGTGCTCGCGCAGCGATGCCCACGCTGTCGGAAGAGCAAGGCGTGCTGCCCGCCACGGCTACGTTGCGGCCGCCAGGCGCCGTTCCTCCGCCGGCGCGCGGCGTGCCGGTCCCAGCGCTGGATTCTTCGCCGCGCACGACGATGACGCCCATCCCAAGCTTCGGGCCGCCGGGCGGCAGGGTCGATACACCGCTGCCGGCCGCTCTGCCCGCAGTCGTCAATCGCGCGCTCTTGCCTCCACCGCCTTCGATCGAGCCGCCGCTTGACTCGACGCTCGAGGTCGCGCCACAGATTTCGACCGAAGCCCGCCGCACGCCGGTCGAGCCGTTGCTCGCCGCGCACGCGCAAGCCCTGGGCTCCGCGCAGCGTGCCCGGCAAGACTCAGTAGTCAAGATCGGCCGCATCGGGCTCGATAGTCGCTCGGTAGTGATGGCGCTCTCGGCGCTCAGCGGTGCGCTGCTCGTAGCCCTGCTCGCGCTCGTGCTGTCGCGTTCGCAAAGCAAGAGCCCGACGCCGGAGGTGCGACCGCAGGCGAGCAACGAGCCTGCGCCGAGCCCGCCCAAAGCCCCGCCTGGCTGTCGCTTGGCGTTGCCGGCGGCGCGCATCGCAGAAAGCGTGGAGCGCAGCGTGCCTCCCTACGTCGCCAAGCTCGAGAAAGAGGCCGCGCTCGCGCTTGGCATGGCCGAATCCAAGAGCAAAGGCCTCGGGCTCCGCGTCGACCCAAGCACGCTCGACGTCCTGCCCGCGTTCGAAGAAGAAGGCAAAGACGCGGTACGCGGAGTCGTACCGCTCACGCGCTCTGGCTCACTCACGTTCTTCGTGGACCGTGACGACCGCGCGCTGCGCTCGGCGCATACTATCGACGCAGTGCCGCCGTTTACGTTGGGCGTCAGTGACGCCGGCTTCTCGCGCGTGGTCGCGGGCAGCGCCAGCCTGATCTGGCAGCTCGATCCGAGCGCAAAAATTACCGAGCCGCGTTCGGCGCAACTGGCTGACTATGGCTACGGCGTCACGTTTCGTCGCGGCGGGCAGTCGGGAGCGGTGCTGCTCGGCTTCGTCTCCAACGATGGTGAAAAGAAATCCGAGCTCGCCGAAGTCCCCGCCGCGCCGAAATTCTTGGGCACGCCCGTAATCGCAGGCAGCAGCGCTGGAGCGCTGATCGCGTTCGCCGGGCGAGATGCGCCCAACGCCGCCTGGAAGCTATTCGTATCGCAGGCGTTGCCTGGCAAGGCGCCAAGCCCAGCGCGCGAGCTGACCGCCGGCAGCGGGGGCGGGGCGATTTCGCCGACGCTCGCCGCGCTGAGCGGCGGGCGCTGGCTCGTCCAATGGACCGAGGGAAGTTCCGCGCAATATCACGTGCACGTGCAAAGCTTCGCCGCCGATCTGAGCCCGATCGGGCAAAGCATCGCGGTCTCGCCGAAGGGGGCCAACGCCGGACAAGGAGCTCTCGCCAACTTTGCGGACGGCGCGCTCACGCTCTTCATCCTGACTACCGCCGGCCACGACGAACTTTGGGGAGCAACGCTCGCATGTCAGTGATGTCGAAGGCTCGATCGCGCGCGGCGCCTCTGCTCTTGGCGAGCGCGCTCGCCATCAGCAGCCTCGGCGGCTGCGCCTCGTTCGGCTCGCGCGCTGAATCGACGGTCGCACAAGGCAAATATTACGCGTCCGGCGACCCGTACTACGACGAGTTTTTCGTCGATCTATACCTGCTCCAAGTCGGCATGGCGGAAGCACCCAAGCTCCCCGAAGCCGAACGTCAGCGCTGGATTCAGCTGCTCCAGCTCGAGCGAGAAGCGACCCCAGCGGCGATCGAGCTACGCTTGCACGAAGAAGCGCTGAAGCTGAGCCGCGCAGGAGTTCGCTTGCGACTCGACCAGAGTGCTTCGAGCACGGGCGCTCCGGAAGCGGCCAGCACCGCTATCCGCAGCAACGCTCGCCCGAAGGAAAACCCCGCCGCCGCGCTGCTCGCGAGCGTGGAAACGTCCAGCACCAAGCTATTGCGCTGGGGGCTCACCATGAAGCAGAAAGAAGAGGCGCTGAGTCGACTCGAACTGAAGACGATTCGGCTCGACGCAGGCCTGGAGCGCGCTTTTTCACAAGCTCCGGTGGGCAAGCCGAGCGAGGTGAAGGAAAACCTCACGGACGCTCACAAGCTGATCCCGTTGATGCGCGCCCGCGCAGAAGCGGTACGCGCCAGCAGCGAACAACTTTTGGCAGCGTTGACCCATGGCATCAATACCGACGACGGTTCCATCGCGCCGCCGACAGTCGACGAGCAGCTGAAGGGTGACGGCTTGCACGAAGCCGGCAACGCGCTCGATGCCAGCAAGAAAGCGGCCAGCAAGCCCCGCCCGAAGGGCAAGCCGAGCGCCTCGCCCGCGCCTCACCCCAAACCGAAATCGAGCGACGGCGAAGGCGACCAACCGGCCAAGCCGCGCGCAGCCAAGCCCGCGCCGCCAGCGCGCGATTTCGAGCCCTAGGCCCGACCCGCGCTATTGGATCGCGCGGATCGCGGGCAAGAAGCGCTCGGGCGGGATGAAGTCGTTGTAGCGCGCGGCTTCCTTGCCCTGCGAATCGAAGAGCACGACCGTCGGCAAACCGCGCACCTTGAACGAAGCCAACGCGGCTTCGACGTTCGGATCGTCGGCGTTGGTCGCGTCGACCTTGACGTTGACGAAGCGCGCCATCTCGGGAGCCACTAGCGGTGACGAGAACGTGACCTTGTCCAGCTCTTTGCAGGCCGCGCACCAGGCAGCGCCGAAATCCACGAGCATGGGGCGGTTTTCGCGCTGGGCTCGGCCGCGCGCGGTCTCCAAATGATGCTCCCAGATCACGACATCGGCCGGCTTGATCGCGCCCTCGATACCCAAGAAAAGTCCACCGCTGAGGAGGACGATGCCGAACCCCTTGGCGACCTTGACGCCCACGCCTGGCTCCGCAAATTCCCGATGCACCGCGCCCAGCAAGGCACCGAGCACCACCAAGCCGGCCATGCCCGCGAAAAAGAGCCACGAGCTGCCGGCGAGCTTGGTCAGCACGGGGAACGCGGTGCTCAGGAAGTGAAGCGCGAACGCCACCAGGCCAATGCCGAGCACGGATTTGACGTGCACCATCCACGCGCCGCTCTTCGGCAATTGAATGGCGAAGGCTCCGACCAGAAAGAACGGCACCCCCAGACCCAAGCCGAAAGCAGTCATCGCGCCGGCACCGAGCGCCGAGCTACGCGTGTTGGCGATGAACGTGAGGATGCCCGTGAGCACTGGGCCAGTGCAGGGCGTGGCGATCAACGCGCAGGCCATGCCCAGCGCGAACGCGCCTTTGTAACCAATGCCGCCCATCACCGCCAAGCGGTTGGTCAGCGCGGAGGGCAGCGCGAATTCGAACGCGCCGAACATGGCGCTGGACAGCACGAGGAAGAGCAGCGCGATGCCAACCACCACGATTTTGCTCTGCAGCACAGCGCCGAAGATTTGCCCGCTCTGACCGGCGATCACCCCGAGCGGCACCAACATGCCGACGATCCCGAGCACGAATGCAGCCGACAAGGCCGCGCCTTGAAAGCGGCTCTTGGCTTGCGAGGCACCGAAGACGCTGACGGTCACGGCCACCATCGGATAGACGCAGGGCGTGAGGCTAACCACGAACCCGCCGGCGAAGGCGGCCAACGCGGCATACAGCGGGCCCTTGGCCAAGGCGCGCGTGAAGGCATCACCCGCCTCTGGCGTCGCCGACGCGGCAGCCGCCTCGGCAACACTCGGCACGAGCAACCAAAGCGCTGAAAGCGCCAGGGTAAGCGTGAATCCGATCGGAACTGGAGAGCGGGGAGCCTTCACGATGTCTGTACCTGGGAGACCGGCGTGTGGTTTCTAAGCCGGGGCGATTAACTTAGCACTACGCGGCGCCGCGCTGCCCGGAGCGCATCGCGCGGAGCAAGCGCCGGGCGTGGGCAATTTCCCCGGACAACGCCACCTCGAGCGCGACCCGCCCACTGGTGGTACGCTTGATGAACAAGCGCAAATATTGCCGCGCAGCCGTAAAATCACCGGCCTCGTAGGCCAGTTCACCGAGCACGAACTGGCCGTAGCCCTGGCCGCACGGGGCATCCGACAGCCGTTCCCTGAGCGCCGCCAGGTCCGAGCTCCCCTCCCCCGCGGCCCGGCGCGCCAACGCCGCTTGAGCGAGGTAGAGCGGCTTCTCGGTGGTGCCCCAGCGCGACGCGCGCATCAGGGCGCCGGCCGCCTCTCGGTGATGGCCCATCAAATACAAGATGCTGCCCAAGGTCCAAAGATGGAAGGCTCGCCGCGCGGGCGGGCTGACGCGACTGGCCAAGCGCAAATGGTCGACCGCGCGCTCACGCTCACCGAGGCCCAGGCAGGCACGCGCGGCGTCTTGGCGCGCGACATCGGGCATCACGTCGGCCAAGATCATCTGCTCTGCGGCGGCCAAGGCCTCCGCGAAGCGGCGCGCCTCCATGTGCGAGAGGTAGAGCTGACGGAGCAGCAGGGCGCGCGTGGTGCGGTCCAAGCCGGCGCTGAAGGCCAGGCCACGCTCGGCATACTTGGCGCGAGTGCCAGAGGTGCGCGCCAGCGTCGCCTTCCGGAGCAAGAGCTCAGGAGTCGGCCCTTGAGCACTGCTCGCGCGCGTCCTAGGCATCCATAGGCAAGTTAGCAGCACCTGCACACACGTCCAGATTTCGGCAGTCGCTGCCCTGCCGGACCGCTCGGGAGCCCGGCAACGCCGCCGAACAGCGGTTGCGGTCCCAAAACTCCACAGTTGCCCTGCGCGCCGGAAGCGGGCAAAAGCCACGGGACCGCATGCGCTCGTTCGGCTGGCTCCACTGCCTTATTGTCTCACCTCTCCTCACGTGCAGCTGCGGACACCCCGCGACCGACAAGGAATGTCAGGAGATCGTCGAGCGAATCGCGACCCTGGAGCTCGAAAAGCAGCCAGGCAGCAGCGACCCGAAATCGGTCGGCGCGCAAGTCGATGAAACGAAGAAGGCACTCGCGCCCAACACGCTCAAGGACTGCGTAGGCAAGCGCATCACCGAGCGTGCCATGCAGTGCGTGCGCACCGCCAAGAACTCCCAGCAAATCGTCGACGACTGCTTCAAATGACGCGCTTCGTGATCCCCGAAGGGGGGACGCGCTTCGTGATCCCCGAAGGGGGGACACGCTTCGTGAGCTCCGGTTGGCGAAACCTGCCGGTTCCGAGTCGGCTTGCAAGCATCCTCTTGGCGAGCTGTGCGCTTCTGGCGCAAGGCTGCCAGAAGCGCCCTTCAGCGGACGAATGTACGGCGTTACTCGATCACTACGTCGAGCTACTGGTCAACTCCGATCGCCCCGGCACGAACGCCGCCGAGCTACACAAGCTGCAGCTTTTAGCGCGTGACAAGGCCAAGCAAGATCCGGAATTCGGCCAGTGCACCGAGCGTGTTTCGCGACGCGAGCTCGAGTGTGCGATGAGCGCGTCGAACGCCGACCTGCTCGAGCAGTGCTTGCTTTAGCTCACAGATACTTCGAGAGCGCCTTCACGGCTGCCGGCACGTCCGGGTGAGTTGCCATGAAGCCCGCGAACGGGTCGCCGACTTCGAGCACGCGACCGGGCACCGTGAGCATGGTGAAGCGTGAGGTATCGAGGGCCACGTGCAGCTCGTTCCAGCCGATGGGCGTAGAGACCGTGGCACCGGGATAGGAGCGCACCGAGTACGGCGCGACGATCGTCCGCGAGGGCCCGGTCTGCCCGGTGTCGACGTACACGCGCGAGCCCCGTTGGTTCACGCGCCGCTCCATCGTGGCGATGGTCGGATTCTGGTCGGTCACCAGGCGCCCGAGCAGCTCGACCAACAGTTTGGCGGTGTCGAAGTTCACGCCCGGCCCGAGCGGAACCAGTACGTGCAGGCCCTTTTGCCCGGAGGTCTTGGGAAAACCGATCAGGCCCACGTCATCCAGAATGACCCGCAGATCCAAGGCCAGGCGCACCGCGTCCGAAAATGGACGATCGGCGATGTCGAAGTCGACCGTGAGAAAATCACATTGGTCGAGCGCGCCGCGCTGCGCGGCCAGCACGTGCAGCGGAATACAGCCGAGGTTGGCGATGTGTACGAGCGCGTCCGCGCTATCCACCAAAAATAGCGTCTTCTTCGCCGCGCTTGGGTCCTCCTCGTCGATGAGCTCGATGCGTTCGATCCAATCCGGAGTGCCGGCGGGTACGTTCCATTGATAGAAGTGCTTGCCGGCAATGCCGTCCGGATAGCGCACGAGCACCACCGGCCGCTCGTGCAGGAACGGCAACATCACCTCCGCGATGGATGCGTAGTAGGCGCATAAATCGCCCTTCGTGTAGCCTTCGTCCGGCCAAAACACCTTGGTCGGGTTGCTGACGATCACGCGCAACGGCGCGCCGCTCGGAGCGCCCGAGGCGATCACCGCGCTCGCCGGCGGAGGTGCCGCGGTCGCCACGGGCAGCTCCTCGATCAGTTCGCTAGCTGGGGCCGCGCGACAATCGCCCGGCAGAACGTCGTTACGCAGGCCTCGAAAGACCGGCGCGCGAAGCCGCACCTCGCCCTCGGTAAAGCCCAAGAAGCGCACGCTGACGACCAACTCCGGGCGCACCCAAAGGGCTCCCTTCGCGTCCTCGGGAGGCTTACCCGCGGCTGGAAAATCCTCGCATCGACGAGCCTGCAAGGCCTGCTCGAGCGAGCTCAACGTGGCGGCATCGAGCCCACTGCCCACCCGCCCCCGATAAAGAAGACGTTCCCCGGAGTAGCTGGCCACGCACAGGGCACCCAGCGCGGAGCGGTTGCCCTTGCCGCGCATGAAGCCGATCACCACGAACTCGTCGTCGCGTTCGCTCTTCAACTTGACCCAGTCATCGCTGCGCCGCGGCCCGGGCCGATAGGGTGAAGCCGCGCGTTTGGCGACCACACCTTCCAGGCGCTGCGCGCGGCACAGCTCGAACAACGGACGGCCGTCCGCCTCCAGATGATCGAGCGCGCGCACGTAGCCCTTGCCGCGGACCAGCTTCATCAACAAAGCCTTGCGCGCGACGAGCGGAAGCGAGCGCAGATCGAAATCATTGAGCGCCAGCAGATCGAAGACCAAGTAGCTGACCGGCACTTCGTTCATTGCCGTGCGCACGTCCAGCGGCCTTTCGGCCTGAATGCGCGGCAGGATTCGCTGAAAGCTGGGCCGCCCTTCGGCGTCGAACGCCACCACTTCTCCGTCGAGCACGACGCGCTCGGGGGCCAGCGCCGAGACCGCACGCGCGATCTCCGGATAGCTGGAGCTGGCGGGACGCCCATTCCGGTAGCGCAGCGCGACGGCCCGCGCGTGCTTGTCCGCCACGATCCGAACGCCGTCTATTTTCAGCTCGTAGATGCGACCTTCGTCGACGAGCTCGGCGCCCGTCAGCGCGCACAGCATGGGCGTCAGCGTGCTCACGTCGAGCGGCGCGCGGACGGCGCCGAGCGCCTCGGCTTCGGCCTCGAGCTCGCTCACGATCCGCGAGCGCTGCGCCAGCTCCGAGATGGTGAGCCCGGATAGCACGCTGTACGGCTGCTCGATCAGGACGTCGCCCGGTGGATGGGCAAACGCATCTTGCTTCTTGATCAGCAGCCACTCATTGGCTTTCTTGTCGTTTGGGCCCGCTGCCTTGCGACGCCCGGTGGCCACCAGCGCGAAGCGCCCGTGCAACTTGAAGCCGTCGAGCTCGAAATCGAGCTTGCCGATCTCGAGCCCGCGCTCGGCGGTCGTCTCCAAGTAACGAATGCGACCGACGTCCCAGGCGATCATCGCGCCCGCGCCATAGTTGCCGTCCGGGATCACCTCCTCGAACTCCAGGTATTCGAGCGGGTGGTCCTCGGTCAGCACGGCCAGCTTCTTGTCGCCGGCTTCTAGGCTCGGGCCACGCGGCACGGCGAAGCTCTTCAGCGTGCCGCCGATCTGCAGCCGCACGTCGTAGTGCGGCCGCGTGGCGTCGTGCAGGTGAACGACGAAGCGCCCGGTGCGCGTTTCCCGCAAGCCTTGCTTGTGTTCGGCGCCGAAGGGCTCGTTCGTGCTCAGCGGATCGCGCTTCTCGCGATAGCGGGTGAGCGCGTCGCTCTGCTCGGTGCTCGTCCCAGGGCTCGCCGGAGTTTTGAGAACGGGCTTTTTCAAGCGCTCACCGCCACCCAGCATAGCCCATTCGCGGCGCCGGATGTATTCTCGCGCGGCGAAGGCAGACGCCGAGGGCCCGGCATGAGCACGACCAAGTTTCCAATCACCCTCGCCATTCGCGCCCTGCGCGCGGAAAATGTCGCGTTCGAGCCTCGGCTGTACGCTTGGCAGGCGCACGGAGGCACCGAGCATTCCTCGGCCGCGCTCGGGGTCGAAGAGCACTGGGTGATCAAGACGCTGATCTTCGAAGACGAGCAGAAGCAGCCGCTGTGCGTGCTGATGCACGGCGACCGCGAGGTGTCGGCGAAACGACTGGCGCGCTTGCTGGGCAAGAAGAGCGTCGGCCCCTGCCGTCCGGAGATCGCCGATCGCCACTCGGGCTATCAGGTCGGCGGCACGTCTCCGTTCGGGCTGCGCCGAGCCATGCCGGTGTACATGGAGCGATCGATTTTGGACGCGCCCACGATCTACATCAACGGCGGCGCGCGTGGTTTCCTGATCGCCATCGATCCGCGAGAGGCACAGCGAGTGCTCTCACCCAAACTGGTGGATGTGGCAGTCGAGAAGTGAGCGGCGATGGCTCAGCCGAGCCGACGAGCGCGAGCGACCAAGGAACCGAGGACTTTCCCTTGTCGACTTCGCTCGTTCAGCTCAGTCAATACGCGGAACACGAGCTGACCGCGGCGTTCTGGAGAGACCAAAACACCATTGTGGGTCGTGATCGCGGAAGCTCCCCAGCGCGTCTTGGAGACGTCGGTCCCAGGCGACAAATTCACGAAGCGAAAGCGCTGCTCGATCGCCCATTTGATCGCCTCGGCCACCGTGGTGGTCATCACGCTGTACTTGCCCCAAGCGGGCTCGAAGCCAGAAAAATATAAATACAGCTGGTCGCCGATCACGAAGCCGAGCCTGGCAGCGACCACCTTGCCGGCGATCTCCAACCGAAAAACGCGCAGCGACAGCGCTTCGCTCGGCGAGGCCGCGATGCCTGCCACCAGGTTACGCGCGCGATGCTCTGCAAACACGTTGGCGTGCGGCACCAGCTCCGACGCATCGGCGCGGAGCGCGTGGAGCGCGATGAAGCTGCTCAACGCCGAAGGCAGCTCTTCCGGATCGCTGACGACGCGAAAGCGAAACTCGTGGCCATCGCGCTTCAGTGAGTTGTAACACTTGCGCAGCGACTCCTTGATGTTGCGCGAGCGAGCAGCGCGAAACTCCTCCCAGGTATCCGAGAGCGTGAGCACGTAGTCCGTGGTCTCGCGCGTCCAGTGATAGTTCGGCTCCGCTTCCAGCGCTTGCGAGGCTTCGCTGCCGCGGCGTACGCCGTTCCAAGTGAACCAATCCCATTGGTCGCCGCGACTGTTGACGTGAGCCAGCAGCGATCGCACCGCACAGGCCTCGTACTCGGGCGCGCAGATCATCCCGCGCAGCTCGGTGATGTTCTTGTCGGCGCCGAAAAAAGCCACGGTACGCGCGCGGACCGGTCCCGTACCAGGCCGCTCGGTGAGCATCAGCGGAGCGATGGCGCGCAGGGTTCCGCCTTCATCGCGCAGGGTGTGCACGAAGAAGCGATCGTTCACCAGCAACCGCTGCTCACTGTAGTGACGCCACCAGAGCGCGAGCCAGGTGCTGGTAGCGAAGGGTACGCGCGGATTCATCGCGAGCGCGAGCTCGTCACATTCGCGAGCGAGCGCCGACAATTCCTCCGGGCCGCCCAGGAGCTGAACGCGGAGCTCGGGCGTGGTCACGGCCGAACGCTCGCACATCCATCGCGAGCTATCTTCTATTGCTGCCACACGAGCTTTCCATGTCGACGCACGGGCAACGCCGCTAGATCTTTCAACGCTGCCAGTGAACCACAGATGCGCGCCTGGAACGCGTTAAAAATATCGCAGCTTTGCTAGTCGGAACGCAGTTTTAGAACGCTTCCGATGTTACCGACTGTAACTGTGACAGAGTCGTAATCCGTCGGGCTCGAGTCGAGACAGTTTCACATTCGCACCTGCCCCGCGACCCACTCGCAACGCATGAAGCCGGCCCCGCCGCCAGGCTGTGCCTGTGTTCAGGAGAAACGGCTGCTTTCTCCAAGATTTTCTCAAACCTTGGGAGCGCGCGTTAGCATGCAGGCATGGCTGCGCGCGCTACCTCGTCAGGCACGATCTCGTTCGGTTTGGTCTCGATCCCCGTGAAGTTCTACACGGCCGCGTCGTCCGAGCAGGCAAGCTTCAACATGCTGCACAAAAAGTGCGGCGGACGTGTGAAGCAGCAATACATCTGCCCCACCGACAACAACGAGGTCGTGGAGCGCACGGACATGATGAAGGGCTACGAGTATGCCCGCGGCCAATACGTGACCTTCACGGACGAAGAGCTGAAGGCGATGGAGGCCGAGCGCAGCAATAGCATCGATATCGCGGAATTCGTGCCGATCTCGAGCGTCGACTTCGTCTCGGTCGAAAAGACCTACTACCTCGGCCCGGACAAGGGCGGCGACAAAGCCTACCGCTTGCTGTCCGAATCGATGACCAAAAAAGAAAAGGTCGCCGTTGGCCGCTGGGCGAGCCGCGGCAAAGAGCAGCTGGTGCTGATTCGGCCCTATGGCAAGGACGGCATCGTGCTCCACCAGCTGTACTACGCGACCGAGGTGCGAGCGTTCGACGAAATCGACACCGGCGCGACCTTCAAGTTCAGCGACAAGGAGCACGATCTGGCAGAAAAGCTGATCGAGCAATTGTCGACCGACAGCTTCGATCCGGAAAAATACAGCGACTCCTACAGCGAGCGCGTGGAAGCAGCGGTGCAACAAAAGGTCGAGGGCAAAGAGATTACGGTAGCCCCCGAAGCGCCCAAGGCTCAAATCATCGATCTGTTCGAGGCGCTGAAGAAGAGCTTGTCGGCCACCGCAGCCGCCGGCGCAGACGGCGAAAAAGGCCCGCTCCGCCCGCCGAAGAAGACCGCCCCCAAGGCCGACGCCAAAAAGAAGTCACAGAAGGGTTAGCCGATAGCGGTGCCGTGCACGTGGCCGGCGCTTCTCCCTCATCTGTCGGCTAAACGCCAACGATCCCCTTCCGTCACGCCGCTGCGCCGTGCACACCGAGCCGGCTCGAGGCAGCCAAGGGCGGGCCCGTTCGCTTCATTCTTGGCCCAGCTGCCGCGCGCGCTCTATCACGGAGCGCACACTGGAGGAGCGCCATGAGAAGCCGCAAAGCCACACTGGTCGTGATCGAGTTCGGCGCGAGCTGGCCCCGATGGCTCGATCCGAGTCATTCCGGCGACATGGCCGTGGTCGCCCAACACTACGAAGGCGCCCCGAGCTCGCTCATCACCCAAGTAGCGAGCCGCGTGACGCGCCTGGAAGCCAAAGGCTGGCATCTGCACGCCATCGTCTTCGTCTCGAACGGTCGCTGCGAGGGCGACTCGGCGGCGGCGCGCTCGATCCTGGTTCACGGTCTCTTGTCTCGCCTGCGCGCGGCAGGCGGCGGCCATTTTGCGCTGTCCGTCGACGAACGCCACGGCCGCCGGGCGTGCCAGAACCTCCTGCTGCTCGCCGAATCGATGGACTTGGCCGCGCGCGTGGGCGGCATCGTGCTCAGCGCTCACGCGGGGCAGCAGACACAGCTTGCCAGCCTGGATCGGGCTGCGCTCGCGAGTTGATCGGGGGCGTGGCTCGCAGCCGGAGTCAGTTCTGCTAGTAAGCGCCGCGTGACCAGCCTCTTAGCCCAGGAACAGCACGCGCGGACTGCCCTCGAGTGGCCACTCTTGCTCGACCGCATCGCGGGCCGCTGCACGAGTCCGGCTGCGTCTGCTTACGTGCGCGCGCTGCTGCCGGCCGATACTCTAGGCGAGGCACGCCAGCGCTTGCGGCGAATGCACGACGCGCTCGAGCTGTTCAACGCCGGCCACCCGCTGCCGGTGCGTGAATTCCCGGAGCTGGGCGAGCTGTTCGAGCGCGTGCGCGCCGACGGGGTGGCGAGCGGGCAAGAGCTCTGGGCGCTGATTGGCGTGCTCTCGCTGGCCCACGATCTGCGCGCTTACGCCAAGACCCACCAGGCAGTTGCGCCCGACTTGGCGGCCGCGATCGGCAGCGACGCGAGCCTGGATCGGCTGCGTGAACGGCTGAGCATTTGCATCGACGCAGGCGGCTCGGTCGCCGATCGCGCTTCGCCCGAGCTGTCCCGCGCGCGCAGCAAGGTGCGCGACGCGCAGGGCGAGCTGAAGCGCCGCTTGGGACAATTGCTCGGCCGGTTCGCGGACTTACTGCAAGGCCAGTACTATACCGAGCGCGAGGGGCGCTTCGTGCTCCCGGTGCGCTCCGATGCACACCTGCGCGTCGATGGCATCGTGCACGGCTCGAGCGCGTCAGGCAGCACGCTGTTCGTGGAGCCGCGCGAGTTGACCGAAGTCGGCAATCGCCTGCGCCTCGCCGAAGCCGAGGCCGCGCGCGAGGAAGCGCGCGTGCTCGTCGCGCTCTCGAGCGAGCTGAAAGCGCTGCACGACGCCTGCGAAACCGCCTTCTTCGCCTGCGTCGCGGCCGATCTGTGCAGCGCCGGGACGCGCTGGGCCGACGAGACGCAATCAGTGGTGCTCACGCTGGCAGACGAGGCGAAACTCGAGCTCAGGGACGCGCGCCATCCCCTACTCTTGCTGACCGGGCTCGAGGTCGTACCGAACGACATCGTGCTGAACGCGCGCCAAGCGTTGATCATCTCTGGACCCAATGCAGGCGGCAAGACCGTCGCGCTCAAGACCGCGGGGCTTTTGGCGTGGATGGTGCGAAGTGGGCTGCCCGTGCCCGCGCGCGAGGACTCGGTGGTGGGCTGGTTCGACCGCGTGCTGTGCGACATCGGCGATGAGCAATCGATCGTCCACTCGCTGTCTACCTTTAGCGCGCACATCGTCAACCTGCGCTCGATTTTGGAGTGCGCGAGTCCGAGCTGCCTGGTACTGCTCGACGAGATCGCCGCCGGGACCGACCCGGAAGAGGGAGCCGCGCTGGCCGCCGCCGTGCTCGAGGCGCTCACCCTGCGCGGCGCCGCCGTCGGCGTCACTACGCACTACGAGCGACTGAAGGAGCTGGCGACACAAAACGAGCGCTTCGCCAACGCCTCGGTGGGCTTCGATTTCGAGCAGATGGCGCCGACTTTTCGGCTTCATTTAGGCGTGCCTGGGCCTTCCAGCGCGCTCGCGGTGGCGCTCCGCCACGGCTTGCCGGCGCCGGTGATCGCGCGCGCCAAGGCGCTGCTGCCGACGCAGGCTCTGGACCGCGAAACCGCGCTGCGCGAGTTGTCGCGCGAACGCGCCGAGCTCGAAACAATCCGGCGCGCCGCCGAGCTCGATCGGCAAGAGGCGAGTGAACTCAGGCAGACGTTGGAGGCCGAGCGCGGCGCCTTTCGCGAGCAAGCCGCGCGTGAGGTGGATCGCGACGTGCGCGCGCTGCGCGTCGCGGTGCAGAGCGCCCGGAAAGAGCTGGACGACGTGCGTGCGCGCATTCGCAGCACCGCGTCGGACCCCGGCTTGCTCCGCGAGCTCGAACGTGGCGTGAGCCAGGTCGCAGCGCGCGTCGCGCTCGGCGGAGAGTTCGAAGCGCACGGGCAGAGCGGTCCGAAAACAGAACTGCTCGAGCTTTCGGCGAGCGAGCTGCGCGTCGGACAGACCGTTCGCCACCGCACGCTCGGCACGACGGGCCAGATCATCGAGCTGTGCGCGCGCGATCAAGTGCGGCTGATGATCGGCGCCATGAAGCTACTCGTACCAATTCGCGAGCTGAGCGGCGTCGCGCAGCGGGACCAGCCGAAGAAGGCGGGGCGTGCGAGCGCCAAATACAAGGCAGCAACCGTGCCGAAACTGGCGCCCACTGCTCAGCGAACGGAGGCCACGACGCTCGACCTTCGTGGCCAACGCTTCGAGGAAGCGTTGAGCCGCGTGGATGGCTTCATCGACCGTTTATTGGGCATTAACGAAGTGGCGGGTTTCGTGCTCCACGGGCATGGAACGGGCGCGCTCAAGAGCGGCGTGCGCGAGCACCTGCGCGCTTCCGCCTACGTTGAACATTCGAGACCCGCGGAGGCAGACGAGGGCGGCGACGCGTTCACCGTGTTCTGGCTGCGCGGCTAGAACTCCGCTCAGCAGCACAATCTGCGCTAGCGTGCGCCCAGCACCGTGAGCGCCCCAAGTAGTCCGTCCGTCGTCGCCTCTTCACGCCCCCACCACAGCATCCCAGCCGGCAGTCACGGACACGGCGGAGGCAACCGCTACCTCGTCAAGTTGGCCTTGGGCGCGCTGGGCGTGGTCTACGGCGACATCGGCACGAGCCCGCTGTACTCGATGCGTGAGTGCTTCGCCGGCGGAATGGCGACGACGCGCGAGAACATCCTGGGCGTACTGTCGTTGATCTCGTGGTCTTTGATCATCATGGTCTCGCTCAAGTACATCGCGTACGTGCTGCGGGCCGACAACAAGGGCGAAGGCGGGATCTTGGCGCTGATGGCGCTAGCCAGCTCGAACCTGCGTAAATCACGCGCCCATCTGCCGCTGATCTTCCTGGGCGTGTTCGGCTCGGCCCTACTCTACGGCGACGGCATGATCACTCCCGCGATTTCAGTGTTGAGCGCGGTCGAAGGTCTGGAGATCGCCGCGCCGCACCTCGAGCACTTGGTCGTGCCGATCACGATCGTGATTCTGGTCGGCTTGTTCGTGGTGCAAAAGCGGGGCACGGGCGGGATCGGCGCGGTGTTCGGGCCGATCACGTTCTTGTGGTTCGCGACCATCGCCGCGCTCGGCGTGGGCCACATCATGCAGTATCCGGCCGTGCTCACGGCGATCAGCCCGCATCACGGGGTGCGGTTCTTGGCGCAGCACGGGCAACGTGGGCTGCTCGTGCTGGGCGGCGTGTTTTTGGCGGTCACCGGCGGCGAGGCGCTGTACGCCGATCTCGGCCATTTCGGTCGCCGTCCGATTCGACTGGCCTGGTTCGCGGTGGTCTTTCCGGCGTTACTGATGAACTACTTCGGGCAAGGCGCGCTGCTGATCCGGCAGCCCGACGCGATCGAGCATCCCTTCTTTCACATGGTGCCCGGCTTCGCGCTCTACCCGGTGGTGCTGCTCTCGACCTGCGCCACGGTGATCGCCTCGCAGGCGCTGATCTCCGGCGTGTATTCGCTGACCAGCCAGGCCACGATGCTCGGCTTTCTGCCGCGCTTTTCCATTCGTCACACCTCGGCCGACGAGCGCGGGCAGATCTACATTCCGAGCGTGAACTACGTGCTCATGTTCGCGGCCATCGGGCTCGTGCTCGGCTTCAAATCCTCGCCCGCCTTGGCGGCCGCGTACGGCATCGCGGTCACGCTGACGATGATCATCACCACGGTTTTGGCCTTCTTTTTGGTGCGTTATGGCTGGGGCTGGGGCTACCACAAGGCGATTCCGGTCACGCTCGCGTTCTTCATTCCGGAGCTGTTCTTCGTCAGCGCGAACGTCTCGAAGATCGAGCACGGCGGTTGGGTTCCGCTCGCGATCGGCGCGCTGATTTTCACGGTCATGGTCACCTGGAAGCGCGGTCGCGAAATCTTGGCCGAGCGCTTCCGCGATCAGCTCTTGCCGCTGGCTGATTTCTACGACGTGCTCGCGGTCGAGCGGCCTGCACGCGTGCCGGGCACGGCGGTGTTCATGACCGGCGCGCGGGACGGCACGCCGCCCGCCTTGCTCCACAATTTTCTGCACAACCGCGTGCTGCATCAGAACGTCGTGCTGCTCACGATCATCACCGACGATACGGCGCGCATCTCCGAAGACGAGCGTTTCCGCTTGGAGAAGCTCGCTCATGGCTTCTGCCGCGTCGTGGGGCGCTACGGCTTCATGGAACAGCCGGATGCACCAGCGCTGTTGATCGCCTCAGGTCTCATTCACACCGTCGAACACACGACGTTCTTCCTCGGCCGAGAGAACCTGGTCGTCACCAAGCGCCCCGGCATGGCTCGCTGGCGAGTGAGCCTGTTTGCGTTCATGTCTCGCAACGCCTTGCCCGCGACCAAGTTCTTCAACATCCCGCCCGATCGGGTGATGGAGATCGGCGCGCAATTCGAGCTTTGAGCGCGCGGCGGGCCATTTCGGGGGGCGCCGCTCTCGTGCTCGAGCGAGTCCCCTAACGGCCCCGAGGCCGGCCAGCAGCCGCGATTCGTCCATCGAGGCAATCTGGCTCTTCTCGCTAAGCCCCCGACCAGACTTCGAAATCTGCTCGGTCAGTGCGTCAGCGCTGGGTCAGCTGGCGATACTCGCTGGCCCAATGCCAGCATTTGCTTGTCTTGCACTCGGGCGACAATTCGCTGTCTTGAGCGGAGCTCGATTCGCATGCTAGTAGCCGCTTTCACGCTGCGCTAACTGTGCAGCGTTGTTGCGCGAGATCCAGAGGGGATACTCGCCCGAACTGAGGAGCCAGCCCTTGCACCGTCGACTCGGAGCGTCTGTTGCGTTTTTGGTGGCCAGCCTATGCGGCTTGGCGTTGTCGTTGACCCCACGGCTGGCTAGAGCCGCACAGCCCCATCACGGTGGCGAGGCAAATCTCGTGCTGCCCGACTTGGGCAGCGTCGAGGTGCTCGGCATGAGCGGCAGCAGCCTGCTCCAGCTCGGCATGGTGGTGGCCGCGCTCGGCTTGGTGTTCGGCGTGGTCACGCTGTTGCAGGTCAAAAACCTGCCCACCCACAAGTCGATGGCCGACGTCTCGCAGATCATCTGGGAGACCTGCAAGACGTACCTGATCACTCAGGGCAAGTTCATCATGCTGCTGGAGGTGCTGATCGGCGCGATCATCGCCATCTACTTCGGTGTCTTGCAGCACATGCCGGTGATCAAGGTCGCCATGGTGCTGGCCTTCAGCGTGATCGGCATCCTGGGTAGCTACGGCGTTGCCTGGTTCGGCATTCGCATCAACACCTACGCCAACTCGCGCACGGCCTTCGCCAGCCTTCGCGGCAAGCCGTACGACGTGTACGCCATCCCGCTCAAGTCCGGCATGAGCATCGGCATGCTGCTGATCAGCGTCGAGCTCTTGTTGATGCTGGCGATTCTGCTGTTCGTGCCGGGTGACTACGCCGGCCCGTGCTTCATCGGCTTCGCCATCGGCGAGTCACTGGGCGCCTCGGCGCTGCGCATCGCGGGCGGCATCTTCACCAAGATCGCCGACATCGGCTCCGATCTGATGAAGATCGTGTTCAAGGTGAAAGAAGACGACGCGCGCAACCCGGGCGTGATCGCCGATTGCACCGGTGACAACGCCGGCGACTCGGTCGGCCCCAGCGCGGACGGCTTCGAGACCTACGGCGTGACCGGCGTCGCGCTGATCTCGTTCATCTTGCTCGCCGTGCACGAGCAGCAGACACAGGTCCTGCTTTTGGTCTGGATCTTCGCCATGCGCATCATGATGGTGGTCGCGAGCGTCGTGTCCTACTTCATCAACGAAGCGATCCAGAAGGTATTGATCGGCGACAAGAAGAAGATCAATTTCGAGCACCCGCTGACCTGGTTGGTTTGGCTGACCTCGTTCTTGTCCATTGGCCTCACCTTCCTGGTCTCCTTCTACGTACTCGGCGACCTGGGCAACGAGGGCAACCTGTGGTGGGTGCTTTCGGTGATCATCAGCTGCGGCACGCTGGCCGGCGCGGTGATCCCCGAGCTGATCAAGGTGTTTACCTCGACCGAATCGGCGCACGTGAAAGAGGTCGTCACCTCGTCGCGCGAGGGCGGCGCTTCGCTCAACGTGCTCTCCGGCCTAGTCGCGGGCAACTACAGCGCCTACTGGATGGGCATCGTGATCACGGGGCTGATGGGCGGCGCCTTCTACTTCAGCATGATGGGCCTGGACGAGCTGATGCTCGCCCCCGCCGTGTTCGCCTTCGGCTTGGTCGCGTTCGGCTTCTTGGGCATGGGCCCGGTCACGATCGCGGTCGACTCCTACGGGCCGGTGACGGACAACGCGCAGTCGGTGTTCGAGCTCTCGCTGATCACCGAAGAAAAAGGCGCTGCGGCCGAGATCGAGAAGCAACACGGCTTCAAGGTCGACTTCGAGCGCGCCAAAGAGCTGCTCGAGGAGAACGACGGCGCGGGCAACACCTTCAAGGCCACGGCCAAGCCGGTGTTGATCGGAACCGCAGTCGTGGGCGCGACCACCATGATCTTCTCGATCGTCGTGCTGCTCACCGAGGGCCTGACGACGAACGTCGAGAAGCTCAGCATCCTGCACGCGCCCTTCTTGCTCGGGCTGATCTCGGGCGGCGGCATCATCTTCTGGTTCACCGGCGCGTCCATCCAGGCGGTCGTCGCCGGCTCCTACCAGGCGGTCGAGTTCATCAAGAAGAACATGAAGATCGACAGCATGGAGAAGGCGTCGATCGAAGACAGCAAGAAGGTCGTGGAGATCTGCACCCGCTACGCGCAGCGCGGCATGGTCAACATCTTCATGACCGTGTTCTGCTCCACGCTGGCCTTCGCTTGCATGGATCCGTTCTTGTTCATCGGCTACTTGATCTCGCTCGCGCTGTTCGGCCTGTTCCAAGCCCTGTTCTTGGCCAACGCCGGCGGCGCCTGGGACAACGCCAAGAAGATCGTCGAGGTCGAGCTCAAAGAGCGCGGTACGGACCTGCACGCCGCCGCCATCGTGGGCGACACCGTGGGCGACCCCTTCAAGGATACGTCCTCGGTGGCCATGAACCCGATCATCAAGTTCACGACCCTGTTCGGCTTGCTCGCCGTCGAGCTGGCGATCCAGCTCGATCGCCAGACCAGCGCGATCCTGGCCGTGATCTTCGGGCTCGGCACGATGTTCTTCGTTTGGCGCTCGTTCTACGGCATGCGCATCGCTGCCAGCCCCGAAGGGGAACGAGAAGGCGCGACGGCAGCCGAAGCGTCCTCGCACTGAGCGCGCTACGCTGAGAGAAAAACGGGGAGAGCCAAGAGCTCTCCCCGTTTTCTTTTGTGGTGTGGCCCCAAAGGCAGCGGTAGCCTGCCCTCCCATGTACGTCGTGGTCGTGAACGTCAGCGTGAAGCCGGAAGCCGTCGATGCGTTCATCGCGGCCACCGCCGAGAACCACCAGCACACGCGCACGGAGCCGGACAACCTGCGTTTCGACGTGCTGCGCCGGAACGACGATCCGAATCGCTTCGTGCTGTACGAGGTCTACACCAGCGAGGGCGGCTTCGCGGCACACCAGCAGACCGCCCACTATCTTCGGTGGAAGGACGCCGTCGCGCCGATGATGGCGGACCCGCGCGCGGCGCAGAAGTGCACGAGCCTGTTTCCCGAGCCCTGGCAATGAGCGCGGCCCGGCCCGGCGCGTTCGAGTTTTCGCATCGCACGCGGGTCGTCGTCGGCGCGGGTGTGTGGCTGAAGGCATTGAGCGAAGCGCGCGCCTTCGGCGATCAGGTGTTGCTCGTCACCGGCGTGTCCTCGCTCACGCGGCTCGGCCTCTCGCCGCTGTTGGAAGCCGAATCCGCCCGGCTCGGGCTCGAGCTCTGTCGCTTCGTCGTGCCACGTGAGCCCGACGTCGAGCTGGCCGATCAGGCGGCAACGTTGGCGCGTTCGAGCGGCGTCGCGGCCGTGCTCGGCATCGGCGGCGGCAGCACGTTGGACGTGGCCAAGGCCGCAGCCGCGCTCGCCACCAATCCCGGCTCCGCGCGCGATTACCTCGAAGGCCTGCCTGGCCCTGGCCCGAAAGCCTTGACCACAGCGCCGCTGCCGATCATCTGCGTCCCCACGACCGCCGGCACCGGCTCCGAGGTGACCAAGAACGCCGTCTTGCAAGTCACGGACTTGCAGGTCAAGCGCAGCATGCGCTCCGAGCTGCTCTTCCCGCACAGCGCGTTCATCGATCCAGTCCTCTCTGGGCAGGCGCCGCTCCGCGTGCGCGCGGGCACCGGCTTCGACGCGCTGACGCACTTGATCGAAGCCTTCTGCTCGAGCAACGCCTCACCATTCACAGACGCGTTGGCCAAGGACGGCATCGTGCGCGCCGTGCGTGGCCTGCACAGCCTGGCCCAGGGCACCGCGAGCGCCGCCGACGCCCACGATCTGGCGCTGGCGTCCACGCTAGGCGGGATTTGTTTGGCCAACGCAGGCCTGGGCGCCGCGCACGGCCTGATCGCGCCGCTCGGCGGCTTGTATCCGAACGTGCCGCACGGGGCCGGGCTCGCCTGTCTCTTGCCGGCGACGCTCGCCATCAACGCCGCGGCCGCCGAGACCTCGCCCGTCGCGAGCGCGCGCTTGCTCGAACTGTGGGCGCTGCTGGGCGTGAACACAGCGAGCGAGGCCGTACGCCGACTCACCGAGCTGCGCGTCGCGCTCGAGCTGCCGGCGCTGGCCAGCTACGCACCAATCGACATCGAGCGCGTGATCAAGAGCCCGAGCGGGAGCCTGAAGACCAATCCAGTCCCGCTCGGCGAAGCCGAGCTGCGCGCGCTGCTGGAGCTCGCGCTGAGCGCGTCCTAGCTCATGCCGCGCTGGCTTGCCTGCACACTCCTGCTGAGCGTCGCCTGTGGCCGCAGCCCCGAGCCGCCCCGAACCGAGCGCACGACGCCGCTGATTGCAGCGCCCGCGACGCCCAGCGCGAGCACGGCGATAGCCCGCGCTGCGGCGCTCGACCTACCGGGCAGAAAGGCCGGGCACGGCGCGCCTGGCTCCAAAATCAAACACGTGATCGTGATCGCCATGGAAAACCACGACGCGGACCAGATCTACGACGATCCGCTGAACGCGCCCTACATTCACTCGCTGCTCGAGAGCTACGCGCGCGCCGAGAATTTCCAAGACGAACTGCCGCTCGAAATCCCGAGCGAGGGCCACTACATCTGGATGGAAGCCGGCACGCATCAATTCTCGGACGCGCTGTTCGACGACGATTCACCGCCTTCTCCCGCCGTAAGCACGGGCAGCAATCAGCACCTCGTGCGCCAAATCAAGAATGCCGACACGGGGCTGTCTTGGATGACCTACCAAGAAGGCATGAACGAAAAGACCGGGGCTTGCCCGATCCAAGGCTCGGGCTTCTACGTGCCCAAGCACAACCCGTTCATCTTCTTTCGCGACGTCGCGGGAGATCCCCCCGCCAAAGACACTCCGTATTGCGCTGCGCACCACAAGCCGTACTCGGCCTTGCAAGCGGATCTAG
>Ga0247760_1000455_pt1 | contig 45022 bp, 34 predicted proteins | sample UWRJL171409R4_FD_179936 | JGI IMG/M metagenome (GOLD analysis project Ga0247760, IMG submission 179936) | Plant litter microbial communities from Arlington Agricultural Research Station in Wisconsin, United States - UWRJ-L171-409R-4 | ecosystem: Environmental > Terrestrial > Plant litter >...
TCCGCGCATGCGGTCACTGTCAGCGTTCTGGGTCTTGCCGGCATTGCTCGTCGCCTGTGGCAGCGCGAGCACGATCTCACTGTCGGTGCAGATGACGGACGAAGCGCTCGAAGTGACGGATTCGGCGTTCGGCGCTGGGCTCTCGGGCAGCTTTCAGTTGCGCTTCGAGCTCGGTTCGGAGGCTTCCGGATCCACTCGGGTCACTCCCGGCAATTTCGAGCTGCAGACCGAGGCTGGTGAGGTCGTGGCCAACCTCCGCGATGCCAAGATGGCGCCCGAATTTCCCATCGATTTGAACAAGGGTGAGTCGAAGCAAGTGCTCTTCACGCTGACCGACATCAGCGTCGATCGCGCTCGGGCGTGCCCCGGTCCCGTGCGCATCGTCGGCTCGGTGATGGACACGCTGAAGGGCGGCACCGTGCCGGTGCGTAGCGGGTCGATCAAGCCAGACTGCGGCTGAGCGCTCAGCGCTTGATCGCCGGACCGCGCATCCTAGCCGCGCTCGCTACGCGCAGCGTCATCGACTCGGGCGGCAGCGCTTCTTCTTCGAGCGGGCGCGGTGGGGTAGTGCTGCGCAAAATGCGCTCGACCTCTGCGCTGAGCGAAGCGGCGGGAGCTCGAACGATCGGCGGGCGTCGTGAGGGCGGCGCTTGCGCCGGAGCGACCTGCTCTTCGAGGAACAAGTAGCGAGCGCTGATGCTCGAGCGATCCGCGATGCTCTCTGCAGAGAGCTTCAGGTTCTCGGCGCCCACTTCACGGGCAAAGCGCTCGGAGGCGATGATCGCGCCGATCGTCAGGTGGCGCACGGCGCGCGTGGCGCGTGAATGACCAATCACGCCCACGATCAACGAAAAGCCAGTCCGGTTGCGGCGCAGCTCGAACAAGAGCGGCACGCCGACGAAGGGGTGCTCGAGGAACGTTTGCAGGCGGGCCACGGTCCCGGCGAGATCCCCGGAGCGGACGACGCTGCCATCTTGTGAGAGCACGCGCGCGGCGAGGTCGAGCCCGATGCTCTCGAGCAGCTTGCCCGAGCCGTCACCCAAGAACGAATCGACGGACAGTAAGATCTCTTCGCCTTCATCGAGCGGCACGCAATCGAGCGCGGCGCTAGCGCGAAGCCGTGCCAGTGAAGCGTGGGCAGCCAAGCGCGGAGGCAGGCGACCTCGCAAGCCGGCGACAGCAGGAGCGCCGAGCTGCCGCTCTGCTGCCTCCAACACATTCCTCAGAAACCAGCTCCTGAGCTCACTCACGCTTGTATCCCCAATCAATCCTGCGCGCGCGCAGGTCGCCGACGTTGCCCTAACCGAACTCGAGCTTACTCCGGCCAATCGTAGCGGGCGACCCGAAAACGATGAGCAATTTGGACACGTACGGCGGAAACCATCACTTTCGTACAAGTCCGTACCAGCCGATCACTCGCGATCAGCCTCGCTCACCCCCTGGGGATTGCTTGGGGAGAGTCGTTAGTGGGCGGTTCCCGCCAGGGTGCGACGCTCGACCTGTCAGCTAGGCGAGCAACGCTTGCTCGAGGTCGCGTACGAGGTCAGCGGTGTCTTCGATACCGACGGCCATGCGCACCAGCGCAGGGTCGATGCCGATCTTGGCCAAGTCCTCTGCCGACAGCTCCGAGTAGCTCATGATCGCGGGCTGCTCGATCAGCGACTCGACGCCGCCGAGGGACGCGGCAATTTTTGGGATCTTCACGGCGTCGATCAGGCGTGATGCAGCCGCGCGCCCGCCCTTGACGATGAAGCTGACCACGCCACCACCGCCGCGCATCTGGCTGTGCGCGATTGCGTGTGAGGGATGGCTCTCCAGCATCGGGTAGAACACGCGCTCGATGCGAGGATCGGCCTCCAAGCGCCGCGCCACCGCCAGCGCGCTCTCGTTCTGACGCGCGACGCGCACGCCCAGCGTCTTGATGCCGCGCGCGATCAGGAAGGCCGCGTGCGGATCGAGCACGCTCCCCAGCACACCGCGCGCGTCGCGGAGTAGAGATACCAAGTGCTGTGGCCCGACCACGACCCCGCCGAGCACGTCGTTGTGACCCGAAAGGTATTTGGTGGCGCTGTGCACCACCAAGTCGATCCCGAACTCGAGCGGCCGACAATTGACTGGCGTCGCGAACGTGGAATCGACCAAGGTCTTGATCCGACCGCGCGCTTTGACGAGCTTGGCGAGCTCCGCCAAATCCACGCAGTACAAATACGGGTTGGTCGGTGACTCGGCGATCACCAGCCGCGTGTTGTCTTTCAAGGCAGCGGCGAGGGCGGTCAGATCCCCAGACGGGACGATGCTGTGCTCGACCCCGAAGCGCGCCAGGGTCTGTGTCACGAGCTGGCGAGTGCGGCGATAGCCGTCGCGAAACAGCACCACGTGCTCGCCGGCCTTGACGAGCGACAGCACCGCGGTGGCGATCGCAGCCATGCCGCTCGAAAATGCCACGCCCGCTTCCGCGAGCTCCAGATCGGCGACGCGCCGCTCCAGCTCGCACACGGTAGGATTGCCGTAGCGCCCGTACTCCTCACGCGAGGGATCGGGATCTTCACCGCGCATGTAGCGCTCGAGCTCGGCCGTGTCCACGAACGTAAACGTGGCGGTCGCGTCGATGCTCAGCGCGAGCGCGTTATGCGGCCGTGAGGCAGGCACGCCCGCGTGGACGCTATCGGTGGAACTGGCGACGGTCTTCTTGTCGACGCTCATCTCAGCTTGCTTTCGCCTGCGTTTGCGCGAGCAGATCGCGTACGCGCTCGACGATCAGGCGCACGGCGTCGGCTTGCGGCAAGAGCTCGACCTTCTTCGGATCGCTCTCGGTGCGCAATTTGAACTCGATTTGTCCGCTCTTGAGGCCGCGCGCGCCGACCGTCGCGCGGAGCGGAATGCCAATCAGATCAGCGTCCTTGAACTTCACACCTGGACGCTCTTCGCGGTCGTCGATCAGCACTTCGATGCCGGCGGCCTCCAGCTCTCGTTCGAGCCGCGCGATCTCGGCCACGACCTCCGGCTCCGTGCCGAGCTGCACCAGGTGCACCTGGTACGGCGCGATGCTGATCGGCCACAAGATGCCGTTGTCATCGTGGTGCTGCTCGATCGCGGCGGCCACCAGGCGCGACACGCCGATGCCGTAGCAGCCCATGACGATCGCGCGGTTGTCGCCCTTTTCGTCCAGGTAAGTGGCGGACATCTTCGAAGTGTAGTGCGTGCCGAGTAGGAAGATGTGCCCGGCCTCGATGCCTCGGTAAAGCTTGAGTGTTGCCCCGCAGTTCGGGCACAAATCACCGTCCACGACTTGGCGCACTTCCACGACCTGGGCCTGGAAATCGCGCCCGTGCTGGACATGCAGCAAGTGGAAGTCGGTCTCGTTGGCGCCGGTCACGGCGTCGGTGAGGCTGGCGGCATCGACGTCGATCACGACGCGCCCTTTGAAGTTCACCGGGCCGGCAAAGCCGACCTTGGCGCCGGTCGTCTTCACGACGTCCGCGGGCGCGGCCAAGTGGACTTCGTTCACGCCTAGCGCGCGGGCGAGCTTCACTTCGTTCACGTCGTGGTCGCCTCGGAGCACGACCATCACCAGCTCCTTGTCGACCAAGTACAGCAGGCTCTTCAAGAAATTGGCCGGAGGCTGGTCCAAGAACTTGGCGACCGGTTCGATCTTGCCCAGGCCAGGGGTGTGCACCTTCTCCAGCGCAGGCACGCTCTCGGGCGCGGATCCGCGCCGAGGAAGCGCTGGAGTCTTCGCCACCTCCAAGTTTGCGGCGTAGCTGCACTGCAAACAAGCCGCGATCACGTCCTCGCCGCTTTGCACCAAGACCTGGAACTCCGCGCTGCCCGAGCCGCCCATGGCGCCCGAGTCTGCGCTGACCATGCGGTAGTCGAAGCCCATGCGATTGAAGATGTTGCTGTACGCCACGCGCATGCGCTCGTAGCTGTGCTTGGCCGACTCTTCGTCCACGTCGAACGAGTAAGCATCCTTCATCGAGAACTCACGGCACCGCAGTAGCCCGCCGCGCGGCCGCGCTTCGTCTCTGAACTTGGTCTGGATCTGATACAAGTTCTTCGGCAAATCGCGGTAGCTCTTGACCTCGCGGCGCGCCAAATCGGTGATGATCTCTTCGTGGGTCGGCCCGAGGTGGTAGTCCGCCCCCTTGCGATCCTTCAACCGAAATAGCGTGTCGCCGAACATGTCCCAGCGCCCCGTCTCCTTGAAGTAATCGGCGGGCAGGAGCGCCGGTAAGAGCACCTCTTGGGCACCCGCGGCATCCATCTCGGAGCGAACGATCGCCTCGACCTTGCGCAGCACGCGTACGCCCAGCGGCAAGAAGCTGTACACCCCCGCGCCCACACGCCGCACGTAGCCTGCGCGGAGCAGGAAGATGTGGCTCTTGCTGGTGGCGTCGGCCGGAGCTTCTTTGAGTGTCGGAAGGAGAGCGCGCGTGTACCGCATAGGTGACGCGCGTGTAGCACGGGCCGGTCAAAGTCGGCAGAGCCTCCCGCGGGCTGAACATCAACGATCTTCCTCCTTTCCGAGGGGGGCTGCCTCGCCGCTGCCCGCTTGCACAGGTGTGGTGAATCAGGCGGAACCGAATAGCGTCTGCGGGATTCCCGACTTGTCACGTCGGGAATCCCGGGTATAACCCCGGAACCCAACCGCTCGGGCATTCCATTAGCATCCCGGGCCCGGAGACCACTGATGACCGTTGCTACGACCTGGAAGCAGAAGCTGGCTGGCCAAGTGCGCGAAGATTGGGCGCGAGAGATCGACATCTTCGAGACCCAGATCGAGCTGCGCAAGAAGGGCAAAGTCGAAGAGAAGCTGTTCGCCGAGACCCGCCTGCGGCGCGGCACGTATGGTCAGCGCTACGACAACGGCCAGCGCCACGACGGCGAGAAGACGCAGACGCTGCCGTTTCCGTCCGGTGAACTCACCAAGGGGCCGGTCACGATGTGGGACGCGCCCGGCATGCAGCGCATCAAGATCCCGTACGGCAAGCTCACCGCCGACCAACTGGATACGCTCTCCGACCTGGCCGAAGAGTATTCGGATCAGATCTTACACATCACGACGCGCCAGGATATCCAGCTTCACTTCATTCACATCGAAGACACACCCGATCTCATGCGCCGGCTGGCTGCCGCGGGCATCACGACCCGCGAGGCGTGCGGAAATACCGTGCGCAACGTCACGGCCTGCCCGTATGCAGGGGTGTGCAGCACTGAATCGTTCGATGTGATCCCGTACGCGGACGCGCTGGCGTTCTTCTTGCTCGGTCACCCAGACACGCAAGATTTCGGCCGAAAATTCAAGATCGCTTTCTCGGGCTGCAAGGATGAGCCGTGCGGTCTCACGAACTTTCACGACGCCGGAGCGATCGCGCGCACGCGGATCGTGAACGGTGAAGTGAAGCGCGGCTTCGAGTACTACGTCGGCGGTGGTCTCGGCGCGGTGCCCTATCCGGCCACGCTGTTCGACGAATTCCTCCCGGAAGAGGAGCTCTTTCCGATCACCCAGGCCGTGTGCCGCGTATTCGCTCGCCTCGGTGAACGCGAGAATCGCGCGCGCGCGCGGCTCAAGTTCGTGGTCAAAAAGTTGGGCATCGAAGAGTTCAAGCGCCTCGTGCTCGAGGAGCGCGCGAAGCTGCGCCCCGACGAACGCTGGGTCTCGTTCCTGAAAGACCTGCACGTGACGGACGAGAAGCCGCTCAAGCCGGGCTCAGAGCTCGAGCCGGGCAGTTATCCCAAGGGCTTCGAGGCTTGGCGCAAGACCAACGTCCACCCCCAGAGCCAAAAGGGCTATTCGACCGCCAAGGTGACCCTGCCGCTCGGTGACTTCACCCCGGCTCAGGGGCGGCTGATGGCCGAGCTCGCACGCCGCTTCACGGGCGACGCGATGCGCGCCACGGTCGAGCAAAATATGCTCTTTCGCTGGGTTTCGAACGCGGATCTGCCGGCGTTCTACAGCGAGCTCAGCAAGGCCGGCTTGGGCATGGCCGGCGCCGATCACATCACCGACGTCACGTCTTGCCCAGGCACGGACACGTGCAAGCTCGGCATCTCGTCGTCGCGCGGCCTCGCCACCGAGTTGCACAAGCAGCTCACGGTGATCTCCGAGCAGCTCGACCCGGCCGCGCAAGAGCTACACATCAAGTGCAGCGGCTGCTCCAACTCGTGCGGGCAGCACCACGTGGCCGACATGGGCTTCCTCGGCGTGAGCCGCAACATGAACGGTCGGCGCGTGCCGCACTTCCAGCTCGTGATCGGCGGCCAATACAAGAACAACGCCGGCTCTTACGGGCTCGCGATCGGCGCCATCCCTTCCAAGCACGTGCCCAAGGCCGTCAAGACCCTCACCGATCGCTTCGTGGCCGAAAAGCTCGCGGGCGAAACGTTTCAAGCGTTCGTGGCCCGGATCGGTAAAAAGGAAATCCGAAAGCTGGTCGATCAGCTGAGCGTGATTCCGAGCTACGAGCAGGACCCGAGCTACTACTCGGATTGGGGCGACCCGCGCGAGTACACGATCGGCGATCTAGGCGTCGGTGAGTGCGCCGGTGAGGTCGTGCCGCTGGTACAAGTGGGCCTCGCGGACAGCGAGCGCGAGTTGTTCGAGGCGCAGCTCTTGCTCGACGAAGGCAGCAGCGACAGCGCAGCGGCCCGCGCGTTCAGCGCCATGGTGCTGGCTGCCCAGGCCCTGACCCGCGAAAAGAACTCGTTCTTGGGTGAAGGCGTGGACGAAATCGTGAGTGAATTCCGCACTCACTACTACGACACGAAGCTTTTCTTCGACCCGTTCTCCGGTGGCAAGTTCGCGCACTACTTCTTCCGCGCTTACGAACACCGCGCCGAAGCAGGCGCTTCGAAAGAGGGCGCGCATCAACTGATCGAAGAGGCGCAGCTGTTCGTGGAAGCCGCGCACCAATGTTACACGCGCATCGCCGGCGCGTTGCCGTAGCGAGCGGAAGCGCGGCGGGCTGCTCATTAGAAGATCGAACGACTCGAGAACGTCAATGCTTTCAGAACGTCTACAGCTCAAGCTTTACTTGGAACCCAGCCCACACTTCGAACTCGAAGCGCTGATCCCGGTGTTCCATCGCTTCATCCGCGATCAGGTGCTCAAGGAATTGTTGATCGACGTGGTCGACTACAGCCACGTGCCCGACGGTCCCGGCGTGGTGCTGATCGGTCACGGCGCGGACTTCTACGTCGGCGCGCTCGATGGCGCATACGGCTTGGTCTACAGCCGCAAGCGCGGCGGCCCCGGTCCCGAGGGTCGGCTGGAAGACGCGCTCCGTCGGCTGATCAACGCGGCTCGGCTGCTGGAGCAGGAAAATGGCCTCCAATTGCGCTTTAGCAGCGGAGACCTCAGCCTGCGCCTGACCGACCGCTTGCACGCGCCGAACGACGACGCGACCTTCGCCGACACTCAGGCGGAGCTGCGAGCGCTGTTCGCTCGCGTGTACGGAGGCGAGGTCCTCGTCACTCGCCTGCCAGCGTCGAAAGAGCCGCTCAGCCTGCGCATCAAGGCAAGCAGCTCGCCTTCGCTCGAAGCGTTGCTCGAAAAGTTGGGCGGCCCGCCGGAAACGGTGAGCTGAGCCGTGGCGGATCCGGTCACGATCCGCCCGGCACTGCTCGCTGACTGCGTCGCGATCAACGAGATCTACAACCACTACGTGCGAAGTGATACGTGCACCTACCAGACCGAGCCCGACACCCTGGCGGAGCGGCAGGCCTGGTTCGAAGCGCACGGCGCGGCGCACCCGGTGCTGGTCGCGGAAGAGCGCGGTGAGGTGCTGGCGTGGGGCGCGCTGTCTGCTTTTCACCCGCGCGTCGGCTACCGCTTCAGCGTCGAAGATTCGCTGTACGTGCGTCACGACCGACGGCATCGCGGTCTGGGGAAAGCGCTGCTCGGGGAGCTGCTCGCGGCCGCGCGCGCTCACGGTCACCACACCGTGATAGCGCTCATTTCAGCGGAAAAATCGCCCAGCATCGCGCTCCACCAGAGGTTCGGCTTCACGCACGCAGGCACCCTACGGCAAGCGGGCTACAAGTTCGAGACTTGGCTGGACGTCGTGTATCTGCAGCTCATGCTGTGAGCTCTACGTTGACGGAGTCGCCGACTCGCAGTGAGCCGACGTTATCGTGGATCAGGTTCATGCCGAACCAGATCTTCTGATCGGTCAAGCGATACTTGGCCAACGTGCGGAGTGGCTCGCGGCCGCGTTCTCCGGTCGCTGGATCGACGGTCGTGATCACGCAGCGCTCACAGCGCTTGGGGCCGCGGAACGAGATTTCCCCGACCCGAACCCGAGCGTAGCCGTCTTCCGCGAAAGGCTCGGTGCCGCTGATCACGATGTTCGGACGGAAGCGCTCCATGGTGAGCGGCTCATCGAGTCGTGAGTTGAGATCGGCGAGCGAGGCTTCGGAAATCAACAAGAACGGATAAGCATCGGCGAAACTCACGATGTCGCCGGGCTTGGCGCGCGTCGGGTTGACCTGTCTTTGGTATTGCTCGGGCATGTACACGAGTTCGTGTGGCGCCCCGAGATAGTCCGAAAACCAAGCGCTGCCGAGCGCGTGCGCCTGAGCGACGCCCCGATCCTCCCAAACTTGGACTTCACGCGACTCGCCGGTCTCGTGCGTGAGTGGCAACAGGAGCTCTGGGCGGCCCGGCGCCGTGAGCCGAAGCTTTTCTCCTTCGAGCGCGGTGCCGACCAACGAAAGCTGCGCGAGCTCACGCTGAGTCACGAATTTGCCGCTGGCATCGACGATCATCCAGCGTCGATCGGCGGCGAAGCCCCGCGCGACCACGGGCCACTCTCGTACTTGGATGCCGCGACAAGATTTGATCGGATAGATATACAGGGCTGAGACGACGGCCACGCGACGACAATAGCAGGATCGCGGCGCCGTTGAGCTGGGCGCTTTCGGCTCAGCGCTCGAGCCCCGGGCTGGCTTCCGCCGAGCCCAGGTATTTGCCAATTTCTTCGCGCTTGTTTTGCACTTGGTCGAGCAGCGCCAAGGCATGCGCGGTGCGCGCTGGCGCGGATGGATCCGGATGCGCGAGGCACACCTTGTCCCAGCGCAGCTTGAGCGTATTTTGCAGCTCTCGCAGATCGAACACCGCCCGCTGATGGACGTTGCGAAATGAATCCGAAGGCCAAGCCGCGTCGATGGCCACGCACAGCGCCGAGAGCACACTACATAAAATCGTGACCTGCGGGCTTTCACGCCTGGCCATCAACGCCGCCATGAGTGCACCCGAGACAGCGAGCCCGCGTAGCACCCAAAAGCGGATCTTCTCGTTCCTGCTGCGAACCAAGTTCGCCTGCACCCAGCGCTCCAGATCGCTGATTTGTTCGTTGATGGCGGTCTCTGGGGCGAAGGAACCCGGCCGAAAGCTGTCTACGACCTCCGCCTCTGCGCTGGTCGTGTCCGCTGACGCGATGCCACTCGGCGAGCGGCCATACTCCGCGGCAGCGCGACGCCCCACGATCGTTGCCAGATCGATGTGCGGAACGCTGGGTATCGAAGCACGCGGCGGAGGCGGCGTGGGCGGCGGCATGGGGCGGCTCGATTCCGTAGAAGCCATGCTTCAGTGCTACGCCTGTGGATCCAGCCACGCAACGCGCCGATTTTGGCACGGGGGCTGGGATTCCGCCGCGTTCGGAAATTTAGCAACGGAGCCCATTCGTGTCACATCGCTGAGGCAGTTAGCCCCCGTCGCACACTCTGCCGGAAGATCACGACCAGGCCGCCACGGACGCATTCAGCCGTTGCCTTTGCCCATTCACCTCGACGGGTGAGAATCGGCTAATTCGGACGATTGAAGCAGCCGATTTGGAATGGATGGCGTTGGCGTGCGTTGTGCACTGCAGATCCGGTTTCCAAAGGAGGAACGCATGGGATTTTTTGGTCGTTTGATGGGCGTGGAGAGCGATGCGGACCGGCAAGCCGCGTCGGTTGCTCAGCGCAGCGCGTCCGCCTCGCCGGTGGATCCGGAGCAGCAAGCGCTCGAGCGCTACCGTTACATGCTGCGCACGGCACCGCCTGAAACGCTGGAGCAAGCTCATGCCGAGGCATTTGCTAAACTGACTAGTGAACAACGTAAACGCCTGCTCGCGGAGTTGGCCGAGTCCGCTCCGGTTGCCGAGCGGGGCGCGATTGCGGCGACCGCGGTGGACGATCCGCAAGCGCTCGCGCGGGTCGCCACGCGAGCCGAAGTGCGGCAGCCCGGGATCCTCGAACGCACGATGGGTTCAGGAGCAATGGGCTTCGGCGCGAGTCTGCTGTCCAGCTTCGCGATGGGCTTCGTCGGCAGCATGGTCGCGCAGAGCTTCTTTTCGGCCATAGGCGGCTTCGATGGCGCCGACGCGAATGCAGCCGAGCCGAGCGCCGACGAAACCGAGCTTGCCGACAATGAATCGGAACTTGCCGACGACGGCGACGGCTTCGATGACGGCGGTGACATGGGTGATTTCGACGTCTAAGCCGTAGAGCCTCCTAGAACCCGAGCCCCGCCTGGGAGACGCGAGCAAGCCAAGGCGCGGCGACGAGGCGTACCTGAAAAGGTACGTTGCGGAGGCGCAAGGCAAAGCGTCTCCGCGGGCGGGCGACAGGAGGGGTTTCGGGCTGGCTCCTTAGCTCTGAGTGCCCTGAGCGCTGGAACCCTCGGTGCTCGGGGCGCTGGAGCTTTCGGGGCTCTGAGCGCTCGGCTTCCATAGCCGCAGAGTGGCAAAGGCCAGGATCGCGGTGAACACGGCGAGCACATAAGCTCCCACGCCTGCCGCGGAGCCGAGCGCGCCCGCTACCCAAACGCTAGCGGCGGTGGTGATGCCGGAGACATGGCCACGGTTCTGGATGATCGCACCAGCGCCCAAGAAGCCGATGCCTCCGATCACTCCCTGGAGCACACGGGTCGGATCGAAGCCGTCGCCCGTTTTTGGCGCGAGGTGATCGCCGACCTCGAAGCCGAGCAGCGTGAAGCTGGCGGAGCCGAGCGCGACCAACATATGCGTACGCAGCCCAGCCGGTTTGTCCGCGCGCTCGCGATCCCAGCCGATCAAGCCTCCAATCGCCATTGCCACCAGCAAGCGCAGCGCGACCTCCGTCACCGAAGCACCCTTCGTCCAAGTGATGTCCATATTGGGCTCGAAGCAATTTGCGTACCTCGCGTGGACGCGCTCGCGAGCGAACAAGCCAGAATTTCGGCGTTGACCAGAACAGGTATTTCATTTACCAGTTATTCCGCGCGCTGGCGAAGCGCAGAAAAGAGCATGAAACATGAGCACTTCCCTCTATGACCGACTCGGTGGCGAAGCAGCAGTCGACGCTGCGGTAGACATCTTTTATCGAAAAGTCCTGGCCGACGAGCGCATCTCGAGCTTCTTCGACGACGTCGACATGGACCGGCAACGCGGTAAACAGAAGGCGTTTTTGACGTTCGCGTTCGGCGGACCCAACGCCTATGCGGGCAAGGACATGCGAGCCGCGCACGCGCGCATGAATCTCACCGAACAGCATTTTAATGCCGTGATGGAGAATCTGGGTGCCACGCTGGCCGAGCTCGGCGTTCCTGCGGAGCTGATCGGCGAGGCCGCTGCGATCGCGTCGAGCGTCAAGGGCGACATCGTCAGCCGTTAGGGCGCTCGGATGCTGCAGTTCGAAGGCAAAGATTACTCGCTCGAAGCCGGCGAGAGTGTGCTCGATTGCCTGCTCCGGCACGGGCAGCAGGTAAGCTCGCTGTGTCGCAGCGGGGCGTGCCAATCCTGCATGCTCAAGGCCTCTGCTGGCGCGCTGCCCGCGGCCGCACAATTGGGCTTGAAAGACGCTTGGAGGCAGCAGGGCTTTTTTCTGGCCTGCATTTGCCGTCCGAGCGAAGACTTGGTGCTCGAGCGTTGCAACGCCGCTGCCTCGTACCCTGCAGTGGTCAGGCGCGTCACGCCCCTTTCACCGAACGTGATCGGCGTGCAGCTCACGCGCCCGACGGGCTTCGAGTTTCGGGCCGGGCAGTTCGTGCAGCTCTCGCGTCCGAGTGACGGCCTGATGCGCCCGTATTCCGTCGCCTCATTGCCGAGCGAGGACGAGCTCGAGCTGCACGTCGCGCTCCTCCCGGATGGGCAGATGAGCGGCTGGCTGCATGGGGCGGTAGGGCAAAGCGTGTCGCTGCGCGGCCCGTTCGGTGAGTGCTTCTATCAGGAAGGGGAGTCGGAGCGGCCGCTCGTGCTGGCTGGGACAGGCACGGGGCTCGCTCCCTTGCTGGGGGTGCTCAGATCCGCTGCCCATCACGGCCATCGCGGTGAGATCTCGCTATTTCACGGCAGCCCGCTGCTGTCCGGAATTTATTTGCGATCCGAGCTCGAAGCGCTGAGCGAGGCCTTACCGAACCTGCGTCTGTTCGGCAGCTTGCTGTCGGGTGCGGAAGACGAGCTCGGCGCGCAGGGCCGTTGGCAGTTCGAGCTTTCGCCACTCGATCAACTCATCTTTGCTCGTTGCCCGAAGCTCGGTGAGCATCGGCTGTTCGTCTGCGGGCAGCCATCGCTCGTGCAGTTGCTCAGAAAGCGCGCCTACTTGGCGGGAGCCTCGCTGAGCCGCATTCACTGTGATGCGTTCGCCGCGCCGCACTCGGCCTAGCGGGCTAAGATCGCGCAGAGTGGTATCGTGCAACTGACCTCCTACACCGACTATGCCTTTCGTACGTTGATCGCGCTTGCCTGCGTCGCTCCCGAAAAGCTGACCGTGGGCGAAATTAGCGACAGCTACGGCATCTCGTTGAACCACTTGCTCAAGGTCGTGCAGAAGCTGGCCGAGCTCGGCTACGTGGAAACCACGCGCGGTAAGTCCGGCGGTGTCCGGCTGCTCGCCGAGCCGAGTTCGCTCACGCTCGGCGCAATCGTGCGCGGCATGGAACCCGAACTGGGCGTGGTTCCGTGCCTGCGCACGGACCAACGACCGTGCGTGATTGCTCCCGCCTGCAAGCTCAAGTCGATCTTGCATGAAGCTACGAACCAATTCCTCAGGACGCTCGACGAGCAGACGCTCGCCGACATCACCACGGCCAAACCGCGCATCGCGCGCCTCCTCAAGCTGGGCGCTCGCCCTTGCTGAGCGCCGCGAGCGCGGCCAGGTCTTCGATTTCTCCGCGGCACGACGAGCGCAGCACGGCGCCGACGCACTTGGTCGCCGTTGCTCACGGCGCAGGGCACGGGCCAAAGCGCGCGCCTTTTCGCCTGCGGCGTCGCGAAATTCGTTGGCACTGCGGCCGTTTACCAGCGTTGATGCACCGCGGGCCGCACGCGTGCATCGTAGATCTCTTTTACGCGCCGCATCACGTCACTGTTGAGCGGCGATAACTCCGAGGCCGCCGCGTTTTCTGCCACCTGATCGGGACGTCGGGCGCCGGGGATGGAGCAGGTCACCGCGTCGTGCATGTCGATCCAACGCAGAGCGAACTGCGCGAGCGACATGCCTCCGGGGACGAGCGCGCGGAGCTCTTCGACGACCGAGAGGCCCGTGTCGTAATCGACGCCGGAGAAGGTCTCGCCGCGATCGAACGCGGCGCCCGTGCGGTTGAAAGCGCGATGATCGTCAGGCGCGAACTGCTGTCCCGGCTTCAGCTTGCCGCCGAGTAGCCCGGAGGACAACGGCAGTCGCGCCAAGATGCCGACCTTGCGCCGTTGCGCTTCGGCAAACAGGTGCTCTGCCGGGCGCTGACGGAAGATGTTGAAGATGATCTGGATCGACTGCACTTCGGGGTATTCGATGGCTTTGAGCGCCTCTTCGACCCGCTCCACGCTCACGCCATAGTGCTTCAATTTGCCCTCGCGCTTCAGGTCGTCGAGCACGCCGAACACTTCGGGCATGTAGTAGACGTCCGTGGGGGGACAGTGCAGCTGCAGCAAGTCCAAGGCCTCGACCTCCAGGTTGGCTGCGCTCCGCTCCACGAATGCGCTCAGATTCTCGCGCGTGTAGCCGCTCGCCAGGTGTGGGTTGATGCGCCGCCCGGCCTTGGTCGCCGTGTAAAAGATTGGTCCGCGCTCGCGCTTCAGTCGGGCGAGTAGGCGCTCGCTGTGGCCATCACCGTACACGTCGGCAGTGTCGAAGAAGTTCACCCCGAGATCGAGCGCGCGGTGTAGCGCCTTGAGTGAGTCCTCGTCATTGACCGGGCCCCAGGTGCCGCCAATCGCCCAAGCGCCGAAGCTGACGGCGGAAACATTGAGGCCGGTGCGACCCAGAGCGCGGTATTGCATGGCCGCGCAGTTTAGTGCGCCAGCCTCCGCAGAGGATAGCCTTCGCTCGGTTTTTTCTGCCTGATAACGCGGCTCCCAACGCGCGCAATCGAGCCCGTGGTAAAGATCGTTGCATCATGGGCATCGCGAACGCTGCACGATTCCAACTTGCCATCGCCGCATTCGACCGCGAAAACGCCGAAGATCCGCGCACGCTCGAGGTCGAAGGGGTGGTGCGACCGCGCGAGCTGCTGGAGGCCGAGCGTTTGTCTGCCTGGGTCGAGCGCCTCGCGCCAGACCCCTCCGAGGCGCTGCGGCTCGCCGCGCGCTGCCAGCACATTCGCCGCTGGCAGATCCCGCGAGAGTCGTTCCCTGCGGGTCGCGTCGGCTACTTGCAGTGGCGTACTCAGCTGGGGCGCTTCCACGCCGATACGGCCACCCGGCTCCTGGAAGAACTCGGCTACGAGCGTGAGCTGATCGACGCCGTGCGGCGCATCAACCTCAAGCAAGGGCTACATAGCAATCCCGACACGCAGTCCATGGAAGATGCCTTGTGTTTGGTGTTCTTGCAGTTCGAGTTCGAGGAATTTCACGCCAAATACCCGCTCGATAAAGTGGTCGAAGTGGTGCGGAAGACGTGGAAAAAAATGTCTGCACACGGCCATGAGCTCGCGCTCGGCTTGCCCTTCAGTCCGGCCTCGCTCGAACTCGTGAAGCGCGCCCTCTCTCCTGCCGGCGATTGACTCAGCGCGCCCGCTGGCGCAAGCGGTCGATGCTCATCGCCACCACGATGATGAAGCCGGTAAAGATCTCCTGCACCCAGTTGGGAAAGCCCAGGTGCGTGCAGCCGGCCTTGATCACCGTCAGCAGCATCGCGCCGACCAGGGTCCCCGAGGCTGAACCTTGACCGCCCGAGAGCGAGCCTCCGCCGATCACGACTGCCGCGATTACCTCGAGCTCGAGCCCGACGGAATCGGTGGGATCGCCGACGGTCAGCGTCGAGAACTCCAGCACGCCCGCCAAACCCACCAATAACCCGCTCAGCGCGTACACGAAGAGCGTCGTCTTGGGGATGGAAATGCCGCACAAGCGTGCGGTCTCCGCGTTCGAACCGACGGCGACGATCTGTCGTCCGAGCTTGGTGTAGGTGAGCAAGCCGATTCCGAACAGAGTGGTGGCGAGCATCAGCCACACGCCCGGTGGCAGCGCGAGCGAACCATGGTGGCTTTGCATCAGCGCGTCCAGGCCACGTGGATCTGCGTCGATCTTCTGCTCGTCGGCGATGCCCTTGGCCACGCCGCGCACGATGCTCATTGAACCCAGAGTGACGATGAAGGGCGAAATCTTCAGACCGGCGACCAGCCCGCCGTTGCACAAGCCGAGCACGCCCCCGGTCAGCACGCCGATCGCGGCGGCCGCGACCGGACCCATGCCTGCGCGCAGGCTCTCCGCAACCACGACCGTGGTCAGGGCCACTGTCGACCCCACCGACAAGTCAATGCCGCCGAGCACGATCGTGAAGGTCATGCCGATCGCCGCGATGCCGACGACCGCCGTCTGGCGCAGCATCGTCAAAAGGTTGCTCTGCCGCGCAAAGGTATCCGGCGCGAGCACCGTGAACAGTACGTACAAAAGGCACAGCGCGAGCAGCGGACCGAGCCAAGGCGTGCGAAATAGCCGACGGATTTCGCTCATCCGGTGGCCTCTAGGAGCAGCTCGTGTTCAGTCCGTTCGCTCGCAGGCCGCGCGGCGCCGAGCTTGCCACGCACCATCACGGAGATGCGATCGCACACGCCCAGGAGCTCGGGCAGGTAGCTCGAGATCATCAGCACGGCGTTGCCGCGGCCGGCGAGCTGATCGATGATTCGGTACAGATCGGCGCGGCTACCGACGTCCACGCCGCGGGTCGGCTCATCGAGCAAGAGCACGTCGACCCCGTGGTGCAACAGACGCGCAAAGCAGATCTTTTGTTGGTTCCCGCCGGACAGATCGCGGGCGAGCTGCTCTGGGCCCTGGGCGCGCACCCCCAGCTGCTCCAAGTACGCGCGCGCGACCGCGGCGCGTCGCTTTGGGCTCACGAGCCCGAACGAGCCCAGCGATTCTAGCTTCGAGAGGGTGATGTTGTCGCCCAAGCTGAGCCCTTCGGCCAAGCCCTCGCCCTTGCGGTCTTCGCTCAAGAGTCCCACGCCCTGTTTCAAGCGGCGCAAAGGTGAGGCTGGGCCGAGCAGAGCCTTGACGCGCAGGGTGCCGCTCTTCACTTCTTCTAGCCCGAAGATCGCGCGCAAGAGCTCGCTGCGGCCGGCGCCCAACAAACCCGCGATGCCCAACACTTCACCGCGCCGGAGCGTGAGCGAGGCCGAAATGGGCAGCTTTTTGCCGGAGATCTCCTGCAAATCCAAGACCACGTCGCCCGGGCTCCGCGCCGAACGCGGAAACAGCTCTTGCACGTCTCGACCCGCCATCCGCTTCACGAGCTCGCTGCGCGTCGTGTCGGCGATTGCGCCGCTGTGCACGAACTGGCCGTCCCGCAGCACCGTATAACGATCGGCGATGCGCTCGACCTCTTCCAAAAAGTGCGACACGTACAGGACGGCGATCCCGCTGCGAGTCAGCTCGCGCACGACCTCGAACAAGCGCTCGGCCTCGCTCGAGTTGAGCGTGCTGGTCGGCTCATCCAGGATCAAGATCCGACACTCGGTCTGCGCCAGAGCTCGCGCCAAACACACGAGCTGTCGATCGCCTTGACCGAGATCGCCCGCGCGCCGCGCGAGATCGGGTAGCGGAGCGCCCTCGGGCAACACCCGAGCGAGCGCCGCGCCCGCGCGTTGTCTGAGCTCCGCGCGATCGACGAAGCCGAAGCGACCTGGCAGCGCGCCGAGCAAGATGTTCTCGGCCACACTCAAGTCGGGGCACAGCGCGGGTTCTTGCGATACGAACGCGACGCCCAACGCCTGTGCTTGCTCGGGGCTGTTCGGCGCGTAGGGGTGACCCAGAAGCTCCAAAGTGCCGCTATCGGCGCGCTGTGTGCCCGCCAGGATCTTGAGCAGCGTGCTCTTGCCAGCGCCATTTTCGCCCAAAAGCGCGTGGACTTCACCGGCAGAGAGCGAGAGCTGCACATTGGACAGCGCCTTCGTGGCGCCGAAGCTCTTGCTCAAGCCAGCTGCTTCGAGCAATCCGGGCGCTCGGCTCTCGCTCATGCACGCGCCCTTCGACCGGTCATGGAGCGTCGAGCCATTTGGCAAGGTTCGGCTTGACCAGTTCGGCGATCTCGGGGCTCTTCAGGTTGTCGCGATCGACCAAGGTGGCGCCGGTATCGATGCGCGCCTCGAACGGCTGTTTTTGCAGATATGCGGCGAGCGTCTTGATCGCGAGGTAGCCCATCTTCATCGGGTCTTGCAGCACCAGCGCGTCGATCTGACCGGCGTTCACGCCGGCCACCAGCTTCTCCGAAGAATCGAAGCCGATGAAGCGCACCTTGCCGGCGAGCTCCGCCTTTTGCAACGCGAGCAGCATGCCGAAGGTGGTCGACTCGTTGGGCGTGAAGATGCCGTTGATCGTGCCCTTGGCTGCGTTCTGCGCCAAGAGCAGGTTCTCACTCGCGGCGTGTGCGGTCTCGGTCGTGGCCCCGGCGTAGCGATTTTCAGAGGCGATTTTGAGCTCCGGAAACTTACGAATCGCCTCTAAAAATCCCTCTTCGCGGTGGTTCGTGCTGGCCGAGCCCTCTTGATAGCGAAGCACGAGCACGTTGCCCTTGCCCGCGAGCAACTTGCCCATTCGCTCGCCCGCGAGCCGCCCCGCCGCGCGATTGTCGGTGGCGACGAAGCTGACGTAAGATTTGTCCTTCAGATCGGAGTCGAAGATGACGACTGGCACCTTGGCATCGAGCGCAGCCTTCACTGGCGCGCCGAGCGCCGTGTCGTTCAGCGGTGCCAGCACGATGCCGGACACGCCCTGGGCAGTGAAGCTCTGCACCAAGTCCACTTGCGACTTCAGGTCGTCTTCCTTGAGCGGCCCCTTCCAAATCACTTCCACGTTTACTTCGCGGGCGGCCTTCTCGGCGCCAGCGTGAACCGCCTTCCAAAATTCGTGCGTCGTGCCCTTCGGGATGACCGCCACGCGCAGCTTCGCGGGAGCATCGCTCGCGGCTCCACGCCCAACGCTCGTGTCCGACTTCTTCTTGCAGCTCACGCCGAGCAGCGCGCACAGGCAAAGTGTCCAAACCCAAAAGCCGATGCTCTTCACGATACTGGGATTCTATGCACAAAAGTGAACGAGCAGCTCGCATCAGAGCTGCTCGTTCGTCGCTGGCGGGCGGGACCCGGAGAAAGCCCCGCCGAGCACCCGAGTTTTCAGCGCACGGGAGGCGGGCTCGCGAAGCCACCCGGGAAGGGGTTGGCGGAGTCACGCCGCTCGAGCTCGCGTTCGGTCCAGGGCAGCGAGCTGCCTCGTTCGTGGAAGAAGGCCACGCCGATCACGCCCACGTTCCGGTCGTTGCCTTTGCGAGCCGCATAGGAATCTTTCACCGCGCCGAAGCGGAAGGCAGCGACCGCCGATTGGCTGCGGCGGAAGCCGTCGATCTGCAGCGTGGCCCAGGGGTTGATCAGGTAGCCGCGCTTGGCCATCGAGCCGTCTTTGCCGTCGACCACGTCGAGGCCGTCGACCGTTGCCACCGCTTCGAAACGGTTGTTGGTGTGGTTTTCGATTTGAATCACGTAACGCTGACCGTCGGAGCCGGCGACATAGTCTTGCCCGCCGAAGTTGGCGCTGGGCAACGGCGCGCCGTTTTCGTCCAGTAAGCGCACACTGACTGCGCCTTGCGCCGCGTCGACGCCCGAGCGATCGAAGCTTGCATAGGAATTTCCCATGCGCCGCGCCATGGCTTGAATGCCCGAGTCATCGTTGTAGTTCAGCGCCACCAGCGCGAACGGTCGTGAGTAGTCCGCGCGCTCGAAGGGCGCGTTCGACACGTAGCTGGTGCGCGTCTCACCCCAGGTCGTCCCCAAGCCCGGTCGCTCCTCGGCCTTTTTCTCGGCAGGCGGCTGATATGAAGAGCCGGCTCGCGCAACGCCCGGCGCGGCGCCGGCCACGCTATCGCTGCTCCCGCCGCGCGCCTGGCTCGGCATCGGTGCTGGCGCGGGTTTCTCGGCCTCGTCACTCGGACCCGCTGCATAAGCTCGCCCGCTGTCGCCGCTTGGCGCGGCGCTCAGCGCCGGTTCGGGCGAGGAAGCGCGCGTACACGCGACCACAGGTAGGAGCAACAGACAGGCACAGACTTTGGCGAGGTTCATAGTGAGTTTTCTCCGTTCGTTAGCGACGGAAGGAGAAACGCGGCGGCGCGGCTCGACCTTACAGCTCGCCTTTCGGGCTCAGAATCCTCTCGTGGATCCGGCGCGCCGCGCCCGGCCGGCTTCCAGTAGCAACGGAGTGCTACGAGAAGCGAGCCAGCAGTTTGCGGCTCACTGGGTCGAGCGCGCTCGGCACGGGCACCAAGTAACGCATGCCATGCGAGTCGCTGATCAGGTGACGACCGTCTTCGAGCGGTCGCACGTGATCTTCTTGATCGACGATGAATTGTCGCGGTCCGCGGTCGGTGTCGACCTGCCAGCGCGACAGCGTCGCCTCCTGTGCGACCGCCAGGATGCGGCCGATCTTGGGCAAAAAGTCGCTCTTTTCCAGCGCGCGCTCCAAGACCGCACGCGCCCGAGCGGGCAACACGTCGAGCGTGACGAAGCAGGCGCGTTCGAAGTGATGTTCGTCCACCAGTGACACGTAGCTATCCGGAGCGCTGAGCGGGAAGGCGCGGCGCGCGAAGACCGCGAGCTGCGAAACGCCCGGCGCGTTCGCCCACAGTTGGCCGGCCTCGTCGAGCGTCAACTCCAGCGTGGCCGGCTCGAAGAGGGGCAGGGGTTCGTGGGCGGCCTCGTTCGGCGCGTCGTCGCCTTGCGCTGCGCGCAGATCGCCTGATTGAGCCGAGCTCTGCGCGCGCCACAGCTGCGCGTACTCCCCGTCTTTGGCCAGGAGTTCGGCGGCGCTGCCCATCTCCGCCACGCGCCCGTTCTTGAGCACGATCAGCAGATCGGCTTTGCGCAAGGTGCTCAGCCGATGCGCGATGGCGATCGTGGTTCGACCTTGCACCACGTTGTCGAGCGCGCTCTGAATCTCGCGCTCGGTTTGCACGTCCACCGCGGAGGTCGCCTCGTCCAAAATCAGAATCTTCGGATCGACCAAAATCGCACGCGCGATGGCGATGCGCTGGCGCTCGCCGCCCGACAGTGATTGCCCGCGCTCGCCGACCAAAGAATCGTACGCCTCCGGCAATTTCAGCACGAATTCGTGCGCGCGAGCCGCGCGCGCGGCGTGAATCACCCGCGCCGTCCCAGCGCCCGGCGCGCCGTAGGCCACGTTGTCGCCGATCGTGCCGAAGAACAAAAACGGATCTTGCAGCACGATGCCGATGTGACGCCGGTAATCATCCAAGCCGATGCGCCGAACGTCGATGCCATCGACGCGCACCGCGCCCGACGAAGCGTCGTAGAAGCGGCAAATCAGGTTCGATACCGTGCTCTTGCCCGAGCCGGTGTGGCCCACGATGCCGACCATCTGTCCCGGCTTCACGCTGAAGCTCACGTCGTTCAACACCAGGCGGCTGCCGTAGCGGAAGGACACCTGCTCGAAAGAAATCTCACCCTCGACGTGAGGCAGCGGCACCGGATCCTTGGCGTCGATCACGGTCGGCACGCGGTCCAAAATATCGAACAAGCGCTGCGCGGCAGCGGCCGCACGCTGCGTCACCGTCAGCACGCGGCTCATGCTCTCCACGCGCGTGTAAAAGCGGCTGATATAAGCGATGAACGCCGTCAGCACGCCGACCGTGATCTGGTGATGCAAAATTTGCCAAGCGCCCACCGCCCAAACCACCAATAGCCCGAGCTGATTGAGCAGCGCCACCAGCGGCCAAAACGAGGTCCACAGCGTGTTGACCTTGTTGTTGTTGGCCACGATCACCTGATTGGCCTGCTCGAAACGCGCGATCTCGCGCCGCTCCTGCGAGAAAGCCTTCACCACGCGAATGCCCGGGATGGTATCGGACAAAATGTTGGTCATCAGCGCCCAGGCGCGGTTACCGCGCAAAAAGCCCTGCGTCAGCGCGGAGCGGACGCGCATCATGAACCAGGCGATGGGCGGAAAAGAAGCCAGCGCGGCCACCGCCAAGAGCGGGTCCAGCGCAAACAGCACGATCGAAGTGCCCACGATCATCAACACATCGGTAATGAAGTCGACCAACGTGTCGGATAAGAACGAGCACAACCGATCCGTCTCGGAGCTGATGCGCGTGATCAGATCGCCCGTCCGCTTGCCGCCGAAGTACTGCAAGCTCAAGCGCTGCAAGTGCGAAAACGCGCGGTTCCGCAAGTCCGCGCTGATCAACTCGCTCACCCACGCGAGCACCGCGCCTTGCGCCCACGCCAGCATCCACGCCACCAGCGCCGCCACCGCCAAGCCGCCCAGATACAGCCATAGCTTGTCATAGGCGGACTCGAACTCGAGACCACGGCCCTGTTGCCAAGGCACCAGCACGCCATCCACGAGTGGCATCGTCAGGTACGGCGGAATCAAGCCGACCGCGGTGGTCGCCAGCGTCAAGCTCAGCCCAATCGCAATCTTACCGAAGCGCGGGCGGGCGAAAGCCAGCAGCCGCCACAGCGGATGCCCGACGTTGGGCGCGCTCTCGGTCAACGCAAACTCGTCGTCGCCCTCGACATCGGGCAGTGCTGGCGAAGCACTCGGACGCCCGCGCGTCTCCTCGAACGCGACCACGAAATCGTTGCCCGCGGTCGCCTCAGCCAACGTGTAACGCACGCACAGCACGCGCTCCCCACTCTCCAAAAACGAAAGCTCCGTCAGCCCCGCGTGCTCATGCCGCACCAACTGGAGCGAAGCCGTCAGCGGAATACTGCGAAACCCGCCCCCCGCCTGCCGCACATGCAAATGCGCGTCGCTCAGCAACACCAGCCCCTCCGAAAACCGCAAAGCATCATCGATATCCGGACGCAAACTGCGCAGCAGCCGTTCGTTCGGAAGCAAGGTAAGCCCAGGAAATTGCGCAGGCAGTAGCGGAGCAGGGGAGGCCATGACGGGATCGGCGGCACTCTAGCCCGAATGGCCGAAAGTCACGGGGCGCCGTTCACCTTGCTGATGCCCCGAGCGAATACGCCACAATATGCACCCCCTTTGCGATTCCTTGCGCGGCACCCGAGCCACGGCCAGGTTTCCCCCGAGCTTTCGCAGCGCCGCAATCGCTACTGCGGGTAGCGTGGCAAGGGCGTTCGATCCCTTCGGCACCACATCAACTTGATCGATACCCAAGAGATCGATCCAGTTTATTTTACATATCGTTCGGGTGCCCCGAGTAAAATAAGTCGCAACACGGCCTGCGTGCTCGCGCTGCGCGCTCCGCGCGCAGGCGCCCCCCGGCGTCCGGCCTCCGGCCGGAGCGGGGCCGCAACGCCCGCGCTCAATGAGTGGTTAGGTGCACGCTGCGCACCACTGCGTGGTCGAGTTCGTTTTGCGACCGCACGTCTGCGTGCCGGGATTCCCGTCCGCTTTGGTGCAAGACCTCGTGTCGCCCTCCACGCACGGACAGCCTGTCTGGTTCGTCAAGACCCACACACATTGATTGTTGTTGCCGCATCCTGGGCCCGCCGTGCCGCAGAGTGGGACGTTCGACGCCATGGTGCATGCGAGGGGAGAATCGCAAACGGGTGCCGGCCTCGTGACGCAGCTGGGTCCTCCGGGGCCGACGGGACCAACGCCGGCGGGTGCGGTTGAAGGAATCAATGCCCCGACCAAGCCAACCGCCGCGGCGGCCGCGAGTGAAAAACGAACAGTATTCGCGCGCTTCATCGCTCATCATCCTTTCAGTCGAGGTTGGCTATTGAGAATCGGGAGTCCCTCGGCACTGCGTGCGTCTGACTACTGAACCGTAAACGGCACGTCGACGACCCAGCCTGAATCTGAAGTGTCGAGGATCGAGATCCTGAACACGTAGCTGCCTGCTCCGTCGACGTCCGGAAAATACGAGCTGTTCTCGCCAAAAGGAAGAACCAGGTGACTTGGTCCGTCCTTTTCGATGGGCGTGGAGAAGGCGTTGTAGCCTGGAAAAAGACCGTCGAAAGCGTCGTCGTACAGCACCCCGTTTCGATACAGGTCGCCATCGACGTAAAATGGGAAGAGCTCATTGGGCAGGATCGGGCCCGAGACGAAGTCCGCGGAGCTGCCGTAGGACGCGCCGGCGTTGGGCACTGCAGCGAGGAACAGAGCCACGCCGTTCAGCCCTCCGAACTCGGCCGCGGTGAAGCTTTGCTTGGCTGACCCACCGGCGACTTTCAACAGCTCGAACAGCTCATCCTCATACGGTGCAGCATGGGCAACGCCTGGCCCGTAGACCCCGTCCATCAGCTCGTGGTTGGGCGACAAGAGTGCGTTCAGCCATTCGTAGTAGGCATCGATCCCTGACTCGGGCGAACCAACGGGCGCACCGGTCATGAAGGCGCCGGCTAACTTCCAGGCGGGGGTCTTCACTTCCATCACGGAGCAACCGTTACAATGCGGTCCGAGCACAGACCCGCTGTCCTGTCCTGCGCTGCCGCCCTCGCCGGCTGAGCCGGAGCTCCCGCCTTGTCCGAATGGATCGCCGCCTTCTCCAGCTGTGGCACTGCCAGCCTCACCCGTCGCAGCGCCCGCTTGGCCGGCCCCGGCAATCGCTTTGTTGGCCACGTCACTCGCTCCGCCGCTTCCAGCCTGGCTTCCTCCTGCACCCGTTGCGCCGCCTTTCCCAGGCTGACCAGCGAACGCAATGGTGCCGGCCTTGCCACCACCGTCAGCACCTGCGTCACTGCCGAGCTTTGCAGAAGGCGTCGGCGGCGAGTCAGACTCCGGGCTACAAGCCCAGCCAGCGGTTAACGAGATAGTGAGGTACAGCGCGGGCCATTTCGAGTTCATCGATTCGCTCCGAGGGTAAGCGTGCGTTGGGAGTGCCTGCGCTTCAATTGTTTAGTTGCACGCGGGGCACCATTGGGTGGTGGAGTTCGTTTTGCGGCCGCACGTTTGCGTGCCGGTCGAGCCGTCCGGTCGAGTGCAAGGCCTCGTGTCGCGCTCCATGCACGGACAGCCTGTTTGGTTCGTCAAAGTAAAGACGCATTGATTGTTTTCGCCGCATCCCGGCCCCGCCGTCCCACACAAGGGGACGTTCGATAGCTTGCCGCATGCAAGGGGAGAATCGCACACGGGTGCCGGATTAGTGAAGCAGGTCGGAGCTCCGGGGCCGTTGGTCGGGCCGACGCCGCAATTGCTCGTGGTGATCAGCACCCCCAACAGTCCGGCTGCGCCGGCAATGCTGAGAGAAAGGCGAATCGAGTTCGGACGCTTCATGTGTCATCACACTTTCAGTTGAGAGCCGGAGTTGGGAGATCGTGAACGCATCGAATTCCGACGAGCGGGTCGACTCTAGTTGGTTGGGAGCCAGCGCGAAAGCTGACCTTCTGATCACTGGCGTCGCGCAGGTAGCCCCCGCCGCGTACCACGCGAAGGTCTTGTCCCGCGGCGTTCAAACAATTAGTGCATTCGGTCGACGGATACGTGTCTGACTTGTAGTCGAGCGCCCATTCGGCGACGTTGCCAGCCAAGTCCGATTGTCCCCAGCGCCCGTCGCCTTTCGGTTTCGATCCAACATCAATCGGGATACCGAAAAACTGGTCGTAGAAGGCGTAAGAAAGGGTGGGCCCCTGATCAGGTCCAGTTGTCCAAGGGTACACGCGCTGCTCGCCCCCTCCCGCGGCTGCGTAGTTCCACTCGGCCTCCGTTGGCAAGCGCCCTGCATCCCAAATACAAAAAGCGTACGCGACGTAGAAGCTGACACAGTTGATGGGCAGGTTCAATTTGGCGTCCAAAGCATCAATCCAGGTAGCATTAGGACACTTCAGTTCCGCTCTCAACGCTGTCGCGTCCGACGGCATCAAGTCCCGATACACGCTCTGCCAGCCCGGATCGGCCTTGATATGCGGCGCTTTGCCGTCGCCATCGCGCAGATCGAGCGAGTCGTACTTGTCCACGAACTCAGCGAAACGCCCAACACTAACCTCGAAGCGATCCAATAAGAACGAGCTCACGGTCGCGGAGTAGGCATTCGATTTGTATTCGTCCCCATCGTAACTGCGCGCGAAAGTGCCCCCAGGCACCTCCAACGCCTGGCAACAGCTCGCGTCATCCGAACCGCAGCGCCGGTCGCCCAGCTTGTCGCAACTGCGCGGATTCTGGCACGCGCCGTCCACGCAGTAATTGTCGCAATTATCATTCACTCCGCTCTGCCACGCGCCATCCACGCAGTGCTGTACCTGAGCGCCCACGCAGCGCGGCTTGCTGTCGTTGCACTCAACGCACTTTCCGTCGACGCACAGCGTGGGACACGGTTCCCCTTCGTTCTCCGTGACGCGCGCGCGCCACGCTTGGCCGTCGCAGATCTGCGGCGCCAAGTTCGACTCGCCGCTGCAGCGGAGCACGCCGAGTAACGTGCACGGCTCGCTGTCGCTCGCGCCGCCGTTGCCATCGGGCATGTCGCCCGCCTGGCCGCCACAGCGGCCGGCCCCAGAGTCGTCGCCCGCGACTCCGCCGGTTCCTCCGGTTCCGCCGGTTCCCCCGGTGTTCGCACTCTCGCGTGGCACTGGGTCGGAGATGCCGAGCAGTGACGCGCAGCCGACGGCAAGCAAGGCGGGGATGAAGAGACCCGCGATCGGTCCATGCTGGCTGACTTCACTCCACATCGGTGCTCCGAAAACGCCCTTCCGGCGCGAGCATGGCCCAAATTGGCTCCACAATGATCTAGGCAAATTGCCGGTCATGCTCCACGCGCGATTCGGGCGTGCGCAGGCAGCGCGTTCTTAGCGGGGATCCCTCGTCCCGGGGCGCGCCGGGGAGCGTGCAGGCAGCTCGCGGGCAGCGCGGGAGCGCCTGGTTGACGCGGAGCCGGCGGAGCGCGCGGAGGCTCCGCGCCCGGCCAAAGAATGTAAAACCATTAAAGAACTTGCGCTGACCACTGCTTTATGGGGGCAACTGGCGTGAAATCGCGGGTCCCGCTAAGGATGGCGCCGCTGCCCGCCCGTTGGGGCCCCCATCGTCATGCAGATCAGCGCACTGAAACGCCTCGTTGGCCCCAGTATTTGGGCGAACTACCCGGTCCTCGAAGCCTGGGTCGATCTGGGAAAGTATGAGGATTTCCCGTCCAACACGCTGCCCGGCTTCAACGAGAAGTTGATGCGTTGGCTGCCGACGATGGTCGAGCACCGCTGCACGATCGGCGATCGTGGCGGGTTTTTCCAGCGTTTAGAGACCGGCACCTGGCTCGGGCATGTGCTCGAGCACTGCACGCTCGAGATCCAATCGTTGGCTCATGCGCCGGTCGGCTTTGGGCGCGCGCGAGAGACCAACGAACGCGGCGTGTACAAAGTCGCGATCGAGGTCTTGGATTTTCGCTTCGGTGAAGCCTGCCTGAAGGTCGCGCACGAGATGATCATGTCAGCCGCCGAGGGCCGTGATTACGATCTGCCGGCCTCGCTGCGCACGCTGCGAAAGCTCGCGGACGACTTCTGCTACGGCCCGAGCACGCAAGCGATCGTCGACGGCGCGAACAAGCGCGGCATCCCCATGCTGCGCCTGACCGACGGCAACCTGGTGCAGCTCGGCTACGGCAAAGCCCAACGCCGGATCTGGACCGCCGAAACCGACTGCACCAGCGCGGTCGCCGAGAGCATCGCGCACGACAAGGAGCTCACGCGCCAATTGCTGACCTCGGTGGGCGTGCCAGTGCCCGCCGGGCAACACGTGGCGAGCGCCGAAGAGGCCTGGGCCGCGGCGCAAGAAATCGGACTGCCCGTAGTGGTCAAGCCGCAGCGCGGAAACAAGGGCCTCGGCGTCTCGATTCAGCTCTCGGACCGCGAGGCGGTGGTGAGCGCTTTCAGCATCGCCGAGAAAGCCATTTTACCGCCGAGTGTGGTCGTCGAGCGCTGCATTCCGGGGCGCTCACATCGCGTGCTGGTCGTTGGAGACCAAGCCGTGGCGACCAGCGGTGGTCAGCCGCAAACGCTGCAGGGCGACGGCGTGCACACCGTGCTCGAGCTGATCGCGATCGGCAACCAAGATCCATTGCGCGGCGAAGACTCAGCGCAGCCGCTGGCACCGCTCGTGCTCGATGGCATCGCGCTCGATCTGCTCAAGCGCCAGGGCCTGAGCGAAAGCTCGGTGCTCCCCGCCGGCACGTCCGCCACTCTGCGCCACAACGGCGATCTGACGATCGACGAGACCGACCGTCTGCACCCGGAGACCGCGGCGCAGTGCGTGCTCGCCGCGCGCGCCATTGGCCTCGACATCGCGGGCATCGACTTGATCGCCGAGGACATCTCGCTGCCGCTCGAGGCCCAGGGTGGCGCGGTGATCGAGGTCAACTCGAGCCCCGGCTTGATCATGCACTTGAAGCCGCTGGTCGGTTCACCGCGGCCCGTCGGCGATGCCATCATCGGACAATTGTTCGGGCCGGAACAAACCGGGCGCGTGCCCTTGTGCGCCGTCTCGGGCACCAACGGCAAGACCGTGGTGACCGCCTTGATCGCCGAAATCCTGCGTGTTTCCGGGCGCAATGTGGGCACGGTCAGCTCCGAGGGGCTGCGCGTGGGGGAGCGCGTGTTGGCTTCGGGCGATCGCTCGAACGCCGACAGCATGCGTCGCGCGCTGATGAATCCGTATGCCGACGCATTCGTGTTCGAGATTTCCGAGCCGAACGTGCTCGACGAAGGCGTGATCTTCGATCGCTGCGAGGTGGCGGTCGTCACCAATCTCGGCGCTGGCGATCACCTGGGAAAAAAATACGTCGACGAGCTGCTGCCGATCTCGAAAGCCGTGCGTGCGCCGGTCGACATCGTGCTTCCCAGCGGCTACGCCGTGCTCAACGCAGACGACGCGGGTGTGTTGGAGATGGCCTCGTACACCAAAGGTCAGCTCTTGCTCTTCTCGCGCGCGGCGAACACGCCCGCAGTGCTCGAGCATTTGAAGAACGACGGCCGCGCAGTGCTGCGCGAGGGCGACTGGCTGGTGCTCGGTCACGGCGCGCGTCGCATCCCGATGCTCGATCTATCGCCGTTGCGCTGTCCGGTGCTGGGCTTGCCCGCATTCTTGGTCGACGATCTGCTGGCAGCGGTTGCAGCTGCGATCGCGCTCGGCGCCAGTGCCGAGCAAATTCGCGCGGGCGTTACCGGCTGCCTCGGCCAAGGAGGCATCGCGGCCTTCGAGTTGCCGAAGAGCGCAGTTCGTCCGAACGGCGGGCTGCTAGTGGTCACGCCCGCGCGCAATTCGTCTGCGCTCGAGGCGTGGGGTCGACATTTTCAAGAGCATTTCCCCGGCCGACGAGCCCAAGTCTTGCTCGACCCAGCGGCCGATTGGCGAGCGACCGACGCTGGGCCGCTCGCGACGCAACTTAGTGAATGTTTCTCAGACATTACGGTTGCGTTGAATTCTGATGCGCGACCTTTCGTCGAAGCACTCGAGATGGCGCGCCCGGGGCTAAATAGCCGGCCAAAAGGCCTGTCATCCGATCTCATGGCCTGCTTGGATCAATTGCTCGAGGCTCAGCTCAGCGCAGATCTGTTATGCGTCTGCCCCGCAAATGCTGCGGGCTTTCTGAGTGTGCTGCGCCATCTCGAAACAAAAGGTCTGAGCCGCAGGAGTACCGGTGGCCTCGCCTCCGTAAGACATTGCCGATGAACATCGAGTCGATTCGCGCCCTCTCAGGCCCCAACCTCTGGTCGGACCAACCGGTCCTCGAAGCCGTGATCGTGCTCGATCGAACGAGTTTCGATTCGGACGCGCTCAGTCGCTTGTGCGGCTGCTTGCCGTCCGACCTGGGTGCCGCCCTCCGTCGTGATTTCGTAGCCGCCGATGCGTCCGCCTCCTGGGCCGGCTTGCTCGGCCGCCTGGTCGTCGGTTTGCAAGCTGCGGCTGGCTGCCAAGTGAGCTTTTGGACGGCGCGCGCGCTGAAGCAAAGCGGCGAGTACCGCATCGCTGCCGAATACGCCGAAGAGCCGACTGCACGTCGCGCGCTCGAGCTAGCGCTCGCGTTGGTGCACGCCGCCCGCGCTGGCGAAGCGTTCGAGCTCGAGCCTGAGCTGCTCGCTCTGCGCAAGTTGAACGAAGACGCTCGCTTGGGTCCGAGCACCGGCTGCATCGTGCGCGCCGCTCAAGAGCGCAAGATCCCCGCGCGTCGCTTGACGGGTAGCTTGGTTCAATTCGGCCAAGGCGCTCGCCAACGTCGCATCTGGGCCGCCGAGACCGATCGCACGAGCGCGGTTGCTGAGTCGATCGCCCAAGACAAAGAGCTCACCAAGTCGCTGCTCGACGCGGTCGGCATTCCGGTGCCCAAGGGCATGCCCGCCTCCTCTGCACAGGCAGCCTGGGCCGTAGCCGAAGAGATCGGCTTGCCCGTGGTCGTCAAACCGCGCAGCGGCAATCAAGGTCGCGGCGTGTCGGTCCGCCTGCAAACCCGCGAGGCCGTCGTGTCCGCGTTCGAGATCGCCTTCGCCGCCGATGGTGAGGTGATCGTCGAACGCCACATCGAGGGCGCGGATTTTCGCTTGCTCGTGATCAATGGTCGGCTAGTGGCGGCCGCACGCCGCGAACCGCCGCAGGTCGTTGGCGACGGCCAGCACACGATCAGCGAGCTGGTCGCCAGCGTGAACCTCGATCCGCGCCGCGGCGACGATCACTCGACGTCTCTCAGCAAAATCGTGCTGGACGAAATCGGCCGCGAAATCTTGGCCGAGCAGTCGCTCACGGTCGACAGCGTGCCGGCTCTCGGTGAAGTCGTGGTGCTGCGTCGCAACGCGAACCTGAGCACCGGCGGCACCGCCGCCGACGTCACTGACACGGTTCATCCGAGCGTCGCGCAGTGCGCGGTCGAAGCCGCGCGCATGGTCGGCCTGGACGTCGCGGGTGTCGATATCGTCGCCGCCAACGTCACTGAGCCGCTCGAACAGAGCGGCGGCGCGATCGTAGAGGTGAACGCCGCGCCCGGTTTGCGCATGCACATCGAGCCGTCGAGCGGCGTCGGTCGCCCCGTGGGCAAGGCCATCGTCGACTCCATGTTCGCCCCGGGCGATGACGCTCGCATTCCAATCGTCGCGGTCACCGGCACCAACGGCAAGACCACCACCACACGCTGCATCGCGCACCTCTTGCAACAGCGCGGCCTGCGCGTGGGCATGACCTGCACCGACGGCATCTACGTCGAAGGTCGTCGCATCGATACCGGTGATTGCAGCGGCCCGAAGAGCGCGCGCGCCGTGCTCGCCCACCCGCGCGTGGACGCGGCCGTGCTCGAGACCGCGCGCGGCGGCATGCTGCGCGAGGGCCTAGGCTTCGATTGGTGCGACGTCGCGGTCGTGACCAACGTGGGCGAGGGCGATCACCTCGGCATGGGCGGCATTCACACCGCGGCCGAGCTGGCGCGCGTGAAGGCGATCCCGGTGCGGCGCGTGTCCGAGCGCGGCGCGGCCGTGCTCAACGCCGATGATCCGCTGGTGGCCAGCATGGCCAGCCTGTGCCGCGGTCGAGTGATCTTCTTCAGCCGCAACGCCGAGTCACCGCGGATCGTGAGCCACCGCGCGGCGGGCGGCAAAGCCGTCACCGTGCGTGATGGCTACATCGTGATTTGCTCCGGCAAAGACGAACGCCGCGTGGCCCAGGTGGATCTCCTGCCGCTCACCCACGGCGGGCGCATCGGCTTCCAGGTCGACAACCTGCTCGCCGCCGTCGCGGCCGGCTTTTGGCTCGGGCTATCGGTGGATGCGCTGCGCTTCGGGGTGCAGACCTTCTCCAGCGACATCGGCACCGTGCCCGGACGCTTCAACGTGCTGGTGCACCGCGACGCGACCGTGATCTTGGATTACGGGCACAACGCCTCCGCTCTTTTGGCGTTGAACGAGGCCATCAGCAAGCTGCCGCATCGCCGCCGCAAGGTCGTGTACACCGCGGCCGGCGATCGCCGCGACGAAGACATTCGCCGCCAAGCCGAAATCATCGGCGGCTTCTTCGACGACGTATACATTTACGAAGACCAATGCACGCGCGGCCGCGCCGATGGTGAAATCATCCGCCTGATGCGCGAAGGCATGCAGCGCGCCAAGCGCCAACCGCGCCGCATTCTGCAAAAGTCCGGGGAGCTGCCGGCGATCGCCGCCGCCATCTCCGCCCTCGAGCCGGGCGATCTGCTGCTCTGCCAAGTCGACCAAGTCGAAGTCGCGCTCGACTTCGTCAAAGGCCTGTTCCGCCAAGCCGAAGCGCGCCCCGTCGTGCCCCTCGGTCAATTCGCAGCCGCCGCGCTAGCCGCACTCGGCATCATCGGCTGAGGCTGAGCCGCGCGAGCGAAACTCGCCGGGATTCCTGCGCCGAAAAATCGCAGACCGACGCTGCGTTGGGGCTTCAATACGGCGCGAACTTCGCCGCGTTGCGAGGTGCGATGCTGGATCGCGATCGCCCCCTCTCTCACTCTCTGGCCCGAGGCTCAGGGCGTCCGAGTGACGGCGGCGCGCGCTTTGCGTTGGTTCAGCCAAAACAAGATCGCGGGTAGGAGCAGGACGGCGGCGAGCAGGGTGGTGACCTCACCGGCGGCCGCGGTAAGGCCGAAGCTTTCGGTGGCGCCGTTCATCGAGAACATCAGGGCGATGTAGCCGAGCGCGGTGGTCAGCGAACAGAGCACGACCGCGCCGCCGGTTTCGACCAAGGCTTGCGCCAAGCTCGCGTCGTCGGTGAGTTCACGGCGCTTCATGATGTTGAGCGCGTAGTCTGCGCCCACGCCGATGCTGATCGGCAGCGCGACGAAGTTCAAGAAGTTGAGCTTGATCTGCTGCCAGGCCAAGAACGCGATCATCCAAGAGAGGCCGATGACCAGCACCGAGAGCGCGAGTAGGCCGTTCTTGCTGCCGCGGAAGGCGAACAGGATCACCCCCAGCGTGCCCAAGAAGCTGAGCAAAATGGCCTTGGGCGCTTCCTCTCGGATCGATTGCAGAACGTCGGCGAAGATCACCGGATCGCCGGAGCCGTAGATCACTTCACCGTTCGGCAAGCGTGTCTCGCGAAAGGCGTCTGCCCAGCGCTGCAGGTAGCGCGCGTTGTACACGCTCTCGCCCGCGGTCGGCACGATGTACACGATGCGTCCGCGCTGGCCGTCGTGATCGATGAACGGGCGCGCGATGGGCAGGGGTAGATCTGCGACCTCGAGCGGCGCGAGCTGGGCCGGAATGTAGTCGTTGATTTTTGCGTAGTCTTTGTCGCTCACGAAGCCGCGCTTGTGGCCGCGTTCCACGCGATCGCGGACTTCGCGCAGGAGCTCCAGCTTCTTCGGCTGCTCTTTGGGCAAGATGTCGAACACGGTGACCACTTTTTCGAACGGCCTCACGTCCTTGGGCACTGCGCCGTGGCGCTTCATCAGCGCCGTGACTAGCGGTTCGACTTGGTCAACGCGATCGACGACGATGGCGCGGCCGTCTTGCCCTGCGCGTCCCACGACGTCGTCGACGCGGCCTGCCAGCGCGCCGGCCTCCGTTTGACGATGCGCCTTGCCGCCGAGCACGGTGCGCAGGTTGTATTCCATCGGATCTTGCGCGAAATAGCGCACGGACACGGCGATCGTCAGCACGCCGCTCACGACTCCGAACAGCGCGATCGCGCGCGGCGCTCGCTGGGCCGCCCACACGAACGGATAGCCGTAAAAGCCACGCGCCTTGGAGCGCCAGCTGGGCGCGCGTCCGAACATCGGGCTCACGCGCTCGGTGAGCACGAGCAGCGCGGGCAAGAGCAGGTACGTGGCCAACCAGCACAGCGTCATGCCCATGCCGCCGATCGCGCCGAAGTGCTTGAAGCCGCGGAAGTTGGTCACCGCCAGCGAGCCGTAGGCGACCATCGCGGCGCCCGCGGCGGCCAGGGTCGCGATGTGCGTTTCGCGATGCGCCGTCAGCACGGCCTGTGCGATCGATTGCTGAGCGCGGCGCGCTTCGATGTAGCGCGCCATGTACATGATGCCGAAATTGATGCCGTTGCCGGTGATGATGCTGACCATCAGGCCGCTGGCGAGGTTCAGGTAGCCGATGCCCAGATAGGCGCCTGCGAAAGACCAAGTGCAGCCGACCAAGATCGTCAGGCCCATGCAGGCCAGCACGCGAAAACGCAGGAAAAATAGCAAGATCACGCCCAAGATCATGCCCACGCCCACGCCGCCGATCTGCCACAGATCTTGCGTGATCTCGTGCTTCGCCTCGGCCGTCGTGATCAAGTTGCCCGAGTAGCCGACGGTCAGCTTCGGGTCCCAGGCCTGGGGATGAATGGCGCTGACCAACTTCTGGATCTGCGCACGCAGCTCGAAGGCCGCTGGATCCATGCTGTTCAGCGGGCTACGCACGAGCAGCACGCCGTACGTCGCGCCCTTGGATTGGCCGATGTAGTAGCCGTCGGTGCCGGGTTGTTTCTTCTGCGCTTCGTCGAGCTTCTTCTTGAATTGGTCTTCGAGTGTCTGAGCGTTCAAGGGCGGCGGGACATCGGCCTTGCTGGCCGCATCGCCGCTGGCTGCGTCGTCCAGCCCGAGATCCATGCCGCCTTTCTTTTGCACTTCGTAGTCGTAGCGATCGATCACATCGTCGTGGATTTTTTGGATGTCGCTGAGGTCGGCGTACAGGTGCTTGTGTGCGCGGAAAAAATCTTGCACCTCGCGCGAGCCATCCTCGACCGCCGTGACCAGCTTTGGACTCAGCTTGCGGATTTCCGGGGCCAGCGCGTCGCTGAAACGCTTGAGCGCCTCGACATTTTCGCTCTTGGCCACCACGCTCAAGGTCGAACCCGTGGCGGCACCCGCTGAAGAACGACCGCTGAGCCGCTCGGCGATTCGGCGCGCCTCGATCACGCTGCGCTTGCCGTCCGGCAAGAGCTCGGTGAACTCCGTGCGTAGGCTCAGCCGCGAAGCCAGAAAGCCCGTCGGGAGCAGCGTGGCCAGCACCAGCAGTATCACCGCAAGCGGGCGGCGGTTCTGAAATTCTCCCAACCGAACGAGCAAACGTTCCAGCCACGAGGGGCGCATTCGTCTGAAGCTAACACAGCTCGTTTGGGGCAAGGCCCGCGCGGACAGTGTCAGAGCACGAGCGTCTCACTCAGCGGCGCACCGGATCTTTGGACAGCTTGCGTTGCAGCGAGCGACGATGCAGGCCGAGTAGCCGCGCGGCCTGCGAGATGTTGCCGTCGCAGTCGCTGAGCACGCGCTGAATGTGCTCCCATTCGACCCGCGCCAAGCTCGGCACTTCCAGGCTGCTGGCCGCGGGCGTTGCGGTCTTGCCTTCGAACGCCGCTAAGATCTGATCGATGTCGACGGGCTTACTCAGGTAGTGCACCGCGCCCGCGCGCAAGGCTTCGACGGCTGTGGCGATACTGCCGTAGCCCGTGAGCATCACGATCACGCTCGCGGGGTCGATGACGTGCAGCTCGCGCACGACATCCAGGCCCGACGCGCCGGGCATGCGCAGATCGACCACGGCAAATTCCGGGCTGTCTTGCTGGGCGAGGCGCACGGCCTCCGCGGCGCTGTGCGCGGTGCGCACGTCGAAGCCGCGGTCGTGGAAGGCTTTGCCCAAGCGAGTGCGAAATACGTCGTCGTCGTCGACGACCAGCACCGAGCGCGCAGCGCGTTCTGTTTCAGTGGTCACGCCGGACTCCAGGGTTTGAGCATGTCACGCGGGACGATCAAGCGCGCGACGGTGCCACCACCGGGACGCGCCACCAGCGTCAATTCGCCGCCCATCTTCTCGGCGAAGGCGCGGGCCAAGAACACACCCAGCCCGAGACCGCGGCCGGGAGCCTTGGTGGTGAAGAACGGCTCACCGACGCGGGCGCTTTCGTGCGCCGGGATGCCGCAGCCAGCGTCGAAGATTTCGAACGCGGCTCGCTCGGCCTCGAGCCGCGTCACAACGCGCACCGGCTCGCTCTTGCCGGCTTCGGCCTGCGCGTCGAAGGCGTTGCGGATCAAGTTGGCCAGGACCTGCACCAAGAGCCCTTTGGGGGCCACGAGCTCGGACAGCTCGCCCTCACGCTCGAAGGCGATCTGCGCGGCGCGCGCCCCGAGCACCTCCGACAAATCTTGCTCGACGCCTCGAATGCTGACTATCGACAGCATTTCGCCCGCGCCTTCACCGGCGCGCGCCGCCATTTGTTGCAAGATCTCGCGACAGCGCTCGACTTCTTGGCGGATCAAGCGCGCGTCGGGCACGAGCCCGTCGGCGCTGCGCCCTGCTTCCAGGCCATGCTCGAGCTCTTTGGCGACCAGCGCAATCGTCGCCAGCGGCGTGCCCAGCTCGTGCGCGGCGCCGGCTGCGAGGGTGCTGAGCGAGGCGAGCTTCTCGTGTCGCACCGCGGAGCGCTGCAGCTCGAACAGCTCGTGCTCGCGTGCTTGCAGCGCGCTGGCGACGCGCGATACGAAGTGCACCACGAACCCCGCGGCCAGTGAGTACGCCAGCCACATGCCCTGCAAATGCATGTTGGATGCGCCATGGTGCATGTGCATCGCGTGCGGATCGATGGTGCGCGCCGGCAGCACGAACAACGAGCCGAACGCGAGCGAGGTGAGCGCCGCGACCAGCCAGGCCGGTCGCGGTGCGAGCAGCAGCGCGGCCAGCGCCACGTGCACCAAATAAAACACGCTAAATGGGTTCGAGGGCCCACCCGCGGTGAGCAACAGCCCGGTCAACGTCAACACGTCCAAGAGCAAAACGCTCGCCAGGGCGTACGCCGACGGCTCGCCCTGGCGCAGCCAAGCCGTGAGCGCGAGGTTGCTCAACGCGGTGATCGAAATCAGCGAAGCGACCAGCGGCAGAGGTAGCGAGATCTGAAGTCCGAGTACTGCCAGGCCCACGATCGCCAGCTGCCCTGCGATCGCCAGCCAACGCAGGCGGACCAGCCAGGCCAGGCCGATCTTGGGCGCGGTCGCCACCGAGGCGGGCGTTGCTGCTGTCACCGCCGGAACTTAGCAGACACGGCGTGGGGCACGCGCTGCGACGAATTGCCGCGTGTTCGCGCGCCGATTTGCTGGGGGATTGGTTTGGGGGGGCCAAGCTGGAACGGGCGCGCTTGCCGTGCACGGCGGCGCTGGGCAGTGGAGCGCGCAAAGTTTCATCACAGCGGCCGCGCCTGCCCCCGCGTGTTCGGAGTGCACCCCTCGAGCGGCAAGTCCGCCTGAAGCGGCGAGCCCGCCTGAAGCGGCAAGCCCGACGACTAATTGGCCGCGTTGACCGGTGTGGCTCGCGGGCTAGACATTCGGCTCACCGAGGCAAACCCGAAGAGGGAGAGTGATCGGCGAATAGCGAGGTCCGAACCGGTGTCGGCGCGGGGTCAGTGCGCTGCGTCGACTTTGACGCTTTTGTCGACCTTGCCGAGCAGCAGCACGAGCGGCAAAAATAGCAAGATCACCGCGCCGGTGGCGAAGAAGGTGTCGTTGAACGACATCACTAGCGCCTCGCGATTCACGATCGCGTTCAACGAGGTCAGGGCTTGGTTTTGTGCGTCGACCAGGACTGCGCCTTTGGCCATGAAAGCGCCGGTCAGGGCGTGCACGCGGTCTAGAACCGCGGGGTCACCGAGCGGCATCTTTTCGACCAACACTGCGCGGTGAAAGGCTTGGCGCTGCGTCAGGAGCAAGGTGAGCAGCGCCACGCCGACGCTGCCGCCGAGCTGACGGGTCAGGTTGAAAAAGCCGGATGCTTTGGCGATGTCGTGCTTCGGGATCGGACCCAAGGTAGCCATGTTCAACGGCAAGAACATGGCCACCGTGCCGACCGAGCGGATGATCAGCGGCCAGAAGAAGTCATCGACGCCGGTCTGGGAAGTCAGGTTACTGATTTGGTAGACGGCAAACACCAGGATGCAAGCGCCGGTGACCAAGGCCAAGCGCGAGTCAATCTTGCGGATGATTTGACCTGCGCCGATCATGGTCACGGCGGAGGCGAGCGCGCTCGGCAAGAGCAGCATGCCCGTCTCTTGCGACGTGTAGTGCATCAGGGACTGCGCGAAGATGGGCACCGCGAACAGCGTGCCGTACAGCGCCATGCCGACGACCACGCTCAGAATACTGCCCGCCCACAACGACCGGTAGCGCAACACCCGCAGATCGACGACCGGGTTCTTACTCTTCAGCTCGCGAAACACGAACGCCACGAGCGAGACGACCGCGACCGTGAACAGCCCGATGATCAGCCGCGACTCGAACCAATCCTCGGAGTTGCCTTCCTCCAAGAACGTTTGCAGACAGCCCAGGCCCGTGGCCAGCATCAAGATCGCGATCCAGTCGATCTGCGAGGTATTTTTGTGCTCGCTGTCGGGCTTGAGGCTGGCAGAACACATCAACACGGCCAGAATGCCGAGCGGCACGTTGACGAAGAAGATCCAGCGCCAACCAATGTTGGTCACTAGGTAGCCGCCGAGCGTCGGGCCGATGGCGGGCCCTGCGATCACGATCGCGCCGAAGAACGCCTGGGCCACGCCCTGCTCTTCTTTCGGGAAGGTCTCGAACAGGATGGCCTGCGCCTTGGCGAGCAGTCCGCCGCCCATCAAGCCCTGCAGCACCCGCGCGATCACCAGCATGGGCAGCGTGGTGGCCAGCCCGCACATGATCGAGGCGATCGTAAACCCGACCAGCGAGAAGATGAAGTAGCGCTTCTTGCCGAAGCGATCGCCGAGCCAAGCCGTGAGCGGCAGCACGATCACGTTCGCCACCGCGTAGCCGGAGACGACCCAGCTCACCTCGGACAGCGTGGCGCCGAGCGTGTTCTGCATGTCCGTCAGCGCGACGTTGACGATGCTGACATCCACGACCTCGAGCAACGCGCCGAGCGCGACGGCAATCGCGATCGCCCATTTGCCGCCCGCCGCCGCTCGCGCGGGGGCTTGCATCGCCAGCCCGGACCGTGCCATTTTTGGCCTCGATTTCCCGTCTATTTGCGGGTGTCGACCGTGAGATCGACGCTCATGCCCGGCCGCAGCGTGATGCCCACGGGCAGGTGGTGCAGCCGCACGCGCACGGGCAAACGTTGCACCACCTTGGTGAAGTTACCGGTCGCGTTGTCGGGCGGGAGCAGCGTGAACTTCGCGCCCGTGGCAGCCGAGAAGCTCTCGACTTCGCCGTCGATCGACGCGCCGCCGAAGGCGTCGACTTCGACCTTGGCGGGTTGCCCGACCCGCATCTTGGCTACTTGCGTCTCTTTGAAGTTGCCAGTGACCCAGAGCTTGTCCGTTACCAGCTGTACGACGCTTTGCCCGGGCGAGAGCATCTGCCCGACGTTAATGCTCTTCTTCGAGAGCACGCCGTCGCTGGGCGCAAAAATCTGAGTGTAGGACAGATCCAGCGCGGCCAAGTCACGGGCGGCCCTGGCCGTGTCGACCTGCGCGTGGGCGGCCTTGGCGCGTGCTTGGGCGAGCTGAATTTGCGTAGCTACGTCGTTCGAGATCTTGGCCTTGGCCTTGGCCTCGACCACCCGGCTCTGCGCCTGCGCGGCCGAGCTCTTGATCGACGTCAGCCGTGCTCGCGCCACATCCACCGAGGATTGCGCCACTTTTAGCTGGGTATCGGCGCGATCGGACTCGGCTTGGGAGATCGCGCCCGTGCGCAGCAGCTGCTTGGCGCGACCATTGTCGATTTGGGCTTGGGCCAGCGACGACTGAGCGGATTCGAGCTGCGCCGCGGCTTCTTTGATCTGATCCGAGCTCGACGCGGCGCCCACCGCGGCGGTGATCAGCGAGGCATCCGCGACGGACTTGTCGCCGATCGCGTTGGTCTCGCTGACGCGGGCGGTGGCGTCCGCTGCGTCCGCCTGCGCTTGCGCGGAAAATACGTTCGCCTCCGCCTCGGCCAGGCGCGCGCGGGCGGGGGCAGAATCCAATTCGGCCAGGAGCTCGCCGCTCTTGACCCGCTGATTTTCGGTAAACAGGATCTTCGTGACTACGCCGCCGACGCGCGCCGGCACGGACACGACGTCGCCATCGATTTGGGCGTTGTCGGTGTTCTCCAAGCCGTCATGCGTCACGTACCAAAATCCGCCGCCCGCGATCACTGCGGCGGCGATTAGCCCGAGAACGAGGCCACGCTTGCTGCGCGGTTCAGCCGTTGTTTCTTTGCCTGGGGGTACTGAGTCGAGCTCTGCCGTCGCGGTCGCCATAGAAAGCCTTCACTATGAGAGGGAACGCTGCAGATATAAGGCGTTCATAGCGCTTAGCAACGGGCAGTTGCCTTAGGAACTTAATCCCTGGACTAAGCGCTCGAATGCGCTGGGCAATCGGCCGTTCCAGCCACGCCGTCCGCAGCCGTTCCCGTCGAGCTCGAGTGAGAGATGGCTCAGCCCGACTCGAGTGAGAGATGGCTCAGCCCGAGACGGGGGGCACGCTGAACAGTTTATCCTCGTGCAGCAGCGCCCATTCGCGCATGGCGCGCAAATGGGGGAACAAGCCGCGGCCGAGATCAGTCAAAACGTACTCCACCCGTGGCGGAGTAGTCGACAGCACGATGCGGTCGACGAAGTGAGCGCGTTCCAGTTCGCGCAGAGTTTGCGCGAGCATGCGCTGGGAGACCCCAGGAATTTCGCGTTTGAGTTCGCTGAAGCGACGGCGCTCGGTGCGCAGTGCGGTGAGCACGATCAGCGTCCACTTCTCACCCAACAGCGAGAACAAGCTGCGCATCAACGTAGCGCTGCTGGCAGTTGCAGGCGTTTGGGTTTCCGGCTCTTGTTCGAGGCTGTGCGCGGTCATCAATACTTTCTGGAGTCAGCAACCAACGCTGGAACCTGAAGCCAACCTAGGCAACTTGAAAGCCCCTGGTGGGCGATTTGTCTATCCAGACCGCTGATGGGTCCGGCCGATGGCCCATCGACCCAAAGCGTCGCTTCCCAGCTGGACGCGCTGAGGCGCGTTGGTCTGCATTCATGGGGTGGGGAATAAAGTCGCGCGGGCTGCCGCAAGTAACATTGTCGTCACTTAAATCGGGGCATGCGCCTGAAATTGGTTCAACTACTTGGGTCCGAACCTTGACACCCCGAGCACGCGCCCTAGTTACTCAACGGTTCGATACTCGAGCCGTTTTCGTTCTCGAGTGACACTCGAAACGGCTCACGCTCCCCAACCATCCTCGGTTTTATCAGGAGAGTTTTGCGTGACACAGACCTTACGTTGCGCCCTTATCGGCTACGGCTTCATCGCTGGAAAGGGGCATGCGCCCGTCTACGCAGAACGAAGCGTAGGGGCGGCTGATTTCCAGATAGTGGCGATAGTCGACAGCAATGAGGCCCGGCGCGCTGCAGCGCAGCGGGATTTTCCCGAGGCACGTATCTACAGCGATCACCTAGAAATGCTGCAGGCCGAGGCGGGCCGGATCGATTTCGTGGACATCACCACGCCGCCGTACGCGCACGCCAGCATCGCCCATGCCGCGCTCGATCGCGGCCTGCACGTGCTGTGCGAAAAGCCGATCGCCGTCTCCCCGGAAGAGGCGGTTTCCCTGGCCGAACACGCGCAGCGCGCAAAACGCGTATTCTTCCCGTGCCATAATTACAAGCATGCGCCCGTGATCAAGACCGTGCGCGGTCTGATTGAGGGCGGTAGCATAGGCCGGGTTCACCTGGTTACCTTGCAGACCTTCCGGACCACGCACGCCCGCGGAGTCAGTGAGTGGCGCCCAGACTGGCGGCGCGAGCGCCGCTACTCGGGGGGCGGCATCGCCATGGATCACGGCAGCCATACGCTGTACTTGGCCTTCGAGTGGCTCGGTTCACACCCGGTCTCCGTCAGCGCCAAGGCCAACACCTTGGGCGATTTCGACACTGAAGATAACTTCAGCTGCACCCTGACCTTCCCGAACGGCATTGCCACCGCCCAGCTCACCTGGACGGCAGGCGCCCGCAAGGTGATGTACACCATCCACGGCGAGTACGGCGCCATCACCGTCGACGACGACCAAGTGCAGCTCCTGGTTCGCGAAGATCTGGCCGCACAGCGGCCCGACTTAGCGCGCCGCGCCGGGGTGCAGTCAGTGCCCTCGCACTGGATGGACGCCAGCCACAAGGAGTGGTTTGGCAGCTTGCTCGATAAGTTCAAGGTCGCCATCGCCAGCGACGATTACGTGGGTGCGGACGCACGCGACGCCATCGAGTGCATCAAGGTGATCTCCGCCGCTTATCTGTCTGCCAGCCTGAGCTCTCGTGAAGTTGCGATCGTGGAAGCACGGTCCCCGGCACGCGAGAACGGCGCTCGCACGAACGGGCAGCACCGCGCCGCGCCTTCGCGGCCATGAACCTCCTCGGGCTTCAAGAGAAGGCGCTGATCGGGCTCTTTCTCGCGTTGCCAGCGCTAGTGCTGGCGGCGTACGGCGTGCGCGTGGCGATTGCCGGCCGCGCGCTCGACCCGCGCACTCAGCGTGAATCGAGCACGGTGCTGTTCGGCCGTTTTCCGATTGAGGCGTTCCACTGGGCGCTGCGCGGTGTCGGGCGCAATGTCTCTCGCACGGGCGTCTCGCCGGACACGCTCACGCTGATTTCGTTGGTCATTTCCAGCGCGTCCCTGCCGCTCGCTGCCTTCGGCTCGTTGCCCGCGGCAGGCGCGTCTCTGCTCTTCGGTGCGGCCTTCGACGCGCTCGACGGCATCGTCGCGCGCGAACGCGGGCTTTCGTCCGACGCCGGTGAAGTGCTGGATGCCGTCGTCGATCGCTACGCGGATTCTGCGCCGCTCGTGGGGCTGGCGGTCTACTACCGCGCTTCGGTGCCGGCGCTGCTCTTGGTGCTCTTCGCCCTCTTGGGCTCGATGCTGGTCAGCTACGTGCGCGCCAAGAGTGAGGCCATGAGTCTGTCTTTGCCCGGCGGTCTGATGCGCCGCCACGAGCGGATCGCCTACCTGACGGCGGGCTTGCTCTTGGGTCCGCTCTGGCAAATAGCCAGCATTCCGCTGCAAATGCCGCTGACCTTGCTGGCCGTGGCGGTCGTGGCGCTGGTTTCGAACTTGGCCGCGGTGCAGCTCACGCGCGCGGCGCGTGCTGCGCTGGTCGAGCTGGGCCGCGGTCCAAAGGGGCGCGCTTGAGCCCAACACCGGAACCAAAGCGCCGCCTGCGCGTGCTCACCGAGCTGCCGGGCCCGAAATCGCGCGCGCTGCGCAGCGCGGAGGCCGAGCACCTCGCGCCCGGCACGCAGGCCATCTGGGAGTACGCGGGGATCGCCGTCGACTCCGGCTCGGGCAGTGAGCTGCTCGACGTCGACGGCAATCGTTTTCTGGATTTAGTGGCCGGCATTTCGGTCGCCGCCCTCGGCTACGCGCACCCCAGGTACCTGGCGGAGTTCGGCGCGCAGCTGGCCAAGATCCACGTCGGCTCGTTCACCACCGAAGCGCGATTCAAGGCGCTCTCGCTGCTGGCGGAAATGCTGCCCAAAGAGCTGAACAAGGTGCAGCTGTTCTCCGGCGGCTCAGAAGCCGTGGAGAGCGCGCTGCGTTTGGCGCGCGCGTACACGGGCAAGTTCGAAGTGCTCTCGTTTTGGGGCGGCTTTCACGGGAAAACCAGCGGCGCCCTGGCCCAAATGGGCAGTGACTTCAAGCAAGGCTTAGGGCCGCTGCCGCCAGGCGCATACCTCACGCCGTACGCGGATTGCGCGCGTTGCCCGTTCAAGCTTCAGCACCCCTCGTGCGGCCTTTTGTGTGTGGAGTTCGCGCGGGACAAATTGAAGAAGGAAACGACCGGAAAGCTGGCGGCTATTTTGGTCGAGCCCATGCAAGGCACCGCCGGCAATCTCGTGCCCCCGCCGGAGTTCCTACGCGCTGTGCAGGAGGTCGCCCGGGAGAACGACGCCCTCTTGATCGCCGATGAAATGATCACTGGCTTCGCGCGCACGGGCCGGCGTTTTGGCAGCGAGCATTCCGGCATCCAGCCGGACATCATGACGCTCGGCAAAGGCATGGGCGGTGGCTATCCGGCGACGGCAGTGGCCACGCGCGCCGAGATCGCCAGCGCCGAACCTTGGTCGAAGCCGAGCTTCTCGTCCTCCAGCTACGGCGGCAATCCGTTGGCCGCCGCGGCCATCGCCTCGAGCCTCGGCATCATCCGTGACGAAGGGTTGGTGGAGCGCGCGGCCAGCGTGGGTTCCCGCTTGAAAGTGGGCCTGTCGTCGCTCGCCGAGCGCCACGCGAGCGTGGCCAACGTGCGCGGTGAAGGCCTGTTTCTAGGCTTTGATTTGCTGAAGCCGGGCACTCGCGAGTCGTGGACCAGCGCCGAGTGCAGGCAGCTCTTCGACGCCACCCTGCGTCGCGGTCTCGTGACCATGGCCTATGCCCCCCGTGTGCGTATCAACCCGCCCCTGATCCTGACCGAGGCGGAGGCGGATGAAGCACTGTCGGTGCTCGATGAATCTTTGACCGAAGTCGAGGGCCGCAATCACCATGCTGTCTCAAAGAGCGCATGAGCCCGCCCCGGCGAGCGAGCTGTTCGTCGTCCTGAAGGCGACGCTCTCCTCGAGCGCAGCCACCATCGCCGATGGCGTCGTGTATCAGCTCTTGCTGTTCGCGCTGTCTGCGCACTATGGGTTCGTCGCCGCCGCGGGTGCGGTCGCGGGCGCAGTCGTCAACTTTCTGATCAATCGCCACTATACTTTCGCGCAGAGCGCCGAGCGCGCGTTGCCGCAGGCCATCCGCTACGCCGTGGTCTCGCTGGCCACGTTCTTTGCGTTGCGCTTGCTGCTCGCGGGCACGGTGGAGGGGCTCGGTTGGTCGCCGCGCGTCGCCTGGCTGCCGGCAAAGCTACTGGCCTTTGCGCTCGTCTCGTATCCAGCGCAGCGGCTGTGGGTGTTTTCCCGGAGGGCTCCGGCATGAAAGGCGCTCGCGCACCGCTCACGGCTCGCCTGCGCACGCTCTGGCCCTCGGCGCCGTTTTGGCTGCTCGCCGCGTTCTGGGCGGTGCAGGGCAAGCTGCGCTGGGACCATTTGGCGCTCGCGCTGCTGGTCACCTTCCTCGCCTATTGGTCCAATTGGACGCGGCGCCTGTGCCTCGGCATTTTGCCGATCGGCTTGGTGGGCGTCTTGTACGACTCCATGCGTGTCGTAAAGAACGTGGGTTTGACCCGCGACAACGTGCACGTGTGTGACGTGCGCGCCATCGATCAGCGCTTCTTCGGCATTGATTTGAACGGCACGCGCGCCACTTGGCACGACTACCTGCAGCAGCACCCGACGCCCTTCTTGGACGTGTACTGCGCGATCCCGTATGGGATTTTCCTGGGTGTGATGATCGCCTACGCGGTGTACTTGTTCCGCCGCGACTACCCGGCGCTGCAGCGCTTCACCTGGTCGTTCCTCGCTTTGAACGTAGCGGGCTTCATCACTTACCACGTGTATCCCGCGGCACCGCCTTGGTACTTCCACCACTACGGCTGTGTGGTCGATCTCGCTACGCACGCCAGCGAAGGCCCCAACTTGGCGCGCGTGGATGCTTGGTTGGGCACTCCGTACTTTGCCGGCATGTACGGCCGTTCGAGTGACGTGTTCGGCGCGGTGCCATCTCTGCACGTGGCCTATCCGCTGCTGCTCTTGATCGATGGCTTCCGCCGTCATCGCTGGCTCGGCCGCGTGCTCTTGGTCTGGTTCTATCTGTCGATGTGTTTTGCCGCGGTCTACCTGGACCATCACTGGGTATTCGACATCGTGGTCGGCTCTGTG
>Ga0247760_1000457_pt1 | contig 44954 bp, 38 predicted proteins | sample UWRJL171409R4_FD_179936 | JGI IMG/M metagenome (GOLD analysis project Ga0247760, IMG submission 179936) | Plant litter microbial communities from Arlington Agricultural Research Station in Wisconsin, United States - UWRJ-L171-409R-4 | ecosystem: Environmental > Terrestrial > Plant litter >...
GGCCGGCGTTCGAGCTCCTCCGCTTCGTGCGGAGCGGCTTCCTGAGCTCCGCGAGTGTCGGCCGCGACGCGCAGCTTGCCTGGCGCGACCTCGCTCTCGACCTCGCTCTCGAGGTCGATGCGCGCGTGGTGGGCCGCGGGCCCGCGGCCCACGCTGTGTGCCATGCGTTCGTCGTGTTCGCGGCGGCGACTCTCCTCCCACCAGCGCATCCCAGCCTCGTGTTCGGCGAAGTCGTCCTCGTTGGCGGTGAGCGCGACGAGCGCGTGGATGGCCAGACCGACGCCCCAGCCGAGCGCGGGCAAGAACCAGAGCCACCACGGCGTGAAGGGGAGCAGGATCAATCCGAGCACCAGGATCGCTGCGTTGACGATGGCATAGATGCCCGCGTGTCGACTGAGGTTGCGCCGCTGTTGGCGCAGCCAGGCGTCGCGTTTCCTCGCATCGAGCGCGAGCAAGGCAGACTCGTCCTTGCGGACGCGCAGGGCACGGCTCGCCTCGCGCAGCGAGTCGGGATCGATGCCGACGTCCGCCGCGATCGCCAGCAGGTCGTCGAAGCCGAGCTTCGTCGATTGCTGAGCCTGGGCCTGGCGCTCGACGGCCTTGCCCAGGACCTCGTGGACCTCGCTGGTCGAGAACAGCTGCGCGGCAGTATCGCTCGGGCCCGGGACGCCCGCGGGCTCGCCGCCACGCGCGGCCGCTTCGAGCGCGCGCACGGCGTCGTCCATCGACGCGAAGCGATCCTCGGGTCGTCTGCACAGCGCTCGGAGCACGACGTCCTGAACCGCTCGCGGCACGGAGGCCGCATCGAGCGCGTCGCGACCGACGGGGGCGGTGAGTACCGACGCCATCGCGGCCAGCGCGTCGGTGCCGCGCCACGGCAGCCGTCCGGCGAGCATCTCGTACGCAACTACCCCCCAAGAGAACTGATCGGCGCGGCCATCGAGCGGATCGCCGCGGATCTGTTCGGGAGCCATGTACAGCGGGGTGCCGACCTTGATCCCCTCCAGCGTGAGCGTCGGGAGTGCTGACGTCTGCGTCGGCGCCGCCGGGTCGACCGCGACGCTATCTCGACGCGCAATGCCGAAGTCGAGCACCTTCACCACGCCATCGTGGCGGAGCATCACGTTTTCCGGCTTCACGTCGCGGTGAACGAGCCCTTTGCGGTGTGCGGCCGCGAGCGCGCGGCCTGCATCGGCCAACCACCCGACGCGCGCAGACAGCGTCGCGCCGACGTCGCCCATCGCCTCGCGCAGCGTGCGACCATCGACGAGCTCCATCACGATGTAGGGAACTCCTTCGTGCTCGCCCACGTCGAACACCGCGACCGCGTTGGGATGATCCAGCGCCGCTGCGGCGCGTGCCTCCCTGACCAAGCGCGCGCTGGCTTCCGGAGAGGCCAGGCGCTCGGAGATCACCTTGAGCGCAACGCGCCGGCCGAGGCGCCCGTCCTCTGCACGGTACACGCGACCCATGCCCCCTTGTCCGAGCAGGGCCTCGATCGTGTAGCGTTCGAACTTCACTCCGGGCTCGAGCATCAAGACCCCAGCATAGCCCGAGCAGCGCGCCTAATAACCCACACTCGCTCGAGCTCGTGTTTCCGGCGGCACTGGACGAGGCGTACGCAGGTGCCGTCCGCTCCGCTTGCGGCCTCTTCGCTGTGAATGCCGAGGGGTGACGAACCATCTAGCGCCGCTTGCACCGCCACCGTGGAGCCGCGGATTTGCCGCTCGAGGCGAAGAGTAGGGCCGGGGAGCTATAAGCAGCTCCCCGAGCGAGGAACAATCGGCTAGCTTGCCCACGAGCGCGCGGGTTCGTGGGCTTTAGTTGTTCGCGGGCTCTCGTGATTCGGGGTTTGGTTAATAGGAAAGGTAGCTTAAGTGATGGGTGTACGTTCATTTATTGCGTTGTTGTCAGTGGTATCGCTGTTCTCGTTTGTCGGCTGCAGCAAAGATCCGACGAAGGTCGAGCCGGAGACGCGCGGCAAGCGCGGCGAGAACTGTCAGGCACGTAACGACTGTCAGTCCGGCCTGGCCTGCCTCAATGGCATTTGCGGGACGAACGAGTTTTCGATCGGCGTAGCGCCCAAGCAATGTGATCGCATCGAGTGCGCGACCACTGATGACTGCTGTGGTGACAAGCCGACGGAGGCGCCCGCGAAGTGCAACGCGCGCGCGACGACTTGTACGTCGACGTTCCCTGGTTGCAGCCCGAGTCAGGTCTGTACCAGCGATGCGGCTTGCGGTGGCGAGGGCGGCATCTGTCGACCTGCTGCCGCGACCGGCACCTGCTCGGGCGGTAATTTGAGCGGTCTCACGTGCGAAACGGCCACTGATTGTCAAGATCTATGCGTCGCGGATACTTGCTCGTATTCGGGGGATGTGTGTACGGCCAATACGGATTGCCTGTACTACTCGGCGGCCACTTCGACCTGCACGAAACCGAGCCGCACCTGCAACTGCACCAATCCGGACTACAACCCGAACGCCGCAATTTGCAGCGATCCGGACTGTATCAGTCTTTGCACGCTGCGCTGCGAAGAGGAGCGCTGTGTACCCGACCTGTCTTGCGAAGACGATACCGACTGCAGTGGCAGCGCGCCGTTCTGCTGGCGGACGCAGTGCGTTCAATGCAAGGCTGACGAAGATTGCGGCACCGGCAAGAGCTGTGACGAAGGCGTCTGCCACGCACCTTGCAAGCACAATGAAGAGTGCAGTGCGTTCTATGAATGCAACGCAGACAGCGGCGAGTGTGAGTATGCCGGTTGCAAGAGCGACCGGGAATGCATCCTGGCCGCGACTGGCAACAACCAAGGGGCTCAAGCCACGCCGTCTGGCGAAGACCCGCGGCTGCTGAAGTGTCTGCCGTCCGAAGCCGATCCCAACATCAAGGCCTGCAAGATCCCGTGCGAAAACGACGGGTCATGCGGCGCACAATCGGTCTGCGACGGTGGCTACTGTAAATTCATCGGCTGCGAGACGAACGAGGATTGCCGCGCATACCTGGGCCTAGTCGGTCAAATGCCGACCGCGGCGAAGCCCTTCGTACCGACCGCCGTCTGCCGCGAGTGAGCCGCTCGACGTGAAGCACGCGCCGCCGCTGATCGCCAGGTCAGCGGCGGCGGGAACGTCGCGCCCCTCGACTAGGTAGGCTGAGGGGCTCATGTCTTGGGCTTGCCGCTGTTGCCTAGCTCGAGCAGGTGAACGTTGGAGAGCACGATGCACTCGGCGGGCTCCGAGGCGGCGACGATGCGGCGCAGCTCGCGAAAGTAGGCCCGGAAAAGCTCCTGGATCTTGCTGAAATCCTCGCGCGAGACCGAAAACACATTGTACGAGAACGTGCCGTCGGCGTCACTCTGGAGCCGCTCGAGCGCAACACCAGTCCAGAACGCTTTGAGTCGCTGCGAACGCTTACGATCGCCGCGCGTGTCTACCGTGAGCGCTGAGCCAAGCCGCAGGCGCTGATCCTCTCGCCGGAGTTGGCCGGTCTCCAAGAGCAGTTCGAGACAGCGCTCCTCCTCTGCCTGGCTGATCTGGAGGCGATCGGCGATGAAGCCGGGCCGGTGACGGCGCAGCTTTTGGTATTCGGCGAGCTCGATGACTCGGAGCACGGCGTGCGACCAGGGCATCTCGAAGGCAGCCCGCCGCGCATTTTCCAAATTGTGCCACGCTGCCGACAACGACGGCAACGCGGCGGGATCGACGAAGCAAGCCAAGAAGTCGAGCAGGCGCAGGGACGCGCTCTCCACCAGGCACAAGAAGTCGGGCAGGCGTGGCTCCGCTTCGCCCTTCAGCCAGCGAGCCACCGCGAAGCGACTCCGGCCCGCGCTGCGCGCCAAGTCGACGAGCGCCGTGCGGCCGCGCAGGTCGTCGAGAAATGCTGCCACGCCGCGCGCGGTAGTCAGGTCGTGGGCAACGGCATCCGGCGGCAAGCGATAGAAGACCGACAGCGCGACCGCCAACTTTCGCCCGCTCCGCTCCAGCACGGAGAAGAAGTCGGAAGCCGTCGGGAAGGCGCGCCCAGCTTCCCAGGCGGACGCCACGTTGCTGCGGTAGCCCAGCCATTTACTAAAGGCGGTCTGCGAACGGCGGCCGCGCAGCGCTCGGACCAGCTCACTTGCGACGTTTGCGTAGTCCATCGGTTGCCGTATCGCACATTATTGGACGAAATGGCGCCTGAAAAGTGCGAAGCGGCACTTGCTTGACCCGCCAGGACATGGCCTATTCCAGGTGTGACAATCACTCATCGAATGTGGCTGGCCACGGCGCTGCCGATGGCGCTTTCGGCGCTCGGCGGCTGCGGTGCCCAAGTTGGCGGCCAAACTGGGGAAGAGACGGACGACGGCTGCGTGTTCGCGGCGAGTCAGCTGTCGCTCCAGGAGCCATCGCCGCTCGGTTTTTCCGCAGGCCAGGCGCTGGCCCTCGCCGAGGGCCAGCGGTCGGCAGCCTTCGGCTGGCTGCAAACCCCCGGCATTGTCTACGGACCGGAGAGCGGCGCGGGTCAGATCATGGTGCGGACGTCTGCCGTCGGGCCCGCCAAGTTCGCGCGGGTCGACCCGTCGAGAAGCCTGCCCCATTGCAAGGATCACGTGCTGATTCCGGTCAACGTCGTGCTCGCGACTGCTGGTGGTGCACTCGAGGAATCATTCACGGTCAATCTGACTGCGGTGACGGCCGATGAAGCGGCCGTCACCGAGCTCGTGCCGAGCGCCGAGCTGAACGGCGCATTCGCTTTCGCCCCGGGCGCGCTCGGCGGGCGTCGCTTCGGTCGGCTCGAGATCAATCTGCGTTTCCGCGCCGAAGACAGCGCAGGCTACCTACTCGCGGGTATCGAAGGCGGCGACGAAGCGAGCGGCACCGCTTCCTTTCAAGCCCTGCCACTCGCCTGCTGGGGCGATATCCCTGCGCTGTTCCCCGCCTGCAGCGACTAACCCGCTTCGGCAACAGCCAATCGCAACACTCATCGCCTCATCTCGAGGTGGTCTAGGGAAACGTGTATCTGGAGGTCTATCAAATGAAACACATCATCGGTTTTTGTAGCTTCGTATTGGCTTCGATGCTTCTACCGGCGTGCGGTGGCAGCGAAGAGGCGAAGAGCCCGAGCGACGGGGCTGGGGCGCGCCAGACCTTGAGCGTCAACGGCGAGTGCAGCTTCGAGGCGTGCGGCACCATGCCCTCGTCTTTGGCCTCCGCGCCGAAGGTCGAGTGTGGCGCGAGCTCGTCCGCGGCGTGCGCTTGGGCCGACGATTCCGGCTCTAGCGTCAGCTATCGCCAGTGCGCCGAGACGGAATGTCCGCCGAAGCCCGCTGTCGAATGCCCGGCGGACACCGTGCAAGCCGCTCAATCCTGCGGCAGCGAAAACGAAGGCCCGTGCGCCTGGACCACGGTTTGCGTCCCACCCCGCGTCACCACGCCCTGCCCGCAAGCTGACGGCTGCTCGGGCCAACCAGTTTCTACGATCGGCATCATCTGCAAGGACGGCAGCGTCGGCGGCATGGCCTGCGTGTCCGACGGCGCGCGCTGCTTCCTCGAGCGCGACTGCGACTGAGAAAAGCCCGGGCTCGCCTCAGCGAGGCGAGCTCGGCCACTCCAATCTGGTCACGACTCGCTTTCTCAGCGCGCGCCGGCGGAGTCTCTACCCGGCAATCGCCGCCAGCTCGTCTGCCGACAGCGCAATCCGCCGCGCGTCCCAATTCTCTTCGAGATGCTCGACCGAGCCGGTGCCCGGAATGGGCAGCATGATCGGCGAGCGCGCCAGCAGCCAAGCGAGCGCAATCTGCGCCGGTGAAGCGCCGTGCCTCTCGGCAATCATCGCCAAAGCGGGCTTGGCTCGAGCTACATTGCCGACAGCGAGCGGGAAGAACGGAAGGTATGCGATCTGCCGGCGGGTGCATAAGTCGAGCACACCTTCGGGGTCATCGACTTCGGCGTGAGCCAGCTTGGCGGCCGCCCCGCCGCCGCCGGAGACGTTGAACATGTTTTGCACGGTCACGATCGGCGTGCGGGCGAGCGCCTGTTCGAGCTCGCGGGCGTTGACGTTGCTCAGGCCAATATGGGCGATCTTGCCTTCCGCCTGCATCGCGAGCAACACGTCCAGCGACTCCAAAAGCGGCACGCCCGCCGCCGGCATGTTGCGCAGGTGCACGATGTCGAGGCGCTCGCGCCGCAGGCTGCGCAAGTCTTCTTCGGCGCCTTTGCGTAGCTCTTCGGGCCGGAGCGCCGGCGCCCAGCGTTTGTCGGGCAGACGCTTGCCGCCCAGCTTGGTGGCGATCACCAAGTCGCGCGGGTAGGGGTGCAGCGCTGCGGCGATCAACTGGTTGGCGACGAGCGGCCCATAGTACCAGGCCGTATCGATGAAGTTGATGCCGAGCTTGACAGCGCGGCGCAACACTCGGCGGGCCCGCGCCGGATCATCGGGCTCGCCCCACACTTCCTTGCCGGGCAGGCGCATGGCGCCGTAGCCCATGCGCTGCACCTCCAGGTCGCCTAGGCGAATCGTAGCGGGCGCAGAGGCGTAGCCTTCAGAGCGATGGGATGGGTTCATGCGTTGAGCGTGCGTCGTCGGGCTGTGTTGGCCTTGGGCGATGTTGGCAGCTTCGTCGTGCGGTCGACGAAGCTGCGAGCGTAGGCGCCTGGCGTGACGCCGACGATCCGTCGAAAGTGTCGGTGCAGCTGACTCTCGTCATAAAAACCAACGGCCTGGGCGGCCTCCGCAACGAGCATTCCGCGCTGCAGCAGCTGCCGCGCGCGCGAAACCCGTAAATGCGTCAGGTACTCGTACGGAGGCAGACCAACCTCCGCTCGGAACGCACGCACCAAGTGAAACTTGTCGAGCGCCGCATATTCGGCCAGCTCGTCGAGGTTGATCTTGTCCGCGAGCGCGTCGTGCAAAAAGGCCCGCGCACGCCGGACCGCCAACGGCGCGAGCCGGGTCGCGCGCGGGCTCGTGCACACCACCTCGGCCAGCGTCTCGGCAGCCAACGTGCCGCGCGCAAGCTCGCTCGCGTCTTCGCGTACTAACGCATCGTGCAGCGCGAACGCGAGCTCGGTCGCGCGCTCACCCGGAGCAAAGCCCGCCGCCTTGAAATGCACCGCGCCGCGCACACCCATGGCGTCCGCCGCTCGCGCCACCTGCTCCGGTGCAAACCCCGCGCCCTGCAGCGTAAACGGCGCATGCACACGTAAATCCCGATGCACCTCTCCCGGCTCCTTCAACTTCAACGAGCCCGCCACCAGAGTCCGCACCCGACCCCGATACCAGCCATCGAACGCACCCTCATATACGACCACCACCGTAAAGTGGTCGGCATACGTCACCTTCGCCCGATCCTCTCGCTCCACCCGCAACATTCCCATTACGGCAGACGTGTCCGGTCGCCAAAAGCGAAGCGTACGGCGGTCGTCGGTAGCGAGCACCTCGCCAGTTTAGGCCCGCATGCCCCCCCACGCTTGGGCGATCTTGGCGAACCAGCAAGGGCCGCAAAAAATGCTGCTCAAATTTACCGAAACTCGGGCGCTGGTGGGCCGTCTGAGCGCGAGCGAGCGGCTCGAAAAACCGTCGACGCGCAGTTGCTCGACCCGTAAGCTCGCGCCGTGCCCAGCGTGGTTCCGAATCCGAAAGCCATTCGCCCGTTCAAGACTGAAGCGGCCTTCGAGGCCTGGCTCGCCAAAAATCACGATCGGGCGCCGGAGGTTTGGATCAAGATCTACAAGAAGGCTTCCGGCAAGCAAAGTATCGATGCAAATCAGGCGATCGACGTGGCCTTGTGTTGGGGCTGGATCGACGGCATCCGCAAATCATTGGACGACGAAGCGTTTCTACAGCGCTACACGCCGCGCAAAGGCAAGAGCCGTTGGTCTCAGATCAACACGAAGCGCGTCGAGCGCCTGAGCAAGGCGGGCCGGATGACGCCACATGGCCAACTGCACATCGACGCCGCCAAGGCCGACGGTCGTTGGGACGAGGCGTACCCCTCGCCGAGCACCATCGAGCTACCCGCGGACTTCCTGGCGGCCGTGGCAAAGAAGCGCGGTGTCGTGGCCAAGACCTTCAGCACGCTGAAAAAGTCGCAGACGTTTGCCATTGCCTACCGACTGCATCACCTCAAATCCGCCCCGAGCCGCGCGAAGCTGATTGCTGCCATATTGACTAAACTAGCCGCGGGCGAGGAGCCGTTCGTCCTGCGCAAGCCCACAAAAAAAGACTGAGGCCTCAGTCGCACCGAAACGCCTTTCGCTGGCGTAGGGTTGGCTGCGCTGATCTGAAATTCTCGTTGCATTGGTCGCGCTCGGATCCACACGTCAGATTGCTACCGCTGGTTGAACCGACGCGTTGCGCACGTCTTGCGCGAGCTTCCGGCGTCGTGCGCAACGATTGCGCCGCGAAGATCGCAGGAGCTCGACACGGCCTCCTGCCCGAGCTCACCTTCCGCTGATCGAACTTCAATTGCCTGGCGGTTGGCTGGGGTTGCGCAGGAGTCCGAAGCCCGCGCAGCCGGGGGGTACGCGCGTTGCATGCGGTACTCGGCACGATGTCCCGAATCGAGCATCTCCCGAGCGGCCTGTGTCGAATCAAGCACGAAGTCGTCATTGCGTGCGCCATCGAGGCGGTGTTCGACGATGTCGCTGACGGGCGAAATGAGCCCGAGTACAGACCGCCCGCAGCAATCGACAGATGGCGCGGCATTCGCGAATAGGAGCAAGAGGCAACTCATGAATAGCGCACCCGAGTTTGCGATCGCGGACGTTCATCTGACGGCACAGCCTGGCGGGGACCGCGCTCGCGACGGGCGCGCAGAGGAGAGTCCCTTTCGAATATCGCCTTCGACCAGGGCCCTTGGCTTCTGGTCTGCGGTGACCGCTACTGTCTGCAGCATCGTTTATGTTGTCGGACAACTCGCCGAGTGGTTGGGGTTACTCGGGTCTCATGGTGGCCCCGAAAGCTCCAGTACGCCCCTGGGGCTCGTCGTCCTCCTCACGCCCTCGCTCGTTTTGGGTTCGGCGTTTCTCGCGCTCATGGTCGCTGTCCACGACTTCGCTGCCCAGAGCAGAAAAATTTGGGCGCATGCGGCGATAGCCTTTGCGACCGTCTACACGGTCTTGATCAGCATCAACTACTTCGTTCAACTCACGTGGGTCGTGCCGCGCCTAGCGCGCGGCCAGAGCCAGGGTATCGAGCCGTTTCTATTCGTACCCTTCGACTCGTTCCTGTACTCCGTAGACATCCTTGGCTACAGCTTCATGAGCTTGGCCACACTCTTCGCTGCACGCGTGTTTAACGGGCAGGGGATCGAGCGGCGCGTGCGCTGGTTCCTGACTGCTAATGGGCTGTTGGTGCCTTTCATCGCCTTGCAGATGTACGCTCATTGGTTGATCTGGCTCGCTTCGTTGTGGGCCGTGACGTTTCCGGGGGCAACCTGGTCCTTGGCAATGCTGTTTCGAGCTCCCGAACGGACCGCAGCTCGCCGTCAGTCGAACGCCGTAGGCGAAATGCAGCCTCTCGGCATCGAAGCCAAAGGCTGCTCGGACTGATTCGCTGTTGTCCCGGTCGCGCTCGCGGCGCGATTTTGCGACAAGTCCATGGGCGATGAGTTTGCCTGGCACCCCGCCATGGTCAACGTAGCTCGCGGCGGTCGCTCGGTATATCCGCTCATCCGCACTCGTAGCCGGAGCGGCCTTCGCAAAAACTCCTGGGTGCTGTCAGCCCGCGCTGACTCCCGGGGCGTCGACCTTCAGCGTTTCGTCGGCACGCAGCGGCGTCCGCGCGGCACGCTAACTGCTCGCCTCCAGCACCAGAAATCTCGCCCATCTTGCGATAATCCTTGGCCGGTCCAGAGCTTGCTAGTCCCCAGAGCTGCATGCGTGCAGTCGCGGAGGAAGAATATGGCAACTCGTAGCATGGGTATTGGTCACGGGTGGTCGAAAGCAACGCTCGCGTGCACGCGCGGCGCCACCGCGCTCACCTATATCATGGTGCTGGGCTTGGTTTCGTTGGTCGGCGCCGTAGCCTTCGCGGAATTTGGCGATAGCATCCGCAATGGCGTGCGAGCGGAGACGAGCGCCGCGGCCAAGTCGAACGGCGACGAGGTCGATGGCCCTGTCGGATCGCTCGCTGCCGAGGTCGCCACGGCCGGAGCGGAGCAGCTCGTCGTGCAAGGGTCGTGGGCGCTGTCTGGGAAGGCTGGCTTGCTCGGCCTCGCTGCAGCGCGACGTACCCGGCGCGGTCGCAGCGCGCAGAGATTCGACGACAAGCGTCAGGCCGGTGGTGAAGGCACGAGGGATCGGGACCCGAACCCGACGCGGAATCCCGACTCGAACCCGACGCGAAATCCCGACGCGAACCCGACGCGGAATCCCGACTCGAACCCGACGCGGAATCCCGACTCGAACCCGACGCGGAATCCCGACTCGAACCCGAGCAGAGAACCGCCTCCGTCGAACACGCCGAAGGATGTCCACGGGCCGTCCAAGGATGGCTCGGATGGCATCGCCTGCACGAGCGCGGGTTGCCGCGCGGCCAATGGACAATGCTTCGTCGCGGGAACGCTGATCTCGACGCCCAACGGGCTCGTCCCGATCGAGACGATTGCTCCTGGGGACGCCGTTTTCAGCCGAAACGAACAGACCGGCGAGACCTCGGTCTCGAGCGTGGTTCAAACTTTCGTGCGTGGGGAAGCTCCGTTGGTTCGAGTAAGCGTGGCCGATGATCGCGGGCAAAAAGAAGACATCTTTTCCACGCACGGCCACCCGTTTTTCTCCGTCGATCGGGGGTGGGTTCGAGCCGACGAGCTCGCTCCGGACGAACTGCTGCTGGATGCCGCAGGCGGGCCGGTATGGGCGCTCGCCGTGGACATGGTGAACGAGCCCGCGACGGTCTACAACTTCGAGGTCGCTGATACGCACTCGTATTTCGTCGGCGCACTGCAAGTTTGGGTGCATAACCTCGGCGGCTCGTTGATCCTCGGCATCACCATCGACGAGTTGAAAGCCGCGCTCGAGGAGCTGCGTCGGGCACCGAGCACCTCGGCACAAGCGGCCGCGCGTGCTCGCGATATTCAAATTCTAGAGGATCAGATCGCGGTGCGGGAGATCATGGAACAGAGCCGTGCCGCTGATCAGGGACCTGGTTCGCGCATTCAGCCAGCTCGCGGAGCCAAGAAAAAATGGGAGCCGCCATCGGTCAGCGATGACGACCTTCGGAGTGGGCGCCCGCGCAGACAACCCGGTCACGTCTATCCCAATCAAGGCCAATTGCCCGGCTACAAGCGCGGCGGAATGGGCGACAAAATTACCGATCAGACGATCGCGCGCGACGAGGGCAATTCATCACGCACCGAAGCCGGCAGCAGAATGGCCTTCGATCAGAATGAAAGGGACAAGCCGCGTGGGCTCCGGGAACTAGAGATCAGTCGCAATCACATCATCGCCGACAGCAGTATTGCTCGCTTACTGACGGAAGCGCGCAACAACGCGAACACCGAAGCCGCGCGTGCCGACGTCGATCGCTTCATCGATGCCGCGATCGGGCCGGGGACGCCAGCGGCCGCTGACGCGAGGACGGCATTTCGCGATTCGCAAAAGCACCGGAAAACCAACCCGAAACTGGCGCAGGCCGAACTCGACCGAGTGATCCGGGCGACCTCGACCGGGATCAACAACCTGCGCTTCGACGATGCCACGCTGAATGGCCACATCCTTCACGGCGCCGACTACGAACTCCAAAACGGGCGCATGAGCGACGCCGCCGCGCAATTGCGCGAGGCGACTCTTGGCCTAGCTCATCACGGCGCTGTCTCGCCGCGAACCGCCTTCGACGCTGCTCAGCCGACCATCAAGGTGGTGACGAATCAGAACGGTGTCCGGCGCGGCGAGTACCTGTCATCCACCACGAGCTCACGGCCCTCAGGCCCCACGCGCTGGGGCGATCCCCAAGATCCAGACACGCTGCGTCCGAGGCCGTCCAATGCCCCTCGGCGCGCCGCGTCCGAGCCTCCACCTCCTCGCGACTCGCGCGCCAGTTCGGACTCCAGCTCCTCGACGGATACTGATTCGGATCGGATGGACATCGACTCCGATCACGACCGGATGGACATCGACTCCGATGATGAGCCTCCGCGCAAGCGAACGCGGCAGTGCGATTGAGGCGGCTGTTGAAAAACGACGCGCCTCGATTGTGTTGTGATCCGCCTCGAGACTAGCTACGCCCGTGCGCGTTCGCGCGATAGTTGTTTCGGCCTCAGTTGGGGATTACCGCTTTGCTCTGAGCCGAGCGTGCGTTCTCCTTCTTCGTACTTCAGCGCATGTACGTGCCACGCAGCCCGAAGGAGATCCAACCGTGACCGCCTCCGTCGACATTTGAGCTGTCGGCTACGCTGTCGTCGTCGACGCAGCGGGTATCCGAGCACGACAGCGACGATTTCAGTTTGCTGAAGGAAGCGTAACTGATGGACACGTACGGCCCGAAGGCAACGGTGTCAGTTCCGATATCGAGCCCAGCCTGCGCCGAGAGCTCGGGCAGCGCCGTGTAGGTGTTGTCGGCGGTGAATTCGAGACCTTGAGCATGGAACTTTTGGGTGATGCTTGCCCACTCGCCGCCGACGCCGACGCCGACCCACGGGTCGAACATCCCCGTATCATTGAAATGTTTGGCGGCTTGCAGGCCACCTCGAAAGTTCAGCGCCGAGCAGTTGGCGCAGGAATCGAGGGCTTGGCCTTGAATTCCCGCGGCGAGGCCGAAATAGCCGCCAATCGCGACGCCACCAGGCAGGCGCGCCCAGAGGTCGAGCACGCCCGGAATCGAGGCCGCGAACACGTCTTTGAGCTTGGTCGAAGAAGACAGGCTTCCGATGGGAATGGCATAGCCGACTCGCCCGCCAATCTCGAATCGCACGCGATCCCTTTTGGCAATCTTATTGGGCGCGGGTGGCTCACTGACCGGCGGAGGCGTTGGCTCAGGTGCGGCCGCAGCAGCCGGCGCTGGAGCAGGCGGTGGAGGCTCCACATAAGCGTCCGAGGGCGCAGGAGTGGTCGAACTCTGGGCGCTGGCGGATGGCACCGCTTCCGGAGTTGGCGCCGGGGTCTCTTGCGCCGCCGCGCGCTGCGCGACGAACAGCGCCGAGCCGCAAAGCGTGATCGAAAGTACACGCGACGGAAATCGAGAATGATTCATTTAGAAGAAGGCCTTTCGTTCGAACTCAATTGGGCTGTCTGCCGCGATGCAGTGGCGCTGGAATGGTGGCACTCCGAAGAGTTCCTCGGCTCGCACTGCGCAGGACCGCACGAAGAGGTCACCAGTCCCAGCGCGGCATTCGATTGTTCTGGCTCTCGATAGGTTCGAGTGCCTCTGCTGGTGGATAGCGAATGCTCGACGGCAGTAATTGAACGGAATTGCCAACTCTTCGGCCGATGGTCTTAACCGCCGCCACGAGTTCCGCTATGGTCCGCGCACGACGATGCCACCAGGGCTGCTAAAAACGCTGGCATTCATCGCGTTCTCAGGCGTGGCTTGCGCTGGGAATTCGCCAAGCACAGCGCGCGATCAAAGCGCGCGGCTGACGATCCGAGACTTGAGCGCCAAGGATGCCGCGCCAGCAATCAGCGCCAGCGCGCTTCCACTCCGCCCCGGAGGCAGTGCAGATCCATCGCCGCCCACGCGTCCCCCGCCGCCGGTAGGCAATCCTCGCTACACTCTCGGATTCGAGAAAGCCGTGGACGGCTGCCTGAGTGGTCAGGTCTATGCCCAACCTGCAGGGCTGACCCGCCTCGATCCGAACTACACCGAACGGGCACCGAGCGCGTCTCTCTGGGGCTGCGAGTGGAGTTTCAGCGACAAGAAGTTGAGCGACGCGCTCCCCAACGCAAAGCCAGACCAAGCCTACGCCGTGCGCTATCAGGGCACATTTCAGGTCACGACCTCGGGCGTCTTCGACTTTGGAGTGATCGCCTCCGGCGACGCTCGCATCGCGGTCGACAATGCTGCGCTGATCGAGGGTTCTGCTGCTCCGTCGTCAGCGCCGGGCAGCAGCCAAAAAGTGTATCTGGGGGCGGGCCGCCATCAGATGTTGATCGAGTATTTGGCCGCAGGTGAAATGGTATCGTTCAAGGTCAACGTGACGCTGCCGGGAGCGACCCAAGCCACACCGTTTTCAGTGCGGCCGGGCAGCACCTTCTACGCCGAACAAGGACTCGATTACACCGGCCCCGCCGGCAGCAGCGGTGACGAGTGGCGCAAGCTCGTCGCCGTGGAGGCCGGCCAACTCAAGCTCAATGGTCGTGTCTTTTTTCTTCCGAGCAGCGCAGAGCTCGACCGCATCGACAAAACCGAGGACACGTTGCTGGCCGTAGCCAAAACCTTGAAAGAGCAGCAGACGATGGCCTGCGTCGAAGTACAAGGGCACACCGACGGGCGCGGCGACGCCCGCAGCAATCTGCAGCTGTCCCGCGAACGCTCGGAGGCGGTGCGCCAATGGTTGATTCGCGCAGGCATCGCGCCTCACCGCCTGGCAGCGGTTGGTTTTGGCGGGGAGCGCCCGTTGGCGAATAATGATACGGAGGACGGTCGTGCCCAGAACCGTCGAGTCGAGCTTGCCGTAGTCACACCCGACAGCACCGGTGTGTGTCCGCGCAGCAGCGGAGGCAACGCTCCCAACCGCGTTCGCTTGGAGAAGCAGGCAGCGCCCGAGCTCGCCGAGCGCGCGTGTGGCACGAGCGCTACGCTGCGAAGCAAACTACTCGCTCAGCTCGAGCCTTGGCTCAAAGATCACCGTAGTTGCTCGACCGATGCGGACTGCACGCAAGCCATTCCGCTCGAATGTCCAGGAAAGAGCCGCGGCCTAGATTGCGCATGGGTCCTGGTCAATCAAGCGAGCGTCGACGCTTTGCGCGTGACTGGCGCGCGCCTCGATTCGGTCGGCAGCTATTGTAAGACGCTGCCGGAAGACAATCTGGTTCGTTCCTGCGGCGGCTGCGCGGCACAGGCCCGCCGCTGCACGAGCGGGACGTGCCAGCTGGGAGCTCACTAGTGCCGCTCGCTCTTCGAGCGAGTCCGGCTCAGGAGCAGCCCGGGACGTGACCGGCGAGCTTTCCTTGGCACAAGGCCAGCGCGTGGGGGGAGATTTCGAAATCATCCGTCAGCTGGGCGCCGGCGGCATGGGTTCTGTGTACCTCGCTCGACAAAGGTCCACGGACGCGTTGCGAGCGCTCAAGGTCATGCGCCGCCGCTTTCGCGGCGATGCTGAGTTCGAACGCAGGTTCACCGAGGAGGCGCGCGTCGGCGCTCACATCAAGAGCCATCACGTGATCGAGGTAATCGCCGCGGGTGTCGATGACGCGCTGGGCGTGCCCTGGCTCGCCATGGAGTACCTGGAAGGGGAAACGCTCGATCTGACGATGGATCGCTCCGGGGTGCCGGGCGCCGCGGATGCAACCGTACTCTTGGAGCAGCTCTTTCACGCCATGGCGTCCGCTCACGACGCGCGGGTGGTGCATCGTGATCTGAAGCCCGAGAACGTGTTGCTCGCGCGCTCCGAGAGTCCGCGTGTTCCGTTCACGCTCAAGGTGCTCGATTTCGGGATCGCCAAATTTCTCGGCGCCGGTGATGCGCGCGTCACGAGCAGTCTGCGCACGTTGCTCTGGGGGGCGCCGGAACAAGCGACTTTGGGCAGTCTGATCGGGCCAGAAGCGGACGTTTGGGCTCTGGGCTTGCTCGTGTTTTGGCTCATCACGGGCGACAGCTACTGGCACGCGGAGCGCGACCTGTCTGCGATATTGAAGGAGATAGCCGCAGATCCCCTGTGCTCGGCAGGCGTGCGCGCGCGCGAACTCGGCGTCCAGGATCCGCTGCCGCCCGAGTTCGATGCTTGGTTCGCGCACGCGGTCACGCGTGCGCCGCACGAGCGCTTCCCACACGCGCGCGAAGCCTGGCGCAGCTTGTCGGTGCTTCGCCTGCCGTGGCCGAAGGACGCTTCACCGTGGCGTGCTGGGCATGCGCTCGAGCTAAGAACCACGCTTTCTACGCCGCCGCTCGCAGAGTTGGCTGACGCGCGCGCGGCCGCACCAGCGGTTCACACGGCGCCCAGGTTATCGACGACGCGACCGCTATCCGCGACCGCCACCGCGAGCGCGGCAGAGCCCAGCCCCCACGCCCTGGAGAACGCGACGGCTCGGCCCGCAACACGAAGTCATCGCTCGCTGCTGTTCGCGACGTTGCTTGTGCTGCCAGTTGCCGCGTTCGCGCTTCGCCCGTTCGTCCAGCGCTCGCTGGCGACACGCGCGAATTCAACTGCCTCGAGCGCTCAGTCGACGTCGATCGAGTCGAACGTGCCGGTGCCGCCCCCACGTCCCGGGATGCGCTATCTGCCAAAGGGCCAGTTTCTGCTCGGACCGTGGCAAAATGCTCTCGGTGACTTTGCGCTCGCGCGCTCCGGAACCAGCGGCGTCCGCTTCTCGCTCGAGCGAGGCTTCTACATCGATGCCTTCGAGGTCGACGTGGCGGCGTACCAGAGGTGTGTGCGCGCGGGTGCATGTCTAGAAAGCACCTCAGCCGATCCGAATCTCGCGTCCCTATGCAACGCGCGACAACTCGAGCGTGAACATCACCCCATCAACTGCGTCGATCGCTCTCGGGCGCGGGCCTACTGCCATTGGGCCGGCAAGCGGCTACCGAGCGAAGCCGAGTGGGAACACGCCGCGCGCGGCGACGATCAGCGCCTCTACCCGTGGGGGGATCAGCCGCCCGCTTCGTGTGAGATGGCCGTCGTTTCCCCGCTGTGTGATCGCGCGCCGCTACAAACTCGAGAGACCGGCTCCCGAGCCGCGGCTTCACTGAGCCCATTCGGCGTCGCCGACCTCGCAGGCAACGTTTGGGAATGGGTCGAAGACGATTGGAGCGTGGACCCCGCGCAACACGCATCGTCGGCGGACGCGCTGGAACGAAATGACTCCGGATGGGGTGTCCTTCGCGGAGGCAGCTGGGATCAGGAGTCGAACCGCGCCGCGGCGACGACTCGCCTGCGCGCGGCGGTGGCCCGCGCCGACGTCAGCTTCGGCTTTCGCTGCGCGAGTGGGCCATGAGCGCACGCAAATCCGAGCGGCCAGCCGCGCGCACGACCGCGGAGTCGAAGTCGACGGCTCGCCCTCGCGAGCGCCCGTTCGTGTGGGCGTTGCACTGGGTCTTTCCACACGACAAAGTCGTGGAATTGCCCGAAGGTCGCAACAAACTCGGCCGAGATCCAGATTGTGTGAGTGTGCTGACCGACTCCGAGGTGTCGCGCGAGCATGCGCTGCTGACCATTCAGGGCCCGCACTGCGAGATCTCCGATCTCCAATCGCGCAACGGCATCAGCGTCGATGGAACGCGGGTGAGCAAAGCGAAATTGCAGGACGGCTCGGTGCTGAGGCTCGGCGGGACGGTGGGGGTGATGGTCTACTCTCCGGATGCAGCGCAGAGCTTCGCTCCGCTGCTGCAGCGAGCCGAGCGCGCTCCGCTGGGCTCCGGGAAATTGAAACGGATTGTCGAGCAGGCGCGCGCGCTCGCCGAGCTCGACGAGCCCGTGTACATTCACGGCGAATCAGGCACGGGCAAGGAAGCCATCGCCGAAATCCTGCACGAAGGTAGTGCGCGGAGCGGTGAGTTCGTGTCGCTGAACTGCAGCAGTTTGCGCGGCGAGCTGGCCAATCCTGCGCTGTTCGGCCACCTCAAAGGCGCGTTCAGCGGCGCAACCCGAGGCAGCCAGGGCGCCGCTCGAGCCGCCCACGGCGGCACGCTCTTTCTAGATGAAATTGCCGAGCTGTCGCTCGAAACCCAGCCGCTCTTGCTGCGACTGTTGGAGAACGGTCAAATCACGCCCGTAGGCCAGAGCCGGGCGGAGCGCGTGGACGTCCGCGTGGTGTCCGCCAGCCACGATGATTTGTTTTCGCTTTGCCGCAGCAAGGGCTTCCGAGAGGATCTCTATTTCCGACTAACGACGCATCAGTTGCGGCTGCCCCCGCTCCGCGAGCGGCGCGAGGACATTCTGGGCCTCTTCCAATTCTTTGCCAACCGCTCGACACAAGGCCTGAGTGCGGGCTTCGCCGAGGCGCTGCTGCTCCTGTCGCTGACCGGCAACGTTCGTGAATTGAAAAATTTGGCCGCGGGTCTGCGAGCTTCGGCAGATAACCATCCCTGTTGGCATGCTCACCTCGTCACCACCGCTGCCCACGAGTCCGCCGGCTCCGAGGCAACCGACGCGGCGACTCTCGATTGGAAAGCGCTGAATGCTCAGCACGGCGGCATCGCAACCCGAATTGCTCGTGCTACCGGGATCCCCGTCACTACCGTCAAGCGACACCTGACTAGGAACGGCCTGCGCAGCTGAGCGTGGCTTCAGTCGTGGCCCTGGCAGGACCGCGAGCGAGCGTCCGTGGGCGACCGCGGGCGCCCACGGACGCCGCAAATGCCAAGTTTTTCGGCTAAAAACGCCGAAAAACTCGCGTTCGTGGCGGACGTTCCCGACGGCACGCGGCGTGCACGAGGGGTTTGAGAGGCGTGGTCCTGTCGGCTGCGACAGCGGTCATGCGCCTGGAAAGGAAACGTTTTCCCATCATGAGATCCATCACCGAAACGCGGCTCCCGGCGCGCGGCTACACAGTGGCAGAATCGATCTTGGAGGCCCTGGCTAGCGTCGGCATCGACCTGGTTTTCACCGTTCCAGGCGGACCGCTGATGCCCTTCCTACGAAGCTGCAAGCGTCACTCACGCCGGGTCGTGATTGCTCGGCATGAGACCGCAGCGTGCATCATGGCCGCTTCCTATTTCCACGACTCGGGAGTGCCTGCAGCAGTCGCGCTCACGTCCGGTCCCGGAGCAGCCAACGCGGCCAACGGTGTCCTGCACGCGCTACGCGAACAAGCCGCGCTCTTTCTGATCTCTGCTCGACCCGCAAGCCACAAGGCGTCACGCGGCGCCGTGCAGGATTTGGACAGCGCGCGCTTCTTTGCGCCGCTCAGCAAGCGCAGCGAACAGCTGCTCGAGCCGCGGCAGCTCGAATTCCTGGTGCCCGAGCTCGTTCAGCTCGCCAAGGCGCCGAGCCCCGGTCCAGTCAATTTGACTGTTTGCTGCGATCATTGGGACCTGCCGGCAGGAGTCGAGTCGTGAGCGAAGCGCGCTATCTTCAGACCGCCAGCAGCGAGCCCACGGACATCGAGCGAGCGGTACGGTGGCTCGAAGAAGCAGAGCGGCCCGTGTGTCTCGCGGGTCGGGGCGCGGTCCGAGCCGGCGCGACCCCGGAGCTACTCGAACTGTGCGCGCGAGTGCCCAAGCTTCGCGTAGCGTCGACCGCTGGAGCAAAAGGTGTATTGTCCGAGCAACACTGCCAGGCGCTCGGAGTTTGGGGTTTCAGCGGCCACACAGCGGCTCGGCAAGCGGTAATAGAATCTGACGTGTTGCTGATCCTCGGCAGCCGCCTACTGGAACAGTCATCCGGTGACTGGCATCCGCGGCTGCTCGGACCGCGCGTCGTGCGCGTGGATCTGGAGGCCACGCGGCTGGTCACGCGCCCCGAACAATCGATCGCTCTTTCCGGAGACATCCGCAGGATGTTGACGTCGCTCAACCACTGCTTGGCAGATGGCACGCCATCGTTGGTGCTGGCCGGAGGTGCGAGTAGCGGTCGCTCTGCGATACCGCTCTTCCCCAGGGTCATGGATGAAGACTGTCTCGTGAAGCCTCAGGGCCTCTTTTCCGTGTTGAGTCGCGTTGCGACCGATATCCCTGTCTGCGCGGATGCAGGCAACGCGATGTGTTGGGCGATCGAGTGGCTCGTGCGCCGGCAAGCGCGCGATTTTCAGGTCAGTCTCGATTGGGGCACTATGGGCTTCGCCCTCCCCGCAGCAATCGGGATCTCGCTCGCCAGGTGCAAGAAGCCCGTGATTGCCGTGACCGGTGACGGATCCATGGCCATGGCGGGCGGTGACTTGCACACGGCGGTCGAGCTGGAGTTGCCGCTCATTCTGATCGTCTTGAACGATGGCGGAGCGGGCATGGTGCGTGAAGGCTGTCGCGCGTGGTTCGGGCCAGACGCGATACCCAACCCAGACTATCGCTACAAGATGAACTTCGCGGCGTACGCGCGCGGCTTTGGCGCACACGCCGAGATCGTGACGAGCTGCGCTGTCTTCGAGTCCCAACTGAAACAGGCACTGACACGCCCGACGCCGACGCTGTTCGACGTTCAGGTCGATCCCGGCGAGGTCCCCCGCGCAATTCGGCAACGAATCCAAGGACTGACTTGCGAAATCGACGACGCCACTCTGCGCCCAGGCGGTGGCATGTGCTGACCGATCCAGCCCACGTGCTCGTGCTCGTCTGCGGGCTGCAGTTCCTGCAGCTGCCAGGGATGATCATCGGCCAACGCGTCTTGGGGTGGGGCGAGGATTTGTCACGACTGACGCCCGTGAGCCGCAGGTTGGTCATCGCGCTCGGCGCGGGTATCATGATGTACGTGTGTGGAACGGGCGTGATTGGGCTCGTTTTCCCGCGTCTCACCGTCACGACCGAAGTTGGCCGCGCGCTCTGCGTTCTGCAAGCTGTTGCTTGGACGCTACGAGCGTCGCTACAGCTATTCGTCATTGCGCCGACCTGGCCTCAGCACGCGCTCTGGCTCAATCGCGGGCTCTCCACGATTTATTCCGCGCTCGCCGTTGGTTACGGATTGGTTTGCTGGCTGTCATTCGGGGCCTAGGCAGCGCCCTGAACCGCTCTCGACTCAACGCTGGCGCGAACGCCAACTCGGGTTGAGCTGCTGCGCCAACGCACCAGGGGTTGCCTCGAAATGCTGGCGAAGCGCGCGCGTCATGTGCGCGCTGTCGGCGTAGCCCCACTTGTAGGCGACGCTAGTCAGAGTCGCGCACTCGTTGCTCGGGCCGCGCCTGAGCTCAGACAGCGCACATTGCGCGCGCATCGAGCTGACGAATTCATACGGAGCGATCGCATAATATTTCGAGAAGCTGTGAACCAACGAGTGGTATGGCATCCCGACGTCACGCGCCAGGCTGCGCACACAGAGTTTTTGGGTCGGATCCGCGAAAAACTGATCCTCGAGCAGCCGGCGCGCACGGCCGACGGCGGTCTTGGAGGTTCGATGTGGCCGCGCGTTCGGATTGGCGCTCGAGAGCAACCGTGAAGTCAGAGATACTAGCGCTTGTTCGAGCTGTGCGGGGCATGGCTCCGTCAGCTGAGCGCGAAAGCGCGAGAACAATGCGAGGCTCTCCGAATCGGCAATCCCTTCGCATGGAAAGTGCGGCTCACCGTGAATGCCCAACTCGTACGCCAGATCGCGAATCGCGGCTGGATCCAAGAACAACACGGTGAAATCACCCGGGCAATACACGCGGGAGGTTTCGTGCGCCTCGCCAGGTTCGCAAACGTAGATCGCGCCAGGTGCTACGGAAAAATGGCGCTGTCGGTACTTCCAATCCGCCCTGCCTCGGTGCAACACGCATAGCGTGTAGTGAAGGTGCACGAGCTTCCACAGCTTCACGCCGCCGCTGCAGTCGAGGGCCACTCCTCCGCGGAAGGCAGTCCAATCATTGCGCCCCGGTTCGGTTCGCATTCGTTGCTCCTAAGCGAAAATAGAACGCTAAAGTCATCCTCGATTTCGCGAACGGAAGACGCAATAGTCATTGTATTCGTGTGACGGCTTGGTTACTGGAGGTCGACGTCGCGTGATCTCCTCCATCTGGCGTTCGACGTGCGACAGCCGAGGTTCATTCACGCTCGCTCCACCGAAATTGCGAAGGACGATAGTCGCGGAAGCGTCGTGATGAGCCCGATTCCTCAGCCTGATTGAAATCCTCACCCGCCACGACGTTGATTAGCTCACTCACCCCACGGACAAGCCGATCTCATGCTCCTAGAGGCTGCTCTCGACGAGCGCGAAAAGGCCAGGCGCGGGCAATGATTTGAGGCGCCCACGGCGGGAGGCGTCGCTCAGTGCACGCCCGCCAAGGACTGGGGTGTCAGCCAAGCGTCCAGCGCGCTAGAGTGCGGCGCGTGACTACTCCCGCACCGGGCTCGCTTCGTGAGCGAGCGCACGAAATCATCTTCGAAGCCGAGACTCCTGCCGGGCGTGCCTTCGACATAGCGCTGATGGTCGCTATCGTGGCGAGCGTTGGCGCGGTCATGCTCGAGAGCGTCACTTGGGTGCGCCTGCGCTACGGTGCCGAGCTGCGCTTCGCCGAGTGGGTGTTCACAGGGCTCTTTTCGCTCGAGTACGTCGCGCGCCTGCTTGCCGTCCAGAGGCCACTCCGTTACGCCACGAGCTTCTTTGGTCTGGTCGATCTCTCGAGCGTGGTGCCGGCGTACCTGAGCATTTTCTTTCCCGGTACGCAGGCGCTGCTCGTCGTACGCTCGCTGCGGCTGCTGCGCGTGTTCCGCGTGTTGAAGCTTGCGCGTTTCCTCGACGAGGCGCAAATCATCGGGCGCGCGCTGCACGCGAGCTCGCGTAAGATCTCGGTGTTCCTCGTCACCGTGCTGGTGATCGTCTCCATCATGGGCTCCATGATGTACGCGGTGGAGGGCCCAGAGCACGGCTTTACGAGCATTCCACATGCCATCTACTGGGCCGTGGTCACGCTCACCACCGTTGGCTACGGCGATGTGTACCCCAAGACCGACCTGGGCCGTTTCCTAGCGAGCATGGTGATGATCCTGGGCTACGGCATCATCGCAGTCCCGACGGGCATCGTCACGGCCGAGCTGACTAGCGCGATGCGCAAGCCGATCTCGACCGAAGCGTGTCCGCATTGCTCCGGCGAAGGCCACGACAGCGACGCGGTTTTCTGCAAGTACTGCGGCAGCAAGCTTTAGCTGAGCGGGCGCGCAGCTGCCCGCGCTGCCTGGCCGGCCTGCCTCCTCGACGAGTGCCATCAGCACCAGATCAAACTGGCATGCGCTCACACCAGTCGACGTACTCGGTGCAGACTTTGGCGACTAGGTCCTTGTCTAACAGCACGCTGGTAAAGCGCGGAACCTTTGCGCGATTGGTGTAGAACGTCCATTCCAACTGACCTTCGTGCAGGCGCGAGAACATCGTCAGGTTGTCCATCTGCTCGCCCAAAAATCGAGTATACTTGCGCCGCTTCTCGAACAGCGCGTAGCTCGGGGTGGCCAGCAGCCAGGCGAACATTTGCTCGGGTGTTTTGCGGGTCAGCGCACGCTCGGTCAGGGAGTCCAGGTGGCGCAAGAGGATGCGCAGATCCTCCACGGAAGGCTGCAGCTCATCGCTGCGTTTGAAGTCGCCGAAGGGCTTGCCCACGAGCCACAATCTGAGGCGGGCTTTCTTGGCCGCCCTGCTGATTTCGATCGCGAAGCGATTCACGTCTCCGAAGATCAAGCTCTCGGTCATGTTCTCCGAGGCTAACACGCGGGGTTTGCGCCCGCAGTCTCTGAGCAGATTGTTTAGACGCCTCCGCTGCTGTTGCCGTGCCTGAAGAACTCTTCAACCCTCCCCACCATCAAGTCGGCCAGACTGCGGCTCCCAAGCTGGGCTGCGCCTGAAGAATTTTTCAACGCTCTCCACCATCAAGCAAGGCGAGCTGCGCTTCGCGAGTGTCTCAACCCAACGGCACCTCCGCCGGCGGAGGTGTCGTAAAGCGGACTTTCGCCGCGTCGGGCTGGCCCGACCAGCGGCAGACGAACACGTTTGACGGCTTGATGCCCCGATGGCCGAACCCCACGTTGCTAGGCTCAAGCAGCCAGCGCGGCCCGTCCGAATCCGTCACAACCGCTCGCAGCATGGTTTGAGCAATAGGTTTTACGCCAACCAATAGTTAAAGTGATCTTGATGCCTGGAGGGGCTCGTGACCCGTGGCGACGCGAAACCCAGGCAGGGCGAGTGGCACTCTTTGCGCGCCCTAACCCTCGATTGGACAGCGTTTTGCTCATCATTGCGGCACGAGCCGAGGGGCGGTGGCGGTATTCGTCGTGATGTAATTTTGATTCTCACTCCTCGGTCTTCGCTCTATGGATGGAGTTGGAGTGGACACGAACTGCGCAAACACTCGCCTCGGAACACGTGCTATCGGTGGTACCCATTGGTGGAGGGGCCGCGACGGCGGGGAAGTCGCCGCGGCATGTTCTCCGCTCAGGAGATGGAGGAAACATGAACAAGAAGCTCGTTCTCAGTACGCTATTGGCTCTCGCTTCGTCGGTCGTCGCCGGGGGGATCGCCTCGGCGCGTTCCGTGGCCGCGGTCGACGGAAACCCAGAGATTGGAGCGCAATCCAACTGCTTCAATGTCGACAATACAAGCGGGGCGGTGCTTAGCACCTGCGGGGCGGCGGAGTACCTCGTTCCGGCCGATATCGAAACCGTGGGTGCCAAGTCGATCCAGTTCACGTCTCGTGCCACCGCCGCTGGGGGGCTTTGCCGTGCTGTTAGGAACAATCGCCAGGGGACCGCGTTCGCCGCCAGCGCCGCGCTCCCGATCCCGGTGGCGGGGGTGGCGGTGATTCAGGCTACCGCCGCGCTGCCAATCGCTGCGGTGACCGACGTGTTGCTGCTAGATTGCTCGATGAACGCGGGCGCGAGGGTGCATTCCATTTTCTGGACGCCGTAGCGCATCAGGCCGATCGCCAGCTTTTCAGCCCACGGCTTGCTAGCTGGCGATCGTGCCACTTGTCGCTCAACCATTGCATCAGGGAAAGTAGCCATGAATCGAGGAATCATCTGGGGTGCCCTGGCGGTAGCGGTCTGCGTCTCCAACGCTGCGTGGTGGCTCTATCCACCGAAGCCTACCACCGCGCCCAGCTCGAAGTCCGAGGACGCTGCCATTCGGGACCTCCGCCGTGAGCTGGGTGAACTCAAGGAAGCACGAGCAACGGATTTGCTGATTGCGGCTCGCCTGGCCAATGTCGCGCCCGCGCCCGCGCCCGCGCCATCTGCAAGCAGTCTCCCCAACCCAGTTCAGGATCCCAGTGAGCTCGCGCCGAGCGGGGCGCTGAGCGACGCGGAGCAGGAGCAAGAAGCCGCAAAGGCCGAGGCCGCCCTCCTATCACGTCTAGAGCAAGCCTTCGCTAACGAAAAGCCCGACGGTCGCTGGAGCGGCACCACCGCGAACGAAGTCGCGCGTGCCCTGCCCGCAGCGCTGCCCAAAGGGTCGAACGTAACCGCCGTGAATTGCAAGAGCCGCATGTGCCGGCTCGAAACCACTCACGAGAGCGTCGAATCTTTTCGTGAATTCAATACCTCAGCCTTTTCCAGGTCCGGACAAACGATTTGGAAGGGCGGAGTTTACTCTGCGGTTCGTGAGCAATCGACGCGAGGCGTCGTCGCCCTGACTTACCTCGCGAAAGAGGGCGAAGAGCTGCCGCTCATCCCGCCGGACGAATAGAGCTCGCTGAAGGAGCTCGAATTCGAACTCCAAGTTTCAGTTTCCCACGGCGTCCGTCGGTGTGGATCTCGGGATAGGAGGCGAGCCAGCCGTGGCTCGGCACATCGCAGTGCCCCCGCAGGTATGTTCAGCACCGTTTTCGGTCGGCTCCACCGACCGGATAACAGCGCGCGATGTGGCACGCGCGTTTTGCGTGCCCGGACGGCGTTGAGGCGCAATGATTGCGCCGCGCAGCCTCGGCACGAGCGGACTGGGGATTGACTCGAGCTCTCGCGAACGCCCTTCGCGCTGCCGGCAAGCGAGCGGTTTTCCTTGCCAGTGTGCTGTCTCACGAGCACGGCACACGGCATGCAACATTGGCCATCATGTTGAGCAAGCTGCTGGCTGGTTTCGTAGGCCACTTGAAGCCCAACCGCGCTGAGCAGCGCGCGAGCGAAAAGCTGGAGCTTCCAACGCCGGAGTGCCGGGGAGGTCTCCCGCTCATGGAAGCGCTCTCGCGCCGCTGCTCGTCGCGGGAATTTCAAAGGACGCCGTTGCCGCCGCAAGTGCTGTCGAACCTGCTGTGGGCAGCGTTTGGCATCAACCGACCGGGTAGCGCGCAGCGCACGGCGCCTTCAGCGCTCAATGCGCAGGAAGTCGACGTTTACGTGACGATGGCCAATGGCGTTTACGTTTACGCGCCGCGCAGCCATTCGCTCCACCTGGTGGCTGACGCGGATGCACGCCGGGTGACCGGCTATCAGGATTTCGTCGACGAGGCCCCGCTCGATCTAGTCTACGTGTCAGACTGCGCTCACACGGTGGCGCTGCCGGCCCACACGCAGGAAAAGTACGCGGCAGTTTCGGCGGGCGCCATTGCTCAGAATGTGTACCTGTACTGCGCTTCAGCAGGGCTCGCCACCGTGGCCCGTGCGCTGTTCGATTCGCAGGCGCTCGCGTCCGCCCTGCGCCTGGGTGAACACGAGCAGGTGCTGCTGACTCAAACCGTTGGCTATCCGGTGAGCGCGTGACGGCTCTCGGACTGGGAACTGGCCGGCCCGTTTCGCGAGCGAGGCCAACATTGACCCGCTGGTTGCTCGTGTCTGGCGTCGCTTCGTCGGTGCTCTACCTGGCCCTGTTGATCTTCGTTCCGTTGCGCTGGGCGAGCTACGACGCTGCGTCGTTCACGGTGAGCGAGCTATCCGCAATTGGCGCGCCGACGCGATCGCTCTGGGTCCCACTCGCTCTGCTCTGGAGCCTGCTTTACCTGGGCTTCGGCTTCGGCGTCTGGCGGAGTGCAGATTCGAACCGAGCCCTGCGTGTGTCCGGAGTTCTGATCATCGCGGCAGGTGTCTTGGGCCTATTTTGGCCACCGATGCACGCGCGTGAAGTTCTAGCCGCGGGCGGCGAGACGCTCACGGACCAATTGCACCTCGTCTGGGCTGCAGCCAACGGGCTGCTCACGCTGCTCGCCGTCGGCTTTGGCGCGGCAGCGCTCGGCAAGTGGTTTCGGCTATTTTCCGGGGTGATCCTGGCAACGCTCGTGTTGGCCGGAGCCGCGACCTCGGCGTCAGCTTCCCGAGTCGCTGCCAATCTGCCGACGCCCTGGATAGGAGTCTGGGAACGCGTCAACATCGGCGCCTGGCTGCTGTGGGTGGCGGTATTGGCGCTGGCGCTGATCGAGCGAGCACGGCTCGCGATCGCTACGCCCAGCTCTTGCGAGCGCGCGCCGACGCACGGGATGAGCCCATGAAGCCGCAGACTGTCGTTCACGGATCAGTGGCGCCGGGCTTCGATCACGCTCACCATCGTGTCCTCGTTGCACGGTGCGTCACCTTCGGGCGTGCGGCGACCACCCCACAAATCGACCACCTTTCGACCCTAAAGTATGCGGCCACCGCCGCGCCGATCTCACCGCGCTCGCGGAAGTTACGCTCGAACTCGAGGCGCACTTCTTCGTGTCTTGGGCGGCGCGGGCGAACGAAGTCCAATCGTCAGCAGTCTTGGAGACGGGAACCGGGAGCGTTGCCCTCAGGCCCGAAAGTGCGCGCTGGCTAGCAAAAGGTCGAACATCCTAGTTCATTCAGTATGGCGCGCGTAGATAACGTAGGAAATCTGTGCTCGCAGATTGGAGACCATGGCGACGGTGCTCGGTTTGATGGCGGATGTGAACGAGAACGGCGTATTCCCCGCGTCGATACCGACCGCGAAATCTCGCCGAGTCGCACCATCCCAGAGTTTGCGGGCCGGAGGCGGAAGCCCGTCAATCAAGCGTGCCAGACCGCGGATCGCGTTGTCTGCGGAGCGAGCACTGCGACCCAGTTCGAACGAGGCTCGATATCGACCGGGCGCGATCCGGCCACAGTGAAGTGCGATGGCATTGGCTTTCTCCATCGCGTCCGCCAGGAGACGAAGCGGCCTCGCTGAGTAGACGTCGAGATCAACGTTGATGAAGGATGTACGGCTCACAAGTCGTCCGGATAATTTGTATTTGAGCGGCGCGCGGAACGCAATGTAAGCGGACCCCGGGCGCAGGATATTGCGGCAAAGACGCTCGGCTCCGCCTGCTTATACGGATCTGTGTAGCGCAACAATTGCTGCTTTCTCACGGCGTGAGTGCTGAACGAGGGGCCATCGCAGTGCCCAAGATCGCATCACGATGCAGCGGCGGGTTAGCCGGAGGCAGGTGGCGTCGCTGCACGCCACCAAGCTCGGCCCTGCTCGACGAGCCCTTCGCGCTCGCGCCCATCTCGGAACGCGGTTGGCGGCACGATGAAGGCGTTGAGATTCCTGAGCCCGATGATCACGAACCCGCCGTCTTCCTCGAATTGGGCGACGTCCTGCCAAGAGTATTTCTTGGTCTGCCCGCGAATGGTCGTGCTCAACTCGTCCGGCAGAAGAGTCAAAACGCGAGTTTGTGGCTTGAATCGAAGCTGCGGATAGCCCGCAAGCAAGGCGGCCACGCACAGGCTCGCGGCTAGGCCGCCGAACGCGGCGTGGGGGCCCGACTTCCCGGACAGCTGAGAAATCCCAAAGCCCGCGAGGAATGCAGCCAGCATCCATACGAGCCAAGCCGTCCGATGCGTGCTGTTGCGGAGTAGGCTCCTCCAGTACCAGCGCCAGAGGGTTGATCGCGTTGAAGAGTACTCGAGGGTCATGCGTCGTCCGCCCAAACTTGTATTGAGCGGCGCGCGAATGCAATGCAAGCGGAAGCAGACGTAGGATATTGCGGCAAGCCCGGCTCCACCGGTGATGCCGATCTGTGTAAACTCCCGCGGCTCTAAAGCCTTTGCGCACCCCAGTGGATTCGTACCACTGACCTACGCGGATCGGTGCGGCGGAGGCGGGTCAGGGTGCTGGTGACGTTCGGGGTGGTGACAAGCTCTCCAATGGGGTGCCGATCTTTTCCCCGACGACGCAGTTGCGACCGGCGTGCTTGCCCCGGTAGAGGCGTTCATCGGCCAGACGCACCAGGGCTTCGGCGGAGCTCGCCTCGTCGGAGGAGGCGACACCGATCGTAACCGTGACGGGCTCGAGCTTGGCCTCGCCCACGCCCCACAGGCACTCGCGCGACGTGGTGCTCAAGATGCGTCGCGCCAGTGCTTCGCCCTGAGCTAGCGAGGTGCTGGGGAGCAGAATCGCGAATTCTTCACCACCGTAGCGGCACACCGTGTCCGAGCCGCGCACAGCGCGAGTCAGCGCTGCGGCCACGGCGCGCAGCGTGCGATCGCCCTCGACGTGCCCGGCGCGGTCGTTGATGCGCTTGAAGTAGTCGACGTCTACCATCGCGAGCGTCAGAGGTTGACCGGCCTTTTTCGCTTGCAGCAGCGCCTCCGGCAAGGCCTCCTCGAAATAGCCGCGATTGTTCACTTCGGTCAGCGCGTCGCGTTGTGTCTGCAAGCGCAGGGTCTCGTAGCGCTCCCGATAGATGAGCACCTGGAACACGTCCCCGAGGGCGCGATAGTGCTCGGTGTTAGAACAATTCTCCTTGAAGAATTGGATATAGCCGAACAGCACCAGCGCATAGAAGCTGCCGACCACCGACTTGCCGAGCAAGCCCGACAGCAAGATCGAGGTGTAGGCGGGCGTTTCGACGAAGCTCCCCGTGACGAACAGCACCGTATCGAAGGCCAACACGAGCACCATCGAGAGCCAGATTGGCAAGAGTCGAAGCCCAACCAGGCGGCGCCGCAGCCACTCGTACACGACCACGATCAGCACGGTGTCTGCGAACAGCACGCTCGCCCCGACGAGCGCGATGCGCGGACTACCCGCGAACAGCTTGGGCGACAGATACAGTGGGTTGATCGCGATTGGGCTCGGCAAATGCTGCCCGATCAGCGCACCGAGCAGCACCGTGACCACGTTGGCGGTGAACAGACCGTAGATGACTTTGCGTGCCTCGTAGGCGTCGCCATGCACGTACGCGAACAGCACGACCAGGATGTTGGCTGGAAACAGCACCACCGAGCCGGGGCTCATCGCCAAAGTCGGTGTCACGCGCACGTAGAGTGAGCCCGCCAAGAATCCGGCGAGGTGGAACATCACACCCAGGACCATGTACGTGGGCGCCAAGCCGAACACGTACCGCGCACGCAGCAGCGCCATCAACGTGGCCGCGACGCACACGGCTTCCAAGCACATCAGCAATATCTGTCTGGAGACTGTATCCACCCGCCCATTCTCACGCATGGGAGAGGTCGAGGTCGAGTCGGCAGATGGGGCGGCGGCACGCGAGGCCCCCGGACCGTCCCTGGCCAACGGATCGTCAGGATCTGACCACGACACGAAACAAGATGCTCACCCCGACGGGGGGACCATCGTCCAACGAAGCGGCGTCGCAAACAGGGATCGCCAGGCCACGCGGTCCGTCGGCCCGGTGATACCCCAACCCGGTTCGGTTAGGCCGCGCGCAATCCTGTGCACGCGATGACGCAGGCTTTCGCGGCAAAGGCGCGCCCCCCGGGTGGTCGACGACGATGCAAATTCGCCTCGCTGGGACCCGCGTGCAGCTGAAGGGCACGGCAGTAGCGGGCGAGCGTACTAGGGCACGCTGCCTCCCGGCCCGAAAGTTGGCGTCGGCACGGTTTGATTTCGAACCCGCACGGGATCACGAAGCTCCCAGTTATCCGCGCCGACGAGTTGGAGGAAGATGGGCTTCGATTCTTTGCGCAACGTGCGCGTTTGCAAGAACGCCGTCATCCACTGCTTCTCGTCCACGCCGGTGAACGGCGTTCCGCCGAGCTGCTTGGTCGTGGCTTGAATGGTGTTCTCGAGGCCGGTAACGGAGGCAAGCGCCGTATCGTAGAGCAACGCCGCCGAGAGTGGCGTCTTCAGTCCGAGCTCACCGCCCCTCTCGATCGCGGGGCGCCAGTATTGATCCATGAGGATCGCTGCGGAGATCGCGACCATGGCGGGGTCGGTGGCTGCCTTGTACAGCAGCTCTGCGAATTCCTTGCTCTTCGTGGCCTCACGCTTGCGTTCACTATCGAGCGCCAAGAACGGTTGCAGTTCGCTGGCATACTTCCCTTTCGTCGCAACGTAGCGCGTGACGACTCCGGTCAGGATCGAATTGCTGAACACCTCCTGCGGGCCACGTTTCCGAAGCGTGTAGATGAAATAGTCGACGTTGGGATCGAGGGTCTCGATCGTGTTGACCACCGCTCGCGCCATGTAGCCGCCACGCTCGTCGAGGATCAAGGCGCCAGGAGCCGTGCTCGGTCCCGGGCTCGAAACCGCCGTGGGATCGCTGCGCGGAAGGTCGACGATGATGGGCTCGCCGTCCTTGATGATGCCGAGCGGCAGCTTCGTCGGTGACTCGGGCGGATGGGCGATCAGTACGGTGTGCGACATCGGCAATCCGGCAATTCGCAGCGAACATTCGCCAGCGCTGTTGGTGGTGCAGCCCGAACTGCCCTCCTCGAGCGAAACCCCCGCCCCTGCGACCGGCAAGCCAGCGCGCAGCACCCTAAAACGCGCGGTAAAGCCAGATGCTGCGCCGAAACGGAGGCGACAAAGCTCGAGGTTGCTGGTGCGGAGCGAATCCTGACTCGTCTGATAGACTGCTCCTCCTAGCGGAGGAGGTTCGGCGTTCTGGAGCTCTTCGACCAGCTTTTTCTGCTGTTCAGCGGGTAGGCCCGCGAGCTTCGTGTCGATGCACCCGACGAGCGACTCGATTGGAGCGACGGAAGCTGGCGTCTTCAAGAACCAGGCCGACGCCGCCGCCACTACCGGCAGCATGACCACGCTGGCCCATTGTGCGGAGCGCCAGCGCTGCGGCGGCTCCTTTTCGGTCAGCGCCACTTTGAGTTTCTCTTCGACCTGCGCTTTCTCGGCGACGATGGCTGCTGCCTTTGCCTCTGCGTCGCGCGCGCGTTCCTGCGCCACGGCGGCGACGGCCTGCGCCTCGTTGGGCCGGATTCGACGTGCGAGCAGGTGAGATTGAGCCTCGATGACGTTGTTGCGCTCGATGGCTTCGACGAGCTGCTGGTACGCGGCGGCCAGTGTCCCGTCCTCGGTGGTGCGCTGGTGCTCGGACGCTATCTGTTCGCCGTAGGCGTACTTGCTTTTGTGCGGAATGCGCACCGCGTCGAAATACGTCGTTAGCTCGCATTTATCGAGGCCGTAGACTTCCCGAAAAAGCTGCTCGAAGCGGGTCTTGGCCACCCGGATCCAGTCCCTCTGCAGGTCTTCTTCGGCGTTTTCGACGCGCGACATCAATGGAAAGAGCGGCAGCGGCCGCATGTCCGGGGATTTCTTGCGGGCAGCGACGGCCTGGCGGCCAATCTCCACCGCGCCGTTCAGCGATTGCTCGTTCGGGGCGAAGACCAGCACCAGCTTCTCGGGCAAGAGCACCGTGCAAACACTGCCGATGTCGGTGATGCCAGTACGCGAATCGATCAATACATAGTCGTAGTGCTGAGAGAGCTCTTCGGCGATCGCGCGAAACGCAAATGGGTGCGCGGTGAAAAAGGTAACCCAGTTGAAGCTCCTGACGCGGCTCGGGTATTCGTCGTCGAACTTCCCCGCCGTCATCAAGTCGACGGTTGCGGGCTCATTTCCGTTGGGGTTCTTGACTGCCGCGGTTTGCACGTAAGCTTCGGCGGCCAGTGTCTTCGTCACGATGGCGCGAGCGCGTCTCGCTTGCGCCGCCTTCTTTTGCCGCGCTACCAAGGCCGGCGGGGACCCGGCGGGGAGTTCCTCGATCTGGATGGGCGCGCTCTCGGGGTTTTCGAGCTCGGCTTGCAAACGGTGCAAGAATTCGATCATGCCGGAGTGCTCGCCCGGGAGCGCCCGTTCCGTCGCGCTCGTGAAGTAGCGGTGGAGCCCGGGGGCTTCGAAATCGAAGTCGATGACTAAGACTCGCTTTTTTCTCTGGGCCAATAGCGTGGCGACGTTCGCAACTGACATCGAGCGCCCGACGCCACCCTTGTACGAGTAGAAGGTGATGACCTGCCCGAGCTTCTTCGCGGGGGACTCGTTCGCGGGCGCTGCTGATTCCGGCTCGGTGCTCATGGCTTCTTTTCGACAGCCGTGAGCGCCGGAAAGGCAGTATCCGCAGCCAAATCCTCGTCCGTCCACTTGAACTCGAACTTCTCGAGTTCAAGCGCGAGCTTTTCTTCGGCGTCCCATTGCGCAGCCTCGCGATTCGCAGCACAGATCACCTTGATCCGGTCGAAGACGAGCGTCCTCAGTTCGCGAATCAGAGCCAGCCAGTTGGGATGGGTCTCTACGGCCCAGCCCCAGACCATCAGGTCGTCGAATTCCTTTTCGAACTGGATCGCTGCGACCTGGCTCGGCGGGCTGAGCTCGCCTTCGGGAACGAGGCGAATTAGAATGAATGGCGTTTCGTCGGACCCCGTCGGAATTCGGCCAGGCTTGAGCTGCTCGGTGATGCCCCACTCGAGCGAGCAATAGTCGCTCGCGAAATAGTTGGGGACGAGAATGACGAGTGTCACCACGCTGCGACAGAGGTTTCGGCGCAGCGCAGGGTTCCACGTGTAGCCGGACCTCAGCCGCGTGTCGATGTACACGCCTGCTTGGTCGGCGCCTGGGAAGTCCTGGTAACTATCCTCGAGCGCCTTCGCGATCTTATGCACGATCTCCGCGCCGCGTTCGCTAATCCTATGTGGATAGCTGATGAAGACCGAGTGCTTGAAGCCTCGTTGCGAGCACAGTTGCAGTGCGTTTAGGGGCACGAACCCCTCCCCCTGGAATCACCGTCGAAGGTACTTAGCCGTTGCATCGCTCCGAACCGAGGAGGCTAGACCGACTCCTGCCCTCGTTCAACTTGCCGGACAGGCCGTTCTAAACGTTGGATGTAGGCCCGGCGGGAACGAGCCCTGCGACGGCGGCGGCGTCCAGCGGTGCGAGGGCCGGGTCGCGCTCCGTCCTCCGCCCGGCTAACCCAATCCCAGACAACGGCCCCTGTCGCTGCTTTAGCGACGCGATCGGAACCACCGAGCCTTCGTCGCTGCCTCGTCGATGAGCCAGTCCGGCAGGAGCGAATCTTGCTCCGTGAACTCGGTCAGCACTTCTTCCAGGAACCAACGACGCGAGCGGGGGTTTTCGGTGGCTGTGGCGCTCTCGAGTAGCTGCTCGAGGATGGACATTTGCTTCGGGACCACGCCACCGACCCAGTACTTCTGGTGAACGGAGCGAGAAAACCAATCGTCCCCGCTGCCGGCGATGGAGCGCGCGGCCTTCGAGTCGCGAGCGCTGCTGTGCTGAATCAGCCACGCGGATCGACCACCTCATCCGTCACTCGATAGCATCCGTCCATTGCGCACCTGAACTCGGCCCTCGCGGAGTACAGCGCCACCGTTGGGGTCGAGCCGCAACGCGGCCAACACCTTCCGGCGGAGTGGTTTGCGCGGCCACAACCCAGGTGACCTGCCTTTTCCAAGCCCCGACCTTCTCAGGGAGCAGGTGACCTGCTTTTTTCGGTCTCGGGCCGTTGGATCCAGGCAGGTTACCTGCCCTGTCGAGAGCCTCGCCAACACGATAGGCCAGGTCACTTGGTCCTCCAGGGAGCCTCGCCAACACGATGGCCTGGTCACCTGTTCCTCCAGGGAGCCTCGCCAACACGATGGCCTGGTCACCTGCCGATAAACGAGTGCGACGTTGCTCCAAGGCAGGTGACCTGCCCGTAGACAAGTGTGACAGCACTCCGAGTCAGTCCACCTGCCATGGGCACAGCGAACTCGAGCGCATGGTCGCCCCCGGCGTGCACGAAGCGGAGGTAGCTCCACTGTAGAGCAGCTGCAGCTGACCAGATTCCTAGGGCTGCGGGCCGTGCTTGCGGACCGAGTCACCGTGCGACCGCGCGCGGGTGAGGAGAATCGTACCTGCCGCGACGCTTTTTTCGGCAACCGGGTTTGGACGCTGCCCGAGAGGGGGATGTGCGTCGCATGGGGCGGTGCCGGAGAAAAAGGAGATTGAGAGATGGAACCGAAGACGAATCATTTGACTGAGAGTGGTGTGATGAACGGCGCAAACACCGACGAAGAGTTCTTCCTGGGGTTCAGGCGGGTGGAGGCGGAAGTGCGGGCATTGCCCGAGGACGGCCTCGAACCGATCAACCTGGACGTGCCAACGACGGTGACGACCGTCCTGGGCGCGTGGCCAGAAATTCTGGCGCTACGTGAACGGGTCGTGGCGCTGCCTAACTTCGACATTGGGCGATTCGACAAATTGCGAGACTACGCACTGGCCTTGGCGCATACACATGGCGTCTATCGCGGCCTCGCTGCGCCGCCAGACGGCGTCGTCAAGTTGGCAGAGCAACTGGCCAACACTCGCGACATGTTGTTTGCCGATGCGATGGCTTTGGCCAAGCGCGGTGTGTTCGATGAAGCCCGGGTTGCAAAGCTACGATCGGGGCCGGGTTACAAGAACTTGGCCTTCGACGTCGTAGGCCTGGTTCAAATCCTGCGCGAACGCTGGACGGACATCGCCAATCGCACCGGCGTGCAGCAGGCCGAACTCGATCAAGCAGCGCAACTCGCGCAACGGCTGGTGACCTTGGTCGGTCTCAAAGAGCAGCAGCCGGTCGCCGCCAACGGCGTCGCATTGCTGCGTCAGCAAGCGTTTAGCTTGTTGATCAACGCGTACAATGAGGTGCGTCGGGCAATTTCGTTTCTGCGCTGGCACGAGCAAGACGTCGACTCGATTGCGCCATCGCTGTGGTCAGGACGTGGTGCTCGCCCGGCACCCGAACCGATACCGGAACCTGCACCGGGTGGACCGACCGCTCCGTCCGGAAGCAGCTCGCCTGCGTCAACTGGCGCAGCGACGCCGACTGGCGTAGCAAACCAGCCTGCAGGCGTTGGTCTCCCGGGGTCGGCGCCATTTTCTCGAACGTAGTGTGGGCAACGCCAGAGCGAAAGCAAAAGCGAAGCCCGAAATTCTAACTAGCAATCAAGCAGAAGTGAATCCGCGGAGGCAGCTATGAAACCGTCGTCTGATTTGTTCCTGGGCTCGCGCTGTCCGCTCGATGGTGAGCAGCGTCTCGAGCCACTCAAGCTGCCTTCGCATCACCTTACAACGCACGCGGTGGTGGTGGGTATGACCGGTTCCGGCAAAACCGGTCTGCTCACCGTCCTTGTCGAAGAAGCCCTACTGGCAGGGGTACCCGTACTCATGTTCGACGTGAAAGGAGATCTGCCCAACCTCCTACTCGCGTTTCCATCCTTCGAGAGCCGAGAACTCGAGCCCTGGGTCGAAGCTGCTCCAGGTGATCCGCGCAGCACGCAGGAGCTCGCCCACGCGCTCGCCGAAGAGCGCCGAGTTGGCCTCAACGCCTGGAGCGTCACAGAAAGCGAGCTTCGCCGCTTCGCCGAGACCACCCACATCCAAGTGATCACACCGGGAAGCTCAGCGGGCCTCCCGCTGCACGTTCTCTCGTCGCTCGAGCACCCGGTGACTGACTGGAAAACGCAGCCTGACGCCGCGCTGGCATCGCTGTCTGCAGCCGTATCGCTGGTCCTGCGCCTACTCGGACGCGACGCCGATCCCGCATCCAGCCGCGAACACGTGCTCTTGTCGGTGCTCGCCGAACGACGCCTGCGCGCCGGTGAGCCTTCGGACTTGGGCTCACTGCTCGAAGATGTGACCAACGCACCGGTCGATAAAGTCGGCGCGCTCCCCATCGATCGCTTCATGTCCAAACGCGACCGCGCGAGCCTCGCCGCAGCACTCAACACCTTGCTTGCTTCACCTTCCTTCGCCAGCTGGCGCTCAGGCGTCCCGATCGACATCGGCAAATGGTTCACGCCCAAAGCTGGCCGAACTCCCGGCATCATCGTCAGCGTCGCGCACCTGGACGACGACGAACGCGCCCTCGTCCTCGGAGTATTGCTGGAAGAAGTGCTCACCTGGGTCCGCGGCCTCTCCGGCAGCAAACACCTGCGCGCGCTCATCGTCTTCGACGAACTCTACGGCTTCCTCCCGCCCCATCCCGCAAACCCGCCGACCAAGCGCCCCCTGGTCGCCCTCATGAAACAAGCGCGCGCCTTCGGCATCGGCGTGGTCCTCGCGACCCAAAACCCCATGGATCTCGACTACCGCGCCCTCAGCAACGCCGGCCTCTGGTGCATCGGCCGCCTGCAAACGGACGCCGATCGGGAGCGCGTCGTGGAAGGCCTCGCGACGGCAAAGGCCGGAGTGAGCGGCCTCAGCGTGGCAGAGCTCTCTGACTGCACGAAGCGGCTTTCCCCGAGGTGGTTTCTGATGCGCAATGCGCACTCGGAGAACGGGACGCAGCTGATGCAGCCGCGCTGGGCGTTCTCGTTGTTGAGAGGGCCAATGACGGCGGCGGAGATTCGCAGGGCAAGGGAGAGGGGGGAAACGAGGGGACTCGTGTAAAGCACTCTGTCCGACAAACGCGCGATTTCTGGATTGCCTTGTCCAGTTTGTGTCCCGTTTCTGTGCTCGCCCGACGTCGAAGCCATGGTACCCTTGCAGCATGTCCGAGACCGGCCGTGAGACGCCGAGCGAAAAACTGCGCATCGCGTTCGCGCTGATCGACGTTGCGGAGCGCATGCTACGGCAACGACTTCGTCGCGAATCGCCCGGCATATCTGACCAGGTATTGGAAGAGCGCGTGGGCGCCTGGTATGCGCGGCGTCCCGGTGCCGAGTTCGGTGACGGGGTAGGGATCCCGGCGACGTGGCCTCGACGCTGAACCCCGTCGAGCGCGCGCTCAAGCGCATTTTTGCGGAGCTCGAGGATACCGGTGTGGCGTGTGCACTCATTGGTGGTCTCGCAGTCTCGGCCCGCGCAGAGCCGCGCACGACCCGTGATGTCGATGTCGCCATCTCTGCCGATGGCGACGCTGCTGCCGAACAGCTCGTATTTCATCTCCAGAACCGCGGGTATGTCGTCGGGATGCTGCTCGAGCAGGAAAAGACAGGTCGAATCGCGACAGTTCGTCTCACTCGAGACAGCGAACGGTCCGTGTACATCGACTTACTCTTTGCGTCCTCTGGCATCGAACCCGAGATTGTTGCTGCAGCCGAAGAGATTGCTGTCCTCGAAGAGGTGACCGTGCGCGTTGCCACCCGTGCCCACCTCATTGCTATGAAGGTGTTGGCTCGAGATGACCGCCATCGGCCTCAGGACTTCGACGACCTCCGCGCGCTCTTGGCGGGCGCCTCCGAAGATGAGCTGAACACCGTTCGTGAGGTGCTCGCGCTCGTCGAGTCCCGTGGATTCAATCGCGGTCGCAGCCTAGGCGAAGACTTCACGCGGGCGATTGCGGACACGGCGCGCTAGCGACTCCACCGGCGGAGTTGTCGGAGAGATTCAGCGCGCCCCAATGGATTCGAATCACTGACCTAGTGGTGCTCCTTGCGGTGCGCGTCGCGGCGCGGCCGGACGTGCTCGCCCTTCGGGCTGCGCGCGACCGGGACCCTCAACGCCGGACGCGGCGCCAAGGCGCGCCGCGCGCGGCGGAGGGTCCGACGGCTTGCTGCTCGCACACCGGCTAGGCTCGTGAACGGTAGCGCTCGCGTGTCGGCTCGGGCTCGTTGTTGGTTCGAGTCATGCGACAGGGCGCACGCCCCGCGCCAGCGCCGGGTCCACACGTCCGATGGCTACGTCCGTCGAATTTGTACGGCGCTTGGAGTGGCTCTGACGTAACACGACGCCGAGGTCGCCGATTGTTGAGGTCGCCGCTGATCGAGGCGCGCCTGGGTTTCGATGCCTCGTCGCTCGATCCAATGATCCTGCCCCGCCGCTCGATCCAATGATCCTGCCTCGCCGCTCGATCCGAAGCGGCGAGGCTCACGGCTCACACGCGATCGAGCGCGGAGCGCGGTGGCTAGACCTGTGCGAAGCCGCCGTCGACGAACAGCTCGCTACCGGCGACGTAGCTGGCTGCGTCCGAGGCCAGGAACGACACCGCCTTGGCGATCTCCTCGGCGCGCCCGGCGCGCCCGAGCGGCACCGAACCGGCGAACGCCGCCTCTAAATGATCGCCCGACGCACCCACCAAGGCCTCGAGCCCCGGCGTGTGGATTGGACCGGGGCTGACGACATTGACGCGAATCTTGCGTTCCTTCAGATCCATCGTGAACGTGCGCGCGAACGAGCGCAGAGCGGCCTTGGTGGCGCTGTAAACGCTATTGTTGCCGAGCCCTTTGGAGCCCACCACCGACGACGTCATGATGATCGCCCCGCCATCGCGCAGCAATGGCAGGGACTTCTGGATCGTGAAGAGCGTGCCTTTGACGTTGATGTCGAAATGGCGGTCGAATTCCGACTCGGTGATTTCGCCCAACTTCTGGTAGGCGGCGACCCCTGCGTTGGCGAAGACGATGTCGAGGCGGCCCTTGAGCTGCTGGATGATGGCCATGATTCGGTCGAGGTCGCCGAGGTCGGCAACGTCGCCCGCGATGCCAGTGATGTTCTTGCCGACGGCGGCCACTGCCTCGTCGAGCTCCTTCTGTCGGCGCGCCGTGATGAAAACGTAGGCGCCCTCAGCGACGAACTGATGGGCGGTTGCCAGGCCGATGCCGCTGTTGCCGCCGGTGATGAGTGCCACTTTGTCCGTTAATGCGCCCATGAGATTCCTCTTTCAGCCAATGATGACGTTTGACATCAATCAGTTTAATGTTTAGTATCATCATTAAGGCTGTCAAGCCCGTCGAGAAGTTGAAACCGTGAAAATCTCCAAACAGCAGGCAGCCGCCAATCGCGAGCAAATTCTGGTCATCGCGTCGGAGCTCTTTCGCGAGCGCGGTATCGATAACGTGAGCATCGCTGAAGTGATGGATGTGGCCGGCTTCACCCACGGCGGCTTCTACAATCATTTCGCCGACAAGGGGGCGCTGGCGCGGGAGGCGTGCATGGCAGCGTTCGAGCGCGCGCTGGGCGCCGTGCAGGAAGGGCTAGCGGCGGGCCTCGATCCCTACGTCAAGACCTACCTCTCGGCGGCGCATCGCGACGGTGAGGGCGGCTGTCCGATCGCCGCTCTAGCGACGGAGTCCGCGCGCCACGACGAGCTACAGCCGAGCTTCGCCGACGGTCTGGCCAGCACCCTCGAGCTGTTTGCCGAAGCGCTGCGGCGCAGTGGCGTGACCGGTCGAGCCGCCGCGCGCACGCGTGCGATGCGGCTCGTGAGCGAGATGGTGGGCGCCCTAACGCTGGCGCGCGCGGTGCGCTCGTCCGCGCCACAGCTCTCCAACGACCTCTTGCGCGCCAGCAGGCAGGCGGTGAAGTAGAGCCACGGACGCTGCCCGCCGTCGACGGCGAATGCGCAAACCGTTTGCCTGAGGTGCTCGCCCGCCTTGCGGCGGCGAACTCGCACCACGGTCAAGGAGTTGGTCGGGCGATGTATCAAGACGCCGCGCGGCGATCCACGCCGCCAATGCGATTGGTATTCGCGACTTCATCGTGCACGCTTTGTCCGAGGATGCCGCCGCATTCTACCTGCGACTGGGGTTCGATGCCTCGCCACTCGAGCGCGCCGCGCGCGGCGGAGGGTCGGACAGCCGGTCCTCCGAACAGTTGCTGTTTGGCCGCTGCACCGCAACACGCTGAGCCGCCGCGACGACCGGCCGTCGCGTCTGACGTCTGCCAGAGCCTCAACTTCCGACCATCCTGTGCTACCATGGTAGCATCATGAAGAAGCGCGATGGGCATCACCGAAAAGATCAGCGTCTCGCTTAGTCGGAGCGATCTGGCTTCGCTGAGAAAACGTGCCAAACGCCTTTACGCTGGCAACGTTTCGGCGGTCATTTCAGAGCTCGCTGCCGACGCAGCATTGCTCGAGGGAATGCACGAATTGGTGAGCTGGTTGGGAGGGCCATCCCTTACGGATCGCGAACGAAAAGCGATCGATCGCGAGTGGTCGGGGCAGCCTCGTGCCCCAAAGCGAGCGCGCAAAAGCAGGAAGGCCGCGTGAAGAACGGCATCACGTTCGACACAGGGGCGCTCATCGCGCTCGAGCGCCGTGGACAGCGCGCCCGGAAGGTCCTAGAAAGGGCGATAGAGCAAAAGGTTCGCATCACCGTCCCGGCAGCCGTCATCACCGAATGGTGGCGTAGTCGAAACGACGTCCGGGAGCGAATCCTCGCTGGCGTCCGGGTCGAGCCTCTCTCTGAGAGCCTGGCAAAGGTCGCTGGCGAAGCGCTCGCCGCTATCAAAGGCGCGATGCCGATCGACGCGATCGTTATGGCTTCAGCCGCTCAACGGGGAGACGTCGTCTACACCACCGACATCTCGGATCTGGCAAAGCTTGCCGCTTATTTCCGGGCGGTGCGCGTGCTGACCATTGCTTGACTGTTACAGTCGCGAGAATCAGCGCGCCCCAGTGGATTCGAAGTGTTGCTCGTTGCGATGAGCGTCTGAGTGCGGCCGGTCGTGCTCGCGCCTTTGCTGCGCCACCATGGCACGGTTCACACGTTTTGCGCACGTGCTAGGGCCGCAATTTCCGGCTCCGACAGCTGGCGAGTTTCTACGAGGTTCCTCTGCGCCAGGAGGGGTGCTGCCGCGTTCTCCGACAGCATGAAAAACTGCCCGACCTTCTGCTTTGGCAACACTGCGGTGGCGTCGAGCTTCGACTCGGAAAGTAGCGGTTTCAGTTTCTCGAGTGCCCGCGTCTCTTTGACGAGGCCCACGAACCAGTTTCGCACATTTTCCCGGCACTTGTAATCGAGATCCCCCGGACTCTGCGTAGCGAGCATGACCGAAATCCCTGCAGATCGCGCCCTTTTTAGCAAACTTTCGAGTGGCGTCTTCGTCGGGGGCTTCGACGTTGCCGGCAAATAGATGTCGGCTTCGTCGAACATGACCGCCGCTTGGAGCGTCGGCGATGGAGTGCGGCTCGCAAAGCGGTTGAGCTCCAAGAGCAACTGCGACACCCAAAAGAGGATTGCTGCGTCGTCGCCCAAAAATTTGGTGGAGATGACGGTCAGGCGGGTTTTGCCGGGGGTGGCGTGGGGGCCGAGACCGAAGAGCAGTTCGGCGCTGAGGGTGTCTTTGGCTGGAGCGAGGAGCTCGCCGCGCATGTGGACGGTTGTTTGCAGGTGCTCGGCGAGCTTTTTGAAGTGCTTGGGGTCGACGTGGCTGAGAGGTTCGAGGAGAGCCGGGTCTTCGGAGGCAATGAATTCTACGAGGTTGTTGACGCTGACGTTGGCCGCGTTGCCGCTTTCGGCAAGGACGCGGAGGGCTTGCATGATGATGGCTTGCTTGGCCTGGTCGGGTTGTGTGTCTTTGAGGCGGAGCATGGCGCCGAGGCCGGCGGCGGCGTCGCGGTAGGCGTCGTTGCGTTCGGATTCGTCGAGCTGCTCTAGGCCCAGAGGGAGCAGGGCAATGCCGAGGCCACGACCGCGTGATTGACCCGGGGTGAAGACAGCGACGTCGATCTTATCGAGGAGCTGAGCGAGCGGATCGTGGGCAGAGAGGCCTTCCCGCAGCTCGGGATCGGCGTAACGGCAGAGGTCGCCTTTGCGATCGATCAGGAGCACGGGGGTGCCTTGGAGTAGCAGTTGCTCCAGGATCGAGAGAGCAAGGGTAGTTTTGCCGCTGCCGCTACCTCCGAGAACGCCGACGTGGCGCTTTAGCTGCTCGGTGTCGAGATCGACGGGGAGTGGAGTGAGGGCGCGGGTGGTCCCGATGTGAATTTTGTTGGGCGGCCGCCGCTCGGCGGGGGGCTTTGCGGCCTTTGGCGCGTCCTTCTCCCGCACGGGCGAGGGTTTCGGCGTGCCAGCTTTTGCGGGCTTTTGTTTTTCAGAAGCGGCGGGCGCTTTCAGTGCTGGCTCTGGCTTGGGAGGCGCCGCTCCAGTCGCACGTGGTGCTGCGGAGAAAAGGAATTCGACCACATCACGGAAGAGCTCGAGATTCGAGACAGGTCGTGCGGTGCGAAGCCACGCGGTAGTTTGGGCAGACAGGCGGTCGCGACGTCCGAGCAGGTTGTGCAGCGCTGCGAGTACCTTGAGCTCCGACTCCTTGGGCACGATTATCTTGCCTCCGCGTTGCTCGAGTTCGCTCATCAGCGTGACGCTGAGGGCGCCGGTCGGGCGCGGGGCGACGCGCAAGATTTTTAGGCGACGGAATTCAAGGTCGTGGTCGATGCCCGCTGATGTCATCGCGGCTTTGAGCCGGCTCTGGAATGCGATGTGGTGCGTCTTCTCTAGAAAGCGGAAGCCGTAGTGGCGTTCACGATCGCCGGCGCTGTGATCGACTACGCGAAGGCGTGCGTGGAGCGGCTCGAAGCTACCGGTTCCTGCGAAGTCTTTGTCGATCAAAGCGTCCAGGTGGTCGGGCAGCGGGTTCTCTTCGACCAGCGCTTCGCATGCAACTTCGATCAGCTTGTCGAGGGCTTCTTCGTCTTGGCGATCGAGCATGCCGGCGACGTTGGCGCTCGCGACCAGGTCGTCGAACTGGTGCTGAACGTCGTCGGTAACGATCTCCGTCGAGCCTTTGCCCGTCTCCGTGACTTTTCCTGAAGCCATGCATGCGAGTTGGTGTTCGCGGCAAGCCTTGAGCACTTCGCGTGGAAGCAGGCCGATGCGGTCGTTGAAGAACGATTCGCCGAATGGGTAGGCGGGGTAGGGTGGCTTGACTCCGTTCTCGTCGTAGGTACGTGCCAGGCGCCTCTCGATCAAATTCCGAATCGACGCCGCGTCCTGGGCGGGCTGAAGAATGATCGGCGCCTCGAAGCGGCCGAGGATGGTGGCGTTCGTGCGCGCCTTGAGCACGGCCCACGTGCCCTCCAGGCAGGAAAGAACGGTGAGGGTGCTGCGCGTTAGGTCACGGAGCGCCGACAATCCGCCCGCGAGGCCTTGAATGATTGCAAGTGAGGCCTGCTGGCGTGCGGTTGGCTCCGTGCCCGCGTCGACAGAGCTGGCGAGGTTGTGTTCTGCGACGATGGCATCCAGTTGGTCCAAAGCGAGGACGGTGGGAGCGACGAGGCTCATCAACCAGGAGAGCCCGCGAACGATTTGCTCGGGCCGCTTCTGGCTCTGCGTAAAGCCGTGACGGAAGGTCTCGTCTTCGCTTATGGGGAGGCCCTGAAGCCACTGCTGGCCGCGATCCTGGATGTCGAAGTCGTTGGATGCGAGCAATACCAACGCGCGAAGGACATCCTGATGGTCGCGCATCTCGCCGCGATGTTCGGCTCCCAGACCCTGGATCAGCAGATTGCAGCGGTTGATGAGCCCCGGTGGTCGTGCCGATGCGAGCTCTTCGACGGAGGGGGCGCCCTTGACCCCTTCGGTCAGCTTGGACAGCAAACGGGTGGCTTGGGTGACTTTGCCGACTTTTTGGTCAAGCGAACGGATGTAACCGGAGCAAATGGTCTCCCAGAATTCACGGATGTCCGTCATGTCCGCAAGCACGAAGAAGTGGCCGTGTTCGAGCGACTCCTTGCGGGCCATGCTCAGGAGATGTGTCTTGCCAGAGCCTCCTTCACCGAGGATGGGCAGGCCGAGCGGTGACCCGGTTGACTGTAGGCGTCGCAGTCCGGACAAGCGGATTTCCAACTGCCGACGGCTTTCGCGCTGCAGCTCAGGAATATCGGAGTGAGTGTCGCGCCAGATGCTATCGATGTGGGCGGTCCACTCGAAATCAGCGTTGATCAGGGCGGTGAGTGTCGCGTCCATGAAAACTATCCTTGGAAGTAAACTAGGTAGCGGGGCAGGCCCGCGATGTGAACAGCGGCCGCCTCGACTTCGGGCGTGCGCTCCATCGGATTGTCGAGGCCCATGAGCACGATCTTGCCTTGCTGCTGCATCGCGAGCAGGGCCTGGTCGAAGTCTTCGCTCTGAACGCCGATTTTTGGTCGCAGGTCCTTCAACAGCACTCGCTCTTTCACCGCGCCGTGCGTTTCGTGGAGGTAGGCCTCGCGGATCTGCTTTTCGATTGAGTCGAGCGTGAGTGGCTCGGGCGAAGGTCCCGTCGGATTTTCTGGACGCGCAGGTTTGCGCTTGGCTGGTCGGGGCTTCGCCGCTCGCTCCGCGGCGGCCTTGGCTTTCTTTTCTTGTGCGGCCCTGGCCTTGGCTTCCTTGTCGGCGGCGGCCTTGGCTTTCTTTTCTTGTGCGGCCCTGGCCTTGGCTTCCTTGTCGGCGGCGGCCTTGGCTTTCTTCAGCTCGACGGCTTTTGCCTTCCG
>Ga0247760_1000459_pt1 | contig 44892 bp, 40 predicted proteins | sample UWRJL171409R4_FD_179936 | JGI IMG/M metagenome (GOLD analysis project Ga0247760, IMG submission 179936) | Plant litter microbial communities from Arlington Agricultural Research Station in Wisconsin, United States - UWRJ-L171-409R-4 | ecosystem: Environmental > Terrestrial > Plant litter >...
ACGTGCCAGTCCGTGCGTAACCCACGGTCAAGGAGACTGGGGGTAACAGGGGCCATGAACTTTTCCTTTGCGTGCTCCTCGCCGATCATCTCAACAGCAATATCGACATCGGGATTTTTGCTGGAGAGGCGCTTCGAGTCAATGAACTTCTTAATCTTCGGCACCGCCCGGCCCCAGATAACCGAGCAGCCGTCGACCCAACGTGCCACGATAAGGATGGTTGGCTGGCCCTGGGGGAGGATGTTGCTTCTCTGTGGCGCTCTTGATACCAGCTCGACGGAGATAACGTGGCCAACCTTCTCTGCGGAAAGAATCTTGAGGGTTCCGTTCACAAGAGTCGTCTTCCCAATATCTTTGTCGATTTCGGTACATTGGCTGTCCCATTCGCTGACAACAGGGAATGGATGAGGAGGGGGGGCCGCGACGCGAAGCGGGACGCTGAAAATAGAGAATTGTCCGGCATCACTGGAGTCGGACGATGTGGCTTCCGACCACCCAAGCCGCGCGCGTTTCCGGCGCTCTTGGCCAGACCCGGAAGTGCTTGGGGTGAGACATGGGTTGGATGCCATTCTGCCCAAATTGAGAGTCAAATACGGCTGGTAGAAGGTGATTGTAAATTGAAGAAGGTATTCGAGGTGGAGGAGGGAGGTTGAAGAAAAGAATGTGGGAGGAGCGAAGGTATTAAATGGAAGTTTTGAGTTTTTGGAAGTTTTTGGTAAGCGCCTTATCAGCAACAGTGGGGCTTCTTCTAGATTGAGTCACTCACCGCCCTTTTTACTTCGGATGATGTAAACTTTAGAACTCAAATTTACTCATGTGTCACTGCAATCGCCACTGGGGACGTCATTCCATGGGATCAGCTCGATGATGAGGAGCCAGTCGATGACGACCCGGAAAGGGACGGCCCAAAGACAGAAATGGGCCAGATAATAGTCACCGAGGGAGTGGCTGACGCTGTAGGTTGTCTCCTTCGCCTGCTCCTCACGAAAGATTCAACAAGCTGCGCTCCGCCGATGACGACAGAGCCAGCAGCCACGGCGATAAAAAGGGATCATCCGTCCCGAGCGATCTCAAGGATAAGAAGGCGAGTGCGTCTAGCGACGTGGACGCCGTCCCTGCAGTCCTCGAAGACGACCGCTCCGATACGGGCGTATCCCAGACCTCATACGCAACCTCGCCATCCGACTCAGACGCTTTGAAGGTTCCACAACTGCCTAAGGAGGCTCACGATGGTCCATTTTAATGCAAGTTTGCTGCATAATTATCGTAGCCGAAGACAGGCTCACGTGGAGGTAAGTTGCTAAGCCAGCTCTGCACCCAATGACCCACACTAATCTTCGCAACCAGAAAGTACATTTATCCGGACCTCAACCATACATTTGTCTCGAAAAATACTGTATCACACCCGGCAAGCAGTTCTCACGGCGACACCACTGGATGGACTATACTCGAACGTCTGTCTCCTAGGGTGCGAACTAACATCATATTTAACCTCCCCTTGGAGTGCCGAACTTACATTTCCAAGAAGCACCCTGGTTTCGCTCTGGAAGCAGACGTGGACACAGCCGTCAAGATTTCAGCTCAACTACAGGCAATGATCAACGGCGGTGGGCTACGTCGCCCTCTATGCGACGACAAGGAGCTTGTCCTGAGGTTGGAGAAACAGTACCAGCGATATGTTGGTCGGCATCAAGAGCAATTATCGCTCTTTGCCCTGCCTCAGAATTCCCCGGATTCAGACGAAGCGTCCGATTTGGATGACGGGTCCGAGAGTGATGACCATCAGCTACCTCCTAGCGACGAGATATCCGAGCAGATGACTGATGGCGAGGAGCGCAATTCGAAGCCGCGTCACCAGTCGGTACAATTTCCTGTCCTCCCACAACGGTTTAAACCGGAGACCGGGTGGGATCCCGGATGGGATGATAATGATGGAACCGGCAACACACATAAAACTCCAATGAGCATGGAGGCGATGCTAGATGAAGAGAGACGCGCGGTCCTTGCCCTATTAGAAGGGAAGGACTTGCCCCTCGCCTCGCGCACCATCCCCCAGGAACCCAGTCTTGAAGCTCAGGGCACAGAGCGTGATGAATCTCCTTTCGACATACGGCCCAGACCGCTTGGCAGACATCCTGACCATCCAGGCCGCGCCGCAAGAGGAACATGATGGTTAGAAAATGGAGGCCGACTCAAGGGGCAAAGTGGACAAAGTTCGACAAGCAAGCGGGCAAGAGAGGATAGAACTAGCGGTGTCTCTGCAAGCACAGGCCGTGGGTCCGCAGCCAGAGAAGCGCTCAAATTGATGGGTTGTGATGGGATGGGTGATGTGGGTCGGGCGGTGCATCTGAAGACTGAGATCAATTCGGCCGCCAAGGTAACTTCCTCGCCAGGTGTGCGAAATACACAATCTAAGTGGGGCGATCTGTCGTGCTCTTGACCGTGGGGTTGGACGGCAAACGCGGCAAGGGAGTTTGGCTGGAGCCTTGGACCGAATTTACCTCGAGGCATCAATGTTGTGCCCAAATCCGCCGAGCGCCTTTCTCTTTTTCCATTCCGAAAGCCGGCTACAGTGCCGTAGGCGCTGTAGGAAGCAAACAAAGGCCTGTATTACAGGGCAGTGCCAATGTGAGAAGGGTTGCTACAGTGAGTCTTAACACTTGTAGAGCAAGAGGATCCAGAAGGCAGTGCCTTATACAACGACTGGAAAAGAATGAAGTTGCTTTGAGAGTAGTACTCTACAAAAGAAAGGATTGGAGTTGCTTGCTTGAGAGGGCTATATACAGGAGAGTTCAGGGCCTATTATAGGCTGTGGGAGGCTTAACAGGGGCCCTGTGGGCTCTGGAGCCTTCTAGAAGGTTCGGCTTCGCAGTGCAAGCCGTGACTGCAGAGTAAGCAGTGGTGGAAGGCAACTGCTTCCAGCAGTTGCCTTCAGGGCAGTGGGGGCGAGAAATTAATAACATTATACCCTTATTTACGAGTGCTAGCTTAATACGCTGTCTTTGAAACGCCTCCCTAGTCTTTAGCGTCCTGCCATACACTCTGTCTTAACCTGACTAGTCCTCTGGGTCTGTGCTAGGTGCAGGTCGTAACAGTATTACGACCTGCACCCGACACAGGCCTCGAGAGGACTGGCGCGGGTTAAGACAGAACGTATGGCAGGACGCCAACAGGTAGGGGGCGTTCCGAAGACGGCTTGTTGAGCTAGCACTCCTAGACGGGGGGTTCAATGTCACTGTAGGCCGCTGTCACTATAATGCACAGAGGTAAGTCTGAACAGTAGGACACAAATGAATCATTGAATACTAGCGTGAGGAACCAGAGTCCCTCACGGTGGTTGTGGGCACAACCATGACTATCTATACTAGCTAACTAAGAGGTACCTCCGTACCTTGCTCGTGAGACTTCTCCTGCTCGTGGTGCGAGCACTCGACATGCTGCGAGCACCGTCCCATTGGTCGTAGGGGCTTCGGGTCTTTGCACCCCTGGCCCAGTGCGCAGTACCGTACGTACTGTATTCCTGCACTGTTCCTTCTGCGGGGGATTCGTCGGGCCGCCCCGGCCCAAGTGACAGCCTGCAGGGTCGTCACAAACAGGCTAACTGGAGTGGCTTAAGTGCTTTGTATCTTCTGCAGGGTTGGAATTAAGTTAAGTCAGGTTAAGTCAGAGCACTGACTTAAGTCATTAAATAAAAGTGGGTCTATTATAATTAATTAATTAATATTGATAATACTTTGCTATAATAAAATACTATATAAATCACGTTATTTAAAACTACAAATAATATAGTTATGCTATTAAATTAAAATAATAAAATAAAGATTATAATATTACAAAATAATATTTTTTTTATTTTAGAGATTATATTAAGTAATTAAGAGTTAATTAGTTTCTTATTATTCAATAGTAAAATTACTAATATTTTAAATAGAACAGTTTTAATATTGTGTTATTTTTAAGAATTAGTATTAATTAATAAAGTGTAATAATAATAATAGTTTTTAAAATAGCTAGTCATTTAAGTCACTTACAAGTTAGTTAAGTCAAGTCACTGGTTAGGGCTAGTCAAGTCACGGCCATGACTTAAGTCAGGCTAGTCAAGTCAGGGCTGTGACTTAAGTCACATAAGTCGAGTCAGACTGGACGAGTGACTAATGACTTGTGATTTATTTTCCAACCCTGATCTTCTGCAAGGCACCCGGCGGCCTGTTCCAGTGGTCTGAGAAATGCACGTCGAGACCCACAGGCGCTTACATGCCATCTATACCTTGACCTGCAAGCGCATACCTTTGGCAGATTAGGGGGGGTTGTTGGGGGTATTAAATGGCAAATACAGGCTGTGGACCAATGAGAGAGCGGCCTATGCCGCCCAAGTCCTGCTGAAACGTCGAGCGAATCAAATGGTGCGGAGAAACGCGTGCTAGCGCGCGATGGCAAACTGCACAACGTGTTTGGCGCGGGAAGATGGCAATCTGCGCGGCGCGTACTGCAGCCACTGACCCATTCCGCCGGCCAGCAACGCCACCACCTCAGCCAGGAGGCACTTCCAGATCTCGAGGATGGGGCAAAAAACAGGAACGGCGAGTTTTGGGGCTACCGGCCACTGAGCCTAACCGAGAAGACATGGGCACTTTGAGTGGTAGTACCGGATTAGGCATAGAGCCATGGCTGCGCAAGGAGGAGGCGAAGCTCAGGGTTGAACACGACGGCGGGTAGCAGCTTGTTATCATCTCTGGAGTTCCTCAAAAGTCCCTGTTAATACCCAGATGCTTCAGCAACCACCGCCTTCCCCATAGTGTCTATCATCGATATCCCACGGCTAGAAACGCCATCGTGTCCAAAATGCCCATAATGCCTCGCACCTTCAGGACGGTTGGCCTCTCGCTCATAGCACTGGTGCTTTGCGCCTGGCTCTTACTTGCACACTTCGGTGGGGGCGGTAGCCCCGAGAGTCCCACCCTACCGCCACTCGACTCGCTGCATACTGTCGATATCGTTGTCGCCAGCATGAAGCACGAAAACACCTCCTGGGTCCGGCAGTACCTTCCCGACTGGTCGCACAGCATTTATGTCGTCGACGACCCCTCTGCGGCCTTGACGGTTCCAAAGAACAAGGGCCGCGAGGCCATCGTGTACCTGACGTGAGTCTTGACCTTTAACACCGCCCTCCACCGCGTTGGATGTCCCGAGTCTGACCGTTCTGCTACGCTTGTTAGCCACATCATCGACCGCTACGATTCGCTCGCTCCCATCACCGTCTTTGCGCACGCCGCTCGCTTCGCTTGGCATAACGATGACCCTGATTATGATGGCCTGGCGACATTCCGCAACCTGCAGCTCGACTATGTCCGCTCTTCGGGATACGTCAACCTTCGTTGCGTTTGGATCTTGGGCTGCCCGGGCGAGATCCGTCCCGAGCGCGATGCCCTCGAGGGATCATACCAAGAGGTCATGCCAGACGTTGGTCGGAGGAAAACACCGGATACCAAGCGGGTTTACAAACAGGCATTCCAGGAGCTGATGCCTGGAGTCGAGATGCCTGCGCTGGTCGCCGTGAGCTGCTGCTCCCAGTTTGCAGTCTCGCGTGATACGATCCGTCTGCGGCCGCGCGAGGACTATATCCGATGGCGAAAATGGTTGCTGGAGACCGAGCTGACCGATGATCTGAGTGGCCGAGTGCTGGAATATACGTGGCATAGTAAGCACGCCGTCTTCTGGAATCTCCCTCTGGTGAAACGACGTTGAGCTAACAAAGTGACAGTCATTTTTGGCAAGGAGGAAGTCTTCTGCCCGAATGCTGGGGATTGTTACTGCAAGGTTTATGGGCTCTGCAACTTGAGATGCGATGCCAATCAGTGCGATAACAGATACGTGCTACCAAAGGTGGCAACACTTCCTCACGGTTGGCCAACGGTTGGTTGGGAGGGTGAGCCGAGAGACTTTTCCGGGCTGCCACCGTGAACCGGCGGAGAATTGATCAAGAACTAAGAATTCTTTGACTGGACGCGAAATCCGAGCAAGCAGCTGAAGCAGCGTCAAAACAACCATGCGAGCTGGACAGCTGTCTTGGCGAGCGCCGTTCTAAGCTGCTCGTTTCGGTTTGGTGACCGAGTGCGACTTTGCTAGCTGGATGTGGAACAACATCGGCGCGCTGAAACTGGGACGCGCACTCGCCGGCGATCTTCGGGTGACCGGACGACAGAAGTAGGATAAGTTAGGCCAGGACCTTTCTCGCGACGGCGATCTTTCGCGTTCGGTGTGGGAGAAGGGAGGAAGGACGCTTCCATGTTTGGAGATCGGTGCTGAACGTGCTATGACGCACAGCGCTAGGGCCACCGAAGAGGGGGATCCCTGCCCGTCCATCTGTCTTGGGAATCTAGATCTTCAAAATGTGCAATAATATCTTCCAATCGCTCGTTCAATAACCACTTCAAGTCATCAGCTTGATTGCTGGGTGCAAGGGACGCGCGGGTGGTAACCCCGCCATACATACCAACATGGGTGCTTTGGTTGGCAGAGTCCAGTCCGGGACGAAATTCCGTCCGAAGCCTTGGCGGTCCGGGCCATTCTACCCAGCCCCGGCGGCGACTGCCATTTCTGACTTCTACACAAGAAACTCAGCCGAAATCTCAAACCGCGCCGGCATCTCCCAGCGAAGCGCTCGCCCGGAAAAGAGCTCTCGGTAATTCCGTCTTTTGCACGCAAATGCCTGGAGCAAGACTTTCAGCACCAGCCGATGCCACGATGCCGTCCTTCGCAAGGGGCGAAACTTGAAGGCGGAAAAACGCACGCGGAGAGCTCGGGCGCCGAGGTAGCGGCCTCAACAATAAAGGCGGTTAGAAATTACAGATATGGGTATTTTTGGACCAAGCGGCCGCTCAAGTCAATTCCTACAGGCTTCCCAGTCATCCTCATCAGACCCCTCCCAGCTCCCAACTCCCTCGCTCACCGCAAGCCACTCGCTGCGATGATCAACACTCTCCAACTCATCATCATCCCGCCGTCCTACAAACTCCCACTCCCACCTCGTCGTGTCAAACCCCTCCCTCGCGGCATCCACCTCAAGCCCAACCAAACTTGCCCCCTCTGCCCTCATCTTCCTCCTACCTTGGGTATACCTAACAACATACCCCTCCCCTCTAACTTCAACATCGTCCAACCCCTGATCTCCCTGCAGCACCCCTTCCTCATCCCCACCCCTCACCACCACATCCCCATACCACTCTTCACCTCCCTCCTCCAGCAACCAACCCCTCGCCCGATCACTCCCAAACTCCCCCGGCAGCGGAACCCACACATCAATACCATCCTCGACGCCGTCATCACGGATCCCCGACCAATGACGCCGCCACCAGCGAATGGAGTCGATGTGGCTGAGGTCGTAGCAGCAACCGCATTTGTAGTAGATTGTGCGGTGCCGTTTTGCGTGGGCGTCGACCAGGTTGAGGAAGTGTGGGTTGGTGGGGCGTTTTTGCATCTGCTCAAGGAGCTTTTTTCGTTGTTTTATGGTTTGGTGTGCTTGGTGTTTTGGTTGGCTGGTTTGTTTGGTTTGAGGTTGTTTTCTGTGGTGTTTGGGGGGTCGCTCTGGTTCGTCTTCCCCGAGCTGAAGTTGGTCATCTTTCGGTGGTGTTGATTGAAGTTTCTTCTCAGTCTCCCAGAGCCATTTGCGGTAGAGAGAGGCGTCTTCTTCCCAGCCGGATGCATTGCAGAGCTTGGCGCGCTTCCATGGGAGTGGGCGGCGGTGGTGCTTGCCGCGGGGGTTGGCGGCGGCTGTGGAAGGTCGGCCACGGAGGTAGCGGTCATAGTTGAGGTGGCTGACGTCGAGGAAGTCAGGCTCTAGTTCTGACGCGTGGAACTGTGTGAACGTCATGTTCGAGATGCTTCGTGGTGTGCTTTGGTGGCTTGGCAGCGGGCCAGGGGCACTGTTGTGGATGAGAACGATGTGAGTGGTGGAACAGTACGATTTCGAGGACTCGAGTGGAAGATACAGAAGGCACCAAAGATGATAAATAACATTTCAATCTGCAAGGTTGTGCTTGGGCTCGAGGTGGTCGTGCCGGGGTACGGCAAGCCGAATCAGGAAAGGCTCGCGTGAGGACGGTGAGGACGTCAACAGGAGGGAGCCAAGTGGAAGCGCCAAGCAATAGACCGACAGGGGTGGGTCGTTCGGAACCCGCCCCTTTTTGTCCCGTTTTCCTTGCACTGCTCACATTAGAACGAAAGTTGACATCGGAATAGGTTATGTTGGCCGAAGCAGGCTACTACTGCAACGGATTATGTACCTATGTTCTACCAACAAAAACATCTGGCCTCATACCGAAGTTTCAGCCCTCCTTGGACAGTGTCCCAACTGCTGTAGGTGTATTGATCCGAAAGAACTTCATTGTTCAACTCGAATTCCAAATTTGCCAACTGATTTTGGACACTCTTGCCCTTGCGCGTCTGAAACTGCTGCGTAGTCTGCCTGAAAATAACGTTTGGCTCGTAGTCTATCCCCATGTAACACCCAGGCGGCTCGTCGTCGCCCGAGTCTCGGTTGTCTGGAAGCTTCACTTCGGGCCATCCCCCCTTCGGCTTCCCCCGATATATATCTCGAATTTCTTGTATGTACCGCCGATCGACGGTGGTGCCGTGCTCGTCGATAGCTTCTAGGAGCTTTAGCCTTGCCCCTTCCAAAGTGATGGCGCACTTGTATCCGCATGGTCTAGCTTGTCATCGGGGGAGGTTTGATAAACGACGGAGAGGCTCTTCAGTGACTTGAAGTTTTGCAGCGAAGTTCCGACCTAACGTATCTGATGCTGTGGAAGATGTATTGCGAGGTGGTGGATGTTCGCCTCCCACCCCCAAGGACCTTTCAGCCTGTGAATGCGAGGCGTTCTCTGACTTCGGAATGTACAGGATATCGGTAATGGGACTGAACGCTCGCGTGATGGTGAATTGTGATGCGATTTGTCGCGACTCTTTGTTGACGCTAAACATTGCGGCGTTGCGGACTTGAACTTGAAGGATGACGGGAACCTTCCAGTGACATGGCGGCATGCACACGCTTGGATGTGGGGAGTCCTCGTCTTTCAGCTCGTCGTTCGGCATCACCCGGTCCGAGGATCTCACATTGACACCTGAAGCGGAGTGGGAAGCGTTGGAGTTCATGATGAACAATGTCTATGTTCAGCTCTACCGCCTGGGCGTTGTGATTATCTCGTCGGCTGGAAACAACGGGTGGAAAGTGTCGCCTTTGCTGAAGTGGCCCAAGTGGCTCGCTGATAAAGACATTGTACTAAAGGGAGAGCATGGCCTGGGCGAGATGCGGGACCAGGGTGCACTCCGAAATTTGGCCAAGAGCATGATTCTTGTGGGCGCCGTTCGTCATGGGGGGATCTTCTGGCCTGCCAGCTAGTTAGCCCCGCAATACAGAGTCATGGCGCCAGGCGTGGGATGGGGAATTTCGTCGCCATATGCAGCCAAAAACAGGGACCAGCTCGGAGTTCAAATAGTAGACGACGTGACAGGAGAGCCAGAGTATTACAAAGACGGTTCCACAAAGCGCCCCATGCTATATTCGGGCACCTCGTTCGCGGCCCCATTGGTTGCAGGCCTCGCCGCATACTTTCGTGGGATAGCAGATCCTAACACTCGGCTTTGCCAAGATGCTGGAGGAGCCGTTCTGGGTGGTAAGTAAGCACCCCCCCAAATCCTAGCACCGTCCGCTAATTCGTGTTTGGCACGTTGGACATAGGCCGTCGTCATCGAGAAACTTCAGCGCAAAATTGCGCCTGCAACCACCGATTCATGGCCCATGATATGGAACGCTCAGGTGCCTCCCGACCCAAATGCCAAGATTGGTGAGCCGGCGGCAGAGGACTTGTCCTGCCTCTCGCAAAAAGATAGAGCGAAGATGAGCGCTTGGCAGTCTGACTTTTGGCCTGATATTGAGGAGGCAGCGTTCTGGGATCTGCAGGACGACAGGTTTTGGTCAAAAGCCTATCCGAAAGGAAGGCCCAAGCCGCCCAATAACGGCGGCCCACCTGGAAACCCTGGTGGGGGAGGCGCCGACGGTTTAGGTGGGAACAGCGGATCGAGCATCACTTGGCAGCCGGGTAGCCCTGGCCCTCAGTGCATACCTCTCACGCCCGCTTCACCTGTCAATCTCAACAGGACCGGCCGATGTGGCATGTCCTGCGATGAGGACTGGCTCTGCAATTGGCAGCAGGACGGCGGAGTGCCCCCGTTTTTCTTCGACCCCAAAGACCGGTATGTTTGTGCAGTTTCATGCCCCTTTTTAGAGGAAGCGAAGGCGAGATATGCAATGCTAACTTAGCTTGGGACGTTTAGAGCGACCCATACCGTGACCAGCGCAACAACACTAGTCCTTCTACGCCCACCGCTGTCCCTTCTACAGCCATCCCGTTTATCCCCACAACCACCGAAAACTGTGCAGCAGCCATATACATCAAAATCGACGATATAAAGGAGACAGGCGCCAGCATCCCCGGTTTTAACAAGTACTACCAAGCGCTGGTAACAAGCCACCACGGCTCCATACCCGAGCAGAACTTCTGGACAGTTCGCTGCGAGGGGGACACACTCTTAAGGGGTTATGACCCGAAACCTAACCACAAGTTTGTTGTCCTTGCCGAATATGAATCCAAAACATCAGTACAATGTCTCCTTTGTGATTTCGATCAGTCAGGCAGTAAGTCGTGCTGATGGAAAGGGGTTCTACCGGACAGGGCCTTCCGGATCAGTGGGGTTGATTGGCTTGTAGTTGCACGCACGATGTCCTGTTCGCCGCGATCTTGGTCTTAAGTCAGCGAACGCGTTCGCGTATGCTGCCAAGCAAATAGTTGGTGTCAGTTCCAGGCCTGATGCGTTGATATATGAACGTGAAAGGACTGCAATGACACAACAGCAAGAGTCCCCAAGCCCTACTTGGCATTGAAACCGACATCTAGGACCTTTCTGGCGTTGTCAATGCCAACGCAATGCCCGCAACCGAATGCAATGTGCATCATAATGTTACCTCTTCAGCCATGACAACTGTTGATTGGCCAGGAGTGCCTGGTGAGTGCGGCACAGTTGTGACAACTGAGTCAGCCCCATACTCAGGGGTTGCAACCACGACACAGAACAGGGCGGTCCCTTTGCACACTGTTGAGTAAACAATCAACAGTTTAGTAAACATGGCATTCTTTCGTGACGCAGAGATCTCGCCTCGCAACAAGACTCAAGTACTATTTATGCTTGCCAATTTCCATCAATTTCTTCACTCGATACAGCATCATTCATTGACACAACTCAGGTGCACATCGATTTCTTGCACCACTTGCATCCAGCCAAGATGCGCTTCTTCGCAACCCACCTCGCCATTCTGATGACTTTCATCGTCCTCGCAACTGCACAAAGCAGCAACCCGGCCATATGCTCGGCCTCCAGCCAGTCGCCGATCCAATGCGGCGGCCCAGGAAACAACTCGCCACTATCAAGGGCCCAGTGCTCGTCTCTCTGCCGGTGCTATCCTGGCAGCGGTATTGGCATCGTGTGCCCGAGCTTTATTAATTGCAGCTCACTCACCGTCGCCAACCAGTGCGCGAGTCAGTTTGGCTGCCATTGCTAGAGCGCTGGTGGATCATGTATGTTGCCGATGTGTTGTTTTCTGTGTGGTTCGCATGACGTTAATGCAGTGATGTTAGTGAGGGTGGGTGGAGTCGGTATTGATGCAAGTACATTTTCAGGGGCTTGTCTGGCAAAAATGAGTGTTCGGTAATGGTGTCTCAGTGAGTTGATGTCATTGATTGCTCATGAATTAACGATCCCGCTCAATATTGCTCTGGATCAAGACCTCATGAATTTGAATGTTTCTCTCGTATCATTTTTGAAGCGATGCTCTGTGATAATTTGAAATATGGCCAGCGCAGACTGCGATGTATTCCATTGTGGGTGACGTTGAAGTGCGGATGTTGGTTGGCGCAAACAAGCCATGAGCAACAAACCCCTTTCCTGTCCCCTTCTGCAGTCTCCACATTAGTATCCCGAAGTCCAAAAATTGACCAATCCGTGCGACAAACCATCGGAACCGACCTATTCTGCACGCAGAACAACGAATTCCGGTTGGTAAGCTTATCGCGGCAGTCGCGATAGAGGGGTCATACAAGCTTCATCGGTGGGTCTCACCCGCCATGGCACTTGCAAAATTCCCTCTCGCAAAACTTGGCACAATTCAAGCTTCATTGCAGGCGCCGCAGAACCCAAACTCGGGAAAAAAACAACCATACCTATAGGGTTTTACCTCTTTCAAGCCCTCGTTGCATCTCTCTCTTTTCCTCCAAGACACCTGATCTTGCGCCTCCCCTCTCTTCTCCCCTCATCCATTCCCCTCTCGACCCCCACACCCGCCGCTCCACAACTTCCAACCGCCAAAATGCCCATCCGCATCCCCCACCTCCGCCTCCCCTCCCGCCTTCCAAACCTCACCTCCCACCTCCGCCTCCCACCGCCCCTCTCGTCAATCCCCCCTCCCGCCCTCCGCCTAATCTCCCTCCTCATCGCCATCAACCTCCTCATCTGGGCCATCGCCGCCATCCTCCTCCACTACAACCCCAAGCTCCTCTCGCCCGCCATCCTCGCCTACACCCTCGGCCTGCGCCACGCCCTCGACGCAGACCACATCGCCGCCATCGACCTCACTACGCGCCGCCTGATAGCCGACGGGCGCCGCCCAGTCGCGGTAGGGACGTTTTTCAGCCTGGGGCATTCGACTGTGGTGGTGGTTACGTGTGTGGTCGTTGCTGCTACGGCGGGGGCGCTGAGGGAGCGCTTTGATGACTTCACGCGGGTGGGGAATATCATTGGGACGAGTGTGAGCGCGGTTTTTCTGCTGGTGCTGTGTGCGGGGAATGGATGGGTGCTTTGGAAGACGGTGGGGAAGTTGAGGGTGGTTTTGGAGGAGGAGCGGGTTGCGGCCAGGAGTGCTGAGGTGAGGGGTGGGGGGGGGGGTGGTGATGATGGGGGTGCGGATGCTGCGGCGCATTTGAGGCTGGAGGGGGTGGGGTTTTTGTCGACGGTGTTCAGGAAGCTGTTTAAGGCGATTGATCGACCGTGGAAGATGTTTCCGCTTGGGGTGTTGTTTGGGTTGGGGTTTGATACCAGTTCGGAGATTGCGATTCTGGGGATTGCGAGTATTCAGGCGGCGCAGGGGACGAGCATGTGGTTGATTTTGACCTTTCCGGTGTTGTTTACTGGTGAGTTTGGAGTTTCTGTCCTTTGGGATCCCGGGTTGGGCTTGGTGGTTTGGACTGAACGGTGGCTAACAAGATCGCAGCGGGCATGTGTCTTCTGGACACGACGGACGGTGCGCTCATGATGGCGCTGTATACATCCAAGGCGTTCTCGAGAGATGCGGTGGCGATCCTCTACTACTCGATTGTGCTGACGGGAATTACGGTTTTTGTGTCGGCGTTCATCGGCATTATCCAGGTGTTGTCCCTGGTCCAGAACGTTGTGGAGCCTGAGGGTCGTTTCTGGGACGGCGTGGATGCCATCGGCGAGAACTACGACATTGTAGGCGGATGCATTTGCGGCGTCTTCCTATTGGTTGGTGTTGGATCTATTCTTGTGTATCGGCCGTGGAGGAGACGCCAGGCCAGACGTGCGCAAGGTAGTACTGGCAGTGGCTCGGAGCAGTCTAGTATCAGCGATCCTTCGAGCGAGACTGGGTTGACTGCAGGACCGCCGGCACCTTGAGCCCGACAGAGAAACCGACAAATCACTCCACTCAAAAAGAATATGGTATGCAGCTTGCTAATTGGTATCATCTCCACCATGTCCAACGGTTCTGGGTCGATTTGTCAATACTGCCTGTCAACCCGAGACCGGATGTTGTAATCGGCTTGGCGTTGCGGTGGTGGACTCCCGAAATCCACAGCGGCGGGGGCCAAGCTTGCCAAGGCGCCGGGCCCCGGTTGGTCGGGCCCTCTTGTTTTTCCGACTCGGTTCCGGCCGTTCTCCGCCGACATCTCATACACGGCCTGGAGAGGAATGCTGTCCAGCTCGTGGGCTTGCATATCGGCCGATAACTCTACGCACTGTGCTTCCCCTATCGTCGCCCTTGCGCCTTTCCCCGACACAATTTTTGCACCTGGCAGACTCGGTGACGTCGCTGGCAAGATCGCCAGCTTTCCAGCATCCATTACGTTGCGGATCGACCTCATCTGACGCAAGGCCGTCCCCCATTGGAGCCTCAAAAATACGAGGCGCTTCTCGAAGCTTACGACCCCCTGCGTCTTGGGAAACTCAAGCGTTAAGTTTGTGCATTTGAGTTTGCTAGCCCCCGACTCGGCGTCCTTTCTTATCATGGAGGAGACATCCCATTTTGTCATCTCGGATTTGCTCACGGAGATACTGTCGACACAAAACGATCGGGAATCGGGCGGTGAGAGCTTGACCTGGCTTCCGGCCAGTCGTCGAGATTCGAGGCTCATGACTGCAAATCAGTTAGCTGCCGTCAGGGGCTGAGCCGGAGAGAATACTCAGAGTCAATCATCAACATTGTGCGCTTTTCGTGGTCTTGGGAGAAGGCCATGAGGATAGGCTTCGGTGGTGGAGTCGAAATCACCACCTCCGTACCATCGTTGGCCAGCGCGAAGTCCGACTGAGCATCGACGATGCTTGTCCTGGGACTGTGGCCTTTGCCTGCTCGGCGCGAGTTGGAAGACTCGCTCACTGGGGAGAGATTATCCGTGGTGTTGAGGACTCGATCTGGCTCCGGCGGCCGCCAGAACTGAAGCTCGCCTTGGCCACCCAGCTCGCTGTCACGGCCAAGAATCCCAAACCTGCCACGGACGACAACAGTGCAACTCACTTGGCCGAAGTACTCGACAGTACGGAAGCCCGTGGTTAACCGCTGGAACTCGAATGCGTCAGCCCTTTCTCGAAGGTTGTAAGTGACGGGTTGTTCACCTTCGTAGTACAACACCTGAACTTCGTATCCGCTGGCTCGGGACCCACTGTCGATAGTGTAAAGGGGTAGAATTGCGTCGCGGTCCAGATGGATATACCGTTCGACCGATGTTGGCTGGCCAGCACCAGCGCTATCTGTTTTGACCACGCGGATAATGCGATCGCTGTCATTCTCACGGTAAAATGACAGCTGCCTCTGCGCTATGGCCGAGAGCAGGGACACTGTCTCTGACCCTCGGCGTCTAGTCGGGCTGGTCCACCGAGCTGGTTGACTCAATGCCATGTCTTGGGCGATGATCTGCAGTTGCAGCTAAATCATGACGCGGTTATCAAGGTTGGGGAGGAGGAGGAAGAGAATCCGGGTGATAGCGCTGCGGGGACTATCCCACTGCTCGATAATAAAGAGATCCAGGTCACGGCATGATGCTAGGGCCCTTCATCTTACCTAGTCATTCTCGATGTCACACGCCGAATTGCCGAGTTGTACAACCCAGCCTCACGGCCCATGTGGCTAACGCAGCCCCAGGCGAGACGCTCGGCGCGCGCCACCGGATCACCCGGATCGCGTTGAGGAGCATCCTATCCCCTCAAAGCCACAATCACACCGAGTCAGACAGGGGTAGGTGTGAAGCGTCATGTATACTGGGATAAAATACCCGTATCCCGGCCACATACCGGGTTCTTTGGGTGGCACTCACCTCACCAGCATACGTCCGCGGCCCCCAACTCGTGGCACCGTCAGCAGAGGCTAGTAAGACCGGCTCCTCACTCCTCGAGGCTATGCTGTACAACTAGCGGAACGGACTTGCACAGACCTCTTTGGTCCCACGTATAAGGCCTGTGGAATTCTCCTCACGTCGGCGTGAGAGGTCCGTCAGACTGAAACCTTCCGGCGATGGGCAGACACGAAAAAAGGGAAGATATGGCCATGATTCACGACATTGAGCTGCGCGAGGAATCGGCCGAGGTGCGAGAAGAACGACAGTATCATGCGTTCACGAAAGATGAGTTCCAGCGGCGGCTCGACGATTTGCAACGCGACTCCGAGACAAATCTCGGTGGCCATGCTCTCATTTCCCTGTTCCGTAAATGAGAAAGCACTGACAGGAAAACAGTTCTTGAACTTGGCCCCAACAGCATCCCAACGGCTTGGGTTCTGAACCGTCTACCTATTGATCATGAACCGGACCATCGGCGCCGGCATCTTTGCGCAGCCTGTCACTGTCCTCCGGCACGCTGGAAGTTCCGGTGTAGCGATCTTGCTCTGGATCGCCGCCGGTCTCATCGTTTATGCCATCATGGTGTGCTGGCTCGAGCTCGGCATGTCAGTCCCTTTCTACGACGTCCTCCACAACGACCATCGAATTCTTCCACCGCATCGCCTCCTCCCTCAACGAAACCACCACAACCCGCATCGTCACCATCATCCTCGCCTTCTTCATCTTCGGCAACATCATCGCTCAGACCTTCACCGCCTCTCGCGTGAAACAAGAAATCGCAAAAGAGGGAATCCTCCCCTGGTCCTTCCTCTTCGCCAAAGGGAGCGATACCTTCTCCGCGCGCCTGTTCTCCCCGCGCAGTCGCGGGGCTGCTATATCTGAAGATTGATGCGTGGATGGGATGGGGGAGGGGATGGGACCGCAAGCGGAGGTGGTACCCTTGGTTAGAACCCTTACCAGCTCTCGTCGCAACACTAGGGCTGGCGTTCATACTGGTAGCGGTGTTCGTTGCGCCCAAGGCGGGCGAGCCGAAAAGCTCCGATAATGGGGATGGGAGTCGCAGTCTGCCGTATTGGGTGGGGCCCATGGTCGGGTGGGCGGCGCCACTGGTGGGCGTGATGTGGTGGTTGGGGCTGGGGTTTGTGCAGTGGAGGGGACGGTGGAGGCTGGAGGTCACGAGGACGCCGTATATTGAGGTTGATGGGGCGGGGGAGTTTGTACAGATGGCGGAGATTGTGGAGCATGAGAGGGTTTATCATAGGAGGGCGGGGAAGTGAAGTGGCGGTCAGGGGGTGGGGGTGGAGTTTTGCGGGTGATTTCGTTTTCTCAGGGGGTGAGTGAGCATGGCGAGATGCCATTCAGGGCGTCCGTTGTTCTTGTTCAAACATTGTACTACTAGTACTCGTTAGGCACCAACATCTGTTTTCCTGTGCTGTCGAGCAGTGATAACTGCCCACCATTCTGAGCCTTGCTAAGAGAGTTAGACCACCTCATTTAAGGCGAGAAAGGCACCCGATCCTCAGGACGCCACCAGAGATTGCGGATGACAACAATAGCGAGAAATATATGACTGCATCAATAGGCACCTTCTCCTATCACAATGAAAGCCGGGCCTTTCTGAAATACAAACTCGTGTTTCCTCTATAGAAAAACCAATCGCCCCCCTCAAATGATCCTAACCTGAGCCAACTTCCACTTCTTTGGGTAGGGAATGGCGCCATCTTTTCTGTAAGCATACGCCACCCCTTTCCTTTTGAACTCCACATTTCCATTGCCAGACTGCTGCTCAAGGATCAATGCCGAAAAGACCGTCACAGTTTCAATCTCTGAACTCCCTTCGTACGTCTTTTCGTATGTGTAAGACTCCATGCGTAGGATCCACCAATCCAAAGTGATGCCGTGCCGATGGTCCCAATCTCCCTTGGCTTCCTCTCGCTTACGTTTCAACTCCGTGGGCGGCGTTTCGTCTAGTACGGCTATCCAAGGATGCTGTAGGGGTTCGGTTGAGCCGCCGTCATCGCTCAACATCAAAAGGCCGTCGAAGCACTGATACCCAAGCTCATATATGTCGCCGTAGTCCTTGCAGATAGCACCAAAGGCCACTGCACCCACAGACGTGACAGCTGCAAGAGGACCCTTGACTTCGATGGACTCCCGATACCTTCCTCCTGTGTACGAGGTGAGGCGAGACTCCGGCGCCTTGGTGGCGAGACGAACCTCTTCTCTGTACCAATACCGCTGGGTAATAAGCTGTGTCCATAAGGTATCGATAGTAACGATTTCGCCGTCATATGCCGCCCAACTCCAAGATGGCGCCCGCGGCTCGTTCGATTCGGTGGTTTGGGCGTGCACGAGATACGCGGGCTCATAAGGGTCTCTGCTCCAGAGCAGCCCCTCGGGAACAAGATAAGATGCCCAAAGGCCACTCAAGTAGATGTCGCCCGCCATCTGGCTTTGCAGCCTTCGTGCTAAGCCCTCAAGCGCAGGTAACTTGTCTCTAGGATGAGATAACTCCCTCCTTGAGAAATCCATGATTATATGAGACCAGTATTGGTTCAACCAGGGCCTACCGACACTATCGGGTATGGTATGGGGCACCAATCGAGGCATCATATGGCGAGCATAGGATTCCATCTCTTCTTGACGTTCTATGGAGTCGCCGGTCGATTGCACACTCCATAATTCGGGCACCTGAAGGTTACGGCACTCCCAGCAGGTCCGGGTGCCAAAATGAAGCACTCTAGATGAGAGAGCTCTCTCCTGGAGTGTCCACCCACGCTTCGCTAGTGGGGCATACCGTGATAGCATGAATTCCCAATCGATATCATCTCCCCGGTAAAGTATAATGTTGTGGCCCACTTCAGATTCTAGTCTCTTCCAGTCCAAGCGTACGATGTGATGAAGGAAGCCACTGGTGCAGTCGGGTGAATATACAGCAGATATTGTGAAAACAGAGTTGCCATACACCTTGGCCATGGTGGGGGCCTCTTGTTCAAAGTCGGTTGTGTTTTCCTGAATGATGCAAATCGAGTCGACCCAGAGGTATGGTATGCTTAATGCACGACATACACGGACGGCGTCGCGAATTGTGCGTGGTAACGTCGAGAGCTCCATCCTATTTAGATTCCTGGACCGGGATGTATCCGTCGTAGAGGCACTTTTATTTAACTCATGCGCTCTGCCCTTGCCCCAACAGTACGACAGAGCTGCAAAACCGGGGTTAGGCTTTATTTTGTCGTTGTCCTTGGTTTCAACCAGTCGCACATGTGACTGACTCGGAGTCGAGTAATGGGGGTCCACATCGATCAATCTTGTGGGGAGCCACCCAGGGTCAGGTGTCCCGCAGGTTTCGTGTATCTCCTGTTGACAACAGGCATCGATCCAGGCTTTAACCGTGGTAATCCACCCAGGCGATAGGAAGTCCGGCATCTGCGGAGCCTTCCTAATATAAGGACAGGGCCCTATATCCGTAGAATATTAATTATTATTCAAACACTCCATAGCGAAGGAAATATGTGGTATATAAAACCGGGGCGGTATTACTCACCTGCCGATGTGGGTGGTGCCCCTGAATGATAACTACACTCGATACGGGCGCCCAGAATGCATTCCGGGAAGATGTCGGCGGAGGGACGCCCGCACACCATGACGTTGAGATTATGCTCGAAACGTCTATGACCAGTGATGGAAAGGTAAATCTGGCCATTCTCATTTCCAAAAGGCGATGGATATATCTGATTAGGTATCCTGTAAAATTGCTCCGGCAGTAGACTTTTGATGGGCTGGCGTGTGCCATTCTCCAGCTCTTGAATGCCCAAAAGATATGTCTCAAAAGTATCATCACTTATACGATGACGTTCGGTGGCCTCTTTGCGAATTTGATCCATAATCATGGCGCAGAGAGCACATTCGTGGGCCGATTCCCGGAGCGCCACGAGACTTTTGTGATGAGGATACACCATGCGTTCCCAGTACTGGATCGGCATCTCGGGCTCGAAGTGCGTGTTTCCGTCTTCAATTCCCCTGCACAGGGTACACAGAGGGGTAGGCAAAGTAAAATCTGGGTCCGGTGAGGTTGAATGTTCCGACGGTTGTATCGGTTGCAGGCGTCTTCCGGCTGCCAGTCGACTCAGGCACTCATTCAGAGTATCCAACTTGAACTTGGCCACTTCACGGAACACCTGCTCATAGTCGATTATCCCGGTAAGGAAGTCCCAGATATCGCAGTCGATTGTGCCCGGGTGATCGGAACGATTGGAATAGCTACTCTGGACCTTGTTGAAACCCTTCGCAAGGGCCAGAATCCTGCAAACCACATGCATCGACTCAAACACGACATCTTCTGCAAAGAAGCTTGAGTTGTCCCGCGCGTCGATTTTTTCCGAAATTCGTACGGCGTACTCTTTAAGGTTCTTCAAGGAGTCCACGTCGCGGGCCTTCATCCGGCGCATATGTTTATCTTCCAGAACAGAGCGCAGTTCTCTCGCGGCTCCTTGCAACTTCTCAGAAAGCAAATCGACGGACATCGCTCGACGAGAGGCCGGCTGCGCGCCAGTGTCGGAGACCTGAGTATATCGATGTGGCAAAATGGGACAGGTGCGAACTTGAGGATGGCCGGTTTGGGCCCATACAGCAAAAAGAGAGCTTTAGGGGAATTTGAGCAAGCGATCGCGGAGATAAGAATTGAGAGTCTGGCCGCGATGGCGATGGTGCGGGGGTTTTCGGATCGAAATGGATAAAAGGAGCAGGATTGGGCAGGGATTTGGCCTTAGGCCAAGATTAGTGCCTGAGGACAACTCTCGAGCCTGACGGATGGCCACTTCGGAGAGACTTTGGCCCCTATATTCCTAGGTATCTCTCTTCGGCACGAGCCGGTAGGCTCAGACTGTCGACAATGTACCTCAGGTTCTAAAGGCGAATCAAGAAGTGGTCAATACCTGATTAGGATGCTCGTGCTAGCTTCTGAGTGTGGTGACTGAGATGGCATACCCCAAGGCCGCAACACTGAGGCAAGCAGCATTTTTGCACACCCGATCGGGTTAAAGAAATGGCTAGCGTTGATCAAACCACCAATGAAAGTTTAGCATAAGAGCGGGATAAAGTAAATTGTTCATCCAGTATTCTCTCATAATACATTGGCGCTTTTTTGACGGGCCTCTCCCGTTTTACCCCTCCTGGAAGAGGAAGCCTGAGAACTCCCCCCAAGCTCGGCATCGTGTTCCACACTGCCAACACGTGTACTACTTTGCCATTCCACAGTCGTTAGCACTGTGTCGTCGCTGAAACGAGGGCGACCCATGAAGTCCGGACGCTCCATCTCAGTCGGGGTCTGTTGGGAAACTTGTGTCTTTTTGAAGAACCTTTGCTGCAGACGGTGGAGAAGCGGCCTCAGTGTGACGACCGATGCGCAGATGATGCCAATGTTCACTTCGATCAGACTGTAAACTGCGGCGGGAACCCTATCCCAGGAAGGGTCGACTGAGATGACTGTCTGGTAGAGTGTCTGTATTCGGATGATGGAGATGATGCATGCGCTTCGGACACGTAAGTGACGGAACTTGAAGCCGTTTCTTGAAGGAATAGATCATGACTTACAACCCGCCAAGAGCCAAGACGACACCAATAAGTGCGCGATGCAGCAATGGAACGTTCAAATGCCGGAGAATGAAGACTGGCACAAGGAGGACAACAATGTCCATTACCATATTCCAGATCTGGGACGGGAAGGTGAACCAAGTGACAGTAAAGAAACATTTTGCTCCCGGAACTGTCGGGTCCCATTGCGCAGAAAAGGGAATGCAACGAACCATGCGCATGACAATGAAAACGGAGTACCCAGCACATAGAATCGTGATGAGGGTGTAGCAGAGGCGCTTGTCTGAAGGCATCACGCCGATGCGCACATATTGAAGCAAGATGGAAAGCTTGACACAAAAGTGGGACAGCGAGTAGAATTGGGTGACGGCGATGCCGACCTCCACGCCCTCAATGAGATCGTTGGCGCTGATGGTTTCGGTATGTCGCCCGGTGCCATAGATTACACCGATTTGCATAAAGATGGAAAACACCACGGCGCAAACCTGCCAGCACTGGTGATTAGCGGGACGACATCATCAGGCCGAGGGACTTCGCACCAAGGCAACAACGATGGTTAAATCCTCCCAGAAATATTTCTTGATCAGGACAAGGCGTGTGTAAATGCGCAAGATTGTGAAAACGGCAGCAAAGATTGGGCAGACGATCGCGGCCGTGGTGAGCTGGGAAGCCCGGGACTCGCGCTGTCGTCCCAAATCCGGCACCAACGTCGAATTGATAGCCGACATGAGAATCAAGGCACCTGAGCCCAAACGGGAAATGGCAGGCTGTTTCGCGAAACCAGGCGGCCTGCCGCGGGATCCGCAAAGTTATATCCTGCTCGCCGTTTTGCTGCCCCAGCGTCTGGTGGAGGCAGTGTTCGGGAAAGAACCTAGGGTACTAGACCCTCGGTGTGGAAGTCTAGGGTGAGGCAAGGGCGACCAACACAAGGCCCCCCCAGCACAAAAGCCGCCTAGGCCCACTTTGTCTCGCGACGCGATGATGGCATGCCGGCTCCCAATGACAGCATCAGCTCGTGTGGGTCCCCGGTTAGCACGAATAAGAATCCTAGCGCTGGCTTCGCGTATTACACCACAACAGGACTGAGACGACGCCTCTGGCTTATCCAACTTGCACATCCGCTCACACCTTGGCTGCTTGATCTGGATCATCCAGGGGAGGCCCGAATATGAATTTCATGGCCTGCCGATGTTTCGCCAGACCGACTCAATGCACACGATTGAAGTTGTCGTGAATGGTTAAGTGCCGACTCAATCCTCAAATTTGACAAATTTTCAAAACAAAATCATGAAGGAGGTGAGCTCCTCACGTCAATTGGTACGCTGCTTAACAATACATAGATTGATTCCTGTCCCGCGATTAAAGTTCACAGAGATGCCAGACCCGCAATCCTCGTGGCGGTCTCTGCCCGTTGGGTTGCCTTCCAAATTCTGTTTCTTAGGTTAGCTATATCTCCAGAATATCGAGGCTGTTTTAAGGATTGGGGAGCATCAATAGTTAGGTTATCAGAAAACCAAGCACCTCGGACTTCGTACGCTACTCCAGGATCAGGTTAACCTTCCATCCTTTAACGCGCCGACTGGTCGCCACAAGCAAATCTTCAAGCCTCCACTCCGGCCAAATGTTTTATTAGCTGGCACAACGAAACTGGCAATGAGTGTGGCGCTACTGGCGGTGACTTCCAGCGGGATGTGAACAGACTATTAAGGAATTTGAATGGAGGAGTACCAGCTCAGGAATCAGACAACCCGACCTACTCGAGGGGTTAAGCGAGCCTTGGCACACCTCACCCGACCTACACCGCGCACCTCACCCGACCTACTCCACGTAGCTCACCTGACCTATCACCAAGCAATCAAGAACTTTAAAATTCCCCATGTGCAATTGAAGCAGTTGTTAAAGATTACCATTTAAAGTGTTGAAAATAAAGAAACCAATACTGGTAAGGAAAGAAGCAGTATAAAATAAGAACTAGTCCTTTTAAGCTCTATAAGCCATCACCAACTCCATCTTCTCTTTTTCGATCTGGAGCTTCCGCTCCTCCACTTCAAGGGCCCACTCTTCTTATTACCTTCGCATCTCAAATTCGGCCTTCTTACGTTAAAGGTCTTTATCAAAGGCTTCCTAGGCGTTAAAAACCACGTTTTTTATAACGCTTTATTATAAAGATAAAGAGGTAAAGGCATAAGATGTAGTAAGGCTATTATATAATTAATAACAAATCATTAAAAAATTAAAAAGCTTTCAGCTTATTAGCGTGGCCTTTTTCTACCTTTAATAGTTCTTAAAAGAGGTTGAATTAGAGAGGAGGGTTGTGAGGATTAGTTAGATGTTAAAACAGGTGAGATCTTTAGTGGAGAAGACTAATAGGTTTCTAATTAATCTCGTTACAGTTATAATGTAATTAGAGTAAAGGTAACACTAATATAATCCTTTATAACCTTAATATTATTAATAAGCTCTTCCTTACTTTCCTAAATAAGCCGAGCCTTCTTCTTTCCACACCTTTAAGTAAACTGTTTCTTCTTCTCACGATCTTTCTACTATTAAAGCCTTATATAAAGTTAATAACTAGATACTTAAATAATTAGAGAGTTTATACTTATTTTCACATCACTATTAACCTATTACCTTATAAGGTTTATATTATAATAACTTTTCCAAATCCTATACTTCTTAAAGACGTGAATTAAAGCCAGATACTCTTTATTTAAATGTAAGTTAAAGCGGATTAAATCTAAAGCTAACATATAACACCCACTTTAATAATACCTTACTATTACGACCTGCACCTGACACAGGCCTTGAGAGGACTGGCGCGGGTTAAGACAGAACGTATGGCAGGACGCTAACAGGTAAGGGGTGTTCCGAAGACGGCTTGTTGAGCTAGCACTCCTAGACGGGGGGTTTAATGTCACTGTAGGTCGCTGTCACTATAATGCACAGAGGTGAGTCTGAATAGTAGGACATAAATGAATAATTGAATACTAGCGTGAGGAACCAGAGTCCCTTGCGGTGGTTGTGGGCACAACCATGACTATCTATACTAGCCAGCCAGAGGTACCTTGTACCTTGCTCAGTGGCCTGCTGCTCAGTGAGGAACTGAGCACCCTGCTACTGAGCACCCTCTGCTCAGAGGCTTCACAGATGCTCAGCAGGTAAGCACTCCTGCCAAGACTGAGCAGACGCTGGTTGGTCGTAGGGGCTTCGGGTCTTTGCACCCCTGGCCCAGTGCACAGTACGGTGCGTACTGTCTTCCTGCACTGTTCCTTCTGCGGGGGATCCGTCGGGCCGCTCCGGCCCAAGTGACGGCTTGCAGGGTCGTCACACTTACCTTATAGTTAACTGTAATAAGTTAAATTTAAAATTTTATATTAAGTTAATAAATAATCAGCATACCTTTAACATTATTAATGTATGGAGATAAGAAATCCTAATCTTCATTACTTATTAAAAAGCAGTAACAAACTAAAGACTGGTAAACTTTTAAAAGGGCTTTATTCTTTACCTAATCAAGAACCTTTTAATTATATTTTCAACTAAAATCTATTACTTTATTAATACTACTTTAAGAGTAATTAAGGTAAAGTTATAAATACCTTATATAATAACCAGCTTATACTTAAAAGCAGCCTTATTAAGTGTATTTAACAGTACCATTATCCTTTAATAAATTAAATCAGGAGTAGTTAAAAACCCCTTACTAAGTACTTCTCGTACATTACACTAATAATAAACATGGTAAATTTAAAGCGTGTGGGTTTAATAGTAAAGGAAGTTAAAGTTAAAGCGGCTAGTAAGATCTATCAAAAACTAACTCTAACTTAAAATAAATCAGCTTTAAGTAAACTTTAAATTAATAACTAATTACTTACTAATAATAATACCCCATTTAACGTCAACAGTAATTCTAATAAATAAATAAGGGTCTCAATTACCTAAATACTTTAACTAAAGCCTATAGCCAGAAATCCTCTATAAAGTAAGGAAATATTCAGTAAATAGAATTTTAAACATCTCATTAATGCTAAAATTAGTAATTACTCAAATAAGCACCACACTTAAAAGTAAAATTAGTAACTTAACAGGGAATTATATAAGTTAAACACCACTTACTTTATTAAAAAGTCTTATCGTAATAAGTAATAATAACCTTATTCTCAGATAGCTCCTTAAAGTGCTTATAATTTATATTAATCTTAAAAGTCCATACCTTACCTTACTTTTAAAGTTTAACTTAATTTTTATAAAAAAGAATAATTAAAAAGTTAATACTATCATCGTAATAATACTAAATATACTATAAAAAGTTAGAAACTAAACTTAAAATGTATATTAGTTTACTTACTACCTTTTCAAAACCAACATCCTTATAATACATCAGGTACTCTACCCTAACTGCACTTTATACCAAGCTAAATGGAAAGTAAAGAAGTTATTATTTTTTCAGCAAATACTACAGGTGGGCGTTATTACCAAGGCTAAGGTATAGGTCAGTAAAGGTTTTACCCTAATATAACTCCACAAACTGCCGTATAATAGTGTTTTACTTAAAAGTTCTTACAGGATAAAGTTAATAATTATTCATATATAGAAAAGAAATATTAAATAACCTATATAACTTTAAGGATAGATTATTAATCTGTAAGATAAGATTCTAAATATCCTAAACCACTTATAATAAGGTAACCTTTAGTAATGGAGGTGGATAAAGGTGAATTCCAGTAAAAACCCACAGTATATAGGGGTATTTATTTTAAACTGCTAAAACTAAAATATAATAGTGGAAACAAACTTCACAGCTTAGTTAAATAATATTAACGTTATCAGGGGTCTATAAGTAGCTTACATCTAAATCTAAATTAAATTAGTAAAACTATTAAATAGAAGTCAGACTTTAAACTTACTATAATATACCATCCTTCAATCGTTATAATTAAACACATAATAGCCTTCTAAGTCATTAAAGGCTTAATCGTTATTATTAATAGATAAACTAATCTTATATTAAAAGGCTTTAAACTTATAAGGGATTAGCTTTTTATAATAAGTGTTTATAAAGCACTTATGTTTATTTTTAACTATATCTCTAATATCGAAATTTACACACTGGATTATATTATAATATCCACTATCGAAATTCTATAAAGGTTAGTTAAAGCTAATAAATTAAGGTAAATACTAAGTAAACTTACATCTTTAACCATAACTTATTCACACCTTTATATTAGGTGGTAAAGCCTGGTAATAAGAGGATAGGGGTTAAAAGAGGGCTCCCTAGTAACACTTTCTCCCCTATATACCTTACCTCTCCAGAAGCTCTAAACTACTCCAGAAACCTAAGATAATACTTCCTTAAAAGGATCCTGATAAATTAAGGATTATACCTGTTCTACATATACCTAAAAGCTAAATGTAACCTTTTAATAAGGTTACTAAAGCTAAAAGTCTAAAAACCTATAAACCTTACAGCCTATACACTAAAAGGTCTACCGATTATAAGTAACATTATTAAGGAAATCTAATATAGTAAGTTTATAAAGGTGGGACCTTTTTAAGTAGTATTAAACCTAGATTAAATCAGTTTAAAGTTTAATAAAGGTATAAGTAGTTTAGGAATATTAATAAGGCTTCCAGGCTTTTTTAAGGCTGCCTTTAAAACAGCTTTAAGCGGAACCACATATATTACACTACTTTAATTAGTTTCAGGGTAGTCTAGAAGGTTTACAGTGTAAATAACTTTATTTATATATATTATATAAAGTTAAAGAAGTGGCTGGCTATTTCTTCCACATATTACAGTTAAGACTAGGGTTTATTAGGGTTTTAACACTTAATTTATCTATTAAAGTAAATCTAAAGAGAGAATAGATAGTAATTAATTATCGATATTCTCTTAAATAGTCCTATTAACATTATCTAAAAAAAACACCTTAAATAGCTGTTCTTTAAAGGCCGAGATATTACTTAAAGCTATATATTTAGTTACCTATAGTTTTAGATCGCCCTTATTAAAAGTTAAAGGGATTATTAGTGAAACTGTATAAAGGAGTTAAAATTAAATTAATAAGGGATAGGTTACATATTATACTTATAAGATTCAGTGTAATTAAGGTCATTTTCTTACTCTTTATTACTATAAGCTCTAATCGCAATGTTAAGTTATAACCCTATAAATAAGTATAAGTTAAAGTCGTTAATAAGGGTTTCCTAACTACTCTATAATAACACACTACTAACAGCCTTAAACTAAATAAAGGATTTAAGCTAGTTAATAAATTTAATATCAATTAGCTAAAGTAAGGGGCTTTAAATATCTATAAGGCTTAAGGGCGTAATAGAGCCTCCCCTAAGGGGGAGGGTACTTACTCTTATAGTGGGAAAGAAAGTAAAGTATCTGATAGATTAGGATCTTATTAAGGAGTAATTTAAAATAAAAATATAATTTAAAGGTGAAAAGAAGAGTAATAAAGGTAAGGAAGGTAATTCTATATATATAATATAGTTAATATAAAACCCTAACCCTTTAAAAACCTCTTTTTATCTACCTACTTTATACTTTAGTATCTTTTTACTCTCCTTTCCAGAATTAAAGATAAGGAGCAGGAGGAATTAAGGAAAAACCTGTAATTAAAAGCCTATTTATTAATTTTACACTATTAAAAATCCTATAAGCTGTAAAAACTATAGAGATAAGAGTAAGCTTTCCATATATTAATACGTGGGAGAAAAGGTTAGGAATAAATCAGGATCTATTCTAAATGTAACGTTTAACTAAGTTACTTATAAAATAAGTTATGTAAGCTGGCTTACCAGTATCGTAACGAGTTAATTTTAATTAGCCAGTTAGTACATGACGGATTATCACTGTAATAGTTTAATACATCCCTTTATAATCTAGCTAATAAAGTAATAAGTAGTGTTACAGCTTATTTTACTAATTACTATAAGCGTAATCATTAACAGGGATTACATAAAAGGGTCTAGATTTATTTATAAACCGTCAGTAACAGCACCAGCTATTTTAAAGGCTGTAGTAGATTAAGGCATAGGCTGTTAATAATAGAAAAAGCATTAGTAAAAAGCTTATAATTATTATTAAAATAAGTTTAAATTACATTATAAATTTTAATAATATATTACTATTATAAAGGCTTATATAATTACTATAAGAGTTTAAATTAAATCATAAGGCTCTAATAATAATAATAATTATGATTTTACATGTTTTTTTTTCATCTAACTTAATTATAATTTAATTACGAACTATTCGCTATTTTTAACACTAAACACTTTAAAAAATCCACTTAGTGAAATCTTTTTAATCGCTAACGTAATTAGAATAAGTTATACCTTCCTTAAACTTTAACTTATAGATTTAATTAGATTTTACATCTTATAACCGTTAACCTTATAATAATAATTTCTTATAAACAGAACGTAAGTGATCCCTAATAAGTTACTCACTACTTACTAACTTTATCTTAACTTAATCTAAGACAGGTATAAGTGGTATATTAGCTACATTATACACCCTAAGGCTCTGCCTCCCTAGAAGCCCCAGGCTAATGGTAGCATTTACATCCCCACTAGCACCATGTTTTATTACTAAAGTAATAGCTTAGTTAATCCTAACATTAGTACACAGCACATTTATAAAGATGCTGTATATTTATAACTTATTCCTAACTTATTTATAATCTAACCTATTTATAACAGTTAAAGAAGGATAACACCTTAAATCTCCACCACCACGTTAAAAAACACTATAATTATAACAGTGTACGCGTCACTATTACCACTAACCGTCTTAAAGGCCTAACTAATAATAAGAACGACAATATAACTAGTTAATTCACCCTAACTTAACTTTAACTATACCCTGATTTAACTGTAATTTAATTAAATTATTATATAGAGTTTAAAGCTTACTATAAGTGTAACTTACCTGTTAATAATATCCTAATCACCCTAACTGTTCACCTTCCAGCTACCCCTGTTATTCCAGTTTAGGCTTAGTATATTAAACCTACCCCCACCACCCCTTCTTTACTTATCGTTCTGTATATTAAGTCTAAGGGTAAGGGAAACAGCCCTTATATAAATTTATAACTTATTCCTAACTTATTCATAATTTAACCTATTTATAACAGCCTAACTTAGTTAAAATAAAGCGTATAGCTGAGCTTAAAAGTAAGTGTAACAGCTACTTTATCTTAAAATGTTATAAGTATATTATAATTTTTCTTTCCTGGAATAAATCCTAAATAGATCTTAACTTATATATAATAACCTGCCTGAAGAATTGTAATACCACTTATAATCTTTAGAAAAAATTTACAGTCCACCCCCGTGAGAGCGCCTTCCGTAAGCCACCCGCTGGCACTTCCTTAAAGGCCCCTATCACGTCCCCGGAGGCTATTATCAACCTGGAGAAAGAGCGTGATAAGGAGGAGGAGATCTTAGTTTAGGTCAGGAATAAGTCCGGATTTAATTATGACTTTACAGGATTTTAAAAACCTTATACATTAGTATGCTCTGATAAGTTATAATTAATGAGCCCAGACTAGCCACTATGGCAGTCATGAATCATAAAACAGTCTTGATTTAATCACGTTCTTTACATGAGGTGTATGGAGTAGGTCGGGTGAGTTGTGTTGTGTAGGTCGGGTGAGGTTTGCCAAGGCTCGCTTATACCCCTGGAGTAGGTCGGGTTGTGTGTACTCTCGTACCAGCTACCGCGCTCTCAAGTTCACATCCTCCAAAGCCACGCTCTCTGCGAGCCCGACGACCAAGATGATTGCGCAGACATTCTTCCGCTGTAAGCAAGCATCCACAACATCCTGTCTTTTCTTCTTCATCCAATGCCAGTCACTTACAAACCCTATCCACCAGACAACACTAAAACATCCCTCACGGACTCCTCCCGCGTCCTCTCCCTAAGTCTCTACATCGCCGTACACGACCCAAACCTCACCATCGAAAAAGCGCTCACAAACAGATACGCACGAATGGTGTTTATTAACGTAAATGGCGTGACAGCCATCAACCTCGGCCTCAAACACCGCGAAGCGCTGGACATGTGCCGGCGTACGGCTACTAATTGACCATTTCGGCCATTCCAGCGGTGACGCTGGATTGTGAGGAGGCGGTTTCGTGTTTCTTAAGTCTATTCTTTCAGTTTCCTAGTTTTGAGTGGGAGGTTTTGACGCAGGATGTCAAGCTGAAGTGGACAGTGAGTGAAACCCTTAGTCGTGATGTGCGTAAGGTGACTTTTGGTTTGTTAAGATATTGCATCGCTGGCCGGTGCTTAGTTTGTGCTCTTCCAACTCACGGGATGGGTCGTTTCTAGTGAGGCGTGGCATAAGTGATAACTTGCCATTACTTCTGCGGGTATTTGTGCGATTTCCTATATATGCATCTGTTTGTCTAGGTAGGTATGGTGTGTGGAGAGTCCTAACGATAATGTTCGGATGCTTTTTTAAGTTTTTAGGCCCTGTGAGTTTAGCTTAACTGGGTCTTTTCGCGTGTGAATGAATCTTCCGCCGAAACTTTTAATATTTTTGTGAAGTTCAGCACCCGACCGTCCTTTTCCTGCTGCGTGCAGTCGACTTAAGCAAGTGCCGACATAAGACTATTGTCTGTTAGATACCTAGGAGGAGGCGGGCGTTTTGCGCCCTTTCCCGAAGTAGTACTTGCGAACACTCCCGGTCTAGCTAAAAGAAAGAGCCTCCCTAGCCAGTGCGAAAAATGTCTTCTGACGGTTAAAGCAGCCCATATCCGTATGGCATTCGGCCCAGGTCAATAGCGGACAGCGATATATAAGCAGGCACCACGGCCGAATGCGTTGGAATATTAGTAGGCTGACCATTTCAACTAGGTCCCTGGATCCCAATCGACTATTAATTTTAAAGAAGGTGGTAAGGCACCCTTCTAGGTGCACTAGATAAATCAGCCTTGTAGAGATAGATGACCGAATTTTATTTAAAAGGGTAAAGTTACCTGTTAACCTGCTTTAACTTAGCATCTTACACCTTTATTATCTACTTACTTCCACTCTTTCTTTATAAAGCTTTTCCAGCTCGTATCCCTAGCTAGTGCCGTTTTAGCCCTACCAGCAGATATACTTATATTACAACCTGCTCTTGACGAGGGCCCGAGGGGGGTCCGGACAAGATAAGACAGAACGTATAGCAGGACGCTAAACTTAAGGGGTAACCTAAGACGATTTGTTAAGCTAACACTCCTAGACGAGAGTACACTGTCACTGTAGGTCGTTATCACTATAATGCACAGAGGGAAGTCTGAACTGTAGGACATAAATAAATAATGTAATACTAGCGTGAGGAACTAAGAGTCCCTTACAGCCATCGTGGTCACGATAATGTCTATCTATACTAGCTGCCTAAGAGGTACTTCGTACCTTAATCACCGTGCTCACCCTCCTAAGGGAGTGATCAAGGTGATCGGTTTTTCCGGACGCTCACCCTGATCACCATGTCTTAGCGAGATCAGAGTGATCAGCTAATGATAGGTCGTAAGGGCTTCGGGTCTTTACACCCCTGGCACAGTGCGCAACACTGTTCGCACAGTCCGCCGCACTGTTCCTTCTGCGGGGGATACGTCGGGCCGTACCGGCCCAAGTGACGGCCTACAGGGTCGTCACAACTTGCTCCCTGGCAGATATACACCACGCCTAGGCTCTGTAAGGATTAGGTTAAGGCGATAACGGCTAAGAAGACAACTTATCTTAACGCTGTAATGTACATTACGAAGAACTTATTACGTCTTAGCTTAGTTTATACGACACTGTATGATAATTTTACCTATATGTATGCTATTCTTTATTACTAAATCTATAACTTTGCTAGCTTCCTCCCTTATTATCGTTTCAATATGTAGGTTTATAAAAAAGCTTTACATAACTACCGCTACACCAGTATAATTATATACTGGAATTAAAAAGCTGACTTAGCTGCCCCTTTTAAAGTAACTGTTTAATATAACATTATAGGCTTTAGTATTAACGACACTGGTCGTACAGGTGGAAATAACAAGCGATCGGGAATCGTTACACCACCGCCTAAAAAGCTACGTTCACACCGGCTAAGCGCAGGGAGAACGGAAGCAAAGGAGTCATGTAGTACGGAGGAGGATAATTGACCTGGCTTTTTGAATTGTGTTCTGATGATCATGACTTGGTGTTGTGACTCGGCCTCGGCACGCGGAACCAGAAGGTCTGGGGCCGGCGGAGCTGCGGCAATCCACAGAAGGGCACCTGCACATGGGTTTCCAAGGGCACGCCGAAGCCGCCAAACCCCCTCAGCAACACTGTCTACGGCCCGCAAAAGCCGGGGTTAAGAAAGATGTATTCTTTCCTTTTAAAACCTGTAATCTTGTCTAGAGGACAATGTTGATATATGAAGGTACGATGTTTAGGAGTCGCTTGCCAGGGCTAGGGGTGAAAAATTCTGTCACCTTGGTTGAGTTATGAGTTGTCCCAATTTCTCTCTCACACTTTCGAAGTAACATCACCCACCCCTTCCTGGCCAGCGACTCCTCCTCTCAGCCTGAAAACGCCCGTTCCCTCAAAAGTTTCAGCTCCGACCTCCTCAATTCTCAGCAAGATTTTTTCATCCTCCTCCGTCAGAACAGTCAAATTGGACAGGTGATAGTTTTCTTCTGGAAGCCTACTCTTCTCGTCGAGATCCCGGTACAAGCCGGCTGGGTCGGAAAGTAACAGAGCGAGGGGGCCATCAACAACGACATTCCGGCTGCAGCGCCCGACCAGGCGCCAGAGCCCCGCAGCTGCCACTGTCATCAAGATGCTGACAGCAAGCCAAGCGTAGACTCTAGCGAGCGTCACGGTAGCCAAGACGCGGGGCTCCCGGATCCTGGCAACGAGATTCGTGGTGTCGGGATCAAAGTTTCGCTGAAGCATGTCCCACGCGCCTTGGTAGGAAAACCGGACCAGATTCTCCGTGTAGTTGAACATGTTTTGCCACGTGTCCAGCGAGGTGGCGTTCATGATGGCCACGGTGCTCATCACGTCGGGGAGTAGATAGAGTGCTTCGAGCACCCACCGACCAGCGACAATGTCTGCTGGCTGAGGCTCCTGGTCTGCTTCGACAACTTGGCTGGACAGATAGGTGCTGCTTGGGCTGGTGATGACACCGACGGTCAAGTACACCTCGAGGTACGTGAAGTGATTTTGGTAGCCGGAAGAAAACGTCGAAAACTTGTTGTTTGGCTGGGCGTATCCGAACCCATCAGTGGCATCGCTCTCAAGGTAGTCCTTCCCCATGAGTACAATAACGGTCATTTTCCCTGAAAATATGAATGGCGCTCCCTCCAAACCGCCCTGGTCTGCCAGTTGGTTGGCGTATGGGAGCCGGAGTGTTTTGTTAGATTGGTCGAATATGACGGCATTGCCTGGGTAGTTGACGAAGGAGAACGGGCCAGTGGTGTCGGGCGTGGAGAGACTGAGCATGGCTGACTCATCCGCAACGGCACCGACAATCTTTGGTTCAGACTCGACAGTAGGCCAGGTGATGTTGTGCAAGACGACGCACGGCATGACCGCGTTTTTGAGCGTTGAGTTGGCAGGAACATCGTCATCGTTGACGACATGGCGGCACCGCTTCTGAGCGGCCGTTGAGCTGCTTCCGCTTGTTTTCCCCCATGCCAGGTTGGCCATGCCTGCTGCTCTCCTGACGGCAGCCTGCCGATCCTGCAACTTGGACCCATACCAGCCCCACAGGTTGTAGTTTGCCGCCGGATTCCCCGACGCGACGTCCCTTGCGCCGGTTTCTTCGAACGAAGACCCCCAGTTGATGGAACCTGTGACCAACGGCGTCATAAACGTCTGCGGGATTGTCAGGAGCAAGATAAAGAAGATAGCTGCTTTTCTTCCCTTGAGACCGAAGGGTGGAATGTTAGGCCACGTGAACAAGCTATTGAATTGCTTGATGGTAATGCCGTCTCCCTCCAGCTCGGCGAATGCGCATCGCATCACCACAGTACCGGACCAAGCACCGATGAAAGCGTTAACGATGGTCCCGCAATAACCGATCAAGGTCTGGACGTCGCTCGAACGGAATATAAACCGGCCACCGGCATAGCGTGCGCCGGAAGTGCCATCGAGAGCTTTGTACCCGTCAACGGCATAGATCATGATCATAGCAAGCGCAATGCAGGCGAGAAGGTGGAGGGCAATCATGTACCATGACATGAAGATTTCCTTGCGTCGTCTCTTGGGATCGAGTTCTCTCCGTTTGTAGGCGACAGGGGCGCTGTCGGTGCTGCCAGAAGCGGGTTTTTCGCCTCCTGCCATGGCTGGGGGATTTGGACAGCGTAGGAAGATTCTGCGGATGGAATTATGCGACGGAATACACTATACACACTTGGAATGAAAGTCGTTGAAGATTGTGGGTAAGCGGCCAAGCGTATATAAGATGTCAATGAGGAATTCCGCACATTCTCAGCTCTCTTTGACAGCCTCCCCAGAAGTAGCATATTCAGCCATGGCCCTTCAACAAGAGACCAATCGATATGCGTTGCTTTTTAATTACGTGGCACATGCTTCATTTTCAGCTTAGTGCGCGCCTCGAAGACCGAACGCAAGCCCGCAGCAACCCCGCAGGCTGTTGATGAGAGGCCATAGTTGTGCCACGTATTTTCGCTTCAGCACATCAACTCAATAGTCACAAAGGGCGTTGAAACTGGAATTCTTGATGTAGTATGATTCGATGCCTTCACGTCGGTTCATATTACTGCTGCAGAGTCGGCACCTTCCTTGCTTGCCCATGAGATGAGAGCCTTACGGCACCCCGTGCTCGGAACCCAGCAGCGGGGTTTGTCGAGCACGAGCACAAGCCCAGCAGGGTCTAGTGCGATGTCTCACCGACGAGCGAGTGGGCCATGGAGCCAATCTACACCCAATCAGTTCAAGGGGTGCTGGCATACCTCATCTGCACTAATTTGCTCAGAAAATTTAGTAAGGAAATTTCCCCTCACTTGATCACCATTCTCAATCAGTGGGGCATAGAATGTGCCAATTGCAAACAAAGTCTTCAGGTACTGCATCCCATACTTCCTGGACCACTCTTGTCGGAAACAGGGCACTTTTGATCTGGCGTTAGAATTGATAGGTTGCAACTGTGTAAACAAGCATTGTGGACACATAAATAACCCCCTGCTCTCTTGATAAGGCTGTAACATTATTATCCTTCCTTCAGATTCGGGAAAGCCAGCACTGGCCACCAAAAGCCTGTATTTTAGCGGTTGCAGAGATTTTCCTCTCTTTTTGCAACAATCAACTCAACACTTCTTTTCCACAACGCGTTACTCGTGGCGCCTAACACATATCCCGCTCCGCACTACTGCATCGCCGTCTTTCACGAGGGTCACTCGGTTCCATCCCTAGCCAGGTGAAGGCGCTGGATATCTTCTTCGTTGTCCCCCCTCTCCAGTCGTCGCCGATGCACGAGGTCTTAGATTGCACCAAGAACTTCAAGAGAACAAGAGCGACGAGGATGGTGTGGATAGCTAGGAACGCCACGACGGCGCCGAGGGCCTAGGGCGTGTCGGTCCGCCTCTAGCCAAATTCCCCGCCCGGTGAGATGGCGTTGACGAAACTGATAGTCGAGATGTTGTCAAACTTATCGTACTGACCCCATCGGGCTTAGTACTTGATGCTGGCGAGGGTTGTGATGAAGCCTTGGATGGCGACGGCTGTGGAGCGCGGGAAAGGCTCCTGGAAGAGGTACGTGAGCCAGACTTCGCTCGAATCTTCAGTTGATTTCCCGCCGAGTAGGTTGACTATGTCCTTTGTGCTGAGCGCAAGAGAAAAGTCGCCAAGGTCAAAAATATCGTTACCCTCTTTATTCCCCATATCCTGGAGGTGGAGCCTCCATGTAAGGTAGGGTAGGCTCTTAGTTAGTCCGTAACAACTATTCTAGGGTAAAAGTATATGAGGGTTGGTTTTTGTTGTCTGGGGTGCCGGGTATTGCATCAATATCTATAGCTTTTTATACTTCCGGCCAGCCATTGCTGCATAGTAGCCAGTTAATACACTGTCACCAGAGACACATTATACACTTGACCATTCTCGCAACAAACACAAAGTACTGCACTGCTGCGCTGCGGCATCGCCCCTGCCACCGAATCAGGGTGCTGGACCGAGCTGACCAGCACAGCTCTGCTCAGCTAGCCAACCACCGCCGAAGGTCGAGCTTCGCCTGCACCAATGAGGGACCCTTGGGACCTAACCAGGGATTAGATCCACCCAGGTACTGCTGCAGCTCTCGCGAATCTGGGCGAACCATCGCCCTTGTTTTGGGAAGATGAAAAATCGACTAGATCGGATCCGGCCGCGAAACCTTCCCGACCGGTCAAGTCGCAGGACTCAAAGCTGATTGGTGAACAACGGAGCCCAAATATCGGCTGACGAGGTGTTCAAAACGGCCAGATCCCCCGCGTTTGTTCGCGCTGATTAACAAGTTCATGGTACTTGCGCAAAAAGCTAACCTTACCATGGCGAGCATAGACACGATTTCATTCTACACACTGACAAATGCTTTCACCGGGCCAGGGAAGTTCCTTGCTATCTCGACTGCCGACTCTAAGACGCCGCAGATACTCGCCACGACGGAAGCTCCGCCAACCAATGCACAATGGTTCCTGCGGGCGACAGATGTTGCACCCTTTTACTACCTCCATACAGCGGCCGGCGGAAGGGAGAAGGCGCTTGACGTCATAAACGACGGCGACAAGAGCACCAGTATCTATCTTCGGCTCAGCGACACAGCCATGGCTGCCGGGCAGTTCTGGCGTTTTGATGAGTGGCCGTCTAGCGGCCCCTACAACTACCGGTTGACCAATAACTTCACGGGGCCCGATATGCACCTGGATGTCTTCTCAGACACACTGGAACCACACCTCGCAAGTGGCGACGCCTCGGGGCAGAGGTGGAAGGCGGAAGCCGTTTTGGCCGATGGTGGGACAAAATCGAATACGATAGCATCAAGCCCGACCGCCGAGGCGACGAGCTCCAAGACAGCGACGACCGGCCCGCCAGGCGCTGCGCCGACACAGGCGAGCGAACAAAGCGGAGCCTTGTCAACAGGAGCCGTCGCGGGCATAGCCATCGGTGGCGTGGCAGCATTAGCTCTGCTCGCGTGCGCCATTGCTTTTTTCGTGATGGGTGCAAGGAGGAAGAGGCAACAACTAGGAGGTGTGAGGGGATTGGGTCTGGATGTCAAGGTTCATACTGCTCAAGACAAAACAATGTCTACGCCTCCCGGTTATGATCTGGGAGCTGGGCACCACCCAGCCGAGCTAGGGGGAAGCTGGGAGCAGGCTCCGCTGGTGGAACTCGCGGCGATTGAGAGGGCGGCTGGGGAGCTTCCTGATCAATCGTACTAGGATGGCGCTGGGAGCTTCCTGTAAATATGTAAAAAAGTTCAAATGAGGGAAGGACGTAGCAAATATTCCCCCGTCAGCTCTACGGCAGCGCCGGTGTCTCGGAACTCTCACAATGAATCCTTGGTACTTTCTATCCCCGCCTTCTGCTTTGTCCCTGCCGTGTTAACCTGGCAAAGACAATGGTTGCGCAACGCCACAATAAGAACCCCATGGAGAATGCCTCTCTTCCAGCGGGCCAATTACCGGGTCGCCGTTTTCGAGTCGACCGTTGCGGACCAACCAAACACCGAGGTGTTCTCGCACCCACTCTTCGACTCTGTGATAGGAAGAAAACCGCAAGTAACCTACCCAGCACCCCCTACCCAATAATCACTACCCACAATTAACCCCTCAACTTACTCCCCTCAACTCAGGAAACTTCCCCCCTAACCACTCCCTCACCTCCTCGTTACCTCCCCAAGCACTCAACGCCCTGGCACCCCCCTCCACCTTCAACCCCTCTAGTGACGTAGCCCTCGACAGCGCCACATACACCTGCCCTTCCTCAAACGCCCTCGTCAAATCCACAATGACCCTCCCGAGCGTCATCCCCTGCGCCCTGTGCGTGGTGAGCGCCCACGCCGCCACGAGCGGTACCTGTGTCCTACACACTAGTGCTTGTCCGCTCTCTGGCTCGCTGACATCCGTGACGAAGCAGTCGGGGTAGATTGTCCGTGTGCACTTTCCAGACTGGCCGGAGGAGGTGGGGAGGTTGAAGAAGTGGACGATTGGCCAGCCGGGGTGTATTGATGGACTCGGGGGTGGGGGGTGTTGGCGGGAGGCGAAGCGGGAAATGTAGTGCTCTCTGAGGGAGGCGTGTTCGCCTATCAGGCCGGAAGCGGGTGTCCCGTTGGGGGATTTGCGCGGGAGTTTGGCGCTGTTATAGGGTTCGAAGTCGACGATGATGCCTTGGGAACCGTTGCATAGGCCGGCGTGCAGGTTGAGGTTGGTAAGGAGGACGACTTGCATGCCGATTTTAAGGTCGAGGTCGCGCGAGAAGCGGTGGTTATCGCCGAGGTGGGAGAGGGAGCCATCGGGGGATTTGGTGCCGTATTTGGATTTCAGATGGTCGGCAGCGAGGAAGGCGTCGTAGCAAGTGTAGTGGAGGGGAGAGCCGGGGAGGCGGGCGAAGGCTTCGTCGTTGGTTCGGCTGACTTCTTCGCGCGTGGGGAATAGCTTGACGGCGTTGTGGGTGTTGGATTGGTGGTTCATCAGGACGTGGATCTCGTGCTTGGAGAAGGGGATGCCCATTCGGCATTTTTGGAGCATGGACTTGAATTGGTGATCTTTTTGGCGGTGGATGGTGTTGAGGTTGATGTGCTGGAACTGGCATTGGTCCCAGACGGCACTGCGAAAGGCCCATTTGTCGCTCTGGTAATACCGCCTGTCGCAAATGTTGCACTGGTATATCACTTGGCTGTCTTGATATTCCTCTTGGAATGGATTGCCACAGTGAGCACAGTGTTGAAATGGCTTCACAGGGGGGAGCTGGCAGAAGTCGCCAGTCAGGATCACTTGAACGCCGCCAAACGGCCTGTCATCGAAGCGGCCGGCCTGCATGACTTGGTTGATGCGCTCTAGATGTAAGTTTTCGACCATGCTGACCTCGTCGATGATGATGGTGTCGGTCCGGTGGAACCGCTTTCGGACGTACTTATTACCGGCGGCGTAACTCCGCAGAGCGGCCATCGTCTTTTTATTGTCTTCGGGGCGCAACCCAGCGAACGACCACGTGGTGGTGCCTTCGACTGCCAGAGCGGCCTTGCCTGTCGGGGCCATGACCCGGACCTCCTTGCCTTGGGCTTTGAGGGCGGCCTTGATCGTTTTGAGCACTCGCGTCTTGCCACATCCTGCTGAGCCGGTGTAGAAGATGTTACACCCGGTTGTTGCAAGATCGACGATTCTCTGCTGTTCTTCGCACAACGGCGGCTCGTCGTCGTCGATCTCAAAGGACCTCAATCCGACACGTCTCTTTTTGCATTTATTCCCATCCCCGGGTTCCGACTCGTTGTCACTGCTGATGGGGATGAAATCCTCGGGCGTGTCTGCCCTGTTTCTCTTCCCTGGCGCGGTAGCGTGGTGGCTTGTATTAGTTACGCGACCTGCGACGTTGACAACAATCATGTCATCGCTCTTTCTCTTGGTAGGCGACGTCGAGATCCGTGCGCTGGCTGGAAGCGGCGCGTCGCTGGGTAAAGGTTGGAAGTAATCGGAGATCAAGCGGTAGGGCTGAAACGGAGCCGCCATCTTGCTAGACGAGTTGGCATCCGGCTGCTCTGTCTGTCGCATTCAGTTGCCCGGCCTGCGGGAGCGGGAATTGAGGACCCGGAGGAATGGAATGCATCTTTAAATGTCGCCGCCCGAGACACGTGGTGTCCTCCAAACCTCCAGTTTGCACACGTGACCAACCTAGTCTCCCGTAATTTTGGTGGGGCTTCTTGGTTGTTGGCCTAATGATGGACGATGTGACGACTGCGGCACCGTCAGGGCTATATAACACACTCCAGAATGACAAGTGGTCAGACTTGTTATTCTGGCACACCTTTTGGTAGGTGGCGCAAGTGGGGTGTGTCCATTGCGGTCGCCGCTACAGACGATCGGTCTCACAAGCGGGGTTGAACGGCAGCGCCTCGTTTCTCAAGAGTCAGCATCTATTTCCGCGCCTATTTCTTTGGGTCGAAGGCACCCAATTAAGTAATAGGAGTTATTTGACTTAAGTGCCCGGCTACAGCCTATTGCAGCTAACTTAACTAATTTTCTAAATGCGCTTCGTCACTTAAGATACGGAGACAAGCACCTTATAATCTGCTCAGAGTCACTTTACCTACTGGGAGACACTACAAAGAGTCCATCGGCTCTCCTGTATTGTCCAGAGCTTCAGGTTCAATGATGTCGCCTGTTCAGCTCCTAGAATGTTTTCTGTTTCACGGCCTGTTTCCGCCTGCTCTACGCTGATGTACACTGGCAATAGAACCCCTGACGGGTCCGGGAACCAACCGAGAAGTTACCACTGCTGTGAGGCTCAAACTTATCAACTCTTGAGCTGTCTGAATAGGGGATTTAGAGATATCCGCAGTCGCCTGAAATCCTATTTTGCTAGAATAGACAGTAATTGATAGTCAGAAACTTGGTCGGCGACAAAGTGGAGCACGGCTTCGCCCTCTTGCTCCGAGGTTGCCGAACACCGTGTTTATTCATCAGCGATTCGACTCCAGTCGCCGACCCGGTCTCGGGTGGTGACTGCTATAAAAATTGGGTAATTCGGGCACCTGATCATGATTTTCGCAAAGTCAGTCCAACAGGCATCTATGGTTAAGGGCAACCTCTGCTGCCAGAATTTCTCCACATCTTACGACATCCACGAACAATTGAACCTCAAACAAGTTCCACCATTCCCAATAATCCCAATAAGAAACATGTGCTTCAAGCTCGATTGCGGCGTCTGCAGTAAGCCGACCCTTCAAGTTGCACATAATGGAATAGACTGACAATCGTCGCTTCTCACAGAGAAGACCTCCTGGAAGGGATGCGGCAACCACATCCCCGCAGTTCTGGATAATGTTCCGGAAGCGGACCGTTGCACTTGCGAGCAGAAGATTGGAAGGGACGGCAAGAAGTACCCGCCAATGGCCAAGCCTGCTCCAGCTCCGGCTCTAGCCCCGGCCGAGCCGTCCTAAGAATAATTTAATTAGGGGGGTTCCGGGGGATCGGACACGGGATCGAGGAGAGGCATCTCCGATTGGGTCGAAAAGGGCGCATTCAGTGTTTTATGAGACGAATCTGGGCACCTGCGCCATAACTCGCCCACATGACATTGCTTACTCTGGCTTAGTCTCTGCTTAGGACTTGCTCACCCAAATCAATCAACATTTTCGGCAAGCTGCGTGTGGCGAGCCACCGCAGCCCGAGGTTGTCCCGCGCTTGGAGGACAGTGCTCGGAACCGTGTGCTCTGGGCTAGGGGCACGGTGGCTCGACGTCCCCCTGACTAATAGGGAGTATCTCTGCGCCAAGAGGTGTCTCTGTCCGCAGAGACTGGGTAGCTCACAGAGACCAAGGTGCCTCTGGAAGAAACCTTTGTAGGATACAGAGGCCCCGCGGTACAGAGATCGGTACAAGTTACCTCCGGATAAAATAGTATAGATACATCATTGTGCCCGCGATGGATGAGGAGTTCTAGCTCCTCACGTTAGCAATTCACTGTTCCTTGTGTCCTACTGCTCAGTGCAACCCTGTGTATCATAGCGTCAACGATCTGCAGTGATTAATCCCGCCTCGAGGATTGAAGCTAGCTTATACTCCCCGCCCTACAATCTGTCTTAACCGGTGCGGCCCGGCAATAGCAGGTGAAGGGCCGCAACACTGCGCGGTTAACGGCAGGCGTAATAGCTAAGTTGAAACCGTACGGGCACACGACCGGGAAGTACAGCCTGGTAATCTGAGACGAATCTAGGCACACGAAATTTCCTTAAAGTCATAGAGTACGGCGTTGAGACGTCTAGAATTGGAAGTCGGCATCGCCATATATGGTAGTCCCGGCTCCACATATAGCTGCTCCAGTTTTAATAATATCACTTCACTATCTTCCATAACCTCAGGCCGTGAACCGTCTATGCTTACTTAGACTGGCCATTTCTTACTGTTTTCTGTGGCAATTTTTACAACAGTTTCCCTTCACCTCTCTCACTCCTAAAATAGAGACGGCGGCTATAGTCTTTCATATAGTGGCGATTAGGAGGCCTAAATGATAGGGTAAATCCTCTTAGACGGGGAATATATGAGTTACTGTAAGGCTCTCTAAACTAAACCGCTCCACTACGGTTGTTGTTGTCTCCAGGTAATTCCCTTTCATCTTCCAGACCAAGAACTTAATCTCGGACTTAAATCTCATTTCACGCCTGAGAACAAGCGCAGGTCTAGCTGTTGATAGTGGTCTGTTTACCTCGAACTTTTCCGTGAACCTGTCACGCCAAACCCAAGCCGAGCCACTGCTTGAGCTGCCCTCTCCTGTGCTGTTGACAGCTTCGGACGCGAGATTGCTCACGCTCTTATGCTCACTCCATGCTGCATAAGATGGTAGCCGTTCTGGAACTACGTTCAAGTGCCATAAGGCGTCGCAATACCTGCCTAAATCATCGACACTCACTGCGCTTAGCCATTCTCCATCAGACTCAAGACGTGACACTCGTTCTAAGGCTATTCGAGCGGCGCCGGGGTCAGCTAGGCGAATATCCCAGTTGTAGCTTGGGAATAATTGTAGGCATAAGAGTTGTCGCTCGATGACGGGAGAGGACATGCTGCGCAGTATGTGTTAGCGTATTGCATCAAGTCTGATTGAGACGCCATCCCCAGCCCGGGCGCCTTGAGCGTTGAAGTGTAAAGGAAGGCAATGATTACCATAGTCTCCACAGTCCATCATCGTTGATTTCAGGGTGCCAGAGGTCAGAATCGTCGCCGTGGATGTTGATGCGGTCCTTGAGAGGGGGATTCGTTGGCAGTGCAGAAGCCGCCTTCGGCCTGGAGGCCAAAACCTTTGGTCCAATGCAGCTGTCTTGATGAGAGGGCAATGTGTATCCAGGAAACATTAAGCCACAAATTGGGCACCTCTCGTGCGTGGTCCTCTTCGAAGCTTGATCACCTCCCGTTGATATCATCTCGTCGTCTGGTGGGAAGCTGGCCTAAACGGATTTGATGTTCTTGTAGAGTGCTGCCTCCGGTCCTACACCTCGCACTGCAAGTGCCATTCGCACGGAATTTTGCAAATTAGCGAGGTCGTAGAGACAAGTATTGAGGCTATCGCAGGAACTTTCGAAAATCTCCTCTTGCTTCGACATTAGGCCTCGAAAAGGCCTGCAGGCAGTTGGTGTTAAGACTCAGCAGCGAGAGAAATTGACGCATCTAGAGAAGTACGCATACCTGTCATCTGTACTTTCGACGGCCTGCTCTGCAAGTGACTTGATGCTCTGTGTGGCCTTGAACAGAGATTGCGCCGTCGAGTCGAGTCGCATGAAAAGCGACCGCAGCGACTCTAAAAGCGGCAAGTCTTTGGTGTCAGCTGAATCAAGCAAGGACAAATTGCCACCGTGAACTCCGCAGTCGGACATCCAGATGGAAAGACGAAGACGGCGCTCATGTATGACATTGCGGATTGGGGCAAGGACTGTTCTTGTGAAGAAGTAATCCACTTGGCCCGCAATCTCGGTAGCCTTGATACAGCGATCGAGATTATCGAAACATTTGGTGCACTGCACAGTGAGGTATTCACCGCTTTCGATAAGTTCTAGGCATGTATCCTCGTCTGCCAAGTCAGTACGGTGCTGGGGGAACTGAGAAAAAAAGGGAGAGGGGTGGTGCTCATGCTTACCGACGACTGTGCGCCCCGACTTCTCCTTGGCCGTGTCTCTCGCCAGTTGTGTCTCCATGATTCTGCCTACACTTTGCACCCTTCTCCTTCTATCTTACCGACTGACATTTTGATTCGCGAATGGGGACGCTTGGCTTTACGGTACGGACCCGAGTTCGTCACATCTCGGTACTGAACGCGTCCGCAGTCGCTTTGGGGACACCTCCTGGCCCACGTGATTCCAGTGATACCGAGCACGCTGTTGCCGCTTCACTGGTGAACAGAGGATGTGCAAGAATCACTTGATCGCGTCGCGGGCAGATGCTCTGGAGCCTAGATTGTCGGTGCAGTATTTCTTGCTCAACAGCAGTCTCTCTCTGGGCGGGGAAAGTTGCGAACTTCACTGGCTCACGTGTCCTTCACCCTCAGAGCCATAGTTATTGCGCTGATCCATGACATGGCTGCGTCGCGGGCAGGCGCTGATTTGCCAATCGGACACACCCCACACCCATGGCGCTTGCTTATTTCCTTCTCCGCGCAAGCGCCGTGCGGCTGAGGTGCGGAGTGTCACAGAATCCAGGCCTCGCGATAGCCTCCAACTGTGGTGATCTCACCACAATTGCTAGCGCCAGCCACCAGAAGAGTGGTGATATCACCACTCCAGCCAGCGATTCAGAAGGCCCACTGCAAGGAATTATATAAAGGCCTTCCACGGCTCAATCCAAAAAATAGAACAAGACAGAGCAATTCAATCCATCGTTGGAGCCTTCGATTCCACTACGTGTCACACGGAGATTTGGGGGGGGGGGGGGGAAAGA